>Ga0207428_10000016_pt1 | contig 327690 bp, 287 predicted proteins | sample RhiMethybrSRZTD1_FD_187600 | JGI IMG/M metagenome (GOLD analysis project Ga0207428, IMG submission 187600) | Populus rhizosphere microbial communities from Tennessee, USA - Rhizosphere MetaG P. TD hybrid SRZTD1 (SPAdes) (version 3) | ecosystem: Host-associated > Plants > Roots > Rhizosphere >...
GCCCTGCGGGCTGGCAAGTAACCAGTCCCGATAGGCTTGGAGCCAATCGCCGAAGGCAGTGCGCTCCATCTCGGAAAGCGTGCCTGCGCGCGTCAGCAACCTCACCGCGTCGAGCAAAATGCACAGATCGCGCATCTCGATGATGCCGGATCGATTGCCCTCGTTGTTGTTCGAACCCATCCGCGTCTGGGCGAAGCGCAGATGTGGATTCATCCGGGTCGCCGGATCGAGGAACCAGCTCCGGATGAGCGCCGCGCCGTGGTCGGCGTAGAGCTGCGCACCGGTCACGCGCCATGCGAGGGCACAGATCGTGGCGCCCTCGAGCACGCGCTGCAGATTGCTGCGATCGAATTCTTCGCTGCCGGGCTCGTAGAGTTCCGTTCCCGGCCGGCGCACCCCGTCGCGGCGGATATAGGGCAGGCCATCTGGTGAATTGGGGTCCGGCCACCAATAGGGAGCGGGATGCCAGTAATCCTGCCGGTCGCCGCTGGGCGCGCAACCTGTTTTGTCGAGAACCGAAAAGGTTCCGCGCGCGACCGCTTTGTGCGCGTCCGCTTCGAGGCTGGCGACGATCTCGCCCAAAGGTCCGTTTGGTCCGCCGGCATGCAGTTCGTCCAGCGTCGGCTCGCTATAGAACATCAGCCGCGTAGTATCGAGCCGCCGGCGCATGACGTCTTCGTCCAGGCGATCCAGCAGCGTCGTGATGGCCCTGGATCGTGCTTCGCCACGCCGCTGCCGCGCTTCGTAGTCATTCTGCTCCAACGCCTGCTGGCCCGATTCGAGCCGGTTGACCCAGCCGCACGTTGCGAACTGATGAGCCTCCGGCGACAAGGAAGGCTTTGGCAGGTCCCACGGCGCGAACTGCCATTTGTCCCATACGCCCGGAACGCCGAGGCGCCAGAGCAACGCGACCTTGGATCGGCGGCCATAGACAAAGGCCGGATCGAACTCCTCGAGTGCATCGCGGCGGAACAGGATCTGCGGCTCGTCATATTCGTGCGGCCGATACCCCGGCGCCAACACATCCCCGTTCGCGGGGGTGCGTGCCATGGGGACAGCAAAATATTTGAGATAGGGCTGCGCCAGGACGGCCGCGCGAATCTCCGCCCAGGCCGCTTCGGTCAGGAAGCAATTGCCGTCCCATGGCAGGACCCATTTGGCGATCCCGCGGCCGGCGCGAAGGGCAGCGTTGCGCGCTCCGTTGTTGTTCATGACATAGGCGTTCTTGCTTTGCCGCGATCGCGCCTCTCTCGACAGGTGAAAATGGCGTGGCGAATCAGAGCTGCGAAAGTTCAACAGGAATTCCAGGTCGGCGAAGCAATCAAGATCCCATCCGATCCGGGCGTATTCCTCCTGTACGAATGGCAGGTGAAGGTAGCTTTGCTGATGCCGCTCGAGCAGGTCGATGATCGCCCGCTCTTCGGCCGGGTCGACGATCCGGTTGACGACCCAGCGCCTTTCGCAGTCGGCGAGCGGCGGCTCATGCTGCAGAATGAACTGGACGTTCGCCCGCGACACGCCGAGGCGATGGCGCGGATAAAGATCGTTGCCGACGATGCGATAAAGAACGAAGCGATCCGGCTCCAGATGCAGCCGGCGTTCGGTATACTTCTGCCGCAGTTTCGCGATGTCGATGGACGGCGCGGCCGGCTGTGGCGGCGCGACCGGCTGCGGCGGCGCAAGCAACCGCCGCATGCGTCGGCCCAGCTTTCGCAGCCGCTTGATCGGTTTCAACGTCCCCCCAGGATCGCTCTGTCCGGCCAGCCCTGCAGCGTGCTTTTCGGTTGGATGGCCCCGGCGCGACGTTAGTCCTCTGGCCGGCCTGCCTTGTCAAGGGACGGCACAGCCCGGCAGACGGGCGGCTGACTAGTTATCGGGCAGCGTGGGTGCCGGTCGTATCGCGTCTGGGGGTACGACGGACGTGCCGAGCGAGGCGAGCGACGATACCGGACAGCCGGGCGACCAGCGTCCCGCCGAATTCGGCAATGGCTTTGGCGCGCTCCGTCCGGGCCTGCGCGACGTAGTAGTCGAACAGCTCGGGGGTCAGCCGTCTTCCGTCCTGCAAAAGGGTTCGTTCGCGTTCCATGGGGGTTCTCCACGTGCCCTCATTGGAAAACATGGCGATCCCGCAGGATCATTGAAACGAATTGTTGATATACCATCCATGACCAATCATCATGGATGGATGGCCCGTATCGATCTCGATGCCGACCTGCTCCGGTGCTTTGTGGCCGTCGCCGACATGCGTGGCTTCACGGCCGCGGGCGAGCTGATCGGCCTTACCCAATCGGGTATCAGCGTGCGGATCCGGAACCTGGAGGATCGGCTCGGTCGGCGGCTGTTCGACCGCACCAGCCGGTCCGTCAATCTCACGGAACATGGCGAGCTGCTGCTGAGCTACGCCCGCCGCATGGTTGATCTCAATGACGAGGCCATCGGGCGCCTGACCGGCGGCGTGACGCAAGGGCACCTGAGGCTGGGGTTGGCCGACTATGTGACGCCGCGGCTGGTGCCGTCCTTGCTGGGACGGTTCAACCGGCTTTATCCCGGCGTGACGATGGAGATGCACACCGGCCTCAGCATGGACCTGCTGCCGGGCTATGAGCGCGGCGAGCTCGACGTGGTGATCGCGGGGCGCGGAATGGTCTTCAAGGACGGTGGCCTGCTCTACCGTGATCCGCTGGTATGGGTGTCGGCACCGGGCTTTCAGCTTCGCTTCGATCGGCCGGTCCCGCTGGCGACCCTGCCGTCCCACTGCACCCATCGCGGCATCAGCCTGCTGGCGCTGGACCATGCGCGCATCCCCTGGGAGATCGTCTATACCAGCTCATCCACGGCAGGTTTGCAGGCGGCGGTGCTGGGCGGCCTCGGCGTCGCCATGGTGCCGAAATCGGCGGCTATGCCGGACCTGCGTTGCCTCGGTGAGGAGCAGGGGCTGCCGGCTCTGCCGGATTTCGAGATTGCCATTTTCGTGTGCGAGGAGGCGCCGGCGCCAAGCTGCCGTGCCTTCGTCGATTTCATCACCGAGGCATTGCAGGCCCGGTAGTCCCGCTGCGGACACGATCTGTCAGGGCGACGGCGCTAGGTTCGTCTGTTCGCAATCCGCGCTTGTTCTGGATCCACTCATTCGATGCGACGCGCGCTCGAGCGATCGAATAGGCGTAAGCGCTAGAATTTGGCGGCGGCCAGATCGCCGGTGAAGGCCGCAAAAACCTCGTCCAGCCCGTCATTGAGCGCGGCCACGGCGCCGTCGATACCGTCACCCGAGGTCGGTTTCTCGGCGGTGTAGACCTTGCTCAGGACCAGCCGGTCGCTGCTTTTCTCGATTACGGCGAGCTCGAGCGAAATGACCGCGCCGGTGTCCGAGCCGACCAGCTGCTCCAGCCGCCTGATCGTACCTTGCACCGTGTAGGCGGTTTCGAGGCGAAGCTCGCTCGGCGCCACATTGTCGGCGATTCCGGCCTGGCGCAGATAGGACACCAGCTGGTCGCGCAGCATTTGCGGCGGGGCGTCGGTCCAATAGGCGTAGTTGCGCTGCTCCAGCTTGCGACCGCCATCGGCGGTGAAGAGCAACGGCCGCTCCGACATCACGCCCTCGCCGGCGAATGGGACGATCTCCAGCCCGCCGGAGATCTTCTTGGCCGATTGCCCGGCCGGCGCGGTTGCGACGAGGCGGAAATACTGCTCCTTCGGCACTGCCGGCGCGGAACCGAAGCAACCGGCGAGCAAGGCGACGATCGGCAGGAGGGCAAGGGCTTTCGGTGCGCGCATGATCACTGCTCCGCCGACGAAGCCGGCGTCAGGCCCTGGTCCGCCGCCGGCGGCCCGCCGTTCAGGAGCAGGCCCGGATTCTGGCGGATCAGTCTGCTGAATTCGCTCATGTTGCGCGCTGTCCCATCGATGTTGCGTGTGATCGAATCGATGTTCTGCGACACAGAACGCAGGATGTATTCGAGATTCGCAAGCGATTTGTCGACGTTCTTGCGGTTGTCGCCGATCATGTCGCTGACCTGATCGGCAAGCTTCTCGAGCTTCTGTCCCAGCGACTTGACTTCGGCCGCCGCGACGCTGGCATCCTTGGTGGCCTTCTCGGTGTTGGCAAGGATGGTGCGCACCGATTGCAGGTTCTGCTCGTCCAGGAACTTGTCGGCCTGCAGCAGGGTCGCGTTCATCTGCGTGGTAAAGGTCGAGATGTCGTTGGTGATCTTCGGCGTCTTGCCCTGCACGTCGTTGGCGATCGCCTGAAGGCTCTTGAACAGTTCCTCCAGATTTTCATCCGTGTTGTTGCCGATCCGCTTGATGATGTTGTCGACGTCCTGGATCAGCGGTTTCAGCGAAGTCTCGGACAGATCGCCGATCTGGCCGGCGACCTGCGCCATCAGCGAGAAGGCATCGGCCGGTGGGCCACCCCGGATCTCTCCGCCAGCGGCGACGAGCTGCGGCGAATTGCCGCCGAACACTTCCACCGTCTTGGCGGCAAGGAAGCTGGAGGCGGAAATGCGCGCGATCGAATCGGACGGGAACTTCCAATCCTTATCCACGGTCACGATGACGCGGAACCGGTATTTGCCGTCGACCCATTCCGGAATGATGTGCTCGACCTGGCCGATCTTGTAGCCCTCGTATCGGACGAGCGTGCCGTAATCGATGTCGGTCACGGCGTCCATGACGATCGCGTAGCTGTCGGTCGGACCGGTCCGCCCGGAAATCTGCGCCAGCGCCCAAAGCAGCGCCACGATCATGGCCGCGACGAAAACGCCGACGGTCGTATAGTTGATGAAATGGTTTCGCATCTTTCCCCTCAGCCCTAATCCCCCGCGAGCCGGCGCAGATATTCCTCAGGATCGACTTCCACGTGCTCGGACCGACGATGGATCAGGTTCTGCACGCGCTCATTGGGGTTGACCCGGATCTGTTCCGGCCGCTCGCAGGCCAGGATATGGCCGCGGTCCAGCACGGTGATGCGGTCGCCGATCTTGAAGGCGCTCTCGACATCGTGCGTGACGACGACCACGGAGATTCCCATCGCCTCGCGCAGCCGCAAAATGAGATCGTCGAGCGCCGAGGAGACGATGGGATCCAGGCCGGAGGAAGGCTCGTCCAGAAATACCAGCTTCGGATCCATCACGATGGCGCGCGCGATCGAGGCGCGCTTCACCATGCCGCCGGACAGCTCCGCCGGCATCAGCCCGCCGAAGCCGGACATGTTCACGACCTCGAGCTTCAGCCGCGCCATGATGTCCATGGTCTTTTCGTCGAGATGCGCCAGCTCGCGCAGCGGCAGCTTCACGTTCTCCGCGACGCTCATGGAGCTGAACAGGGCGCCGAACTGGAAGGCGACGCCTATCTTGCGCCGCAGTTCCAGCTTCTCCAGCGCTTTCAGCTTGCCGATATCCTGGCCCAGCAGCTTGACCTTGCCAGGCGCCGGCGGCATCAGGCCGACCAGATGGCGCAGCAGCGTGGTCTTGCCTGAGCCGCTGCCGCCCATGATCACCATGATCTCGCCCTCATGGACCTTCATGGTGACGTCGAACAGCACCTGGCGCGCGCCGAACGACCAGTCCAGGTGATCGACTTCGATGACGATCGGACGGCTCGCCAACTCCTCGACGCTGGGTTTCCAGAAAGTCTCGGGTTCGGGCGCGGCGAGTGCCATCAATGCGTACTCAGGTAGCCGATGACCATGTCCGAGATCACGATCGCGGTGATGGCCTGCACGACCGAGCGGGTGGTGACGCGCCCGACGCCCTCGGCACCGCCGGTGACGCTGGCGCCGTTCATGACGCCGATCAATCCGATCAGCAGCCCGAAGAAGGATGACTTGATGATGCCATGCCAGACGTCGTCGGTCTTCAGGATCTGCAGCGTGTCGTAGATGTAGGACCCGAGCGACTTCTCCAGGCTGGCCGAGACATAGAGCGCCGCCGAGCCGATCGATACCAGATTGGCCATCATGGCGAGGCAGGGCAGCATGACGACGAGTGCGATCAGCATCGGCGCCACCAGGAACCGCACGGGGTTGATGCCCATGACCTGCAGCGCGTCGACTTCCTGGTTGATGGTCATGGTGGCAAGCCGGGCGGCGATGGCGGAGCCGGATCGGCCAGCGATCAGGATGCCCATGATGAGCGGCGAGAATTCGCGCGTGACCGACAGCGCGATACCGATATAGGCGAAGTTTTGCGCGCCGAAGAGGCCAAGGGAGTACAGGCTCTGGATCGCCAGCATCAGCCCGATGGTCGCCGCCAGCAGCATCGCGATCGGCAGCGCGGCGACCCCGAAGCGCATCATCTCGGCGAACGTATGACTAAAGCGCACCGGCTGGCGATAGAAGCGGCCGATGAAGACCCAGATCACGGATTCAGCCAGCAACGACGCGCCGAAGCCCCATTCGTCGAAGCCCTTGGCGGTCCGCCGGCCGATCGCGTCAAAGAATTTGAGGACGGCGGCCATGGGCAGGAACTAGCTCTTCGCCGCGGCCAGGGCGGTCGCCATATCAGCGTGGATGGTGAAGACCTTGTCGAGGCGCGCCAGTTCCAGCACCCGGCGGGCGCGCTGGCTGACCGAGACGAGGGCAAGATCGTTCTTCTGCTTGCGCGCTGCCTGCAGGCCTTCGATCAGGCTGGCGATGCCCGATGAGTCGATATAGGTGACCTGGGCGAGATCGACCAGAATGTCGCGCTTCTGCTTCATGCTGTCGAGCAGCGCGCGGCGCACTTTCGGCGCTTCTTCCATGTCGATTTCGCCGGAAAGAGCGATCACGGTCCGGCCGGATTGTTCGGTGATGCTGGCGACAGTCATGCCCTACCTCTTGCGCTTGACCAGTTCCAAGAGGTTACCCTCCCCATCCGGCAGGGGGATAAAGCTGGCATCGTCCATGACAGCGCGAATGAAATGCGTCCCAAGCCCCCCTGGCCGCACATCCTCAAGCTTTCGCGGCTGTATCTTAGCCGGATCGACGTTTGGCGCAAAATCCCGAATTCGCAGCATCAGCCCGTCCGCCATGCGATGGACCGCCAGCGCTATCTCGCCCCGGCGGTTGCCGTAGGCGTGGACAATGATGTTCTCGATCGCTTCGCCCGCCGCCAATAGCACGTCATCGGTTTCATTTTCGTCAAAGCCGCAGGCCTCGGCGGCGGCGCGGATGGCGGGGCGGACCAGCTTCAGCCGCTTCGGGTCGGCGGGAAAGGACAGGCCGAACAGGAAGTCGCTGGAATCCGGCTGGGCGCGTTCGCTCTCCGCCCGCTGCTCCACGGTCCTGGCGGCCATCGCATCGTCGATCGCCAGCAGGGTGAGATCGTCGCGCGAGCGCCAGCCGGCGCGCTGCAGTTCATCAACCACGGCATTCAGGCGCTGCAAGAGCGGCTTGCCGCGCGCGGTATCGATCAGCAGGTCCAGCCCCTGGGTGCCGAGCTCTTCGTCGCCGAAGCGGAATTCCGTGACGCCATCGGTGCACAGCACGAACTGCGCGCCGTTGAGGTCGACCTCTTCGGTCTCGTATTTGGAGCCCGGCAAGATGCCGAGCGGCGGGCTGTCGGCCGGCATCTCGATCGATCGCTGGTTGGGACGGCGCAGCAGCGGCGGGATATGCCCGGCATTGGCGAAGCGCACATGCCCGGTTGCCGGATCGTAAAGACCCGAGATCATGGTCACGAACATGCCCCGGCTGACGGTCGCGCAGATTTCGCGGTTGAGGATCGCCATCAGGCGGGCCGGATCGCGCACCGTCTTGCCGAGGCAGCGGAACAGGCTGGCGGTCTGGGACATCAGCAGTGAGGCATTGAGTCCCTTGCCCGACACGTCGCCGATGGCGAAGGCGATGGTGCCGTCCGGCAGTTCGAAATGGTCGTAGAAATCGCCGGAAACTTCCTGGATCGGCCGCACCAGGCCGCAGATCGGCGAGTTCTCGTCTTCCTCCGCCGGCAACAGATGGCGCTGGATCTCCGCCGCCAGTTCGACCTCGCGCTGCAGGCGTTCCTGCGCTACCAGGCGATCGGCCATGCGCGCATTCGAAATGGCGAGCGCGGAAGAGGCCGCCACGAGGCGGAGCAGATTCTGGTCCTCGGTATTGAAGGGCTTGCCGTCCCGCTTGTTGAGGACCTCGACGGCGCCGATGGCGTTCTGTCCCACGCTCATCGGCGCGCACAGGATGGAGCGGGTGACGAAGCCGGTCTTGCGGTCCGCCTCGGCGAAGAAGTGCTGATCCTCGTAGGCCTGCTCGACCACCTGGATGCTGTCTTCCATCACCGCGCGGCCGACGATGCCGCTGCCGTTGGGGACGGTGAGTCCGGTGATATCGACCGGGCCGACCGAGGCCCTGCAGACCAGGTTCGCGCGCATCTCGTCCAGCAGGAAGATCGCGCCGGCCTCCACCTGCATCAGCGTGACGATCTTGCCCAGTGCCTCGCGCACCGTGGCATCGATGTCCTGGGTCTGGGCGAAAGACCGGCTGAGGGCGGCCGCGAACTCCAGCGGATCGGTCGGCGTCCCCGTCGGGTCGATTGGCTGGCTGGCTGGGCTGGACATGGCGGATCAGCCTAGGCGCGCGGCAGCCAGGGGGACGTACGAGTAATAATATTGCCGGCTAGCAGGACCATGGTCCTCTCTTCACTGAATGCGCAACTTTGGCCTGGGCCGATCCCTTGGGATTTGAATCGCGCAGTCCCTGGCCAGGGCCGGAATCGTCAACAGAATCGCATCTTTGGGCCGGCCGAAGCAAGGCCGGGGATCGACCTTTGTGACGCGCCGCACAATTGATTCGGGCAGAGGGCCGACGCTCCGACCAAAGTCTAGGGTCACTTCAGGGATGCCGCGATGTATGCCGCCAACAGGCCGGAATGCCGGCCGCGCAGGCGCGAGTCCCGGTCGCGCGCCTAAACGCAAACAGGGGAAACCGGAAATAACCAGCGCCGGGAATCCACCCGGACACATGATTGGGAGGAGGCTCGCATGAGCGCTCAAGATGTGACGATGGGACGGGGTGGCGGCAGCGTCACGGCCTCCATTCCACGCTCGGAAGTCCGCAAGGTGGTGTTCGCGTCCTCGCTGGGCACCGTGTTCGAGTGGTACGATTTCTATCTCTACGCAACGCTGGCGCCGTTCTTCGCCGCTCTGTTCTTCCCGAAGGAGAATGCGACGGCGGCGCTGCTGGCGGCCTTCGCGACCTATGCCGCCGGCTTCCTGGTCCGCCCCTTCGGCGCGATCGTGTTCGGGCGGGTCGGCGATCTCGTGGGGCGCAAATACACGTTCCTCGTGACGATCCTGGTCATGGGCTTCTCGACCTTCGCCGTCGGCCTGCTGCCGACCTTCGAGACCATCGGCTGGGCGGCGCCCGTCCTGCTGGTGACGCTGCGCTTGGCGCAGGGCCTGGCGCTCGGCGGCGAATATGGCGGGGCCGCGACCTATGTCGCCGAGCACTCCGAGGATCATCGTCGCGGCTACGAGACGAGCTGGATCCAGACCACGGCGACCCTCGGCTTCTTCCTGTCGCTGTTCGTGATCGGCATCTGCCGGTTCAGCGGCTGGCTCACGAAGGAAGAGTTCGAGTTGTGGGGCTGGCGCATCCCGTTCCTGGTTTCACTGATCCTGCTGGTCTTCTCGGTCTATATCCGGCTGAAGCTGAATGAATCGCCGGTGTTCCAGAAGATGAAGTCCGAAGGCAAAGGCTCGAAATCGCCTTTGACCGACAGCTTCCTGCGCTATCCCAACAACAAGTACGTGTTGCTGGCACTGCTGGGAGCGACCGCGGGTCAGGGCGTGGTGTGGTACACGGGCCAGTTCTATGCCCTGTTCTTCCTCACCATAACGCTCAAGGTGGATGGTCAGCTGGCTTACACCTTGATTGCCATTTCGCTGCTCATCGGCACGCCGTTCTTCATCTTCTTCGGCTGGCTGTCCGATCGCATCGGGCGGCTGAAGATCATCCTGGCGGGCTGCCTGATCGCGGCGGTCACTTATTTCCCGTTGTTCCAGGGATTGACCCACTACGCCAATCCCGCGCTGGAGGACTATCAGGCCAAGACTCCGATCTCGGTCGCGGCCACCGATTGCAGCTTCCACATCTTCATCTTCCCGTGGACGAACTTCACCGAATGCGACAAGGCCAAGGACTTCCTGACCAAGTCGGGCCTGTCGTTCCAGTCGGTGCCTGCGGTCGAAGGCCAAGCCGTCCAGACGACGCTCGGCACGACCGTGCTGCAAGGCTTCAACGCCGATGCCTACAAGGCGGCGTTGGCGGAAAGCGGCTATCCGGCGAAGGCCGACTCGGCGGCGATGAACACGCCGATGGTCGTGCTGATCCTCACGATCATGATGATCTACGTCACCATGGTCTACGGCCCGATCGCGGCGTTCCTGGTCGAATTGTTCCCGACCAAGATCCGCTACACCTCCATGTCGCTGCCCTATCACATCGGCAACGGCTGGTTCGGCGGCATGCTGCCGTTGCTGGCAACCGCGATGGTGGCGGCCTCGGGCGATATCTATTACGGCCTGTGGTACCCGATCCTGGTTGCGGTGATGTCGGTCGTCATCGGACTGCTGTTCCTGCGGAAAAAATACACGCGAACCATCGAAGACTAGCCTGCAAACGGCGCCGGTGGCCCCCTCCACCGGCACCACAACGGGCAAACTCCCGGCGTCACGGTCTCCGTGGCGCCGGTTTTCATTTGGGCTGCGGCCATCGCGGCGATTGATGCCGCCCGCCTGCTGGGCTAGAAACCCGCATCCGGATGAGGGCCCGCGGGCCCCAATTCACCGAAATTGCGCGAGCGGAGCGGGCATGGCTGCCTACCAATACATCTATGTCATGAAGGGTTTGACCAAGATCTATCCGGGCGGCCGGAAGGTCCTGGAGAACGTCTGGCTGTCCTTCCTGCCGGGCGCGAAGATCGGCGTGCTGGGCCATAACGGCGCCGGCAAGTCGACCCTGCTCAAGATCATGGCCGGCCTCGACAAGGACATTTCCGGCGAAGCCTGGGCGGCGGAGGGCGTCTCGGTCGGGTTCCTGCCGCAGGAGCCGCAGCTCGATCCCGCCAAGGATGTCCTCGGCAACGTCATGGAGGGCGTCGGCGAGACAGCGGCCTTGCTGAAGGAGTTCGAGGACGTCTCGAACGCCATGGCCGATCCCGACGCGGATTTCGATACGCTGCTGGCGAAGCAGGCAGAGCTGCAGGAAAAGATCGATCATGCCGACGCCTGGGACATCCAGCGCAAGGTCGAGATCGCGATGGACGCGCTGCGCTGCCCGCCCAGCGATGCCGACGTGACGAAGCTGTCGGGCGGCGAGCGGCGCCGGGTCGCGCTGTGCCGGCTGCTGCTGTCGCACCCCGATATGCTGCTGCTGGATGAGCCGACCAACCATCTCGACGCGGAATCGGTCGCGTGGCTGGAGCAGTTCCTGCAGGAATACAAGGGCACGGTCGTCGCCATCACCCACGACCGCTACTTCCTCGACAACGTGGCGGGGTGGATCCTCGAACTCGACCGCGGCAAGGGCATTCCCTACGAGGGCAATTACTCCGGCTGGCTGGAGCAGAAGAGCAAGCGCCTGGAGCAGGAGGAGAAGCAGGAGACCTCGCGCCAGCGCACCTTGGATCGCGAGCTGGAATGGATCCGGCAAAGCCCCAAGGCCCGCCAGGCCAAGTCCAAGGCGCGCGTCACGGCCTACGAAGCGCTGCTGGCCCAGTCCAACGAGAAGGCAATCGACACCGCCGGCATCACGATTCCGGCCGGCCCGCGCCTCGGCAATCTCGTCATCGAGGCCGACAAGGTGAACAAGGGCTTCGGCGACCGGCTGCTGATGGAAGAGCTGTCGTTCCGCCTGCCGCCCGGCGGCATCGTCGGCGTGATCGGCCCCAACGGCGCTGGCAAGACGACCCTGTTTCGCATGATCACCGGCCAGGAAACGGCTGATGGCGGTTCCTTCCGCGTCGGCGAGACCGTGAAGCTGGGCTATGTCGACCAGTCCCGCGACAGCCTCGCCGCCGACAAGACGGTGTGGCAGGAAATCTCCGACGGCCTCGACGAGATGCTGCTGGGCAAGACCAAGATGCCGAGCCGCGCCTATGTCGCCTCGTTCAACTTCAAGGGCGCCGACCAGCAGAAAAAGGTCGGCCAGCTGTCCGGCGGCGAGCGCAACCGCGTGCACCTCGCCAAGATGCTGAAATCCGGCGCCAACGTCTTGCTGCTCGACGAGCCGACCAACGACCTCGACGTCGACACCCTGCGGGCGCTGGAGGAGGCGCTGGAGACCTTCGCCGGCTGCGCGGTCATTATCAGCCACGACCGCTGGTTCCTGGACCGCATCGCCACCCATATCCTCGCGTTCGAGGGTGACAGCCACGTGGAATGGTTCGAAGGCAATTACCAGGACTACGAAGCCGACCGCCACAAGCGCTTGGGCGCGGAGGCCGACCAGCCCCACCGCATCAAGTACAAACCCTTGGTCCGTCAGTAGGTTAGGCCGGCCGGCCTAACCCGTTGCGGGTGACCGGCCGATAACCATTTATTTGCAGTTTTGGTGCTCTACTGAGGCTGACGGGGCGAATCCTCCGCCCCCAGCACAGCGAGGGCTAAGATGAGCGAATATCAGGCTGACCAGGAAGACACGGTCCTCGCCTACGTTCGACTCAAGTCCGGCGAGCGGCCGTTCAACCGCTACGGCGAGGGCGCAGGCTTCACCCGCCAGACCGGCAAGGACAAAGCGGCCGCCAAAGGCAAGCCGGCCCATACCAGCAACGTGATCGATCTTTCGGCCGAGCGCGCCAAGCGCGCGAAACGGCTCAAGTAGCCACGATCCCTGCCGACCGCGCGGCCTTGGTCAGGGCCGCGCCGAACTCCCTGAATTCTGCGCCGCGACCTGAGGTCGTGCGCCACACCAATCCGATCTGACGCCCAGCACCGCCGCGATCGAACGGCCGCGCCACCAGTTCGCCCGATTTCGGGACGTGTGCCGCGATCGCCATGTCCGGCAGCAGCGTGACGCCGAGGCCGCCTGCCACCATCTCCACCAGGGTATTGAGGCTGGCGCCGGCAAAGCCGCTGTCGGCGTGCGCCTGCCGGCAGGCCGCCAGCGCGTGGTCGCGCAGGCAATGGCCCTCCGCCAGCAGCAGCAGGTTGGCATCCTTGAGATCGGCCGTTGTCGGGGCCTTCTTCTGCGCCAGGGGGTTGTCCTTGCGGACAATCAGATGGAAGCCGTCCTTGAACAGGGGCAGGGTCTCGACCTCGCCCGCATGATAGGGCAGGGCCATCAGCACCAGGTCGATGGTGCCGTCCTCGAGCAGCGCCAGCAGCCGTGCGGTCTGATCTTCGGTCAGGTAGAGCTGCAGCTTCGGGTAGGTCTTGCGCAGATAGGGCAGGGTGCGCGGCAGCAGGTAGGGCGCGATGGTCGGGATGACGCCAAGCCGCAGCCGGCCGGTCAAGGGTTCGCGCCCCTTGGCCGCCAGTTCCGCCAGCTCCTCAGCCTCGCGCAGCACGCGCTTGGCGCGCTGCACCACTTCCAGCCCCAGGGCGGTGAAGACAACGGTGCGGTTGTTACGCTCCACCAGCTCGCTGCCGAGCACCATCTCCAGTTCCTTCAGCCCGGCGCTCAAGGTCGATTGCGAGACGAAGCAGGCGGCGGCGGCATGGCCGAAATGGCGATGCTCCTCGAGCGTCACCAGATAGCGGAGCTGTTTCAGGCTGGGCAGATGAGTGATCGAAGCCATCGATCAATATAATAGGATTAATTCATTTTACCGCAAGTGCGAAATCCGGCATTTTCCGGTCCGGGAGAAGCGTCCAGGCCAAACCCGTAACGCATTGTATTGGAGAGAACTGATCATGTTGACCATCGGAGACAAATTCCCCTCCTTTGACCTGAACGCGGTTGTGAGCACTGACCCGGCGAAGGCTTTCGAGCGCATCACGGATGAGAGCGATGCCGGCAAGTGGAAGATCGTGTTCTTCTGGCCGAAGGATTTCACCTTCGTCTGCCCGACCGAGATCGCGGCGTTCGGCAAGCTGAACGGCGATTTCAACGATCGCGACGCGGTGGTCTATGGCGCCTCGATCGACAGCGAGTTCGTGCACCTGGCGTGGCGCCAGAACCACGCGGACCTGAAGGACCTGCCGTTCGCGATGCTGGCCGACATCAAGCGCGAGCTGACCTCGGCGCTCGGCATCCTCGACAAGAACGAGGGCGTGGCGATGCGCGCGACCTACATCGTCGATCCGGAAGGCATTATCCGCTTCGCGTCCGTGACCGATCTCAATGTCGGCCGCAACACGCAGGAAGTCCTGCGCGTCCTCGACGCCCTGCAGACGGATGAGCTGTGCCCCTGCAACTGGCAGAAGGGCCAGGACGTCCTGAAGGCCGCCTGAGTTCGGATCGTCATTGCCGCCGCGATTCCCCGGTCTGACCGGGCAGACTCGCGGCGGCCCTTTGAAAGGTCATTGCGATGTCCCTCGATTCCTTGAAGTCCTTGCTGCCCGACTACGCCAAGGACCTGAAGCTCAATCTGTCGAGCCTCGCCAGCGAAACCGCGCTCACCCCTCAGCAGCTGGCCGGCACCTTCATCGTCTCGGCGCTTGCGTCGCGCCAGCCGCAGGTGATCGCGGCCGTCAACGACGAGTTCGCTGCCAAGCTGGAGCCGGCCGCGCTCAACGCCGCGAAGTCCGCGGCGGCGATCATGGGCATGAACAACATCTATTACCGCTTCGTCCACTTGGCGGGCGGCGACTACAAGAAGATGCCGGCACGCCTGCGCATGAACGTGATGGCTAATCCTGGCGTGGAGAAGGTCGATTTCGAGCTGTGGTCGCTCGCGGTGTCCGCGATCAACGGCTGCGGCATGTGCATCGAATCGCACGAGGATGAGCTGCGCAAGGCGGGCCTGACCGCAGAGCAGATCCAGGCGGCGGTCCGCGTCGCCGCAGTGGTCCATGCAGTCGCCGCGGTGCTCGACGGCGAAGGCGTTGCAGCGCGTCTGGTGGCCGCCGCATAGCTGTCATCGGCGGTTCGCAAGCCTGTCCTTAAATCCTTGAATCGGCGTGGAAAACCGGTCGCGGCCAGGAGTCGCGGCCGGCCCGCGCGTTCTGCTGTTCAGAGCGATTCCACCTGATATAGTGGCGCCGGTTTCGGCCGGGCATTCTCCCGGCCTTTCATCGTCACGATCAGGAAATTCAGAGGGGTCGACATGACCAGCAATGCCAGTTTGCACCAGCGCCGCATGGCGGCAGTCCCCCGCGGCGTGGGCAACGCCTACGCGATCTATGCCGAGCGCGCGTCGAACGCGGAGATCGTGGACGTCGAAGGCCGCCGCCTGATCGATTTCGCCGGCGGCATTGCGGTGCTGAACACCGGCCATTGCCACCCGAAGGTGGTGGCGGCGGTGACGGAGCAACTCGGCAAGTTCACCCACACCTGCTTCCAGGTGAATCCGTACGAGCAGTATATCCGCCTCGCCGAGCGGTTGAACGACCTCGTCCCCGGCAATTTCCCGAAGAAGACCATTTTCCTCACGACCGGCGCGGAAGCCGTCGAGAACGCCGTCAAGATCGCGCGCGCTCATACCAGGCGCGCGGCGGTGATCGCTTTCTCCGGCGCGTTCCACGGCCGCACGCTGATGGGCATGGCGCTGACTGGCAAATACCAGCCCTACAAGGTCGGCTTCGGTCCGTTCCCGACCGACATCTATCATGTGCCGTTCCCCGAAACGAACGAGAAGGACGGCTGGCAGAAATCGCTGAAGGCGCTGGAGACCCTGTTCAAGGCCGATGTCGGCCCGGACAACGTCGCTGCCATCATCATCGAGCCGGTGCAGGGCGAAGGCGGCTTCAACATCGTTCCGTTCGAGCTGATGCGCGCCCTGCGCGCGATCTGCGACAAGCACGGCATCGTGCTGATCGCCGACGAGATCCAGACCGGCTTCGCGCGGACGGGCAAGATGTTCGCGATCGAGCATGCCGGCGTGGCAGCCGACCTGGTCTGCATGGCCAAGAGCCTGGCAGGCGGCTTCCCGCTTTCGGCCGTCACCGGCAAGGCGGAGATCATGGATGCGCCGGCGGCCGGCGGCCTCGGTGGCACCTATGGCGGCTCGCCGATCGGCTGCGCGGCGGCCAACGCTGTCCTCGACGTGATGGAGGAGGAGAAGCTGGTCGAGCGCGCCAACGTGATCGGCAAGCGCATGATCGAGCGCCTGACCGAGATGAAGCGCCGCAACTCCTTCGGCAACCGCATCGGCGACATCCGCGGCCTCGGCGCCATGGTGGCGTGCGAACTCATCACCAAGGACGGCACGCCCGACGCGGATTTGACCAAGCAGGTGGTGAACAAGGCCGGAGAGAACGGTCTGGTGCTGCTCAGCTGCGGCGTCAACGCCAACGTCCTGCGCTTCCTGATGCCGCTGACCGCGCCCGACACCATCATCGAGGAAGGCTTCGACATCCTCGAGAAGACCATCGGCCAGGCGCTGGAAGCGTCCGCCAACAAGGCGGCGTAGTCGACTGCTCGTTTGATGTGAGGGCCGCGGATATCGCTCCGCGGCCCTTTTTCATTTCATCGCTGGGGTCAGGGAACCCGAGGCTCTTTGTCGGTGATCGGGGCATCGTCGTCGTCGAAGAGAATGCGCTCCGCCGCGCCGTCGAGGTCCTCGTATTGTCCGCTCCGCAGAGACCATAGGAAGACGACGAGTCCGATAACGCCCATCCCCAGGGCAACCGGGATCAAATAGAAAAAGCTGCTCATCGGAGCCTCACGGTCGCAAGCCCTGGACGGAGGTCGCTGGTGGCCGCGTGCCCTTCCTTGATCTGTCCAGCCCGCTGTCGACCGAGGCGCAATGCATTGCCGACCACGATGATCGACGACAGCGACATCGCGATGGCGGCGAATAGCGGCGTTACGTGGCCCAGGATGGCAACCGGAACCGCGATCGCGTTGTAGCCCACGGCGAGCAGCAGATTCTGGCGGACCAGCCGGCCGGCCTTGCGGGCGATATCGATGGCCTGCGGCACGGCGGTCAGGCTCTCCCGGAGAAAGACGAAATCGGCGGCGTTGCGCCCCACATCCGCGGCCGATGCCGGCGCCATCGAGACATGCGCCGCAGCCAAGGCCGGGGCGTCGTTCAGTCCATCGCCCACCATCAGGATCTTGCGCCCCGACGCGGTGGTAGAGGCGATATGAGCGACCTTTTCGCGCGGCGAGACCCCGCCGACATGCGGAATACCAAGCGTCAGTGCCAGCCGGCGCACCGCCGCCTCGCCATCGCCGGACAGGATTTCGACCGGCACGCCGCTCGACGCCAGCGTTGCGACGGCTTCGCGGGCGCCCGCGCGCAGCTCGTCCCGGAAATGGAAGCGAGCCAGAAGCCGTCCGTTTTCGGACAGCGCGACGCTCGGTTGGTCCCATGCGGGAAGAACCGCCGCCGTGTGATCGGACAAGGCCCAATCAGCCTTGCCAAGCCGGTAGACGGCATCGCCGATACGGCCCTCGAGACCCGATCCGGGATGCTCATGCAGGTCGGCCAGCGCCACTGGCGGCGTATTGTGATGTCTGCCGGCGTCCGCTAGGGCCAAGGAATAGGGATGACGGGAGTGAGCCGCCATCGCTGCAGCGATGGCAAGAGCCGGTCGGTCGTTCCTGTCCTCACCGATCAGTTGTGGTGTCCCGCGTGTGAGAGTCCCGGTCTTGTCGAAGATGACATGATCGGCTTCGGCAAGACGCTCTAATGCGCTGCCGTCCTTGATCATGATTCCGCGCTCGAACAGCCGACGCGCCGCCACGATCTGGACCATGGGAACGGCCAGCCCGAGCGCGCAGGGGCAAGTGATGATCAAGACGGCAATGGCAATCGTGACCGCGCGATGCACATCGCCGGAAGCGATCATCCATCCGACGAAGGTTAACAGTGCGGTCAGGTGAATCACCGGCGCGTACAGCCGGGCGGCGCGATCGGCGATGCGGCGATAGGTCGAGCGGCCGGCTTCGGCCGCTTCCATCATGCGCGTCATCTCGGCAAGGAAGGAATCTGCCGCGGTCGCGATGGCCACGATCGTCAGGGGCGCCGACAGATTGAGCATGCCTGCTCGCAACACGGAGCCTTCGGCGACAGTTTTCGGCAGGCTCTCGCCCGACACCAGCGCGCAATCGAGTTCCGACCGCCCCACGGCGACTCGTGCATCCGCCGGCACCCGTTCGCCGGCTGCCAACAGGATCGTCATACCGGGTCGAATGTCATTCACCGGGAGATAGCGGTGCGTTCCGTCGCGTTGCAGGACAAGGGCCCCGCGGGCGGCGAGCCGGGCGAGACCCTTCACGGCTGCCCGGGCCCGTTCTCGCATCATATGGTCAAGGGTACGCCCGATCAGCAGAAAGAACAGCAGCGATGTCGCGGCGTCAAAATAGGCATGCGCACCGTGATGAGCGGTCTCGTAAAGGCTCATCCCGAAAGCGAGCAGGACGCCGATCGAGATCGGCACGTCCATGTTGGTCTGGCCACGCCGCAGCGTCATCCAGGCAGACAGAAAGAACACACGGCCGGAATAGACCAGGGCCGGCAGCGCGATCAAGGCGGAGATCCAGTGGAACGCGTCGCGCGCCGCGCCATCCGCGCCGGACCAGACCCCTACCGACAGCATCATGATATTGCTGGCGGCGAACCCCGCAACCGCCAGCGCCCATACCAGCTCTCTCAGAACGACGTCCTTTTCCTCCGCGCCGAAATCGTAGAGATGGGCTTCGTAGCCGACGGCCTTCAACGCGGAAATGAGGGGAGGCGGGTCATCGCCGTGCCAGCGAATCGTGACGCGCTTGGTTGAAAGATTGACACGGGCCTGTTCGACACCGGGAAGTCCGCCGAGCGCGCGTTCGATCGTCTGAATGCAGCCGCCGCAATGGATCGCCGGCACGGACAGGTCGCTTTGCCGCAGGTTCTCGCCGAGAACGCGGCTTGCGAGGAGCATCTCGTTGCCGGCGTTCTTCGGCTCGCCCATCGCAAGGGCGAACTCCGCGCTTGGCACACAGCAGCTCATCGGGCTCTCTTACCGCCGGATCGCACGATAGGCGTGCCAGGTCCCGTGGCCCAGCACCGGAAACACCACGATCAAGCCCAGCAGGCCAGTCGCCAGGCTGAGCAGGAAAAGAATGAGGACAATCGCCCCCCAGGTCAGCATGACCGGCCGATTGTTCCAGACCAGCGCCATGCTCGTCCCCATTGCAGTCAGAGCATCGACGCGTTCTTGGAGCATCATCGGGATAGCGAACACGCTGATGGCGAACGAGAAGGCCGCGAACAGCGCGCCGACGGCGCTGCCCACGATCACCATTGCCCCGCCAATCGGCGTCGTGAACAGCATTGGTGCGATATGCTCCAGACCCGGGAAGGGCCGCAATCCGAAGAACAGCGCGTAGATGATGACGGCAGCCCGCATCCAGATCAGCATCAGCAGGCACAACAGGACGCCCGTGAACAGGATCTGTCCGCCCGATGCGGGACGGACGAAGATCATGCGCACCAGGCTGACCGGCTCGCCTGCCGCGATCGCGCGGCTCTTCTCATAGAGGCCGACAGCGACGATGGGCCCGACCACCATGAAGCCGGCGAATGCGGGGAACAGGATGTAGTCCCAGCCGAAAGCGAAAAGCCCGAAGACGATCGCCGCCGAGACGAGAAAGACGATGAAGCCATAGATGAGGCTCGGCGCCGGCTGGACCAGCAGGTCGTGCCATCCGGCGTTCAGCCATTGAAACGCCGTCGACGGCGCATAGCCCCGGTTCCAGCGCTTGTCACGGGGAAGAGGCGGCATAACAGCGGGGATTGTCGGCATTGGCTACCTCACTCCGACTGTACGCCGCCTTGTTGCGGCAAGCAGTTCGATTGCGCGGCGCTGAACGCTCCGCTCTGTGCATCCCCTTCGCCGGGGCGGAGATGCGCGACGCACTCGGGTTGCGACGTCAGGGCCACATAGAGGAAATGCACGTTCGCGCCGATAACGAGCAGCAAGCCGACGCCAATGGCCAGCCACATCGCGCTCCTACTCATGGACCGAGCGCCACTCATTGACTGGCCACCCTCAGATCGACCAGGTAAAGCGCGAGGATCTTCCGATCCACCGGCGACAAGCGCGCCTCCCAGGTCGGCATGTGCCCCTGCCGGCCGCCCCAGACCGTGCTGAAGATCGATTGCAGATCACCGCCATAGATCCAGAGCTTATCCGTCAGGTCCGGCCCGCCGACATCCGCCTTTCCCTTTCCATCGTCTCCATGGCAGGAAACGCAGTTGGCGGCGAAGACGGCCTTGCCGGCCTCGATCTGCTCAGCTGGCGCATCGGCCGTGCCCGACAAGCTTCGCACATAGGCGACGACCTTCTCGATGTCATCGCGGGACAGCATGCCGTCGCGGCCGAAAGCAAGCATCTGCGATAGCCTGCTGTCGGGATGGGCGGAATTGATGCCGACCCGGATCGTCTCGGCGATCGTCGCCGGATCACCGCCCCAAAGCCAGGAGGAGGTCGTGAGGTTCGGAAATCCCTTGCCGCCCTGGGCGTTGCGGCCGTGACAGGCCGCGCAATTGTCGCCAAACAGGGTGCGGCCGGTCTGGCGCACGAACGCCATCAGCTGCGGATCGCTCTGGATCGCCGCATACTCGGCCGTCTCGATGCGGCTCACCGACGCCGCGCGATCGAGCGCCGCCTCTTTTAGGGATTCGGCGACCGTCGTGCGCTGGTCGACTCCAAGCAGCCCCTTGGTATAGGTCGAGCCGATCGGCCAAGCGGGCATGAGGATCCAATACCCGACGGCGAACAGCGCCGTCACGATCAGGAAGAAATAAACCGCCCGCGGAACCGGGGTGTTCAGCTCCTTGATGCCGTTCCATTCATGCCCGGTCGTCAGATAGCCGGAATGAGGATCGCGCTCCTCTACCGCCATGGCTTATCCTCATCGTGCAGGATCGCGTCCGCGGCGCGGTCGAAACGCTGCTTGTTCGACGGCCAAAAAGCGTAGACGACCACCGCGACTGCAAACGCCAGCAGGTAGAACAGGCCGAACGACTTCGAAAACCAGACCAGCGTGTCGTGATCAAAGGTCATCGTCATTCCCCTATCGATGCGACCGGCTTCTGCGCCGCGTCCGTGAGTTGGCCGAGAATCTGCAAATAGGCGACCAGGGCGTCCATCTCGGTCAGCTCGCGCGGATTTCCGTCAAAGGCGCGGATGGTGGTTGCCGCGCCGTAGCGCGCCGCCACGCCCGCCGCGGCCGGCGTATCGGGAGCGGCCTGCCCGTCGGCATCCGCTGTGGCGTTGGTGATCATCTCATCGGTATAGGGCACGCCGACGGCGCGCATCGCCTGCAGGTTGGCGCCGAGATCGCTTGTGCGCAGCGTCGTGCGCAGCAGCCATCCGTAGGCGGGCATGATGGATTCAGGCACCACATCGCGCGGATTGTCGAGGTGCGCCACCTGCCATTCGTCGGAATACTTGCCGCCGATCCGGGCCAGGTCCGGCCCGGTGCGCTTCGAGCCCCACAGCATCGGGTGATCGTACTTGGATTCGACCGCCAGCGAATAATGGCCGTAGCGCTCCACCTCGTCGCGCAGCGTGCGGATCATCTGCGAGTGGCAGGCATAGCAGCCCTCGCGGATATAGATGTTCCGTCCCGCAAGTTCGAGCGGGGTGTAGACCCGCATGTCGGGCGCGTCCTCGACGGTCTGGTGGATGGTGAACAGTGGAGCGATCTCGACAATGCCGCCGATGGCGGCGACGCCCACGATGGCGAGCGTGAGCCCGATTGCCTTGCGTTCCAGCCGGTAGTGGAGACCGAACATCGTCGCTCACTCCCCTGGCTGAAGAACGGCGGCGCGGGCAGGCGCGGGCGCGGGCTGATCGATCGCGGGTTCGCGCTCCTGCGGCGCAATGCGGATGGTCATCCAGATGTTGTAGCAGCCGACGACCGCGCCGATCAGGAACAGCAATCCGCCGATCGCGCGCGCGATGTAATAGGGGTGCATCGCGACCAGCGAATCCACGAAGGAATAGGCGAGCGTGCCGTTTTCATTGTAGGTCCGCCACATCAGCCCCTGGATGATGCCAGAGTTCCACATCGCGAAGACGTAGATGACGGTGCCGGCGAGCGCGAGCCAGAAATGCACCTCCACCAACCTTGCCGAATACATGGCCTCGCGCTTCCACAGCCATGGCACCGAAGCGTAGATCGAGCCGAAGGTGATCATGGCGACCCAACCGAGGGCGCCGGCATGGACATGGCCGACGGTCCAGTCCGTATAGTGCGACAGCGAGTTCACCGCGCGGATCGCCATGAACGATCCTTCGAAAGTGGACAGGCCATAGAAGACGGCGGCCACCATCATGAACCGCAGCGTCGCGTCGTCGCGCACCTTGTGCCAGGCGCCGTTGAGCGTCAGCAGCGCATTGCCGGCCGATGCCCACGAAGGCACCAGTAGCATGATGGAGAAGGTCATGCCGAGGGTCTGCACCCACTGAGGCAGCGCCGTGTAATGCAGGTGGTGCGACCCTGCCCACATATACATGAAGGTGATCCCCCAGAAGCTGATGATCGACGTCCGGTAGGAAAAGATCGGGCGGCCAGCGCGCTTCGGCAGGTAGTAGTACATCATGCCGAGGAACCCGGCGGTCAGGAAAAAGGCGACCGCATTGTGCCCGTACCACCATTCCGTCATCGCGTCCTGGACGCCTGCGAACAGCGAATAGCTCTTCGCGCCGCCGAGAGAGACCGGAACCGCCAGATTATTGACGATGTGGAGCATGGCGACGACCAGGATGAACGCCATGTAGTACCAGTTGGCGACGTAGATATGCGGTTCCTTGCGGCGCGCCAACGTGCGCAGGTAGACGATGAAATAGGTGACCCAGACGATCACCAGCCAGAGATCGGCATACCATTCCGGCTCGGCATATTCTTTCGATTGCGTGATGCCCATCATGTAGCCGCTGACGGCCAGCAGGCAGAACAGGTTGTAGCCGAACAGCACGAACAGCGGGCTGAGCTGATCGGGCAGCCGCGCCCGCGACGTGCGCTGCATGACATAGAAGGATGTAGCGATCAGCGCGTTGCCGCCGAAGCCGAAGATGACGCCCGTCGTGTGCACGGGCCGGATTCGGCCGAAGCTCGACCAGCCGGCGTCAAAGGTCAGGTTTGGGTTGACCAGGAGCCAGGCCACCCAGTCGCCCACGAAGAGGCCGAACACGGCCCATCCCATGGCTAGCAGAATGCCGATCTTGCTTGGGTCATCGTAGTAGCGATTGAGCCGGTCTTGTTCCGGCTCAGGCTCAAAGAGACCGGAGATCACGGCGAACAAGCCCGCCAGCGCCGCCAATAGCACGATGGCTCCCTGCGCACCGAACGGATCGCCCTGGCCCGCGGCCGCCATCGCCAGGCCAACCACGGCCAGGACGGCGAGGATGATGAGCGCGACCTGGCGCTCAATCTTTGTGAGTTGTCCGATCATCGCTCCCCCCTGCCTTCACACCCCCGACCCTCGCCGCTCACGCCGCGAGTACGCTCCCACTCTCCGTCAAAGGCAATATAGACCTTAGGGATATTGCCGACGAAAGCGACATTTGCCGCAACGCGCCGCAGCCTCGGCCGTCGGTTGACTCAAATCTTGAGTAGGCTCCGCTGCTATTGCGTGGCGGGCGTTTGATCGCGTTGATTCAGATAGCTGACAAATGCAGTCGGGGAATATTGTGCGCCCGGCCGCAACGGCGCGGATATGTCGCAGCCTCGCATCCGCGCGGCGAAACAAAGGCAATCAAAAAGGGCCGCGGATCGCTCCGCGGCCCTTTTCTTGATCCAACCAGTCGGAGCTAGTTGCTGCCGACCTTCTTCTTCAGGATCTCGATCAGCTTGCTGACGCTGCCGCCGTTGTTGTTGATGACGGAGGCGAATTCCTGGCGGTGGGTGTCGGCGAGGCTGAGGCCCTCGACCTTCACGTCGGCGATCTTGTAGCCGTCGCCCACCTGCTCGATCGTCCAGTCGACGCGAGCCGGGTCGCCGCTCGGCAGTTTCACGGTCGAGAATACGACGGACCGTCCGTCGCCCTCGTCGCGCACGCGGCCGACCGCCATCTGGTGGCCGGTATAGTTGGCGAAACGCTTGCCGTAGGCGAGGGCGAGAAAGTCCGTGAGGACGGACGTGAAGTCGGCCTGCTCCTCGGGCGTTGCCTTGCGCCAATAGCTGCCCAGCATGTATTTGGCGATCGCCGGCATGTCGAAATACTTCTCCAGCAGCGGCTTCAGCTTGGCGGCCCGCTGTTGATCGGTTTCGGTCGCAGCCGGCTCCATCTGGGTGATAGCCTGGCTGCTGACTTCCTCGATAAAGGAGGTTGGGTCGGTGGACGCCTGCGCTGCGGGCGCGGCGGTCCATCCGAACAGCACCAATCCGGCGGCGATGAGCAGCCGGCGGGTCGACATCGAAGTAAACATGACTACTCCGCTGTGGTGACTTGATCCTCCGGCTGCGCGGGCTTGAATTTCACCGGCGCATTGCCGTCTTCGGGAATCATCTCGTCGGTAATGATCTGCGACGCCTGCTGTTCGCTCTCGCCATTCTTGATCAAGTCATCGCGCTGCTGGCGATAGAGGCTCCGGACAGTCGCATAGAAATCGACCGAACCTTTCTTGAGCTCGTCGATCGCTTCGAGGTTGCGCGCCCGCGTATCGATCGCATCCAGCCCGGCGCGCGCGGTGTTGATCTCGGTCACATTGTAAGCGTAGCCGATCCAGGTCAGCGGATCGAGCGCATAGTCAACGATTCGGCCGGAGTAATCGCGAGGATTGCCGGAGCCGATGATTGGCAGATGCAGATAGGGCCCTTCGCCGGCGCCATAGACCGCCAGCGTCTGACCGAAATCTTCCTCGTGATACTTCATGTCCATCATGCTCGCGACATCGACGAAGCCGCCGACGCCGATGGTCGAGTTGATGAAGAACCGCGCCACCGTCGTGCCGGCGCGGTTCCATTCGCCCTGGAACAGGTCGTTCGCCAGAATAACCGGCGATTTCAGGTTCCGGAGGAAATTGCGCACGCCGTCTTCGGCCGGATCCGGCAGCGCGATGTGATACCAGCCGGCGAACGGCTTCAGCAGGATCTCGTCGAGGAACTGATTGACCTCGAAGAAATAGCGGTTCATCGGCTCGAGCGGATCGTTCGCCTCGTTATAGGCCTGGACCGCTGCTTCATCGGAGGGATCGGGCTTGGTCGCACAGCCGGCTTGGAGCACGGAAAGGCCCAGCGTCGCTGCGATCAGCGTTGCGCGAAATGTCGAGTTCTTGTGCGGCATCATTCGATCAACCTTCTGTCGGCGGTTGGCCTTAGTTGCTGGCCAGACCCTTCTCGAGCCGTTCCACCGCCCCCATGATCCGACGACACCCCTGCCGCCGAAACCCACCCGTCTGAGGCACTGGCAATCCATGCGTGGCCGGATCGTCACACAGCGCAAGTTAACTGTTCGTAACCGTGCGCTGGCAAAAACTCCGCCTTGCCTGGATTATCACGCCCCGGCGATGAGTTAGCATAGGTACCGGGATTAAGCCATAGGCCGGCAGCGGGCCGTTCAAGGGCCGCAAACCCGCCTGTGGCATAAATGTCCCACGACTCCATCAGCCATGTTTCTAAACCGACTTTGGAAGCGGCGGAATCTGACGATTCGACGCTGGCCACCGATTTCTGGCCGGACAGATGTGGGGTGATCGGTCGCACCTTCGCGCGCACAAGCGCGTGAACGAAGTGCCTACTCGGCGACCGGCATCCGAATCGAGGGCGGGTCAGAGCGTCTTTTCGGCGTGATGGCAGGCGACGAAGCGACCGGAAAGCGGGCGCAGCTCCGGACGCTCCTGCGCGCAGACCTCGGTCGCGAACGGGCAGCGCCGGTGGAAGGCGCAACCCGGCGGCGGATTGATCGGCGATGGCAGCTCGCCTTTCACCGTCAGGCGCTTCGAGCGCGTCTTGGGATCGACCGACGGCGTCGCCGCCAGCAGAGCCTGGGTATAAGGATGGCGCGGCTCGGCGAAGATCGCGTGCTTCGGCCCCTGTTCGACCGGCCGGCCGAGATACATCACCATCAGCTCATCTGCGATATGCCGCACCACGCTGAGATCGTGCGAGATGAAGAGATAAGCGAGGTTGAACTCGGCCTGCAGGTCCATCAACAGGTTCAGCACCTGGGCACGGATCGAAACGTCGAGCGCGGACACCGGCTCATCAGCGACGACGATCCTGGGATTGAGGATGAGGGCGCGCGCGATCGCGATGCGCTGGCGCTGGCCGCCGGAGAACATGTGCGGATAGCGGGTATAGAATTCCGGGCGCAGGCCGACCCGCGCCATCATCGCGCGGGCAGTCTCGATCCGCTCCTTGGCGGACTTGGGGGTGTTGATCTCCAGCGGCTCGCCAAGAATCTGACCCACCTGCTTGCGCGGGTTCAGCGAGCCATAGGGATCCTGGAACACCATCTGCACCTTGGGGCGCAGCGCGTGGAGCTGGTGCTTGTCGGCGCCGACGACATCGGTGCCTTCGATGGCGAGATGGCCGGCGGTCGGCCGTTCGATCATCGTCACCATGCGGGCGAGGGTGGACTTGCCGCAGCCCGATTCGCCCACCACCGCCAGCGTGCGGCCGGCGGTGAGCGAGAAACTGGCGCCGGCGACGGCTTTCAAGAGCGCCGCCGGCTTGAAGAAGCCGCGCCCGATCCGGTAATGGCGCTGCAGGTCCTGCGCCTCCAGGACTGGCTTTGTGGTGGCGGCTGGCGCCTGCACCGTGGCTGCAGCCGCGCTCACGACGCACCTCTGCCGATCGGGAAATGGCAGCGCACGCGCGCGCCGAGTTTGGCCTCCAGCGCGGGCTGCTCGACCCGGCAGCGTTCCTGCGCGAAGCCGCAGCGCGGATTGAAGACGCAGCCGGTCGGACGGTCGGCAATGCCGGGGACGACGCCGGGAATGGTGTTGAGCCGCTTGTCGTTGGCGCGCTCGGGCAGCGCTTCCAGCAAGGCGGCGGTGTAGGGATGCCGCGGCTGCTCGAACAGCCGATCGGCCAGCTGCTCCTCCACCTGTTGGCTGGCGTACATCACCATGACCCGTTGGGCGGTCTCCGCCACCACGCCCATGTCATGCGTGATGAGGACCATCGCCATGTTGCGGTCGCGGCTCAACGACACCAGCAAATCCAGGATCTGCGCCTGGATGGTGACGTCGAGCGCGGTGGTCGGTTCATCGGCGATCAGCAGCTTGGGATTGCAGGCGATGGCCATCGCGATCATGACGCGCTGGCACATGCCGCCGGAAAGCTGGTGCGGAAAGCTGTCGAGGCGCGACGCCGCCGCCGGAATGCCGACCTGGTCCAGCAGCTCGATCGTGCGCCGTCGGCGCTCCGACCGCGATCCGCCCTCATGGACGGCCAGCGTCTCCATGATCTGGTAGCCCACTGTGAAGGAGGGGTTGAGGCTGGTCATCGGCTCCTGGAAGATCATCGCGATGTCCTTGCCGACGATCTGGCGCCGCGCGCGGTCCGACAAAGACAAGAGGTCGATGCCGTTGAAGCGCATGACGTCGGCGGTCACCTTGCCCGGCCAGGCGATCAGGCCCATGACCGCCAGCATGGTGACGCTCTTGCCCGATCCGGATTCGCCGACCACGCCCAAGAGCTCGCCGGGGTCCAGCGTCACATCGAGGCCATCGACCGCGCGGAACGGGCCGCGATGGGTCTGGAACTCGACCGCGAGATTGTGGATCTCGAGCAGGGGCATGGCGGTCAGCGCTTCAGCTTGGGGTCGAGCGCATCGCGCAGCCCGTCGCCCAGGAGATTGAAGGCCAGCACGGTGACCAGGATCGCGAGACCCGGGAAGGTCACGACCCAGGGCTGCGAGCGGATCAGCGTGCGCGCATCGGCCAGCATGGTGCCCCATTCCGGCGTCGGCGCCTGTGCGCCATAGCCGAGGAAGCCGAGCGCGGCGGCGTCCAGAATGGCGGTGGAGAAGCTCAAGGTCGCCTGCACGATCAGCGGCGCCAGGCAGTTCGGCAGCACGACATTCAGCATCAGGCGCAAGGTGCCGGCACCGGCGACGCGCGATGCCGTCACGTAATCCTTCGGCAGCTCGGTCAACACCGCGGCCCGCGCCAGCCGTGCATAATGCGGAATGTAGGTGATGGCGACCGCGATCATGGCGTTGAGCAGGCCGGAGCCGAGGATCGCGACGATGGCGAGGGCCAGCAGCAGGCTCGGGATCGACAGGATGATGTCCATCAGGCGCATGACCAGGATGTCGATCGTGCCGCGGAAGAATCCGGACAGCAAGCCGAACAGGATCCCGGCGGCGAGCGAGATGGTCACGACGATGGTGCCGATGAACAGCGAATAGCGCGAGCCGTAGACCAGTCGCGACCACAGATCGCGGCCGACCGAATCGGTCCCCAAGATGAAGCGCGAATCGCTACCGTCTTGCCAGATCGGCGGACAGACCTTGGTGACGCATTCCTTGAACACCTCGGCGTAGTGATAGGGCGCGATGAAGTTGGCGAAAATCGCCGTGAATACCAGCACCACAATCACGATCAGCCCGGCCATTGCGCCGTTGTTCGTTTTGAGCGCCAGCCAGACCTCCCTGGCGGGCGTCACGGTCGGCGGGACGGGCGTGGCGGACAGGGTCGTATCGGTCATCTTGCGCTCCTAGCGCCGGTGCCGGATGCGCGGGTTGAGCAGGCCGTACAGCAGATCGACCGCCAGATTGGTCGCCATGACCAGGGCGGCGATCACCAGCACACCGCCCTGCAGCGCCGGATAATCGCGCCGGCCGATCGATTCCACCAGCCATTTGCCGATGCCGGGCCAGGAGAACACGCTTTCGGTCAGAATCGCGCCGCCCATCAGCGTGCCCACCTGCAGGCCGATGACGGTCACCACCGGTACCAGCGCGTTGCGCAAGGCATGGATGGCGACGATGCGATAGATGCCAAGGCCCTTGGCGCGCGCGGTGCGGATGTAGTCCTCGCCCAGCACTTCCAGCATGGCGGAGCGCGTCATGCGCGCGATCACGGCCAACGGAACGGTGCCGAGCACGATGGTCGGCAGGATCAGGTGCTTGACGGCGTCGAGGAACGAACCCTTCTCGTCCGACAGCAGCGTATCGATCAGCATGAAGCCGGTGACTTCGTCGACGAAGTAGTCGTCGCCCAGACGCTTGGCGACCGGGGTCCAGCCGAGCTTGACCGAGAAGAACAGGATCAGCAGCAGGCCCCACCAGAAGATCGGCATGGAATAGCCGGTGAGGCTGGTGCCCATGACGGTGTGGTCGTAGACAGAGCCGCGCCGGACTGCAGCCAGCACGCCCGCCGGCAGGCCGATCAGCGTCGCGAAGATCATCGCGAAGATCGCGAGCTCGACGGTTGCGGGGAACAAGGTCAGGAACTCGTCCATCACCGGGCGGTGAGTGATGACCGAGATGCCGAGATCGCCTTTGAGAACGCCCCCGACATAGTCGAAGAACTGGACATAAAGCGGCCGGTCCAGCCCCATCTGGTGAATGAGCTCGGCATGCCGTTCCGGAGAGATGCCGCGCTCGCCCACACGCACCTCGACCGGATCACCCGGCACCAGGCGGATCAGGATGAATGTCAGGAGGATGATGCCGAGGAAGGTCGGTATCACCAGGCCCAGACGCGTCAGGACGAAGCGGATCATTGCGTAAGACTATGGTCCAAAGAGGAGGGGCGGGGAAAGCATCCTTTCCCCGCCCCCAGGACAACCTTGCGTACTATTCTTGGATGTCGACGCCTTCGAAGATGTGGGTGCCGAGCGGGTGCACCTTGTAACCCACCACCTTCTTGCTCATCGGCATGGTGACCAGCGAGTGGGCGATCGGGACCCACGGCGCCTGATCGTGGAAGATCGCCTGCGCCTGCTTATAGAGCGCAGTGCGCTTCTCGACGTCGGACGTCGATTTCGCTTCGTCGATCAGCTTGGTGAAGTCCTCGTTGCACCACTTGGCGATGTTCTGGCCGCCTTCACGCGCAGAGCCGCAGGACAGCAGCACGCCCATGAAATTGTCCGGATCGCCGTTGTCGCCGGTCCAGCCCAGCATACCCAGCTGGTGCTCGCCCGCCTGCAGGCGCTTGCGATACTCGCCCCATTCGAAGGTCTTCAGCTCGGCAGTGATGCCGACCTTCGCCAGGTCCGCCTGCATCAGCTCGGCCATCTTCTTGGCGTCCGGATTGTACGGACGCTGCACCGGCATGTACCACAGGTCGGTCTTGAGGTCGGTGACGCCAGCCTCAGCCAGCATGGCCTTCGCCTTCTCCGGATCGTACGGATAGGCCTGGACCGAATCGTCATAGGACCAGATCGTGGGCGGGATCGGGTTCTTCGCGGCCTTGCCGGCGCCCTGATAGACCGCCGCCAGGATCGCGTCCTTGTCGATCGCCATGTTGAGGGCCTGACGCACCTTCACGTTGTCGAACGGTGGCTTCTTCACGTTCATCGCGAGGTAGCCGACGTTGAGGCCTTCCTGCTCCAGAACCTGGAGCTCCGGGTTGGCCTTCAGCTTCGCGATATCGGCCGGGTTCGGATAGGGGATGATATCGCACTCGCCCGCTTCTAGGCGCGCTTCGCGCGTCGCCTGATCCGGCGTGATCGAGAACACCAGGCGGTCGATCGGCTGCTTGCCGCGGAAGTAGTTGACGTTCGCATTGTAGATGATGCGATCGTCCTTGGCGTAGTTGGCCCAGATGAAGGGGCCGGTTCCGATCGGCTCCTGGTCGACCTTTTCCGGCGTTCCGGCCTTCATCATCGCATCCATGTATTCCTTGGAATGGATGGCGGCGAAGTCCATGCCGAGATTGGCGATGAAGGGCGATTCCGGTTTGGTCAGGGTGAACTTGACCGTGTTGGCATCGACCTTGTCGATCGACTTCAAGAGGTCCGGCATGCCCATGTCGTTGAAGTAATCGTAGGCGCCGCCGGAGACTTTGCTGTACGGATCATCCGCCTTCCACATGCGGTTGAAGGTGGCAATCACGTCATCAGCGTCGAAATCGCGCGTCGGCGTGAAGCTGCCGCGCGTGTGGAAGCGCACGCCCTTGCGCAGATGGAAGGTGTAGGTGAGGCCGTCGTCGGAGACGTCCCACGATTCGGCGAGCGCCGGCATGATCTCGGTCGTGCCGGGCTTGAATTCCACCAGGCGATTGAACACCGGATAAGCGGTGTCGAAGCTGGTGCCGGTGGTGTTGACCTGTGGATTGAAATTCTCCGGGCTGCCCTCGGAGCAATAGACCAGGGTCTTGGCAGTGGCTGCGTTCGCGAAGCCAAACGCGATCGCGGCCGCCGCAACGGCCCCCAAAAGTCGACGTTTCATTGTCTCAGTCTCCCGTTAGAAGGTCGGACAGCCTTGATCTTGTTTGCAATTTCCCGGGCTGCCTTGGGCGAAACCTAGGGCCGTTGCGCAAGCGGAGTCAACGCCCTGGTCACAATCTTGCCACCATCGCGACAGGGTGATGGCGCTGATGCACTGCGGCAGGTCAATTTGCCGGGAGGGCCGTCGATCCGCAGGGCCGTTGAGGGGTTTCGCCGCAGGTCAGGGCTTCCGCTCCGCCGCTGCTTGACCGTTGCGCCGCGGCCCCGGCATGTTGCAGCGCACTTTGTATCGTTTCATCCAGCCTATCGAGGAAGAAGATGTCCATACCCGCCCCGTTCGTCTGGCGTGATCTGAAGGTCCTGCCCGAATGGGTGGACGAGAATAATCACATGAACGTGGCCTTCTACCTCAAGGCCTTCGATGACGCGTTCTATGGGGTCTATCGCGCCTGGGGCATGGATTTCGCCGAAGTCCATGCCCGCGGCTTCACCACCTTCGCGGCCGAGAACCACATTACCTATCAGGGCGAGCTGTTCCTCGGGGATTCGTTCTCGGTCGAGACCATCCTCATCGATTTCGACCGCAAGCGAATCCGCTGGTTCAACATCATGCGCAAGGCCGACGGCAGCATCGCGGCGACCTGCGAGTGGCTGCTGCTGTTCGTGAACTTCCGCGAGCGCCGGGTCGCCACCATGCCGGACGAGTTCTTCGACCGGCTGGCGGAGATCAAAAAGGTACACGACACGCTGCCGCGTCCGCCGGAAGCGGGGCGGGGAATCGCGATCGGCAACAAGCGGCGGGATTAGCGCTCCGATCGGGAGCGACGCTTACCGCTCCCATCCTTCCGTAAACGGGAAGCGCCGGGCCCAGAAGTCCTGGAGGCGCGGATCGGCGTCCACACGCCGGACGATCTCCGCCATCTTCGGCGCGGTACGATAGAAGCGCGTGCGCCATGGGCCGAAGCGCGAAATGACGGTGACGTAGAGATCGAGCACGGTGAGTTCGTCGCCCAGGATGTAACGGCCCGGCAAGATCTGCTCATCCATCTTGCGCCAGCAATCGGCGATCCGGTCATGGACGCGATCGATCACGCGCGGGGCGTCGTCCTTGCCGGCGGCGATGCGCATCGGGTCGCCCTTGATCCAGAACAGGGAATAGATCGAGGACGAGACATAGGCCATCCAGCGCAGATATTGGGCGCGCCTGGGATCGTCGAGCGCCGGCGCCAGGCGCGCTTGCGGATGAAGGTCTGCGAGATGGATCAGGATGGCGGCGCTTTCCGTCATGATCTCGCCCGACGGAAAGACCAGCGCCGGCACCTGGCGCATCGGGTTGACGCCTTCGACGCGCTTGCGCGCCGCCTCATCCATCCAGGTGACCGCCTCGACCAGCTCATACGGAATGCCGAGCAATGTCAGCGCCGCTTCGACCGCATTCGAGCCGGAACCGACGGCGCCGAAGACCTTCAGCATGAGCCACCTAGTCGCTGAGCATCAATCCGGTCGGGTTCGGCAGCGCCTTGTCGCCGACAATCATGACGACGGAATCGCCCGCCGCCACCGCCTTCATGGCGCGGGTCGAGAGGATCGGGCCGTCGGCCTGGCAGCGCAGCTCGATGCGCGCCTTCTTCGGGTCGTCGGCGAGCGGATCGACGATGTCGGCGACCACATCGCCCGCCTTGACCACGTCGCCTTCGCGCTTGCGATAGGCGACGATGCCGGCCTTGGGCGTGCGCACGATCTCGCAGGCATCGAGATTGGCGACCTTGGCCTTCAGCGCCGGTATCTGGCCGGCATCGCCTGCGATCAGGCCGCGCCGCTGCAGGAAGCGGAACAGCCCGCGCGCATCCTCGATGGCCAGCTCGTCATAGACGTCGGCCTGGCCGCGGAACTCGATAGTGGAGGTCAGGACCGGCGCCGGCACCGGATAATCCGGCCCGACTTCCTTCTGCAGCCGATACCAGGGCAGGAAGAAGCTCTCGTCGAACGAGGCGGCGCCGGAATCGTCGCACAGCAGCACGGCCTTCGCGCCGACCTCCGCCGCCAGGTCCTGCGCCCGCGGCCAGAACTGGTTGGTCGTATAGATGTGCATCAGCGCGATGTCGTCGCAATGCAGGTCGAGCACGATGTCGGCATCGTAGGCAAGGCGCATCAGCTCGCGCCGCAGCTTGGCATTCTCGCCGACCGCATAGATCTGGTCGACGGTCTCGCCCAGCGCCTGGCGCACGATCGAGACGTTGGCCTCGACGTCCTTGCCAAGCTTGCCTTTGACCTTGGCGGCAAGACCCTGCGACAGATCGGGCCATCGGCGATTGAAGTTGACGCCGCTGCGGAAATCGTAGCGGCCGGCGAACGTCGTGTTGATGACCTGGCCGGCCCCGACCGGATTGGCGACCGGCACGACGATGATCTCGCCCTTGATCTCGCCGCGCGCGTCGGCATCGTCGAGCAGATTGATCAAGTGGTGCGCGGCCAGCATGCCCGGGATCTCGTCGGCATGGAGCGAGGCTTGCAGATAGGCCTTCGGCCGCGCGCCGGCCTTGCCATAGCGATGGGCTTTCACGAAACGCTCGGTGCCCGGACTCATCGCATCCAGATTGATGCGCTGAACGACTTTGCTCATGAGATAAAGACTCTTCGAATGTGGGGATAGGACGGATTACGCCCCGGCCGGCATCAAAGAGTCAAGCTGGCCTCAGCCGGCCGAACGCCGCAGGGGCTCTGCTCCTTGAGCGCGCAGGAAACTCCGAACTTCGTCGCGAAAGCGCGGCCAAGCCGGTTCCTGCTCCAGGATCACGTGATTCCGGCTATCGAGCGACAAGAACCGCGCTCCCGGGATCGAGGTTGCCAATTCGCGCCCGGCTGAGAACGGCACCGCGGCGTCGTCCCGGCTATGCAGCACCAAGGTCGGAACGGCAACCTGAGGCAGCAGGTGGGTCACGTCGATCTTTCCGAGTTCAATCATCAGGCGTACGGCATTGTCCGGCGATGTCGAGATCCGTTGCAGGTCGTTCCACCAGCGCCACTGCTCCAGGCTGCCGTCGGGAATGTACCAGGAGGTGAATATCTGACGAAACGCCGGATTGTCCTGGCCCCAGCCTTCCCGTACCAGGGTCAGCATCGCTTCGCGCTGAGCTATTTCGGAAGGGTTCGCGCGCGCGCGCCAGCCCTTCGCATAGCCGCCATGCAGCACCATGCTGGTCACGCGCTCCGGATGCCGCACTGCATAGCTGATCGCGACCGCACAGCCCTGCGAGATTCCCAGCAGCGGAAACCGGTCGAGGCCTGCCGCATCGACCACCGTCTCCAAATCGTGCACGAAAGCCTCGATCGAGAAATCATCGACCTTCCAGTCGGAGAGGCCATTGCCGCGCTCGTCATAGCGGATCAAGCGGAAGTCGCGGGTGAGGTCGTGCAGCAGGTGGCGCCAAACGGGGCTCTGCCAATCGAACTCCAGATGGTTCAGCCAGTTCGCAGTCTTGACCAGCGGTGGACCATCGCCGGCACTGGCGAACGCGATCCGGACGCCATCGGCGGTCATGCAGAAGCGGATGTCCTGCTTTTCCTCGCGCGGTGCCAGGATCTGATGAACCGGCGCAGCTTCAGCCGCCGGCGTTTCCTTGAGCTTGGCGCGGGCTTCGGCATAGAGGGCGGTCGTCGCCGGCTCGGGAACGGTGCCGAGCTCACGTTTCAGCAGTTCGCTGCAATCGCGGTAGTGGCGGATCACCGCGTTGTAGTTGCCGCGATCGAGATGGAGCCGCATCAGCCGGCGATGGACCTCCTCCGACAGCTGATCGAGTGCCAACGCGCATTCGAGCACCGATGTGGCAGCGGCGGCATCGCCACCGGCCGCTTCGCGTTCGGCCAGCTTCATCAGCACGGAGAGGCCGAGGTTGTGAAAGCGAGAGCGCTCCTGCGCCAGCCATTCGTCGAACGCGGCTTCGTGCAACCGGAATCCCTCCAGCAGCGGGCCGCGATAGAGGTCGGCTGCAGCCCTCAGGCTTTCGAGATCGTTGCGCTCAGCGAGATCGACGAGGTCGATGACATCGGCGCTCACCACATCCAGGCGGGCGGCCAGGGTCTCGCGTTCGGCGGTGAAGGGGTCGGCAGCGTCTCCAATGACACCCCGGATCGAGGTCAGGGTCTGGCTGAGGCTATGTCGGGCTTGCCGGTCGCCGCGGTCGCCCCATAGGAGGTTCGTCAGCCGGTCGCGGGGCTGGGCCTCGCCGAGCCGGCAAGCGAGCATTGCCAAGAGGGCCTCCGCCTTGCGAGTCGGCAAAGCAAGCGGGCCACCATCCGGGCCGAAAGCCGCAAAACCGCCAAGCAACTGCACACGAATCCGCGCCATCCAAGCCCACCGTTTCCGCGTCGCAAGCAGATTAGGCCCCTAGGAGACCCCGCCTCAAAGTGAGGTCCATCACAAAAGCGGCGAGTCAGGCCAGCATTGTGGACCTACACACAGCAATTGTCGCTCTTTTGACGGTACTTTGATAGCGGGTTGCGGGACTGCTGACGCCTCGCGACTAGACGTTCTCCTCCCCACAGCGAAGGAGAGGCGTCATGGGAGGCATATTGGCCGTGCTATATGGCATCGTCGCATATGTGATCTTTTTGGTTACGCTCGCATATGCCATCGCGTTCGTCGGAAACATCATTGTTCCGAAAACCGTCGATTCTGGCACACCGGGCCCTTTGATGGAGGCCCTGATCGTCAACGTCGTCCTGCTCGGCATCTTCGCGGTTCAGCACAGCGTCATGGCCCGCCAGGGCTTCAAGCGCTGGTGGACCCGAATGGTCCCGAAATCGGTCGAGCGCAGCACCTTCGTGGTGTTTGCAACCGCCGCCTTGGCCTTGCTGCTGTGGCAGTGGCGGCCGATGCCCGATGTGATCTGGTCGGTGCAGGACCCGATGGCGATCGCCGTGATCCAGGGCGTGTTCTGGCTCGGCTGGGGCATCCTGCTGCTATCGACCTTCTTGCTCAACCACTTCGAACTGTTCGGCTTGCGGCAAGTGATGGCCAAGCTCATGGGCTGGAAGCTGCCGGAGCCGCAATTCCGGACGCCCTTCCTCTACAAGCGCGTCCGGCATCCGCTGTATCTCGGCTTCATCCTCGGCTTCTGGGCGACGCCCACGATGACGATGGGGCATCTGCTGCTCGCGGTCGGGACGACTGGCTACATCTTTATCGGAATCTTTTTCGAGGAGCGTGACCTCGTCAACATGTTCGGCGACCAGTACCGCCGTTATCGCCGGCAGGTTTCGATGCTGATCCCGCTGCCGGGGCGAAAATATGACGAAGCCGAAGCGGACGACCATCCTCCGCTCGGCATGAAGGCCCCGCGATAAGGGCCAACGACGAAATGTGGGGACTTCATTGGTTCCGCCCGCCGCGTGGCGGGCGCAAGGAGAGGTGTTGTGACACAGTTTGTAATACAGCCGCGATCCACCGGTGTCGGGCTTGGTGAAATCAACTGGTTCTCGAAGCTGCTGGCGGCCATGGCCGTGCGCCGCTGGCGGGCTCCGTCAGTGCAAGGGTTGTCGGATCACCTGCTGCGCGACGCCGGCCTGGAACGTATCGGCGGGCAGACCAGGCATCGGCTGCGCTGACAGTCAGTCCAGCAGCGATTTGGACTTGCCGCTCGCCGGCCGCTCGTGGCCGGCGAGCATCACCACGAAATCGCCGAACGCGACCTGGCGCGACAGGCGGCGCGAGACGACGCAGCCTTTCATGCTGGCCTTGATGACCGCCGGCTCGGTCTCCAGATCCGGCGCGGTTGGATCGACGATTTCCGCCAGCACCTCGCCGGGCGCGACCCAGTCGCCAAGCTGCTGGCGATAGAGCAGGAGCCCGCCCACCGGGCTGTCCAGCATCTCGAAGGCGCGGAATTCGTTGAGGCCGTTCGCGCGGCGCCGCGGCGCCGCGCCGGCGATGCAGCCGATCCGCCGCAGGTAGCGCAGGAAACCTTGCGCATAGCGCGCGGCCTGTTTCGGATCGACATCGAGGACACCGCCCATCTCGAAGGTGAAGGCGTGACAGCCGAGCGGCACGCGCGCGCCGAACTCTTTCCCCAGCGCCTGCCAGGGCGCCAGGAAGCACTCATCGAAGCAATGCGCGCCGCTGCTGTCGCCGTTCGACTGCAATGAATGGACGCCGACGTCGGCGGCGAAGCGCCTGGCTTCGTCCCACAATTCGTCGGGCGCCATCATGTAGCTCAACGCCTCGTCGTCGCAATGCAGGTCGACCACCAGGTCGGCGTCATAGGCGCGCCGCGCCAGCGCGATGCGCTGGGCCATGATCGGGCTTTCGGGCTGCAGCGCGGCGACCCGGCGCTTCAACTCGCGCCGCACCAGCTCCACGTTCACGTCCGGCGCCTGGCCGAGACGCTTGCGCACGGAATCGGCGAGGCCGGTCACCAGGTCCGGCCAGGCCCGGTTGAAATTGGCGCCGGTGCGCAGCTCGAAGCGTCCCATGACGGCGCTGTTGAGCGCCTGGTCGACGCCGAGCGGGTTGGCCATCGGCACCACGACGATCTCGCCTTTGATCTCGCCGGCCTCTTCCGCCGCCGCCAGCAGCTTGCAGAGTTCGCGCAGGATCATCATGCCGGACGGCTCGTCGGCATGCAGCCCGGCCTGCAGATAGGCCTTCGGCCGCGCGCCCGGATCGCCGAAGCTGAAGACGCGCAGCTGGCGCGCGGTTCCCGGCATTGCGCCCGGCAGGCTGATGGTTTCGGCGGCGCTCGGCATGCGCGTGCTCCTTACGACAAGGTCATTGATCGGGCAGGATTTTCGGCCCCGTTGTCGGCCTGGGTGACTTGCCCTGTCAAGCCTCGCGGGCCATGTGTATAAGGTTCGCCATGACCGAATCGCCACTCGAACTCGACCTCAAGTTTCCCTATTTCAACGGCCTCAACGACCGGCAGCGCGAGGCTGTCCTGGCGCAGGACGGACCGGTGCTGGTGCTGGCCGGCGCCGGCACCGGAAAGACCCGCGCGCTCACCACGCGGCTCGCGCACCTGCTGATGACCGGCAAGGCGCGGCCGTTCGAGATCATGGCGGTGACTTTCACCAACAAGGCCGCGGGCGAGATGCGGGCGCGGGTTTCGCACCTGATCGGCCGTCCGGTGGAGGGCTGGTGGCTCGGCACCTTCCATGCGCTGGCGGCGCGCATCCTGCGGCAGCATGCGGAGGCGGCGGGCCTCAAGCCCAATTTCTCCATCATCGATACCGACGACCAGCTGCGCCTGATCAAGCAGATCATCCAGGCCGAAGGCCTCGACAGCCAGAAATGGCCGTCGCGCGTGGTGCACGGCATCATCGAGCGCTGGAAGGATCGCGGCCTGACACCGGACAAAGTGAGCGCGGCGGAGCAGGCGGAAGTCGGCGGCGGCCGTATCCTCGGCATCTACCGCGAGTACCAGCAGCGCCTCGCCACCTTGAACGCGTGCGATTTCGGCGACCTGCTGCTGCATAACGTCTCTCTGTTCAGCAGAGAGACGGAGATCCTGGCGCGCTACCAGAAGCAGTTCCGCTACATCCTGGTCGACGAGTACCAGGACAGTAATGTCGTGCAATATCTCTGGCTGCGACTGCTGGCGCAGGCCCATCGCAACATTTGCGTGGTGGGCGATGACGACCAGTCGATCTATGGCTGGCGCGGCGCGGAGGTGGAGAACATCCTGCGCTTCGAGCACGATTTCCCCGGCGCCAAGGTCATCCGCCTCGAACAGAATTACCGCTCGACCCCGCACATCCTCGCCGCCGCCTCCGGCCTGATCGCGCAGAACGAGGGGCGGCTCGGCAAGACCCTGTGGACCGATGTCGCCGAGGGCGAAAAGGTGAAGCTGACGGCGGCCTGGGACGGCGAGGAAGAGGCGCGCAAGATTGGCGACGAGATCGAGGATCTGCAGCGCAAAGGCGTGTCGCTCAACGACATCGCCATCCTGGTGCGCGCGGGCTTCCAGACCCGCGAATTCGAAGAGCGCTTCATCACCCTCGGCCTGCGCTATCGTGTCATCGGCGGCCCGCGATTCTATGAGCGGCAGGAGATCCGCGATGCGCTCGCCTACCTGCGCCTGGTCAATCAGCCGGACGACGGCCTCGCCTTCGAGCGCATCGTCAACGTGCCGAAGCGCGGCCTGGGCGACGCCACGCTGAAGCAGGTGAACGATGCCGCGCGGGCCTTGAATGTCTCGCTGCCGGAAGCGGCGCGCCGAATCGTCGAAACGGACGAGCTGAAGCCGGCACCGCGCCGCACCCTGGGTCAGCTCATCCGCGACCTTGAAAACTGGCGCAAGCTCGCGGAGACCACGCCGTATGCCGAGCTGGCGCAGATCGTGCTGGACGAATCCGGCTACACGGCGATGTGGCAGAACGACAAATCGATCGAGGCGCCGGGAAGGCTGGAGAATCTCAAGGAACTGATCCACGCGCTGGAGGAGTTCGACAGCCTGGGCGGATTCCTGGAGCACGTCTCGCTGGTTATGGAGAATGCCGCGGCCGGCGATGGCGAGATGATCACCATCATGACCCTGCACGGCGCCAAGGGGTTGGAGTTCGATATCGTGTTCCTGCCCGGCTGGGAGGAAGGGCTGTTCCCTTCGCAGCGCTCGCTCGACGAGAACGGCGTCAAGGGTCTGGAGGAGGAGCGGCGCCTCGCCTATGTCGGCATCACGCGTGCGCGCAAGCGGGCACTCATCTCGTACGCCGCCAACCGGCGCGTCCACAACATGTGGCAGAACGCCTTGCCGTCGCGTTTCATCGCCGAATTGCCCAAGGCGCATATCGAGCGCGAGGACGATCAGCTGTGGCGGCCATCAGAGCGCTATATGGGTCCGCAATCCGGTTGGGGCCGTGCGCCGTTGCGCGAAGGCTTCGGCCGGCGTGGCGGAACCCTGATCGATCTTAGCGCCGAAGCGGTGGTGCAAACCGGAACCGGGCGCTATCCCAGCGGCGCGCGGATATTTCACCAGAAGTTCGGCTACGGCAAAGTGCTGCATTCCGAAGGCGACAAGCTGGAGATCGCGTTCGACAAGGCGGGGGTGAAGAAGGTGATGGCCAGTTTCGTCATGCCGGCGGAGCAGGCGGGGTGATGAGCGTGGATACTTCCTTTCCGTCATCGCCGGGCGAAGATCCGGCGATCCAATTTTTGCCGAAGCGAGGGAATCAAACTTGGATCACCGGGTCGCGCCGCTTCGCGTCGGCCCGGTGATGACGGCGGTGGGGGACGTCATGCAAGTTCTCTGGTCCATCCGCCTGAAGCTCTATGCCAAGCCGGCGGAAGATGCGCGGCTGGCTCTCGAGAATGCGCTGGAGCCGTTCGGCGAGGCGATCTCGAGCTTCGAAACCGACAACGGCAAAGGCTGGCTGATCGAAGTGTTCTCGCAGGCAAAGCCGGCGGCCAGGGATGTCGCGGCGGCCTTGAAGCCGCTCGGCGATCATCAGCCTGAGATTGCGCGCGTGCCCGACAAGGACTGGCTGGCGGAAAGCCGTCGCGGCCTGCCGGAATTCAAGGCCGGGCCGTTCTTTTTCTACGGTTCGCATTTCAAGGGCAATGTGCCGAAGAACATGATCGGCCTGGAGATCGACGCCGGCATGGCGTTCGGCACGGGCCGGCACGAGACCACGCGCGGCTGCCTGCTGGCGGTGGCCCGGCTCGCCAAGACGCGCAAGATCAGGAAGCCGCTCGACATCGGGACCGGCACCGGCATTCTCGCCTTCGGCGTGGCGCGGCTCTGCAACGTTCCAGTGCTCGCCGGCGACAACGATGCCGATGCCGTGCGGGTGGCGCGCGGGAACGCCAAGGTCAACAAGCTGGCGCGGCAGGTCCGCATCCTGCGCTCCGACGGCTACCGCGCCAAGGCGATCCGCGACGGCGCACCCTATGACCTGGTGACCGCCAACATCCTCGCCAATCCGCTGATCGAGCTGGCGCCCGATCTCGCGCGGGTGCTGGCGAAGGACGGCCGCGCGGTGCTCTCAGGCCTGCTGCGCGAGCAGGAGAAGGACGTGCTCGCGGCCCACGTGGCGGCCGGCCTCGCGCTCGATTTCCGTATCCGGCTCGGCGACTGGTCGGTGCTGGTGCTGCGCAAGGGCAAAACGAAGCGCCTTACGCGGTCGACAGTCTTGCCAAAGCCTCGGCGGCGAGGCGCCGCGTAAGCTCTCCGGCCGTCATTTCGCGCGCGAGCCGGGCCGCTTGACCGGACCACAGATTCGTAAAGTCGCCTGATCCTGCCGCTTCGGCTTTCGCCTTGAGCGGCAGCAGCGCGCCGGCGGCGAGCGGAAAGCTGGGCGTCGCCGAGGAGACTGCACCGAGATCGCGCATCAGCCGATTGACGATGCCGCGCGCCGGCCGTCCGGTGAACAGGTTCGTAATGACCGTGTCGTTATCGGCGGCATTTTGCAGCGCCTGCCGGTGCGGGGGCGACAGCTTGGCCTCGGGCGAGAGCATGTAGGCGGTGCCGATCTGCACCGCCGACGCACCGAGCGCGAACGCGGCGACGATGCCGCGTGCATCCGCGATGCCGCCGGCGGCGATCACCGGCACTTTCACGGCGTCGACGACCTGCGGCACCAGGGCGAAGGTGCCGACCTGGCGCGCCATGTCGTCGGAGAGGAAATTGCCGCGGTGGCCGCCCGCTTCCAGCCCCATCGCAATGATGGCATCGCAGCCGCGCTCCTCCAGCCAGCGGGCTTCGGCAACCGTCGTGGCGGAGGAGATGATCTTGGCGCCAGTCGCCCTGGCTCGATCGAGCAGGGACCGCTCCGGCAGTCCGAAATGGAAGCTGATCACTTCCGGCTTCGCCTCCTCCACCAGCGCGCAAAAGCCTTCGTCGAACGGCACGCGGTTGGTCTCCGGGATCGGCGCAGCGGGATCGAGGCCGAGCTCGCGATAGTACGGCGTGAGCAGCGCGCGCCACGAAGCGATGCGCGCCGGCTCCGGAGCCGGCGGCTTGTGGCAGAAGAAGTTGACGTTGATCGGACGCTTGGTGCCCTGGCGGATCGCCGCCAGATCCTTGCGCGCCTGCTCGAGGGTGAGCTGCGCGACGGCGAGCGAGCCGAGCCCGCCCGCCTCGCTGACTGCAATCGCCATTTCCGGCGTGCTGACGCCGGCCATCGGCGCCTGGAGAATGGGGAGGTCGATGCCGAACAAGTCCTGAATGCGACGATCGCGCCAGCTCGTCATGATCGACCTCCCTCGCGTACTATTGCTTGGCGGCTTTCTGCCGTCGCCAGTCTTCGACCGGCAGGCCGCCGACGCCCCAATCTTCCATCTCGACTTCATTGATGACGACGAACGTCGCGTCGAGCGGCTTGTTCAACACATCGCGCAGCAGTTCGCTGACACCCTTGATGAGTGCGGCCTTCTGCTCCCGCGTCACCCCTTTGCTGCCGGGCGTGGTGCCCTCGCGAGTCACTTTGATGTTCACATACGGCATCGACCTATCCTCCGATCACCAGCGGCCGGCATGCTGGCCGCCATCGACGTGCAACACTTCACCGGTCACGAACGCCGCATTATCGAGGTAGAGCACCGCGTCGACAATCTCGCGCACCTCGCCCATCCGCTGCATGGGATGCAGCTTGGACATAAAGTCGTGGGTCTCCTTCGGATGCATCGGTGTCTTTATGATGCCGGGTGACACTGCGTTCACGCGGATGCCCTTGTCGGCATATTCGATCGCCAGCCCGCGCGTGACCGCGTCGAGCCCGCCCTTGGTCAACGATGCCAACGCGGCCGGGACGCCGGCGATCGGCTGGTCGACCAAGGAGGTGGTGATGTTGACGATGTGACCGGACCGCTGGCTCAGCATGCGCGCGGCGGCGCGCTGCGAGACATGAAAGAAGCCCGCCAGGTTCACTCCAATGACCGAAGCGAAATCTTCCGGCGTGTATTCAACGAAGGGCTTCGAGACGAAGATGCCCGCATTGTTGACCAGCGTGTCGATGCGGCCGAAGCGCTCGACGGTGGTTTCCACCACGCGCTTGGCGACCGCGGGGTCAGTGATATCGCCGGCGACATTCAGCAGATCAGCGCTCTCGCTGGGTTTGATGGACCGGGAATTCGCCACCACGCGGTAGCCGCGCTCCCGGAAACCCTGGACCAGCCCCGCCCCGATACCCTGCGAGGCGCCGGTGATCAGGGCGACTTTGCGTTCGGTATTCATGGTGTCCTCCACCTGTTTCGCGTTGCAATGGAGGAAACTTAGGGTATTGCGTTATTCGGCAGAATAGCCGTTAAATGCAAAACACTATTGCGCTACTCGGAAGAATGATGGACCGGATCGATGCCATGCGGGTATTCGTGACTGCGCTGGACCAAGGCAGTCTGGCCGGAGCCGGACGCCGTCTGGGCCGGTCTCCCGCGGCGGTGTCGCGCGCCATCGCGTTCCTGGAGAACTATGTCGGCACGCCGCTCCTGCACCGCACGACCCGCACCATCAAGCTGAGCGAAGCGGGCGAGCGCTACGCGGCTGCTTGCCGGCGCGTCCTGACGGATATGGAAGAAGCCGACTTGCTGGTCGCCGGCGAAAGCGCGGCGCCGCGCGGCGTTCTCAACGTCACCGGTCCGGTTGCGAGCGGTGCCAGCATTCTGCGGCCGATCCTCGATGACTACCTCGACGCCTACCCCGCCGTGAAGGCGCGGCTGCTCCTGCTCGATCGCAAGCTCAACCTGGTGGAAGAAGGGCAGGATATCGCGCTGCGCATCGGCCATCTGCCGGATTCGAGCCTGATCGCGATCCGGATCGGCGAGGTGCGGCAAGTGATCTGCGCGGCGCCGTCTTATCTTGCGAGCAAGCCACCGATCCAAGAACTGGCGGATATCAGCGGGCACCAGATCGCCGCATTGACCACGTTCGGACTGGATAGCTGGAGCTTCGCGCCGGCCGACCCACATGCCGAGATTCAGCACGTGACGATCGCGCCACGATTGATCGTGAACACGGTTGAGGCCGCGATTGGCTCCGCTCTCGAGGGCAACGGCCTCACCCGCCTGTTCTCGTATCAGGTCGCGGACGAGGTGCGCGATGGCAGGCTGGTGGTGGTGCTGCCGGAGGCGGAATCACCGGCGTTGCCGGTGCATATCGTCACGCCAGAGCGGCGCCTGTCGGTGCCGAAGGTGCGGGCATTCGTCGACTTCGCGGTGCCGCGCCTGAAAGTCGAATTCGCGCGGCTGGCGGACCTACGGGCGCAAAAAAGAAAAACCGGCGGCCGCTTGAGCGGACCGCCGGTTCAATGAAGTGTCCCGCAATCGCAAACGGGACGAGCAGATTAGGTTATGCCGCGCGGGTCGGCTGATTCCGGTTGGCAGCGCCCGCCGCCTTGTGGGCGACTTCGCTGGCCAGCCATTCGATGTCGCCGCGGACCACGCCGATATCCAGCAGCATGCGGTCTTCCAGCTTGTAGAGTTGGTTGGCGGTCTGCCGGGCGCGATTCCAGGCCACGATCGGCGTGACCACATCCAGCGAGATGGCCGGATAGGAAACCGACCTATGCAGGCCGTTCACGACATCCGCGATCTCTGCCCGGGTGACGCCGATGTCGGCGAGCATCCGGTTGTCCAGCGCGTTGAGGGCGCTGAAGGCGACGCGGCGCTTGTTCCACAGCGCGACCGGGGCGACCAGCAGGTCATAGGCCAGCTCGCCGAACGCGACGATCAGGCGCGGCTGAGCCGGCACCGTCACGCTTTGCAGGGCCACCGCCGGGATGTCCCCGCGGTTGAGGCCGATATCGGCCAATTCGCGGTCGTTCAGCGCGGCAAGCTCCCGCGCAATCGCGGAGAACTCCAAGGTGCGGCGCACAGAGTTGATGACACGCTTCGAGAACACCGCCAGGGCGCCGAAGCCAGTCTTGCGGGCAGTCGCTTCCGGCATATCCGCGCGGCCAAGCACCACCTTCTCATTTTCAGTCGTCCGATACATGATCCTAGTCATCCGATTGTTTCTACCGGGCCGTATTGCCCAGCAATCACGAGTTACAATGTAGAGATTAACAGGTCGGTTTTGGAGGGGTCTGTGCTGCATTGCAGTAATGCGGAGTATGCATATGGAATCCCTAAAGAACTGTTTATTTGCATGGCTTATCTAGGACCAAGCGCCTTGAACGTGGTGGTTTTGGGACGCCGGTCGGACGGAAAGAAGGCAACCGCATGAACGAACACGCAACGCGCTCTGAAGCAGTCGTCTCGGCGCTCAAAAACATCAAAGTTAACATGAGTTTAACTGAACTCGAGCAGGTCCTGGCCGGCAGCGTCGCGGCGCCCGATGGCGAGCGTCCGGACGAGTGGATTGCCCTGGTCGCGCCGGGTGCCGACGAGGACACGAAGCGGCGATTGAGCGCCGCCCATGAGAGCTGGGCACGAGATGTGAAAAGACAAGTGCGGCAGCCCGTCTCGGCCCGTCATGCTGCACTGCGAAAGGAATTGCACACCCAGAACCTGGACGGTTTTCTGATCCCCCGGGCGGACGAGCACCAGGGCGAATATGTGCCCAAGCGGGCCGAGCGGCTGGCCTGGATCTCCAACTTCACCGGGTCCGCCGGGCTTGCCATCGTGCTCAAGGACAAGGCCGCGGTCTTCGTCGATGGACGCTACACCATCCAGGTGCGCGAGCAGATCGATGCCACTTTGTTCGAGATCCGGCATCTGATCACCGAGCCCCCGGAAGCCTGGATCGCCGCGAACCTGAAAAAGGGTGAAGTGCTGGGCTTCGATCCCTGGCTGATCACGCCGGATGCCGCGCAGCGCTATCGCGAGGCCGCGCGCAAGGCCGGGGCAGAGCTGAAGGCGGTCGACCGCAACCCGCTGGATGAAGCCTGGTCTGACCAGCCGCCCGAGCCGATCGCGCCGATCTGGCCGCAGGATACCCGCCATGCCGGCCAGAGCTCGGCCGAGAAGCGCCAGCTCATCGCCCGGAAACTGAAGGAGCGGGGCCAGGATGCGGCCGTGATCTCGGCCCCGGACTCGCTGGCCTGGCTGCTCAATATCCGCGGCGGCGACGTGCCGCGCACGCCGTTCGCGCTCGGCTACGCCATCGTCGACAAGGACGGCAAGGTCGATCTCTTCATCGATCCGCGAAAGCTGACGGCGGAGGCGCGCCAGCATCTCGGCAACGAGGTCGCGGTGCAGCCGAAGAGCGGCTTCCTGCCCGCGCTCGACGCGCTCGGCAAGACCGGTTCCACGGTCGTTGTCGATGGGATGACGGCAGGCGTCGCGATCTATGACCGGCTGATCGCGGCGGGCGCCAAGCCTGCGGTCGGCGAGGATCCCTGCGCGCTGCCCAAGGCCTGCAAGAATCCGGTCGAGGTGGAGGGATCGCGCGCCGCGCACCGGCGCGACGGCGCGGCGGTCTCGCAATTCCTGCACTGGCTGTCGATCGAGGCGCCCAAGGGTCAGCTCAATGAGATTATCGCGGCGGAAAAGCTGGCGTCGTTCCGCCGTCGCAATGACTTGTTCCGCGACTTCTCGTTCGACACCATCTCGGCCGCGGGGCCGAACGGCGCCATCTGCCACTACAAGGTGACAGAGGAGAGCAACCGGCCGATCCCGGTCAACTGGCTGTTCCTGGTTGATTCCGGCGGCCAGTATCTCGACGGCACCACCGACATCACACGCACCATCGCGGTCGGCAAGGCAAGCGCGGAGATGAAGGACCGCTTCACCCGCGTGCTCAAGGGCCACATCGCCCTCGCCACCACGCGCTTCCCGCGCGGCACGACCGGCAGCTCGCTCGATGCCATCGCGCGGCGGCCGCTGTGGGAGGTCGGGCTCGATTATGATCACGGCACCGGCCACGGCGTCGGCTCGTACCTCTCTGTGCATGAGGGGCCGCAGCGCATCTCCAAGATGCCGAACCGCGTCCCGCTGGAAGTCGGCATGATCATTTCCAACGAGCCCGGCTACTATAAGGACGGCGAATACGGCATCCGAATCGAGAACCTGGTGACGGTGGTGGAAGACAAGGATCATCCCGGCATGCTCGCCTTCGAGACCCTGACACTGGCGCCGATCGACCTTGAGGCGGTCGACCGCTCGCTGCTCACGGCGGACGAGGTGGCGTGGCTCAACGCGTACCACACGCGCGTGCGCGAGACGATCACGCCGCTGGTGGATGCCGCGACAGCGAAGTGGCTGGAAGGGGCGACGCGGGCGATCTGACCTAATTTGCGGCGAGCGTTTCTTGAGTCCGCCGACGCATGGCCGGTTCAGCGGCCATGCGTTTGGCGAATTCGCGGCATGAGCTCTGATCGTTTCCCCATCGCCACGCGGCGCCGGTAGTATCACTTTCCCGCCGCAGCTCGCCGTCGCTCAAATGGGCCCCCTCGACATCGTCCTGCTCGTCCTGGTGCAGATCATCTGGGGCGCGAACTATGCGGTGCAGAAGGACGCGATCGCGGCCTTTCCGCCGCTGCTGCTGGTCGGGATCGGCTACGCGATCATCGCTGCGGCGCTGACACCGTTCACGCGGCGCACCCATTCGCCGCAATGGAAGCTGGCGCTGCTCGCGTTCTTTTCCGGCGCCCTGCCGACCGGCATGACGTTCTACGGCTTGGCGCATTGCCCGGTCTCGCTGGGCACCTTGTTGATGCAGATGCAGGTGCCGTTCGGTATCGCCGTCGCCTGGGCCCTGGGCCGCGGCAAGCCGGATCTGCGCAACATTGCCGGAATCGTCGTGGCGATCGTCGGCGCTGCTATCGTCATCGGCGTGCCGAGCTTCGAGGGCGAAGTGTGGGGCTGGAGCTTTGTCGTGGTAGGCTCCTGCATCTGGGCTTCGTGCCAGGCCGTTCTACCGATGGTGACGCGCGATGAAGGCCTCCGGCTCTATGCCGGCCTGTCGCGCCATGCGACGCCGCAGGTGTTGATCGCCTCCATCGTTTTCGAGACCGGACATCTCGATGCGATCCGGAATGCATCGCCGTTGGCCTGGGGCGAGGTCCTGTTCGGCGCGCTGATCGGCGCGGTGCTATGCTTCTCGCTCTGGTACAAGCTCATCATGCGGGTGCCGGCCGACAAGATCCTGCCCTTTCTCCTGTTGATGCCGGCGACCGGAGTCCTGGCGGGCTGGCTCATGCTGGGCGAGCCGCTGAGCCTGGGACTGCTCATCGGCGGTGCGATCATCATCGCCGGGCTGGCCGTCATCCTGTGGCCGCGCACAACGAGGGCGACGATAGGGATCGTCCCCGTTGAAGCTCCGGTGCCTCCGGAAATCTGACGGGGAACATTATCCCCCAATCAACTCCAGCCACTCGTCCTCGCTCAGCATCTTGACGCCGAGTTCCTCAGCCTTGGCGGCCTTGGAGCCGGCGTCCTCGCCGACGACGACGTAGTCGGTCTTCTTGGAGACCGAGCTGGCGACCTTGGCGCCCAGCAATTCTGCGCGGGCCTTGGCTTCGTCGCGGGTCATCCGGGTGAGAGCACCAGTAAAGACCACAGTCTTCCCGGAGACGGACGAGTTGGAGGCGCGGGGGGCCTGGACCTCTTCGGCGGTCACTTCCTTGGCGAGGGCGTCGAGCACCTCGACATTGTGCTTCTCGGCGAAGAAATCGAGGATGTCGCCGGCGACCGATTCTCCGATCTGATCGATGTTGTTGAGGTCCTGATACTCCGCGCCGTCGCGATCCTTGGCGGCGGCCAGCATCGCGGCGCGCCAGTCCTTCAGCATATGATAGTGCCGCGCCAGGAGCTTGGCGGTCACTTCGCCGACCTGCGGAATGCCGAGCCCATAGATGAAGCGGTCGAGTGAAACGGTGCGCCGCGCCTCGATCGCGTTCAGCAGGTTGCTCACGGAAGATTCGCCCCAGCCTTCGCGCTCCATCAGATCCTTGCGGCGGCGATGGAGGTGGAAGATATCGACGGGAGTCTTGATGAGGCCATCCTGATAGAACGCCTCGATATGTTTGTAGCCGAGCCCTTCGATGTCGAACGCGCCGCGCGAGACGAAATGGCGCAGCCGCTCCATCGCCTGGGCCGGGCAGATGAGACCGCCGGTGCAGCGGCGGACAACTTCGCCTTCCTCGCGCACGGCGTGCGAGCCGCAAACCGGGCAGCGGTCGGGGAACTTGTAGGGTTTGCCGCGACCCTTGCGCTCGGCGTCGACCACCGCGACGATCTGCGGGATCACGTCGCCGGCACGCTGCACGATCACTTTGTCGCCGATGCGAACGTCCTTGCGGGCGATTTCGTCTTCGTTGTGAAGCGTCGCATTCGAGACGACGACGCCCCCGACGGTGATTGGCTCCAGCTTGGCAACTGGCGTGAGTGCGCCGGTTCGACCGACCTGGATCGAAATGTCGTTCAGCGTCGTCACGGCCTGCTCGGCCGGGAATTTGTGCGCGGTCGCCCAGCGCGGGGCGCGGCCGACGAAGCCGAGGCGGTTCTGCAAGGCGAGGTCGTTGACCTTATAGACCACCCCGTCGATATCGTAATTGAGGTCGGCGCGCTCCTTGGCGAGCTCGTCGTAGAAATCGAGCGCGTCATCCAGCGTCTTGGCGACCCGGGTCTTGGGATTGACCGAGAATCCCCATTGCCTCAGCCGGTCGAGCGCTTCGGAGTGCAGCTTCGGCTCGTTGCGCCAGCCCTGCACCTCGCCCATCGCATAGGCGAAGAATTTCAGCGGCCGCGACTTGGTGATGTTGGAATCGAGCTGACGCACCGAGCCGGCCGCCGCATTGCGCGGGTTGGCGAAGACCGGCTCGCCGGCTTTCTCCCGCTCCTTGTTCAACGCGAAAAAGGCATCGTGCGGGAAATACACTTCGCCGCGGATCTCGATCAGTTTCGGCGGATGGGCATCCTTCAGCTTGTGCGGGATGCCGGCGACATGCTTCAGGTTCGCGGTGATGTCTTCGCCGATCGTGCCGTCGCCGCGGGTCGCCCCGATGGTCAGCGCACCGTCCTCGTAGCGCAGGTTGGCGGAAAGGCCGTCGATCTTGGGCTCGACATTGAGCTCGATCTCAGCCTCGTCCTTGCGCCCCAGGAAGCGCCGGATCCGGCCGATGAAATCCGCCACGTCCTCTCTGGTGAAGGCGTTGTCGAGCGAGAGCATCGGGTGCAGGTGCTTGACCTTGGCGAAGCCGGCGGCGGGCTCGGCGCCGACGCGTGCGCTTGGCGAGTCGGTGCGCTTCAGGCTCGGGAACAGCGCCTCGATCGCCTTGTTGCGCTTGACCAGCGAGTCGTACTCGGCGTCGCTGATCTCCGGCGCGTCCTTCTGGTGATAGAGCTTGTCGTGGCGGGCGATTTCCTTGGCGAGCCGCTTCAGCTCCGTCTTGGCCTCGCCTGGACTCAGCTCCTGCGGCGCCTTTTCAGTTTCCTTGCTCATGCCGTGCTCATCTGCATGCCGTGTCAGGCACTCACTCTGCTCCTTCCCACCTGTCGGCGAATGTCAGCTTTGACGGATGGGTTCGCCCTGCTTCAGCGCGCTTCGGCCAGCAGCTTGTCGGCGGCGGCGCGCGCTTCGTCGGTGATGGTGGCGCCGGCCAGCAGGCGCGCGATCTCTTCCCGCCGCGCCTTCTTGTCCAGCGCGGTCACGGTGGTGATGGCATTGTTGCGGAACGTCTCCTTGGCGACGCACCAATGCTGGTCGGCCATCGCCGCGACCTGCGGCGAATGGGTGATGACGAGCATCTGGAAATGCTCCGACAGGCGCTTCAGCCGCTCGCCGACGGCGGTCGCGGTGGCGCCGCCGATGCCGGAATCGACCTCGTCGAAGATCAGCGTTTCCGCCGCCTGGCCGCCCGCCAGCACGACGGTCAAGGCCAGCATGAAGCGCGCCAGCTCGCCGCCCGAGGCGACCTGCTCGATCGGCGCCGGCGGGGATCCGGGGTTGGTCGCAACCACGAAGCCGACCTGGTCCCAGCCATTTTCGCCCCAATGCGCCTCATCGAGCTTGTCGCACTGCACGATGAAACGTGCGCGCTCCAGCTTCAGGGGTGGCAGTTCCTCCTTGACGGCAGCTTCCAGGAACTTGATCGCCCGGCCGCGGCCCTTGCTCAGGGTCTCCGCCGCCGCGATGTAGGCCTCGCGGGCCTTTTGCGCCGCCTCGCGCAGCTTGCCGAGAGAACCATCCTGGGTGTCCAGCGCGGCCAACTGGCTGCGCATGCCTTCATGGAATTCGGCCAGACCGTCGGGCGGGATGCGATGCTTGCGCGCGAGGTCGCGCAGGAGATAGAGCCGTTCCTCGAGCTTCTCCAGCCGTTTCGGATCGGCATCGAAAGAGGCGATCAGCCGGCCCAAGGCGGCGATGCCCTCGGTCATCTCGATGGACGCACGGTCGAGCGCAGCAATGGCCGCTTCGCCTTCCGAGCCCAATTTGTCGGCGATGCGCTGCAGCCGGCGCAAGGCGGATGCCATGGTACGCTCCGACCCGCGATCACCCGCGAGATCTCCGAGCGCGCCGTTCAGCGCCTCCATCGCCTGCTCGCGGTTTGACAGCCGCGCGCGTTCGGCCGCCAACTCGGCCTCCTCGCCTGCCTTGGGCGCCGCGAGATCAAGCTCCGCGACAGCGTGGCGGAGATAATCCTCTTCGGTCCGTGCCTTGTCGGTGAGCGCCGCGGCGTCGTCGTGGGCCTGCTTGGCCTTGCGCCAGGCGGCGAAGGCGGCCCGCGTTTTGTCGACCTGTGCATGCAAGGCCGCAAACTGGTCGAGATGCCCGCGATGGGTGGAAACGTCCAGCAGCCCGTGCGCCTCGAACTGGCCTTCGATCTCCACCAGCAGATCGCCCAGCTGCCGCAGCAGGGCGATGCTGATCGGCTGGTCGTTGACGAAGGCGCGGGAACGGCCGTCGCTTCCGACCTGGCGGCGCAGGATCAAGGCCCGATCGACCTGCAGGCCCTGCTCGCTGAGCAGCGCCAGGGCCGGATGGTCTTCGGGCAGTGCGAATTCGGCGGTCACGACCGCCAGGCTGGCGCCGCTGCGCACCAGGCCGGATTCGGAGCGCGCACCCAGCGCAAGCCCCAGGGCATCCAGCAGGATCGACTTGCCGGCGCCGGTCTCGCCGGTCAGCACCGTCAGGCCCGATTCAAACGTCAGAATCAATTGTTCGATCAGGACGACGTTGCGGATGGCGAGTGCCGTCAGCATGAATCAGCGGCCCGCCGTCAAAAGGCGCCTTCCAGCCAGGACCCTTCCTTGGGTGCTTCCGGCTGGAGGTTGCGTTGCGCCAGCAGCGCGTAGGAATCCTGGTACCAGTCGCTGCCCGGATAATTGTAGCCGAGCACGGCCGCGGCGGCCTGCGCCTCATCGTTGATGCCGAGCGAGAGATAGGCTTCGACCAGGCGATGCAAGGCTTCCGGCACATGGGTCGTGGTCTGATACTGCTCCACCACCGTGCGGAAGCGATTGATGGCGGCAAGATAGAGATCGCGCGTCAGATAATAGCGGCCGACCTCCATCTCCTTGCCCGCGAGGTGATCGCGGACCAGATCGAGCTTCAGGCTGGCATCGCGCGCATAGGGCGTGTTGGGGAAGCGCGCGATCACGTCGCTGAGCGCCCGCTGCGCCTCCTCGGTGTTGCCCTGGTCGCGCGTCACGTCGGCGATCTGCTCGTAGTAGCAGAGCGCGCGCAGGTAGAAGGCGTAAGCGGCGTTGCGATTGCCGGGGTGAAGCTGGATGAAGTTCTCCAGCGCCGGGATCGCGCTGTCATAATCGTCCATCAGATAATAGGAATAAGCTGCCATCACCAACGCCTGGGTCGCCCAGGAGGAATAGGGGTGCTGGCGTTCCACCTCCTCGAACAGCTTGGCGGCCTCTTGAGCCTTGCCCTCCTCCAGCGTGTTGATGGCGTTGGTATAGAGCACCTCCGCCGGCTGGTCCGGAATCTCCGGCTCCTCGCTGGCGCAGCCGATCAGGGCGGCGGCCAAGCCGACGCACAGGCTGACACTCCTCAAGAGGTTGGGAATCCGAAAACCCATGATGTTGCCGTCGCTTTTTGCCCCAATGAGGGGGTGACTATAGAGGGCGGGAAAGGCGCGCTCAAGCGTCTCAAGCCCTTGAAAAACAAAGCGCCCGAAACCCGGACGAACCGGATTTCGGGCGAAGTCGAGGCTACCTCGGAAGGGCCGGCGAGCGCTGCGGAGAGAGCGGCATCACCGGCCCGGACGCGTCACGTCACGCGGTCAATTGGCTTGCCGGCGGAGGAAGGCCGGGATGTCCAGCATGTCCTCCTCCTGCCGGCTGATCGACATGCGATCGGCCGGGTCCAATTGCAGTTGCGGCTGCATCGGCGCGGGTTCCGCCCTGCGCTCCATCTGCGGACGCGGGGCCTGCGGCGCGGGCGGCGCTTTCGGAGCCTGCTGACCGGTCAGGCGACTCGTGACCTTCTCGAACAGGCTGGGCGCGCGACGGCGCTGCTCGACATGCGGCGGATCGATGGTCAAAGCCGGCGGCTGCACGATCGGCGCTTGCGGCGCCGGCATTTGCAGCGACTGTGCAGCGGACGGAGCCGTCATCTGCGACTCCGGCTGCGGCATCCGCATTTGCGGAACGACCGGCTCGGCGACCTGCGGCTGCGCCCGCATCGCCGGTTCGCTCGCCGGTGGTGCGATGAAGGGCCGGTCGTCGATCGGGCGCTCGACCCGTTCCACCGGACGCGAGATCAGCCGATCCAACGCCGCCATCTCATCCTTGAGGATGGGCTGGCGCGCCGGCTGGGCCTGCAGCGCGGTGGCTCCGATTGTCGGATGGGACATCGTCGGGTGAGGCTGGGGCTGTTGCCCGGCGCTCATGGTCGGTTGCGCGACTTTGGTGGTGATCATGCCGAAGCCGGCGGGACGAGCCTGCGGTGCGACCGCGTGGGCCGTCATCGGCGCGGCCACGGGGGCCGCCGTATAGCCGCCATCTACCCGCGCCACGGCGCGGTCTCCGGTGTCGCCGCCGCTCAACTGAGCCGTCTGCATGGTGCGCGGTACCAGGGTGAGGTTGCCGAACACGCTGTTCGGGCGCGGCTGGCTCATGGCCTGGGCATCGATGCCGGTCGCCACCACCGAGATGCGGATCTTGCCCTCGAGCGACTGGTCGAAGGTGGAGCCGAAGATGATATTGGCGTCGGGGTCCACCTCGTCGCGGATGCGGTTGGCCGCCTCGTCGACCTCGAACAGGGTCATGTCCATGCCGCCCGTGATGTTGATGAGGACGCCGCGGGCGCCCTTCATGCTGACCTCGTCCAGCAGCGGGTTGGAGATGGCCGCCTCGGCCGCCGCGATGGCGCGGTTGTCGCCAGTGGCTTCCCCGGTGCCCATCATGGCCTTGCCCATCTCGCTCATCACCGCGCGGATGTCGGCGAAGTCGAGATTGATCAGGCCCGGCATCACCATCAGGTCGGTGACGCCGCGCACGCCGGAATAGAGCACCTCGTCCGCCATCTTGAAGGCGTCGGCGAAGGTGGTCTTCTCGTTGGCGATGCGGAACAGGTTCTGGTTCGGGATGATGATGAGCGTATCGACGTAGTTCTGTAGCTCGTTGATGCCGTATTCGGCCATCTTCATCCGGTGCGAACCTTCGAAGTGGAACGGCTTGGTCACCACCCCGACGGTCAGGACGCCCTGCTCGCGGGCGATCTGCGCGACCACGGGGCCGGCGCCGGTGCCGGTGCCGCCGCCCATGCCGGCGGTGATGAAGACCATGTTGGAGCCGGCCAGCTGCTCGGCGATGTCGCGCACCGCCTCTTCAGCAGCCATGCGGCCGACATCGGGGCGGGCACCGGCGCCCAGCCCCTTGGTCACGGTGGAGCCGAGCTGGATCCGCCGCTCGCACAGCGACTGCTGCAGCGCCTGGGCGTCGGTGTTGGCGACCAGGAAATCGACCCCCTCCAGCTTGGAGCGGATCATGTTGTTGACTGCGTTGCCGCCGGCGCCGCCGACACCGACGACCGTGATCTTGGGCCGGATGTCGAACGGGTCCTGGGGTAACGAGAGGTTAAGCGTCATGAGGTGCCTCCATTCTTTTCAAGGTTGGTGGTCAGAAGTTTTCCTTCAGCCACGAACCGATTCGCCCCAGGAAACCCGATCCATGGGTTTCACTGCCGCGCGCCGACCTTGGCTGCTGGGATTCGCCTTCAAGCGCAAATGTGAGGAGACCGGCTCCCGTCGCGAATGCGGGCCCCCCGGTCGCGTCGGCCAATCCATGAACCCGGATGGGCCGACCCATGCGCACTTGCTTATCGAGCACCAATGCAGCGAGCTCTCGTACTCCGCTCAACTGACTGGCGCCCCCCGTCAAGACGACGCGCCGTCCAGCGATCTTGTCAAAGCCGCTCGATTCGAGTCGAGAGCGAACGAGCTCGAACGTCTCTTCAAGTCGCGGTTGGACGATGCCGATCAGAATCGATCGAGGGATTTGATTCGCGATGCCGGTCTCTTCTTCGCCGACTTGCGGCACGTGGATGATCTCGCGCTCGTCTGCCGGCGTCGCGATGCAATTGCCGTAGAGCGTCTTGATGCGCTCCGCATGCGCCAGCGGTGTCGACAGGCCGCGCGCGATGTCGTTGGTGACGTGCGCGCCGCCGATTGGAACCGAGTCGGTGTAGACCACGTGGCCGTCGAAGAAGACCGCAAGGGACGTGGTGCCGGCACCCATGTCGATGACGGTGACGCCGAGATCCATCTCGTCATCCACCAGGGAAGCGAGGCCGGCGGCATAAGGCGAGACTACGATGGCGCGCGGCTCCAGATGGCAGCGCGCGACGCAGGTGGTGAGATTCTTGACCGCGCCGGCAGCCGCCGTCACCACATGCATGTCGACGCCCAGCTTCTCGGCGAACATGCCGCGCGGGTCGCGGATGCCCTTGGACCCGTCGATCGAATAGCTGACCGGAATCGAGTGGATCAGGCGGCGGTCGATGGGACCATGGACCTGGGCGCCCTGCATCAGCACGCGGTGCAGGTCGTGATCCACCACTTCGCGGCCGGAGATCGGAACCTCGACCCCCACGGTCTGCGAGGCCGGATAGCCGCCGGAGAGGTTGATGATGACATCCTGGATGGTGTCGCCGGCCATCTGCTCGGCGGCGTGGACGGTGGTACGCAGCGCCAGCTCGGCCTGCTCCATGTCGATGATGGCGCCGCTGCGCACCCCGCGGGAGATCTGGTGCCCGATACCGGCGATGCTCGGGCGGCCATCCTCGGCCACCCGCGCGATGAAACAGCACATCTTGCTGGTGCCGATATCGAGGGCGGCGATCAAGCCGTTGCGCGGGGCGACGCGCGCTTTTTTGATCATGTTGCCTTGTCCTTTGGCTTGCCGCCGGCGGGTGCCTTCGAATCGTCGGATGCGGGGGGATGGGCCTGGCGCAGCACCACCTGGTCGGACAGGCGCAGATCGATGATGCGCACGTCCTTTTCCAGGAGGCCGTATTGGTTCTGCAGGTCGGCGAGGCGCGACCAGGCCGCCGCCGGATCCTCCTCCGGCAGCTTCACGTCGATGCCGTTGTCGAAGCGCAGGTTCCAGCGCCGCTTGCCGACGAACACGGCGGCGGTGACGCGTTCCTTCAGCTTCGGTTCGCGCGCCAGCAGGTCGAACAGGGCTTCGGCGCGCTCCGGCGCATTGTCGCCCACGATTACCAGCAGCTTGGAGTATCTGCCGAGGTCGGCGGTCTCGATCACCTTGCCGGCGCGGCTGACCAGATAGAGCTTCTGGCTGCGCTGCCAGAGCGCCATCGGTTCGGCTTCCGTGACCGTGACCAGCAGGCGGTCGGGATAGCGCCGCTCCACCTCCGCCGACACGATCCAGGGCAGGGCGCTCAGCCGCTCGCGCATCGCATCGATGTCGATTCCCAGCAGCGGCGCGCCGCGCGCCGCGCCGAGGGCGCCGAGGATGTCCGCTTGCCTGGTCTCGCCACGGCCATGCACTTCGACGGTCTGCAGGCTGAGCCCGGCATTCGCGGTCGCGGTCAGCGCGACATCGCCGGCCATCGCGAGCTCGCGCGGCAGCCAGCCGGAATTGAAGCCCCACATCAGGCCGCCGCCGAGCGCAGCGACTGCACCGAAGCCGGCTCCGAAGCGGATGGTCCAGCGCAGCCACGCCGGCCGCGGCCGCTTGCGCAGCGGCACGGCGGTGCGCGCCGTGACGGGGTTTCCCCGGCCGCGCGCCATCTTCACGGCCGGTGCCTCTAGGCGTCGCATGCGGCGTGCTCCACCATCCAGGACACGAGCTCGGGATAGGAGATGCCAAGGTGCTTGGCTTGCTCCGGCACCAGCGACAGCGCGGTCATGCCGGGCTGGGTGTTGATCTCCAGCAGGTACAGCTTGTTGATGTCATCGCCGTTGGTGTCGTCGTAGCGGAAGTCGCAGCGCGACACGCCGCGGCAGCCGAGGGTCTGGTGCGCCACCAGCGCCATGCGCATCGCTTCCTTGGCGATGTCCTCGCGCAGGGGCGCAGGGCACAGATGCGTGGTAACGCCGTCGGTGTATTTGTGGGCGTAGTCGTAGAACCCGCCATCGACCTTCAGTTCGGTAACGGCCATGGCACGGTCGCCCATCACGCCGGCGGTGAGTTCTCGGCCCTGGATGAATTCCTCGCACAGCACGAATTCGCCGTACGGCCACTCGATGCCGTCGAACGGTCGGGCGTTGCTGCTCTTGGTGATGATCTGCACGCCGACGCTGGAGCCTTCGTTGGCCGGCTTCACCACGTACGGGCGCGGCAGCGGATCGCCCGTCATGACCTCCGACCTGTGCAGCAGCACGCCTTTGGGGCAGCGCAGGCCGGCCTCAGCGAACAGGCGTTTTGCAGTCGGCTTGTCCATTGCGATCGCCGAGGCCATCAGGCCAGAGTGGGTGTAGGGGATGCCGAGATAGTTCAGGATGCCCTGGATGTTGCCGTCCTCGACCCAGCGGCCGTGCAGCGCATTGAACAGGACATCGGGCTTCTGCGCCTTGATCGTCTTGAGCAGGGCAGGCAGGTCGCGCGTGACGTCGATGGTTGCGACCTTGTAGCCGGCTTCCTTCAACGCGGCCGCGCAATTGGCGCCACTGTTCAGCGAAACCTCGCGCTCCGCCGACGGACCGCCCATCAGGACCGAAACGCGCTTCATTCTTGATCTCCATTCGTAATGCGCCCCTTGGCGGCAGGACGGCCGATGCGCTTGATTTCCCAGGCCAGCTCCACGCCGCTCTTGTCGCGCACGCGCCGGCGCACTTCCTCGCCCAGCGCTTCGATATCGGCCGCGGTGGCATTGCCGCTGTTGATAAGGAAGTTGCAATGCTTGTCCGACACCATGGCGTCGCCCTTGCGCAGGCCGCGGCAGCCGGCATCGTCGATCAACTTCCAGGCCTTGTGGCCGACCGGGTTGACGAAGGTGCTGCCGCCGGTGCGGGCGCGGATCGGCTGGCTTTCCTCGCGCTTGCTCTGGATCTCCTGGATGCGTGCGTGGATGGCCTTTGAGTCGCCGGGCTGGCCCGCGAAAGCGCCGCCGACAAAGATCCAATCCTCCGGCACGCCGCTGTGGCGATAGGTGAAGGCCATCTCGAGCTTGCCCAGGCGGTGCAATTCGCCCTTCGCATTGAGCGCGTCGGCATGCTGGAAGACCTGCGAGACGTCGGAGTCATAGGCGCCGGCATTCATGCGCAGTGCGCCGCCGATGGTGCCCGGAATGCCGGACAGGAACTCGAGCCCGCCGATGCCGGCATCGCGCGCGGACAACGCGACGTTGAGGTCGAGCGCGCCGGCGCCGGCGGAGATCGTGGTGCCATTGGCACGAATCTCGGTGAAGCCGCGGCCGAGGCGGATGACCACGCCTTCGATGCCGCCATCGCGCACCAGCAGGTTGGAACCAACGCCAATCACCGTGACCGGCACATCGTCCGGCTTCTGCTTCAGGAACTGCGCCAAATCTTCAAGATCCGCCGGCTTGAACAACACATCCGCCGGGCCGCCGACCCGGAACCAGGTGACGGCGGACAGAGCCGAACCTTCGGTCAGGCGCCCCCTGACTTTGGGCAGGCGGTCGATCAGCCGTGTTTCCGCAAATGCCATGGCCGCTCTCATGCTTTCGCCCCGTAGATCGCCTGCAGCTCGGCCGGCAGGGCATGGGCCCATTGGGTGATGCTGCCCGCGCCGAGACAGACGACGAGGTCACCTGGCACCGCGAGCGGTGCCACAATTCTCGCCAGCTCCTTCGGATCCTTGAGATGCTCGACATGGCGATGGCCGCGCGCGCGCAGGCCCGCCGCCAGCGATTCGCCGCTGACGCCCTCGATCGGCTGCTCGCCGGCGGGATAGACGTCCGCCGCCAGCACCACGTCGGCGTCGTTGAAGCAGGCGCAGAATTCCTCGAACAGGTTATGCAGGCGCGTATAGCGATGCGGCTGCACGACCGCGATAACCTTGCCCTGGGTCGGCTGACCTTGGATCGCTTGCCGCGCGGCTTTCAGGACCGCCGCGATCTCCACCGGATGGTGGCCGTAGTCGTCGATCACCGTCACGCCGTTCGCCTCGCCGGTGCGGCTGAAGCGCCGCTTGACGCCACCGAAGCCGGCGAAGCCCTTGCGGATCACATCGTCGCCGATGCGCATCTCGTGCGCGACCGCGATGGCGGCCAGGCTGTTCTGCACATTGTGCTGGCCCACCATCGGCAGGTGCACGTCGTCGATCCGGCCGGTGGTCTCGCGGAAGCGGTCGTTGATCACGATGTTGTAGGTGCTGCCCTGAGGATCGAGCCGCAGATCGACGGCGCGCACATCGGCCTGGGGCGAGAAGCCATAGGTGATGACGCGCCGGTCGCTGAGGCGCGGGATCATCGCCTGCACCACCGGATGATCGATGCACAGGACCGCGAAGCCGTAGAACGGGATGTTGTGGACGAAATCCTCGTAGGCGCGGTTCATCGCCTCGACGGTGCCGTAGTGGTCGAGATGCTCGGGGTCCATGTTGGTGACGATGGTGATGACCGCAGGCAGCTTCACGAAGGTGCCGTCCGATTCGTCGGCCTCCACCACCATCCAGTCGCCGGCGCCGAGCCGCGCGTTGGTGCCGTAATTGTTGATGACGCCGCCATTGATGACGGTAGGGTCTAGGCCCGCGGCATCGATCAGCGCCGCGACCATCGAGGTGGTCGTGGTCTTGCCGTGGGTGCCGCCGATCGCGACCGACCATTTGAGGCGCATCAGCTCGGCCAGCATTTCCGCGCGCCGCACCACGGGCAGCAGCTTGGCGCGCGCGGCGACCACTTCCGGATTGTCGGGTTTGACCGCGGAGGAGACGACGACCACCTCGGCATCAGCGAGATTCTCGGCGCGATGGCCGGTCTCGACCGGGATCTTGAGGTCGCGTAGCCGCTTGGTGACGTAGGAGTCGCTGAGGTCGCTGCCGCGCACCTTGTAGCCGAGATTGTGCAGGATCTCGGCGATGCCGCTCATGCCGATGCCGCCGATGCCGACGAAATGGATGACTCCGATGTCGAGAGGCAGGCCACGCATCAGTGCGTGCCTCCCTGCAAGGCCGCGCGCGCATCCTGCGGCAACAGATCGATGACGAGGTCGGCCAGGCGGTCGGCAGCGTCGCGCCGGCCGAGGCTCTTGGCCGCGGCCGCGGCCCGCGCGAGCCGCGCGGGTTCAGCCAGCGCCTCTTCGAGGATTTTCGCCAAGGCGGCCGGCGACAGCGAACTCTCCGGCAGCAGCCAGCCGCCACCTGCTGAGACCAGCGAGCGGGCATTCGCCATCTGGTGGTCGTCGATCGAATTGGGCAGCGGCACCATGACGGCGGGACGGCCGGCGGCGGTCAGCTCGGCAAGCGTCGATGCGCCGGCACGGGTGACCAGCAGATGCGCCTGGCGCAGGCGCTCCGGCACGTCCTCGAAGAACGGCTTCAGCTCGACAGTGAGATCGAGCGCGCGATAGGCCTGTTCCGCCCCCGCCAGATCCTCGGCGCGCGCCTGCTGTGCGATGGCAAGGCGGCGGCGCAGATCCTCGTGCAACAGCGCGACGGCCTCCGGCACAGCCTTCCCGAACACCCGCGCGCCGAGCGAACCGCCCATCACGAACAGGCGCACCTTCTCGCCCGCGCGCGGCTCGGCATAGGGCGCATCGGCGATCGCGGAAATGTCCGGGCGCACCGGATTGCCGGTCACTGTCCGGCGATCCGCTGGAACCGCGTCGGCGAACTGCACCTGGTCGAAGCTCAAAGCGAGGCGCTTGGCGCGCGGCGCGAGGAAGCGGTTGGCGCGGCCCATCACGGCGTTCTGTTCGTGCAGCAGGGTCGGGACATTGTTGCGCTGCGCGGCGGCGAGTGGCGGAATGGACGGATATCCACCGAACCCGACAACCACCGCCGGATTGAGGCGGCGAAGCAGAGTCCGCGACTGCATGTAGCCCAGGCCAAGACGCGCGAAGTTGCGCAGGCGCGCGACCAGCCCCTTGCCGGCGACGCCGCCGGAGGCGATGCGATGCACCTTCACCTGCGGCAGCCGGTCGCCGAAGCCGCCGCCGCGTTCATCGGTCGCGAGATCGACCTGAAGGCCACGCGCCAGCAGCGCCCGCGCCAGCGCTTCCGCCGGGAACATATGGCCGCCGGTGCCGCCGGCCGCCAGCAGGATGCGGGGCGCGATCATGTGTCGAGGCTCCCCGGGAAGCGTTTGCGGGTGAGCGCGAGCAGCATGCCGACGCCGAGTGCGATGGCGATGATCGAGGAGCCGCCATAGGAAATGAAGGGCAGGGTCATGCCCTTGGTCGGCATCAAATGCAGGCTGGACGCCATGTTGATGACGGCCTGCAATCCGAAGCCGGTGGCAAGTCCGGTGACGCCGAGCAGGACGAACATGTTGTGCTCGCCGACCATGCGCGAGAGCGCGCGCAGCACGATGAAGGCGAAGCAGGCGACCAGCAGCAGGCAGACGACGAGGCCGAACTCCTCGCCCGCGACCGCGAAGATGAAATCGGAATGGGCGTCGGGCAGCACCAGCTTGACCGAACCTTCGCCCGGGCCGCGGCCATAGAGCCCGCCATTCTGGAACGCATCGAGCGCGCGGTCGATCTGGTAGGAATCGCCGGTGCCTTTCAGGAACTGATCGACGCGTTCATGCACGTGGTGGAACATGACATAGGCACCGATCAGGCCGCCGACGCCGAGGCCGGCGAACAAGATCACCCAGATGAAGGGCAGGCCGGCGACGAAGAATTGCGCGAACCAGGTGGCGGTGATGACGGCGGTCATGCCGAGGTCGGGCTGCTGCAGCAGCAACGACACCACCAGAGCAAAGGCCAGGATGGCGATCAGGTTGCCCGGCACCCGCTGCTCGCTCATTTTCAGCGAGAACATCCAGGCGGCGAAGATTGCGAAGGTCGGCTTCAGAAACTCCGAGGGCTGCAGGGAGGCCGGCCCGACCGAGATCCAGCGCGTCGCACCCTTGATCTCCGTGCCATAGAACAAGGTGAGCGAGGTGAGGCCGAGGAACAACAGGAACAGCAGCACGCCGAGGCGCCGCACTTGGCGTGGCGAAAGCATGGAGACGCCGACCACCACCGCGAAGGCGGCCGGCAGCATCACATAGTGCTGGCGCACCATGTGGAAGCTGTCGAGGCCGATGCGGGTCGCGACCGCGGGGCTGGCAGCCAGCACCAGGATCGCGCCCATGAACATGAGGGCGCCGACGGTCGCCAGGGTCCAGCGATCGACGGTCCACCACCATTGGCCGACGACGGAGCGGTCGGCGCGCGTGAAGTTCGTCATGCCGCCCCCTTTCCACCAAGAGCGAGCACGAGCGCGCGGAAATGATCGCCGCGCGCCTCGAAGTTCGGATACTGGTCCCAGGATGCGCAGGCAGGCGATAGCAGCACGACCGCGCCCGCCTTGCGGTCCTTGCGCGCGTCGGCATTGGCGGCAGAGACCGCCTTGTCCAGCGTGCCGCACTGCGTGAAGTGCAGCTTGCCGCGCAGCTGCTTGGCGAATTCGTTGGCGCATTCGCCGATCAGGTAGGCGTGGCGCACGCGCGGATAGAATCGATCGAGGTTGCTGAGGCCGCCTTCCTTGGCGCGGCCGCCGATGATCCAATAGATGTTGTCGTAACAGACGAGCGCCTTGGCCGCCGCGTCGGCATTGGTCGCCTTGCTGTCATTGACGTAGCGCACGCCATCGATGGTCGCGATCAGCTCCTGCCGGTGCGCGAGGCCCGGATAGCTCTTGAGTCCGGCGACGATGGCGGCGCGGTCGAGGCCCATGGCGCGCGCGGCGAGATAGGCCGCCGCGGCGTTCTGCCAATTGTGGCTGCCGGGCAAGGTCGCGATGGATTTGAGATCGACGATCTCTTCCGGCCTGGCGCCGGTGCGGTCGACCAGGATGCCGTTCAGGGCATCGATGCCGCCCTTCACTTCGCGCTCGACCGAGATCGGGATGAGTTTCCGGGCGGCACCCTGCAATTTCGCGAACAGATCGCGGCAGGGTTGGTCATCGACGCCAAGGACACCGATACTTCCACGACCTTTCGGACGCAGGATCAGCGCCTTGGCGTCGATGTAGCCATCTATCCCGCCGTGTCGGGATAGGTGGTCCGGCGTAATATTCAACAGGATCGCGACGTCGCAGATGGGCGTCGGCGTGAGCTCGAGCTGGTAGGAGCTGAGCTCGAGCACATAAATGCCGTCGCCCGGCAGCGGTTCCAGTGACAAAGCTGCAGCACCGAGATTTCCACCGACCTCCACTTGCTTGCCGCCTTGGCGCAGAATGTGCGCGATCAAGGTGGTGGTGGTGGATTTGCCGTTGGTGCCGGTGATGCCGACATAGCGCTGCTTCGGCATCGCGCGATAGAGCAGCTCGATGTCACCAAGAAGTGGCTTGCCAGCTGCCTTCGCCAGCGCCGCGACCGGATGGGGCGCGGGGTGCGTGTGCGGAATGCCGGGGCTCATCACCAGCATCTCGGGCTGCGACCAGTTTGCGTTGGCGAGGTCCACGATCATGCCTGCGGGCAGCGCGGCGCGCGCCCTCTCGGCATCGTCCCACGCCCATACCGTCGCGCCGCTCGCCTCCAGGGCGGCGGCCGTCGCGCTGCCCGTCCGGCCGAGGCCGAGCAGGGCAACGACCTTGCCTGCGACGTCGGGTATGCGGATGGGCTGCGGCACGAGCGCGTTCGGTCCTTATCTGAGCTTCAAGGTGGAGAGGCCGATCAGCGCCAGCACCGCGGCGATGATCCAGAAGCGGATGACGATGGTGGGCTCGGCCCAACCCTTCTTCTCGAAGTGATGGTGCAACGGCGCCATGCGGAACACGCGCCGCCCGGTGGTCTTGAACGAGATCACCTGCACGATCACCGAAACGGTCTCCAGCACGAACACGCCGCCGATGATGGCGAGCACCAGCTCGTGCTTGATGATGACGGAGATCGCGCCAAGCGCGCCGCCCATGCTGAGCGATCCGGTGTCACCCATGAACACCATGGCCGGCGGCGCGTTGAACCACAGGAAGCCGAGGCCGGCGCCGCACAAGGCGCCGCAGAACACCGCCAGTTCGCCCGCGCCCTCGACATGATGGAGCTGCAGGTATTCGGCGAAATTGACGTTGCCGGCGAGGTAGGCGATGAGGCCGAGAGTGGCCGCCGCCATCATCACCGGGACGATGGCGAGCCCGTCGAGCCCGTCCGTCAGGTTGACCGCGTTGGACGAGCCCATCATGACCAGGGTCGCGAACGGCAGGAAGAACCAGCCCAGCGGAATCAGCACTTCCTTCAGGAAGGGGACGGCGAGGGCGGTGGAAATCGGCTCCGGTGCGACCCAGATCACGATCACGCTCGCGATCGCGCCGATCACGAACTGTGCCAGCAACTTGACGCGGCCGGGCAGGCCCTTGGTGTTGCGCTTGGTCAGCTTCAGGAAGTCGTCGGCGAAGCCGATCGCGCCGTAGCCAATGGTCACCAACAGCACAACCCAGACATAAGGGTTGCCGACGTCGGCCCACAGGATGGTGGTAACGCAAGCGGAGATCAGGAACATGAGGCCGCCCATGGTGGGCGTGCCCTTCTTGGTCAACAGATGCGATTCCGGGCCGTCCTCGCGGATCGGCTGGCCCTCGCGCTGCTTGATCTTGAGCCAGGCGATAATGCGCGGGCCGATCAGCAGCGTCAGGAAAAACGCGAACAGGATGGCGCTGCCGGCGCGGAACGTCTGATAGCGGAAGACGTTCAGCGGATTGAGCTCGTCGGACAGTGGCGCCAGCAGGTTGAACAGCATTCCCCCGATTCTCCCCCTAGTGACCGTTCGCGGTCTTCTTGTCCGCGCCGGACCCGAGCGCGCGCACCGCCTCGACCAGTGGCGCCATGCGCGTTCCCAGCGACCCCTTGATCAACACCGTGTCGCTCGCCTTGAGGGCGGCCAGCAGCGGCTGCACCATTTCGTCCGAGGTGGCGCGGTGCGCGCCCTTCATCGCGTCGGGCAGCAGGTCGTAGAGCCCCTGCATCTGCGGGCCGACCAGGAAGGCGAGTTCGACCTTGGCCGCGGAGAGATCCGGCGCGAGATCGCGGTGAAGCTGCGGACCGACACTGCCCAGCTCGCGCATGTCGCCGAGGACGGCGATGCGCCGCCCTCCGAACGCTGTCGGCAAGGTGCCGAGGAGACCCAGCGCCGCGCGCACCGAAGCGGGACTGGCATTGTAGCCTTCGTCGATCAGCTCAAGCTGGCCGTCCTTGATCTTCAGGAACTCGCGCTTGCCACGGCCTTTCAATGGCTGCACCGCGCCGAATGCCGGCAGCGCCTGGTCGAGATCGAGATCGAACGCGAAAGCCCCCGCGAGGACGGCGACGGAATTCAATGCCAGGTGCCGGCCCGGCGCGGCCATGCGATAGCGCAGGCGCTTGCCGCCGATCTCCGCCGTGACCTGGTTGCCGTCCGGCTCGACCTGGCAATCGATCAGCCGGGCCCAGGCGCCTTCATTCGCGCCGAAGGTGAGGATGCGTGCGCCCATGCGCTTGGCCTTGGCTTCCAGCCGGTCGAAATGTGGGTTGTCGAACGGCAGCACCGCCGCGCCGCCGGGCAGCAGGCCATCGAAAATCTCCGCCTTGGCATCGGCGATTTCGGCGACCGAGGGGAAGAACTCGATATGGACCGGCTCGACGGTGGTGATGATGGCGACCTCAGGCCGTACCATCTGCGACAGCGGCGAGATCTCGCCCGCGTGGTTCATGCCCAGCTCGAACACACCATAGCGCGTGTCGCGCGGCATGCGGGCGAGGCTGAGCGGGGCGCCCCACTGGTTGTTGAGATTGCCGGCGCTGGCGAAGGTCGGCGCAAACAGCGACAGCACGGAGCGCAAGGCCTCCTTGGTGCTCGTCTTGCCGACGCTGCCGGTGACGGCGGCGACCTTGGCCTCGGTCCGGGCGCGCGCGGCCCGGCCCAGATCCTCCAGCGCCTTCATGGTATCGACCACTTCGATGACCGGCGCATCGGCCGGGAGATTGGCCGGACGGCGATGGATGAGCGCACCGGCTGCGCCGCGCTGCAAGGCGGCAGCAACGAAATCGTGGCCGTCAAAGGTCGGGCCTTGCAGCGCCACGAACAGGTCGCCGCGCTCCAGGCTGCGCGAATCGATCGAAACGCCGGTCGCCGCGAAGTCGCCGGAAACCTGGCCGGCGACGGTGGCAGCGATCTCGGCGGAGGTCCAGAGTGCTTCCGTCATCGCACCAGCCTCACCGGTGCGCCACCCAGCTCGGCTGCGATCTGGCGCGCCACTTCGGCATCGTCGAACGGATAGGTCTTGTCGCCGACGATCTGGTAGGTCTCGTGCCCTTTGCCGGCGATCACCAGCAGGTCGCCCTCTCTCAATTCGCTCATGGCGACGCGGATCGCCTCGGCGCGGTCCCCGACCTCGACCGCGCCCGGCGCGTTGGCCAGGATCTCGGCACGGATCGTCGCGGGCGTCTCGCTGCGCGGGTTGTCGTCGGTGATGATCACCCGGTCGGCCAGGCGCGTCGCGATCTCGCCCATGATCGGGCGCTTGCCGCGATCACGATCGCCGCCGCAGCCGAACACCACGGCCAGTTGCCGCGCGGCGTGCGGCCGCAACGTGGTGAGGACGGCTTCGAGCGCGCCGGGCTTATGGGCGTAATCGACATAGACGGCGCCGCCGGCCGGCGTATCCGCCACGTGTTGGATGCGGCCCGGCACCCCGACCAAATTGCCGACGAGGCCGGCCATCTTGTTGGCATCCGATCCGCTGCCGATCACGAGGCCGAGCGCCGCCAGCAGGTTTTCCGCCTGGAAACCGCCCGCCACCGGGAATTCGGTTACATGGTGCGCGCCGAACAGGCTCAATTCCAGCAACTGGCCCTGCGGCGTCGGCCTCTGCTTCAGGAGACGGATGTCGGCTTCGCCATTGCCGAACGTGATCAGGCGCTGCCGGCGCTTGCGCGCAACGTCGATCAGGCGTGGCGCCTCAGCCAGCTTCATGTTCACGACCGCGGTGCCGCCTTCCGGCAGCAGGTCGGAGAACAGGCGCAGCTTGGCCTCGAAATAGCGCGCCATGTCGACGTGATAATCGAGATGATCCTGCGAGAGGTTGGTGAAGACGGCGGCCGTCACCTTGACGCCGTCCAGCCGGTGCTGATCGAGGCCATGGCTCGAGGCTTCCATCGCCAGATGCGTGACGCCATTGTCCGCGAGTTGTGCCAGCAGGCGATGCAGCGCGATCGGATCGGGGGTGGTGAGGGAACCGGGGTCGTTCACCCTGCGCGAGATGACGCCGAGGGTGCCGAGACTCGCCGCCTCGCGCCCTTCGAGCGACCAGAGCTGGCGCGCGAAGGCGACCGTCGAGGTCTTGCCGCCCGTGCCGGTGACGGCGGCGATGCAATGCGGCTGGTTGCCGGAGAAGCGTGCGGCGATCAAAGCGAGCGCGCGCCGCGGTTCCTTGGCGGTCAACACGGCGACGCCCTGCGGGAGATCGGCGAAGCTGCTGCCCTCCGGCGCCAGGATGGCGGATGCGCCGGCCTTGACCGCGGCCGGCACGAAAGCGCGGCCGTCGAGCTTGCTGCCCGGCAGCGCGGCGAACAGCGCACCTGATTTCAGCCGGCGCGAATCGAGCGCCAGGTCCCGCACATCGACCCCTGCGTCGCCGGATTGCAGACGCAGATCGTCGATGCCGAGAATCAACTCATTCAGCCTCAAGCGGCGCCTCCGAATTGGGTGTCGGTCCGGCCGACACGTTCAGAGGGGTCGGCGCGGCAGCGGCGCCGAACGGAGTCGGGGCCGGTGCGCTTGCCTGTTTGATCGCCGATTGCGCCTTTTTTGAGGATGGCGAATCATAGTCCGCAACCATGGGCACCAGTGGGTTCTGCGCTTCCAGTGCATCGTCCGGGACCGGCTTCAGGCCGTAGAGCGGCGCGATCCGTTCCACCACCGCGCCGATCACCGGTGCCGTCACCCAGCCTGCCGTGGCGTAGCCGTAGCTGTGCGCGTTGGGTTTCGGTTCATCGACCATGGCGACGATCGCATAATGCGGATCGTTCATCGGAAAAGCGGCGACGAACGAAGCCAGGCGCGAATTGGTCGCATAGCCGCGGCCCAGCTGCTTGTCGGCGGTTCCAGTCTTGCCGCCCACCAGATAACCGGGGGCGTTCGCCTTTTTTCCGGTGCCGACCTGCACCACCAAACGCATCAATTGGCGCAGTTGTTCCGAGGTCTGCTCGCTGACCACTCGCACGCCCTCCGGCACTTCGCCCGGCTCGCGCTTCAGCAGCGTCGGCTCGCGCAGCACGCCGTGATTGACGATCGCGCCGACCGCGGTCAGGAGCTGCATTGCGCTGACCGAGATGCCATGCCCGTAGGCGATGGTCATGGTGTTGATGCGCTTCCAGTTCTTGGGCTGGGGATAGAGCGGATCGCCGATCTCGGGCAGCTCGACCGGCGACTTGTCCATCAGGCCGAAGCGCTTCAGGTACGCCTGCTGCATCTCCGGGCCGAACAGGTCGGCCATCTTCGCCGAGCCGATGTTGGAGGAATAGGTGAAGATCTCCGGGATCGACAGGAAGCGGTACTTGCCGTGGTAATCGTCGATCCGGTAGCCGCCGATCCTGATCGGCTTGCTGGCATCGAACCCGTCGGCCAGCGTCGCGGTGCCGCTGTCCAGCGCGATGGCGGTGTTGAAGATCTTGAAGGTCGAGCCCATTTCGTAGAGCCCGAGCGTCGCGCGGTCAAAGCGCGTGTCGTCGGTCGCATCGCCTGGCCGCGCCGGATCGAAATCCGGCAGCGAGACCAGGGAGAGAACTTCGCCGGTCTTCAGATCCATGATGATGCCGGCGCCGCCGATGCCATTGAAGTCGGCGATGGCGCGGCTCAACTCCTCATGCAGGATGTGCTGCACCCGCACGTCGATCGAGAGCTGCAGCGGCCGCTCGCCGCCCTGCAGCAGATCGTCGAAGGATTTCTCCGCGCCGGCGAGGCCGCGGCTGTCGACGTCGGCGAAGCCCACCAGATGCGCGGTCAGGTTGCCTTGCGGATAGACGCGTTTCGTCTCCGCCTGGAAATAGATGCCGGGCAGGCCAAGGCGGTTCACTGCCTGCTGCTGGCGCGGCGTCAGGTTGCGCTTGAGCCAGACGAAGCCGCGCTGGCTGTCGAGCTTGGCCGCGGTCGAGGCGATGTTGAGGTCGGGCAGCACCGCGTTCAGCTGCTCCGCGTAGCCGTCCGGATCCTGCACCTGCGTTGGATTGGCATAGAGCGAGGCGGTGGTAAGGCTGGTCGCCAGCACCACGCCGTTGCGATCGACGATGTCAGCGCGATCGGCGGTCTTGATCTTCACCGGCGCGGCCACCGCCGTATCGGCGCCGTCGGGCAGCAGAGTGACGGCGACCAGGCGCGCCGCGATCACCAGGAACACCACGGCGAACAGGCTGGCGCCCAGCAGCACGCGGCTGTGGCTCACCTCGAGCGCACGCTTGCGCGGCCCGTCCGGCTCCATCTCCAGCGCCATCGGATTGATGACCGGCTGCGGACGCTGCGCGACGATGTCGGGGAGAGAGCGGCGGCTCATTGCCCGCCTCCTTGCGCCTTCTGCATGTCGGACAGGATGGCGTCGATCATGGCGTCGGCCTCGGCCTGCTCGTCCTTCGGCTTGAGCGGCTTCGGCTCCTGCTTGGCTTGCTTCGGCGTTTCACCGGTGGGCTGGTCGTCGGCCTTCACCTGGACGACAGGCGCGGCCGGCTCGCTCGGCTTGGGCGCTTGCGGTGCGCTGGAAACGAGTGGCGGCTGCGGTTGCGCGCGTTCATCAGGCGCCGTCGGCGCATCCTCGATGCGCGGCGGCAGGCTGGCGAAGTCGCCGATCTGGGCGGGCGTGGTCGGCGTCAACTCGGTATGGCGGCGCGCAAGATCGGCCAGCCGCAGCGGATCGTTGAGATAGCTCCATTCGGCGTCGAGCACATGGATCGCGCTGTAGTTCGCCTCGATCTGGCGGCGCACCTCACGCAGCTCGCGCTCCTTGGTCTGCACGTTGTATTTGACCTGGAACAGGCCGACACCCAGCAGCGCCAGCACAACCACCCAGATAATGGCGCTGATCCGGATCATGCTGCACTCTCCATGGGCGCGTCGGTGCGCTCCGCTACCCGCAGCCGCGCCGAACGGGCGCGCGGATTGGCCTTGACCTCGTCGGCGCCGGGCTCGATGCCGCCGGGCGCGATCAGACGCAAGGTCGGCTTGGCTTCGCTCGCCTGCATCGGCAGGTGGCGCGAAGCCTTGGGGTTGCGCCCGGCATGCTCGCGCAGGAACTGCTTCACGCGGCGGTCTTCCAGCGAATGGAACGACACCACCGCCATCCGGCCGCCCGGCGCCAGCAGCCGCTCCGCAGCGGCAAGGCCGCGATCGATCTCGGCAAGCTCGTCATTCACCGCGATGCGCAGCGCCTGGAAGGTGCGGGTCGCGGGATCGATGCGGTCATGGGCCGGGCCGATGGCGCGGCGCACGATCTCCGCCAGATGCTGCGTGGTATCGATCGGCGCCAAAGCGCGCGCGGCGACGATCGCCTTGGCGATGCGGCGCGCCTTCTTCTCCTCGCCAAAGGTGAAAATGAGGTCGGCCAGCGGCCGCTCCGCCATCTCGTTGACCAGGTCCGCGGCGCTCCTGCCCGCCCGCTCCATGCGCATGTCGAGCGGCCCCTCGAAGCGGAAGGAGAAACCACGCTCCGCCTGGTCGAGCTGCATGGAAGAGACGCCGAGATCGAGCGCGACGCCCTGCACCGCCTCGATGCCGCGCGCGCTCAGCAATTCGAACATGTCGCCGAAGCGGCCCTGCACGATGTGCAGCCGGTCCGCATAGCGGTCGAGCAAAGGCGCGGCACCTTTGACCGCCTCGGGATCGCGGTCGATCGCAAAGACGGTGCACTGCGCGGCTTCCAGCAGCGCGCGGCTGTAGCCGCCGGCGCCGAACGTGCCGTCGACATAGATCGCGCCATCGCGGGGTGACAGCGCCTCGATCACTTCCGCAAGCAGGACCGGGCGGTGCGGCGTGGCCTTGTCCATCGCCGCCGTGCTCATCGATTGCTCCCCTGGCCATCGCTTCCTGGGCCTTGCTGGCGCAGGGTGCGCTGCTTATCGGCGGCGCGTTGGCGCGCTTCGGCCTTGTAGGCGTCGAGCGCCTGCGGTTCCCAGATCTCGAAATAGCGGCCACGGCCGGCGAAGGCGGCGGTCTCGCTCAGCTTGGCATGCGCACACAAGGCCTCGGGCAGCATGATGCGTCCCTCGCCATCGAAGGCGAGCTGCTTCGCATCGGGAAACAGCGCAGCGGTCAGGTCGTCATGCTCGGGCGAGAACAGATCGACGCGCGTTGTGCTCTCGATCAGCGACTGCATCCAATCCATGCCGGCGCATTGCAGCGCATGGAGCTGGAAGGACGGGAACGCAACGATTCCCTGGAACGATTGCTCGGCGAGGGCAGCACGGAAGGTCGCCGGAACGGATACGCGGCCCTTCCGGTCGATCTTGTTCACGAATGTATCGATGAACACTGCCATGACGTCCCGAGCTAGCCCCTCGACCCTTCTTGGGTGCCTCGCGGCCACCACAACTGGTCTTTCCACCCGACGCGTCGGTCGGCCCATCTCCGCTATGGGCGCGCCCCAATTCGCGCCCGGTCAGACATGGGAGTAAGTCTGTGGATAGTGGGATATCATGGGATATCATGGGCGTCAATGGGATTAGGCTGTAACTCTCTGGAAAATCTTGGATTTTTGACATTTCGTAAAGATCAATTCTCCTTGAGAAGATAATGTTAACAATTATTTATGCGAAGGCGTTCACGCGGCGGCTGAACCGGGTCGGCCAGGGGGCCGGATTTGGGGCATAGTTTGCCCGTGAACAGGTCAAGAACAGGGGTAAAATCCGGCGCTCGCTCGGATCGGCTGTCATCAACCGGTAAGATAAATCAGATCAATAAGTTAATTCGTGCCAGACGGCCTGTAAGCCGGGTTCTGTCCAGGGCGTTGCCGCCCATAGATAGCCATTCCTCTGGGACGCCCGTCGCCGGGCGCCTCACGCGACCTACCCGAGAATCTGATGCGGAAAGGCACCTGGGCCGGTTGCCCGGCCCCATTCTCCTATCTGGTCTTGCTCCCGGTGGGGTTTGCCGTGCCGATGCCGTTACCGTCATCGCGGTGCGCTCTTACCGCACCGTTTCACCCTTACCGCGGCGCCCGAAAGCGCCAACGGCGGTCTGTTCTCTGTGGCACTGTCCCTAAGATCGCTCTCGCCGGGCGTTACCCGGCACCGTCTTTCCGTGGAGCCCGGACTTTCCTCCACCGCCCCGGAAATCCGAGGCGGCAGCGGCCATCCGGCCGTCTGGCACGGGGCCTTAGCTAGGGTTGCGGGGCCGTCTTGTCAATCAAACCCGCCAGGATGGCCTTCATCTCGGGGTCGGGCTTCGGCAGCAGGATGGCGGGCCGGAAGTGCCGGCAGAAGGCGATGCAGGCCGCGCGCCGCGCGACCTGGGGGTCGATATTGGCCTTGGCCGGGCCGGTCAGGTCGTAGCCGAAGGCGGCCAGCGCCTGGAAGAACTGCTCGTCGTTCCACTCGACCAGCTTGGGCGTCGGCCAGACGGCGATGCCCTCGACGAACAGCCGATACCAGTCGAACAGCTCGCCGGGGTCCTGTTTCCGCAGCGGCGCCACGTCCGAATGGCCGAGCACACGCTCCGGTGGGATGTCGTGGCGGGTCTTGATGTCCTTGGCCAAGGCGACCAGCGCGTCCATCTGCCTGAGCTGGAACGGGCGATAGCCGAATTCGTGGCCGGTATTGACGATCTCGATGCCGATCGAGCGGGCGTTGATGTCGCGCTCGCCCTTCCAGGCGCTGATGCCGGCGTGCCAGGCGCGCTTGTCCTCCGGCACCAGGCGATAGACCTTGCCCGCCTCGTCGATCGCATAATGCGAGCTGACCTTGGCTTGCGGATCGCGCAGCCGGCGCAGCGCCTGCCCCGCGTCCGGCATGCCGGTGTAATGCAGCAGCAGGATATCGACCTTCTGCCCCGCCGGCCGGTCGTCGCAATTGGGGGAGGGCAGCTCTTCGATCTCCAGTGATTCGGTCTGGGGCGTGTCGGTCATGGTCACTCTTAATTAGATTCCGGTCTTGGTGGCGGGCGCGACCACGGCTGGCCGGCGCAGCACGATAATGCCGACGCCGGCGACCGTCGCCAAGCCACCCACGATCATCTGCCAGGTGACGATTTCATCGCGCATCACGGCGCCGGCGGCTACGCCGACCATCGGCAGCAGCAGGGTGAAGGGCATGACCTGGTTCACCGGATAGCGCCGCATCATGTTGTACCAGATCCAATAGGTGAAAATGGCGATCACGATAGCCTGGAACAGCAGCGCGGCCCATCCCGTCCAGCTCGCCTCCGGGATGTGCTGCCATTGGGGCCCCTCGATCAGCCAGGAGGCGATCAGAAGCTGCGGCGCGGCCAGGATCGCGATCCAGCCGTTGAGCGTCACCGCGTCGATCTCGTCGCCCAGCGCCTTCACCTGGATATTACCGACGGCCCAAGCGCCGGCCGCGGCGATGACCGACAGCAGCGGCCAGGGATCGTCGGAAAAACGCGGCTCGCCCGCGATCAGCAGCACTCCGGCAAAGGCGGTGACCATGCCCGCGATGCGGCGCCAGCCCAGTGTTTCGCCGAAAAAGAACGCGGCCATGACGGCGGCGAAGGGGGTCTGGAGCTGGATGGCGATGGAGCTGGTGGCGGCATCCAGCTTGGCCATGCCGAGGAAGATCAGGGTGAAATGCATGACGCCCATGGTCACGGACAGCGGCAGCAACCGCGTCAGCATCGAGGCCTTCGGCAAGCCGACCACGAAGACCAGCAGCACGGCGACCAGGCTGAATCGCAGCGCCACGAAGAAGATCGGCGAGAACGAGTCCAGTCCAAACTTGGCGATCGCGAAGTTGGCACCCCACAGGACCTGGACCAGCACCATCATCGCGAGATGTCGCGGCAGCATGCGCTAGGCCCCCTTCATCGCGCGCTGGAGAGGTGCGTGCGCTTCTCTTCCAGCTCCAGCCAGCGCTCTTCGGTCGCGTGCAGATCTTCGCGCTTGCGGGCGAGGAGGGCGCTGGCCTGCGCGGCCTTTCCGGCATCGCGCTGATAGAGGGTCGGGTCCGCCAAAGCGGATTCGAGCGTCGAAATCTCGGCGTGCAGGCGGTCGAGCTTGGCGGTCATCTCGTCCAGCTCGCGCTGCTCCTTCATGGAAAATCGCGCCGGCGCCGACGTGCCTGTCTTGGCGGGTTCGCTGCGCTTCGGCTCGGATTTGCGCGGCTGGGTTCGTTCCGCGCGCTCGCCGCGCTGGATCACGTAGTCGCTATAGCCGCCGGCATATTCCACCACGTCGCCGTCGCCTTCGACCGCGATGGTGCTGGTCACCAGGCGGTCGAGGAAGTCGCGGTCGTGGCTGACCAGCAGCAGCGTGCCTTCATATTCAGACAGCACGTCCTGCAGCAGGTCCAAGGTGTCCATGTCGAGGTCGTTGGTCGGCTCGTCCAGCACGATGAGGTTGCCGGGCTCGGAAAACAGCTTGGCCAGCATCAGGCGCGCACGTTCGCCGCCGGACAGCACGCGCACCGGCATGGTCGCCTGCCGTTCGTCGAACAGGAAATCGCGTAGATAGGCGACGACATGGCGCGGCCGACCGTTGACAATGATGGAATCACCGCCGGTCGGCGCCAGCGTCTCCCACAAGGTCCGCTCGAGGTCGAAGCTCTGCCGCCGCTGGTCCAGATAGATCGGCGCAACGCCGATGCCGAGGCGCACCTCTCCGCTGTCCGGCGCGATCTCTCCAGTGAGCAGCTTGATCAGAGTGGTCTTGCCCGCGCCATTGGGGCCAAGGATGCCGATCCGATCGCCGCGCATGATGCGGGTCGAGAAGCCATCGACGATCCTGAGCGGTGCGCCGTCAGGCTGCGGGTAGCTCTTGGCGACATTGATCGCTTCGATGGCGAGCCGGCCGCCGGCTTCGGCATCGGCCAGGGCCAGTTTCGCCCGACCGCGCCCCTTGAGGCTGTCGGCCTTTTCCTGGCGCAGGGCGAACAATCGTCGCCGGCGTCCTTCGTTGCGCGAGCGGCGCGCCGTCACGCCGCGTTGCAGCCAATATTCCTCGGTCTCGAGCCGCTTTTCGAGGCGGCGGAACTCGGCCGCTTCCTGATCCATAATCTCAGCCGACCATTGCTCGAACCCCTCGAAGCCGCCGTCGCGCTCGAACAGCCGACCGCGGTCCAGCCACAGCAGGCGGCTGGTCAGCTTGCGCAGGAAGGCGCGGTCGTGGCTGATCATCAGGATGCCGCCCGAGAAGGATGCGAGTTCCCCTTCCAGCCATTCGATGGTCGGCAAGTCGAGATGATTGGTCGGCTCGTCCAGCAGCAGCAGGTCCGGCCGGCCCAGCAAGGTGCGCGCGAGCGCGGCGCGCCGGCCTTCGCCGCCGGAAAGCGTGGCAAGGGCGCGGCTACCGTCGAGCTTCACATGGTCCAGCACCCAGGCGACCCGATAGTCGTCGGAGGCAGTGCCGGGTGCGCCGGCCGCGACATAATCCGCCACCGATCCGCCGGCCGCGAGGTCGGCGTTCTGCGGCAGGTAGCCGACCTTGATGCCCGGCTGCAGGAAGCGTTCGCCTTTGTCGAGCTCCATCTCGCCCGCAAGCGCCTTCAGGATGGTGGATTTGCCGGAGCCGTTGGCGCCCACCAGGCAGACGCGTTCGCCGCGGCCCAGCGTCACGTCGATCCCGGAAAATAGCGGCTTGCCGCCGAACGTGATCGCGGCGTTGCGTAACGCAAGTTGCGGCAAGGCGGGCGGCATGCGGTCAGTCTTCTAATTGATGCCGCGCTCTTTGGCGATCTTGTCGTAGGCGGCGTTGATGGTGGCAAGCTTGTCATTGGCGAGGTCGATGAACTCGCGCGGCAGGCCCTGGGCCATCAGTTTGTCGGGATGGGTGTCGCGCACCAGCTTGCGCCAGGCCGCCTTGATCTCCTCGTTGCTGGCGAGGCGGTTGGTGCCGAGAAGCGTGTACGGGTCCGCCTTGTCGGGGCCGAGATGGCCTTCGCGGATGCGGGCGAAGTCCGCATCGTCCAGGCCGAAAATGCCGGCGACATTTTTCAAATAGGCGATCTCCGCATCGTGCACGCCGCCATCAGCCTTGGCGATGTGGAACAGGCCGTCGAGCAATTCCTCCAGCACCGGATGATCCCTGCGGAACATGCGGGCGATCTGCTTGGCATAGGGCTCGAATCCCGCCGGCTCCTCTTTGGCCTGGTCGAACAGCCGGGCTACGTTCTTGAGTTCGTGCGGCGGGACCTGGAACACTTCCTTGAAAGCGGCGACCTCGGCGCGGCTGACCACGCCGTCGGCCTTCGCCATCTTGGCGCCGAGCACGATGACGGCAATGGTGAAGGCGATCTGACGCGACCCCGACCGGTCGTCCAGCGATTGCTGGTCTTCGGCGGGCTCGGCCTGCTCGATGCGGCGATCGGCGGCATGCCCCGCGATAGCGCCGAGGAGTGCCCCCAGCGGCCCGCCCAGCGCGAAGCCTGCGACCCCGCCAATGATCTTTCCCCAAATACTCATGTGCAGATTGTGGCTTCTCCGATCCACCCGGACCATAGCCGCCGAGGCGGATCGCGCCAAGGCTGGATCGATCCCAGGCAGGCGTTATAGTCGAGGCGCTTCGTCGCAGGGAAATGCGGCGGTTTCAAGGATTTTCGCATGAGTTCCGCTACCCAAGACTGGCAATTCTGGATCGATCGCGGCGGCACTTTTACCGACGTGGTGGCGAAGCGGCCAGACGGGTCGCTGGTCACGCATAAATTGCTATCGGAGAACCCGGAACGCTATCGCGACGCCGCGATCCAGGGCATCCGCGACATTCTCGGCCTCGACGCCAATGCGCCGATCCCCGCCGAGGTCGCTGCCATAAAAATGGGCACAACCGTCGCGACCAATGCGCTGCTGGAGCGCAAGGGTGAGCGCACCTTGCTGGTTGTCACAAAAGGCTTCCGCGATGCGCTGCGCATCGCCTACCAGAACAGGCCCAAGATCTTCGCGCGCCAGATCAAGCTGCCCGAGTTGCTTTATGCCGAGGCGATCGAGGTGGAGGAGCGCATCACGGTCGAAGGCGAGGTGCTGGTGCCGCTCGACCTCGCGGCGGCGCGGCGTGACCTGGAAGTGGCGCGCGCGGCGGGGTTCGAGTGCGTGGCGATCCTGCTGATGCACGGGTTCCGCCATACGCAGCACGAGAAGGTGCTCGCGGATCTGGCCCAGGAGCTTGGCTTCAAGCAGATCTCGGTCAGCCACCGCGTCTCGCCTCTGATGAAGCTGGTCAGCCGCGGCGACACCACCGTCGTCGATGCCTATCTCTCGCCGATCCTCAGGCGCTATGTCGACCAGGTGGCGCGCGAGATCGGCAACACCAGAACGCGCCTCATGTTCATGCAATCCAACGGCGGCCTGACCGACGCCGCGAAGTTCCAGGGCAAGGACAGCATTTTGTCGGGGCCGGCCGGTGGCATCGTCGGCGCCGTGGAGACGGCGCGCCTGGCAGGCTTCGACCGCATCATCGGCTTCGACATGGGCGGGACATCGACCGACGTCTCGCACTGGAGCGGCGCCTATGAGCGCACCTTCGATGCGCAGGTCGCCGGGGTCCGCGTGCGGGCGCCGATGATGCAGATTCATACCGTGGCGGCGGGCGGCGGCTCGATCCTGCATTTCGATGGCGCTCGCTTCCGGGTCGGACCGGATTCGGCCGGCGCCAACCCAGGCCCCGCCAGCTATCGGCGGGGCGGGCCGCTCGCCGTCACCGATTGCAACGTGATGCTGGGCCGGCTCAATCCCGACTTCTTCCCGCGCATTTTCGGCCGCAATGCCGACCAGAAGCTGGATCGCGAGGTGGTTGCGGCGAAATTCGCCGTGCTGGCCGGAGAGATTTCGCGCGCGACCGGCAAGACGGTCTCGGCGGAGGAAGCGGCGGAAGGGTTCCTGAAGATCGCGGTCGCCAACATGGCGAATGCGATCAAGGAGATTTCGATTCAGCGCGGCTATGACGTCAGCAGATACACCCTGGCCTGCTTCGGCGGCGCGGGCGGGCAGCATGCCTGCCGGGTGGCGGACGAGCTTGGCATGCGGCGCATCTTCCTGCATCCCTTCGCCGGCGTGCTGTCGGCCTATGGCATGGGCCTCGCTGACGTGCGCACCCTGCGCCATCGTACCATCGAGACCGAACTGAACCAGGCGGCGTTGCCGTCCTTGACCCGAGCGCTCGACGAGTTGGCGCAGGAGGGCGAGGCGGAGCTGCTGGCGCAGGGCCTGGACGCATCGGCGATCGAGGTCGAACGGCACGTGCATATCAAATATGCCGGCACCGACGCGCCGCTGCTGGCGGCGTTCGGCGATCTCAAAACCATCAAGGCAAGCTTCGAGGAGGCACATCGGCGCCAATACGGCTTCATCGTGCCGAACAAGGCGCTGATCGCGGATTCCGTCAGCATCGAGGCAATCGGTCGCACGGAAGCGGTGGCCGATCCGACATTGCCGGCCGCCGCCCGCGCCGACGCGACGCCCAAGGCGCGGGTCCCGTTCTGGGCGGAGGGAGCGCACCATCAGGCGCCGGTGCTGGAGCGCGCCGAGATGCGGCCCGGCCAGGAAGTGGACGGCCCGGCCATCATCCTGGAGCCGACCAGCACGACTATCGTCGAGCCGGGCTGGACGGCGGTCGCGACCGCGCGCGGGCATCTGGTGGTGGAGCGGCGCAAGGTGCTGGCGCGCCAATCTGCGGTCGGCACCACAGTCGATCCGGTGATGCTGGAAATCTTCAACAACCTCTTCATGTCGATCGCCGAGCAGATGGGCTCGACCCTCGAAAAAACCAGCTACTCGGTGAACATCAAGGAACGGCTCGATTTCTCCTGCGCCTTGTTCGACCAGCAGGGCCAGCTCATCGCCAACGCGCCGCACATGCCGGTGCATCTGGGCTCGATGGGCGAATCGGTCGAGACCATCATCCGCGCCAACCGCGATGCGACCGGCCGGTCCACCATCATGCCGGGCGACGTCTATGTGCTGAACGCGCCGTACAACGGCGGCACGCATCTGCCCGACGTCACCGTCATCACGCCGGTCTTCAGCGAGAACGGGCTCGACGAAGGCGGCAAGGTCATCCTGTTCTATGTCGCAAGCCGCGGGCATCACGCCGATATCGGGGGCATCACGCCGGGTTCCATGCCGCCGGACAGCCGCGAGGTAGCGGAAGAGGGCGTGCTGATCGACAATTTCAAGCTGGTGGATGAGGGCAAGTTCCGCGAGGCGGAGCTGCGCGCGCTGCTGGCGAGCGGCGCCTATCCGGTGCGCAATGCCGAGCAGAACGTCGCCGACCTCAAGGCCCAGGTCGCGGCCAACGAGCGCGGCGTGCAGGAACTGCGGCGCATGGTCGATCAGTTTGGCCTCGCGGTCGTGCATGCCTATATGGGTCATGTGAAGGACAACGCGGCCGAGCAGGTGCGCCGCGTCATCGACCGGCTGAGTGACGGGTCGTTCGTCTACGAGATGGATGACGGCGCCAAGATCGCGGCGACAGTCGTGGTCGACAGGAAGGCGCGGCGCGCGCGCATCGATTTCACCGGTACCTCGCCGCAGCGCCCGAACAATTTCAACGCACCGTCAGCGGTGGCGAAAGCAGCCGTGCTCTATGTCTTCCGCACCATGATCGATGACGAGATCCCGATGAATGCCGGCTGCCTGGAGCCGCTGGACATCGTGATCCCCGAAGGCTGCATGCTGCGCCCGACCTATCCGGCCGCCGTCGTCGCCGGCAATGTCGAAACCTCGCAATGCATCACCGACGCGCTCTATGGCGCGATGAAGGTGATGGCGGCTTCCCAGGGCACCATGAACAATTTCACCTTCGGCAACGATCGCCACCAATATTATGAGACGGTGGCGGGCGGCTCTGGTGCTGGGCCTGGCTTCGATGGGACCGACGCCGTACAGACCCATATGACCAATTCGCGCCTGACCGATCCGGAGGTGCTGGAATTCCGCTTTCCGGTCCTGGTCGAGGAGTTCCGCATCCGGCGCGGCAGCGGTGGGGTCGGGCTGCATCGGGGCGGCGACGGCGTGGTGCGCCGCATCCGCTTCCGCGAAGCCATGACCGCCGCGATCCTCAGCGGCCACCGGCGCATCCGGCCCTATGGCCTGGAAGGCGGCGCACCGGGAGCCCTGGGCCGCAATCATGTGGAGCGGGCGGACGGATCGGTGGTTGAATTGCAGGGCACCGACAAAATCGACATGCGTTCCGGCGATTGCTTTATCATAGAGACCCCGGGCGGCGGTGGCTTCGGCCAGCCGGCAGTCCCCAAGGCAGCGGAGTAGCGCCTATGGCCATTGCCAACACCAGTCGACGCATCTTTGAGCCCGCGCCTTTGATCGATGCTTTGCGCGCGATGCTGGGCGAGCGTTGCAGCATCAATCCCGGCATCCTCGACCGCCATGGCCACGACGAGAGCTACCATGCCACGCACAACCCCGACGTGGTGGTGTTCCCCGAGAATACTGAGGAAGTGGCCGCCATCATGTGCCTGGCGCGCAAGCACAGCGCGCCGGTCATCCCATTTGGCGTTGGCACTTCGCTGGAAGGCCACGTCGCTGCGCTCGAAGGCGGCGTCTCGATCGACATGAGCCGCATGAACCGTGTGGTCGAAGTGAACTCCGACGATCTCGACGTGCTGGTGGAAGCCGGCGTCACACGCAAGCAGCTCAACAATCATCTGCGCGATCAGGGACTGTTCTTCCCGATCGATCCCGGTGCCGACGCGACGCTCGGCGGCATGGCCTCGACCCGTGCCAGCGGCACCAACGCCGTGCGCTACGGCACCATGCGGGAGAATGTGCTGGGCCTCACCATCGTGACCGCCGACGGACGGATCATGAAAACCGGCGGCCGCGCGCGCAAATCGGCGGCGGGCTATGATTTGACGCGGCTGTTCGTCGGCTCCGAAGGGACGCTCGGCGTCATCACGGAAGTGCGCCTCAGGCTCTATGGCATTCCCGAAACGATGGCGGCGGCGGTCACCTCGTTCCCGACCATCGCGGATGCCGTCAATACGGTGATCCGCGTCATCCAGTCCGGCATTCCGGTGGCGCGCATCGAGCTGCTCGACGAGATGCAGATGAAGGCCAGCAACCACTATTCCAAGCTGGACTATGCCGAGCAGCCGACCTTGTTCATCGAGTTTCACGGCAGTGAGGCGGGCGTCGCCGAGCAGGTGGAGCTGGTGAAGGCGATCGCCGGCGATCTCGGCGGCGGCGAGTTCCGGTGGAGCGTCAAGCCCGAGGAGCGCACGAAACTGTGGCAGGCGCGGCACGATGCCTATTATGCCGGCCTGTCGCTGCGGCCCGGCTCGAAGGGCTGGCCGACCGATGTATGCGTGCCGATCTCGCGTCTGGCCGAGTGCATTGTCGAGACCAGGAAGGATATCGAAGCGAGCGGGCTGTTGGCGATGATCCTCGGCCATGTGGGTGATGGCAACTTCCACACAACCATCCTCGTCGATCCCAGCGATCCGCAGGAGTTGAAGCGCGCCGAGGCATTCAACGACCGGCTGGTCGACCGCGCGCTCGCCATGGGCGGCACCTGCACCGGCGAGCACGGCATCGGCTTCGGCAAGATCGCCTTCCTCGAGCGCGAGCACGGCGAAGCGGTCGGCCTGATGCGCCTCATCAAGCAGACGCTGGACCCGGAGAATAGGATGAACCCAGGGAAGATTTTTAGGAGCTGAAAGGTCGCTCTCTCACTACGTCATGGCAAGGCTTGGCCTTGCCATCCACGAATTTTTGTCTGCGAGATCGGGCCATCTGAAGCAAGCTCGCGGATCCAAGGCCAAGCCTTGGGATGACGGGAAGGGGGAGCGAACTGGCCGCCTACTCTTTGTCCTTCGGCTTCTCCCGCCGATTCCCGTCGTGGATCTTCTCGGCCTTGGCTTCGGCCAAACGATCGCGTTCGCGGTCGGCCTTGATTCGGCCCCACTTGACGCGGCGCTCGCGCGCGCGGCGCTTGTCCTCTTCGCGCTGCTTTGCCTTGCGGACGTGGTTCAGATTGACGATATCAGCCATGATCCAAGGGCCTTTCGGCTCGCAAAAATGTCACCGGGGGCCGGCGGGTTATGCTTGCGAGGCATTTTGTCCCGCAGCGATAATGGCCGCAAGCGGTTCCGATCACTCCATTCGGCCCCGGAACCGAGAAACGAGCCGATCCGGCTCCCCACAAAAAGGGCAGAGACGACATGAAAAAAGTGCTGTGGATCGTCGGGGGCCTTATCGGCCTCCTCATTGTGGTGGCGCTGGCTGCCCCCTTCTTCATCGATCTCAACAATTACAAGGCCGAGATCGCGGCTGCGGCGAAGAAGGCAACCGGGCGCGACCTCGCGATCGATGGCGATATCTCGCTGTCGATCCTGCCGACTCCCGGCGTGACGGTCTCCGGCATCCGCTTCGGCAACGCGCCGGGCGGCAGCCAACCCGACATGGCGACCCTCGAATCGGCCAAGGTCAAGGTGGCGCTGATGCCAATGATCTCGGGCAAGGTCGAGGTCGAGGAAGTGGTGCTCGACAAGCCGACTTTCATTTTCGAGAAGCTGAAGGATGGCAGCGGCAACTGGCAGATCGCGCCGGAAGCCGAAGCGCCGGAGGCCGGCGTCACGCCGGCGCCGAGCGCCGCGCCGTCGTCGGGCGGCGGCATGGCGGTGGTGATCAAGAGCGCCTCGATCGAAGGCGGCACGCTGATCTATCGCGACCTCGCGGCCGGCACCGAGCAGAAGGTAGAAAACCTCAATATCGACCTGTCGCTGGACAGCCTGACCGGCCCGTTCCAGGCCGAAGGCGGCGCGACCGTCGCCAACATCCCGGTCGGATTCCGCATCAAGACCGGCGCGCTCGACCAAAAGGGGCCGATGCCGCTCGATGTCAGCTTCTCGCTGACCGATGCAAAAGCCACGATCGGTTTCGTCGGCCAGGTCGACATCGCCGCCGTGGAAGATCCGAGCAAGCCGATCGTCACCGGCAAGCTGTCGAGCAAGGGCGACAACCTGGCGAAACTGATCACCGGCATGCCGGGCCAGTCGGCTGTCGAGCTGCCGCCGCTGATGAGCCAGGCTTTCGCGGTCGATGGCGACATCGAGGCCGGCAAGACCCACGCCAAGACCGACAACTTCACTGCCAACATCGGCGACTTGACCGCCAAGGTCAGCGTGGCCGCCGATTACGCGGCGGCGCCGAATGTGCAGGCGAACGTCGCGGTCGGCCGCATCGACCTCGATCAACTGCTGCCTGCCGGCGCGGCGAAGACCGAGAGCGCGGAGGCATCGACCCAAGCGGCGCCAGCCAAGCCCGCCGAACCCTTCGCCCTGCCGCCAGACGTCACCGCCGGCGTGGACGTCGCGGTGGAACAGATCGTCTACAAAGGCCAGGCGATCGACGATACGAAGTTGTCGGCGCAGCTGGCCAACGGCCAGTTCACCCTCAAGAACGCGTCCGCCAAGCTGCCGGGCGGCAGCAGCGTGAATGCCAACGGTGTCGTGACGGCGGTCAACGGCCAGCCGAACTTCAATGGTGCGCTGAAAGCGGATTCGAGCAATCTGCGCGCGTTGATCGAGGCCTTCGCGCCCGGCGCGGTCAAGGATGTGCCGGGCGACCGGCTGCGCAAGCTCGCCCTCAATACCGGCGTGAAATACACGCCGGCTCAGGCGGAGCTGGTCAACCTCAAGGCGACGCTCGACCAATCCACCCTCTCGGGCGGCGCAGTGGTGGCGCTGCCCGACGGCGTGCAGCGCAAGCAGATGGGCCTCGGCGTCGGCCTCGCGGTCGACAAGCTCAATCTCGACGGCTACATGCCATCGCCATCGCCATCGGCGAAGGCGGCCGAGCCGGCCGCCACTGAAACGAAAAAGGAGCAGGGCGGCAATCCGCTGAAGGCGCTGGCGCCGCTCGCCGACTACAACGCCAATGTCGATTTCAAGGCCGGCTCGTTGACCTTGAACGATCAGCAGATCAATGGCCTGCGTTTGGTGGCCCAGGTCGCGAACGGCACGCTCGACGTGAAGGAACTGAGCGTCGCCGACTTCCAGGGCGGCAAGGCGAATGTGGCAGCCAAGGTCACCGACCTCAAAGGCGATCCCAAGTTCGATTCCAAGTTCGACGTGACCGCGAAGGATGCTGGCCGCGTGCTGCAGATGGCCGGCATGGGCGCGCAGCCCAAGGGCAAGTTCGGCGCCCTCACCCTGAAGGGGACAGCAGCCGGCACGCCCACCGATGTCACGTTCGATGTAACCACGGCGATGGCGGGCATCGGCTTCCAGGGCGCGGCCAAGGGTACGGCCAATGGCATCGGCCAAGGCATTCCCAAGATCAACTCGACCTTCGATATCAAGGCCAAGGATCTGGGCCCGCTCGCGGATCTGGCTGGCGCGCCGGCCGATGCGGCGAAGAACATGGGCGCGGTCAGCTTCACCGGCCAAGCGCAGAGCGGCGCCGATGACCTCGCTTATGACGTCGTGCTCGCCATGTCGGGCATCGGGGGCAAGGGCACGCTGAAGGGCAAGGTAGCGGGCATTTCCGGCACGCCGCAGATCGACACGGCGCTCAATCTCACGGCGGACAAGCCGGCGCCTTTGCTGCAGCTTGCCGGCATTGCGGGGCCGAAGGCGAAATCGGTCGGCGCCCTCGGTATCGCCGGCACATTGAAAGGCGGCGCGGAGAACATGGCGCTCGACCTCAATCTCGATGGTATCGGCGGCAAGGCAAAGGTCGCCGGCACGGTCCAGATGCCGAAGGCCAAGGACCCGAACAATCCGCCGCCGATCGGCTTCGACATCGCACTGTCGGCGGATCATCCGGAATTCACGCAGCTCCTGCAGGTCGCGGACATTCCGAGTTCCGGCGTCAAGGCGGGGCCGCTCAAGGTCTCGCTCAAGGCCGCGGGCAACACCAAGAATGCCACGGTCTCCGACCTCAACGCCGCCTGGGGCAACAGCTCGATCGCGGGCAATGCCAGCTACGATGCGACCGGCGCCAAGCCGATGATCGTCGCGAACCTCAAGGGCGGCGTGGTCAACCTGACGCCCTTCATGGGCGGCGAGAGCAGCAAGTCGGGTGGCGGCGCAAGCTCCGGCGGTGGTGGCGGCAAGGGCGGCTCGCCCTGGTCGGAGGAGCCGCTGGATCTCTCCGCCCTCAGGAGCCAGGACGCGGATATCGACCTGACGGCAAAGTCGCTGATCATGCCCGGCCAGCAGATCGACGATCTGGTCGCCAAGATCACGCTGCGCAACGGGCTGATGACCATGCAGACCCTGAACGGCAAGATCTATGGCGGCGGCTTCGATCTCTCCGGCACCACCGTCGATGGCAGCGGCAGTGCCGCCAAGGTCGACGCCAAGGTCGCGGTCAAGCAGATCCAGGTCGGACAGGTGCTGGGCGGCGGCATCGCGGGCAACCAGGTGAAGGGCCCGCTCTCGCTCAACCTCAACGCCGCTGGCGCGGGCGAAAGCCAGGCGGCCCTGATGCGCTCGCTGGCCGGCAACGGCAATGTCGACGGCACCATCATGATCATCGGCAAGATGGAGCAGCAGGTCGGCTCCGCCTTGCTCGGCGTGCTGGGTGCGAAGGTGAAAGCGGTGCAGGGCGTGACCAGCGCGGTCAACGGCATCCTCTCGTCCTACACCGGCGTCGACAACAAGCTCGACGGCACCTTCAACATCAAGCAGGGCGTGCTCGACACCCAGGACTTCGCCTTCGTCAATCCCAAGGCGCGCGGAACCGCAAAAGGCCAGGTCGATATCGGCGCCTGGGCCATGAACATGCTGATCGACTTGTTCAGCGCCGACCAGCAGCAGGCCTTCATGAGCATCGGCCTGACGGGTCCGGTGGACGGGCCGACGCCGAAATTCGCCTCGAACGGCGCGGCGGGTCCCGCCGGCCTGATGGGCCTCAGTTCGAACGGCGCGTTCAACCCCAGCGGGCTGGTGCAGGAGATTCCCGGCCTCGGCAAGCTGCCCGGCATCGGCAATCTGCTGGGCGGTGGCCAGGGCGCGCCCGCGACCGGCACCGAGGGCCAGCCCGGCGCGGCGATCCCCGGCGTCGGCAACGTGCCGGGTGTGAAGCTGCCCGGCGGCGTCCAGGATCTGCTGGGTGGCAACAAGACGAAGCAGAGCCCGGACCAGCAGCAGCCCGGCGGAATCCTGCCCGGCGTCGAGGATTTGTTCGGCAACAAAAAGAAGAAGCAGCAGCAACAACAACAAATCGAGCCCGGCGCGGCCGAACCCGGCGCCGCATTGCCGGGCGAAGCGCCGGCTGAACAGGCACCGGCGGCCGAGGTACCTACCGAACAGGCACCGGCTGAGCAAGCGCCGGCAGAGCAGCAGACGCAACCCGAGCAGCAGCAGGCCGAGCCGGGCGCTACCGAGCCCGGCGCTGCCCCGCCGGGCGAGCAGCAGCCGAGCGGCGAGCAGCAGCCGGGAATCATACTCCCCGGCGTGCAGATTCCAGGGACCGGCAACTAGCTGGCAATCCGCACATCGCGTACGGAACGGGCGGCCCCGGTGCCGCCCGTTTCTTTTGGGCCGCCATTTCCGCAAGATTTGTCAAATCGATCCATGCTTAGCTGGACGTCATGGCAAGAGCGGGCGGCAATGACTGGATCGAATATGGCGAGCGGATGGACCGCGTCACGGCCCATGTGTTCGACCATCTGGATGACGCGCTGGACCTGAGCAAGCTGGCGGAAGTCGCGTGCCTGTCGCCCTATCACTGGCGCCGCGTCTATCACGCGATGCGGGGCGAGACTATCGCGGCGACCGTGCGGCGCCTGCGCCTGCATCGCGCCACCGGATGGCTGACCCATACCGCGATGCCGATCGAAGAGATTGCCGCCAAGTCCGGCTTTGGCGGCGTCGAATCCTTCACCCGAATTTTCAAGTCAGCCTGAATGGCTCTATGGCAGTTGGCTGCCGCAATCGGGCAGGGAACCCGGCGACGCGCCATGCCTGGAGGAATATCTCAACTCGCCGCGCGACACCGCGCCGACAGAGCTGCTGTCCGACATCTATCTGCCGTTGCGGTAGGCGTCATGGCGATCCGCGATTGGACCCAGCGTTTGAACGCAAACCCCGAGCCGGTGGTCCGACCGATGCCGAAGGAGCGGATCGGATTGAAGAAGGGCGATCTGTGCCTGTTGCCGTCGGCGCGGCTGGTCGATGATTTCATCCGTGCCATTCCGAAGGGCAGGGCCGTCAGCATCCCGGACATGCGGACCACGCTCGCGCGCCGTCACAAGGCGGACGGCACCTGTCCGGTTCACCTTGGCTATCATCTGCGCACCGTGGCGGAAGCCGCCTGCGAGGCGCGCGCCCGTGGCGCACGGCTCAGCGACATCACGCCGGTCTGGCGGGTGCTGGACGCGGACGCGCCGACCTTGAAGAAACTGTCCGCTGACAATGCAAAGTGGATCGCGGATCGACGCGCCAAGGAACGACTCTGATTCTATTTGGGCTGGATCCGCTCCAGCGATTCCACAATCTTCGTGGCTTCGGTGAGCCCAAGGCCGGTGGCTTCCCGCAGCAGCTTGATGGCCTCGATCCGGTAGCCTTTGTCTACGAGCTTGCGGATGCCGGCTAGGACATCGGGGTCGATGTCGAGTTCCTGACCGTCGATCTCCGCTGTGACCGCGCCGCCATCGACGGTGAGCATCCTCGGCGGTTCCCGTCTGGCCGGCTCGACGCTGCGGCGGCCGAACAGCCTCCTCAACAGGACGATGGCCGCGATGGCAAGGATTGCAATGATGACGTACTTGAGCATCCATCCATGGTGGATGCTCGCACAGGGGATGACAAGCTCAAATCTGCCCTAGGCGCGTCGGTCCTCGCGCACCATCGCGGCGGCCTTTTCCGCGATCATCAGCGTCGGCGCGTTGGTGTTGCCGGAGGTGATGGTGGGCATCACCGAAGCGTCGATCACGCGCAGGCCGTCAATGCCATGCACGCGCAGCCGCGCATCCACCACGGCTCTGTCATCGTCGCCCATCTTGGCGGTCCCCACCGGGTGAAAGATGGTGGTGCCGATCTGGCCGGCGGCCGTGGCCAGCTCGTCATCGCTCTGGAACGAGGGGCCGGGCAGGAACTCTTCGGGCATGTGTGCCTGCATCGGCGCGGCCTGCATGATGCGGCGGGTGAGGCGGATCGCCGAAGCGGCCACCAGCCGGTCGCGCGTCGTGCTGAGATAGTTGGGGCGGATCGCAGGCGACTCGCCGAAATGCGCGCTCGTCGCGTGAACGTTTCCGCGGCTCTCGGGGCGCAGATTGCAGACACTCATGGTGACAGCGGGGAACGGATGCAGCGGCTCGCCGAAACGGTCGAGGGACAAAGGCTGGATGTGATATTCCAGGTCGGGCGTTTCCAGGCTCGGATCCGATTTGGCGAAGGCGCCCAGCTGGCTTGGCGCCATCGACATCGGGCCGCTCTGCCGCAGCAGATATTCGAGGCCGATCTTGGCCTTGCCCCACAGGCTGGCGGACAAGGTGTTGAGCGTCAGCCCGTTGCTCACCTTGAAGATCATGCGGAGCTGCAGATGGTCCTGCAGATTCTCGCCGACGCCGGGCAGGGCGTGCACGACATCGATACCGAGATCGCGCAGCCGCTCGCCCTGGCCGATGCCGGACAGCTCGAGCAGGTGCGGCGAGCCGATGGCGCCCGCGCTGAGGATCACCTCGCGGCGTGCCGCCGCGACCTGGTCCGCGCCATCGACGCGCGCTTCGACCCCGATCGCGCGGCGGTTCTCGATCAGCACGCGCTTCGCCTGCGCGTGCGAGACGATGCGGAGATTGCTGCGATTGCGCACCGGTTTGAGGAATGCCTTGGCGGTGTTGACGCGGATGCCGCCGCGCTGCGTGACATGGAAATAGGCGACGCCGTGATTGTCGCCGCGATTGAAGTCGGTGACGCGCGGAATGCCGGTGGCGACTGCCGCATCGCGGATGGAATCGAGGATCGGCCAGTGCAGTCGCTGGCGATCGATGCGCCATTCGCCGCCTGCCCCATGCACCTCGTCCGCGCCGTGGACGAAATCCTCATGCTGCCGGAAAAAAGGCAGGACATCGTCCCAGCCCCAGCCCTGATTGCCGAGCTGGCGCCATTGGTCATAGTCGTGCGCCTGGCCGCGCATATAGATCATGCCGTTGATCGAGGAACAGCCGCCCAGCACCTTGCCGCGCGGATAATTGATGGATCGCCCGCCCAGCCCGGGCTCCGCCTCGGTCTTGAAGCACCAGTCGGTGCGCGGATTGTTCATGCAATAGAGATAGCCGACCGGGATGTGGATCCACAGGTAATCGTCCTTGCCGCCGGCTTCCAGCAGCAGCACGGAGATCTGCGGATCGGCGGACAGGCGGTTGGCCAGCAGGCAGCCGGCCGTGCCGCCGCCGACGATGACGTAGTCATAGGTGCCGAGCGATGGAGCCTCGCTCATGCCGCGCCTGCGCGCGAACGGGACAACACATAGACGCGGAGCGCGCTGGAAAGATTGGGCGGCGGGTCCATGTCGCCGCGCGCGCGGTCGATCTCCTCGATCAGCTCGGACAGGGACCGGCCACGTTCCCGCGCGATGGATTTGAGCGCGCGCCAGAAGGCGACCTCCAGGGTCACGCTCGTGCGATGGCCTGCGATCGCGACGGAGTGCTTCTCCAGGCGATGGTCGGCGGCGGTCATGACGCCGCCTCCTCCGCACTGTCACCTCGGCCTTGAGCCGGAGCCCATGCGCCGCCACCGCAATACCGATGGATCGCTTGGGTCCCGGCTCGCGCTACGCTTGGCCGGGATGACAAGAAGAGCATGTGGCTCCTGGGCTCCTATTTCGGCCCCAGCATGTCCGCCGGCTTCACCCACTGATCGAACTGCACCGCGGTCAACAAGTCCAGTTCCATGGCGGCCTGCTTCAGGCTCTTGCCCTCCTTGTGCGCCTTCTTCGCGACCTTGGCGGCGTTGTCGTAGCCGATGTGGGTGTTGAGCGCCGTCACCAGCATCAGCGATTGCTCGAGCAACTGCTTGATGCGCGAAAGGTTGACGGTGATGCCGGCGACGCAATTGTCGGTGAAGCTGACGCTCGCGTCGGCCAGAAGCCGGCCGGATTGCAGCACGTTGTAGATGATGACCGGCTTGAACACGTTGAGCTCGAGATGGCCGTTGGAGCCCGCCACCGTGACGGTCACGTGGTTGCCCATCACCTGGGTGCAGACCATGGTCATCGCTTCGGCCTGGGTCGGGTTGACCTTGCCGGGCATGATGGAGGAGCCGGGCTCGTTCTCCGGCAGGTTGATCTCGGCGATGCCGGAGCGCGGACCGGAGCCGAGCAGGCGCAAATCGTTGGCGATCTTCATCAGCGAGGTCGCCAGCACGTTGTAGGCGCCGGACAGCTCCACCATCGAATCATGCGCCGCCAGCGCTTCGAACTTGTTCTTGGCCGGCGTGAAGGGCAGGCCTGTCAACTTCTTCAGCTCACCGGCAAACGCCTTGTCGAAGCCCTTCGCCGTGTTGAGACCGGTGCCGACCGCCGTGCCGCCTTGCGCCAGCGGATAGAGCCGCGGCAGGCAGGCTTTCACCCGGTCGATACCGTGGCGCACTTGCGTGGCATAGCCGGAGAATTCCTGTCCGAGCGTGACCGGCGTTGCGTCTTGCAGGTGCGTGCGGCCGATCTTGATGACCTTGGTGAATTCCTTGCTCTTCTTCTCCAGCGCCGTCGCCAGGCGATCGAGCGCCGGCAGCACAAGATCGTGGATCTGCTGCACGGACGCGATGTGCATGGCGGTCGGGAAGCTGTCGTTGGAGGATTGGCCGTAATTCACCTGGTCGTTGGGATGGACCGGCTTCTTGTCGCCGCGCTTGCCGCCCAGCATCTCGTTGGCGCGGTTCGCGATCACCTCGTTGAGGTTCATGTTGGTCTGGGTGCCGGATCCGGTCTGCCACACCACCAGCGGGAAATGATCGTCGAGCTGGCCGCTCGCCACCTCCGCCGCGGCAGCCGCTATGGCCTTGCCGATCTTCTTGTCGAGCTTGCCCATCGCCATGTTGGCCTCGGCCGCCGCCTGCTTCAGCAGGCCGAACGCGCGGATCAGGGGTGTCGGCATGCGCTCGCCCCCGATCTTGAAGTTCTGGAACGACCGCTGGGTCTGCGCGCCCCACAATTTGTCCGCCGGCACTTCGATCGGGCCGAAGGAATCGCTTTCAGTGCGCGTCGTTTTCTGCTTGGCCATGGAGGTCCCCGTTGGCGGATGGAATGGCGAGGTTCTAGCCGGAAATCAGCCGTTTTTGAAGCGGCGCGTTGACCCACGGGAACGCAAGGTCTTAGGGTGCGCCCGTATTTCGGGGGGGAGCCATGGACAGCCGCATCGCCGCCAACCGCCGCCTGTGGAACGAGTGGGCCCGCATCAACCAGGAATCCGACCTCTACGACATGGCGGGCTTCCGGGCGGGCGCGACCTCGCTGAAGCCGATCGAACTGGAGGAAGTGGGCGATGTCCGGGGCAAGAGCCTGCTGCACCTGCAATGCCATTTCGGGCAGGACACCCTGTCATGGGCGCGGCTGGGCGCGCGTGTGACGGGCGTCGATCTGTCGCCCGAGGCGATCGACCGGGCACAGGCGCTGGCCAAGGAGCTCGGCATCGACGCACGTTTCCTGTGCGCTGACGTGCTCGATCCCAAGGAACTGGGCGATGCGCAATTCGACATCGTCTTCACCTCGTACGGCGCGCTCCACTGGCTGCCCGATCTCGGCGCCTGGGCCCGGGTTATCGCGCGCCATCTGAAGCCGGATGGGCGGTTCCACATCGTGGAGTTCCACCCGATCACCTCCATGCTGGACGAGGATGCCAAGGACATCACGTCCGGCTATTTCAACAGCGGCGAGGCGCTGCGCTTCGAATCGACCAGCAGCTATGCCGGTGGCGAGCATGCGCCGATCGAATCCTACGAATGGCCGCACAGCCTGGCCGAGATCGTGCAGGCGCTGCTCGATGCCGGCCTAACGCTGACCAGCCTTCGGGAGTTTCCGTACTGCGTGCACAATTGCTGGAAGTTCCTGGTGGAGAGCGAGCCCGGGCGCTACGTGGTGAAGCATCATCCCGGCAAGCTGCCGCTGCTATTCTCGATCAGCGCGCGGAAATAGATTTGCGCGGCCTGCGTTTCGGTTTTGCGGCCTTGACGCGCTGCGCTGCTTCGTAAGCTTTGCCGACCCATTGCCGCAGCTTGCGGGCATCCTTCAGGGCATCGGCCGGGCACTGCCAATAGGACGTGACGACGAGGCCCTTGCGGGCGCTCTCGAACGTGAAGGGCTCCGACTTCGCTTTCTCGAAGTCGGGGCGCGTCTGGTCGTCGGTCTTCAGATAGAGCTTGTCGTAGGCGATCAGGCCGAACATCACGTCGTCCAGATAGAGCCCGTGCCCGCCGAACATCGGCCGCGATCGGAACGCACCGAGCGGCGTCAGCGAACTCTCAAGCTTCTCGATCAGTGCGTCGGCCTTTGCTGTCATCGCCAGCCCTCAGCATGGTCCTCAGAATCAGCGGCCCGCCGGCGACGCCCGCGCCCAGCATGGCGAAGCCGGCGAACCACGATCCGGCAGCATGATCGCCGCCGGTATCCAGCACCAGGCCGAAGGCCAGCGGGCCGAGGCTCGCCGCGGCAAACCCCAGCAGGGAATGCAGCGCCATGGTGGCGCCGCTCTGCCCCGGTCGCGCCGCGGCGACCGCGCCGGCGGTAAGAGAAGCGGAATCGGCCGTGACGAACAGCGAATAGAGCGCGCCGATGATGAGAAGAATCGGGAAGGGCAGGAGCGAGCCCGCACCGAAAGCCAGGGCAAGCGCGGCGGAGGTGCACATGGCGAGGACGAGCTGGCGCCGGCGGCCGATCTTCAGCGCGATCTCGTTGCCGATGATGCTCGACGGCATGCCGAGCAACAACAGGACGGCGCCCCACAGGGCGTAGGAGGTGTCGCCGGTCGGCGCCAGGCTGCCGGTCGCGGCGAACACCAGATAGGCGACCAGCCACGCGCGAAAGCCGTAGAGCTCCCACATATGCGTGGCATAGCCGAGCGAATAGGCGAGGGCGCGGCGGTTCCGCGCCGCTTGCCAGAGCGCGCTCCAAGGGGCGGCATGCAAAGGCGTCTTGACCTGCCAAGCCTTGGTTGCCGCCGCGACCAGCAGCCATGCTGCCGCGCCGCCGATCGCCGCGAAGACGAAGGCGCTTGCCGCGTCGAGCGCATGACCGATGGCGCCAGTCGCCGCAGTGGAGAAACTGGCGCCCAGGCTGAAGCTCGCCGTGTAGAAGGCGAGCCATCGGCTTTGCTGCGGCCCCGTGATAGTGTCCGTCAGCATCTTGAGCCCCGGCATGTAGGTGCCTGCGAGCGCGATCCCCGCGAGGCAACGGAAGGAAGCCGCCGACCACAAATCGCGCGCGAGAAAAGCGAGGCCAAGGCCGGCCGCGATTCCAAGCGCCGTCGCGAACAGATAGATGGTGCGCGGGTCGCGCCGGTCGGTCCACGTGACAAGGACCGGCACCGCCGCCACATAGCCGATATTGAACGCGCCTTCGACGATGCCGATCTCAGCATTGCCAAGCGACCAGGCGAGCTTCAACTCCGGCAGCAACGCCGCAACGGCGCTGTAGCCCGCCATGTTCAGCGCTTCCGCAAGACACAGGACGAAGGTCAACCGCCAGGCAGGCATCCATCACCACACGCGATTCGCCGCTGCAGCCTAACAGTCTTCCTCGTCATCGCGGAGCAATCGATCCAGGGTTACCGGATCCATGCGTTTTACAGTCTGTTCGATGTCCCGGTCATACTGGCGATCGTTCGGCTCGGTGCGCTTCTGGGCCTTCCTGGCATATTGCTGCATGAAGACGTGCAAGCCGGCCGCCTTCAGCGCCCGCTTCTGAGTGGCGTTCGTGCGGCGGCGTTTTTCATGACGCGACTCGATCGGGCCACCGATCGGCGAGTCTTTCCATCTGGTCGTCACGTAGTCGAATTCCACGAAGATGCATGCAGGCATACACAGAAACCGCATGGCCGGGGGCCACACAGTTTCCATGCATCCGATGAGTTGAGGAGCGGGCGCGAACGCCCGCCCCTCCAGCCGGCGCTAGGTCCGGCTGCGGTCCAGACCGATATCCTGCAACAGCTTGCGGTTCAGTCCGTCCGGCAGGTCTGGGGGCGACTGCCCGTTCAACCAGCGCAGCGACTTGTAGTCCGGGTCGCGCCCGAACTGTCTGTCGCCGGTGGTCAAACCGATGTCGTTGGCCGCGACCTGGGGATGACTGAACAGCCAGGACAGGAGAGTCGAATGGATCGTCATGATGGGCTCCATGTGCTTTGGGGTTGCGTCAGTGCGCGCGATATCGAAACCACGCTGCCCGTACGCCGGCGATGAACGGCCACACCCTGAAGAGAACCGACGCCCGCGGCTTCCCGGAAAAGGCGGGACACCGAGGAGTCAATGAGGCCGCCAATGGCGGTTACTCGGAATGAAGACGCCTCTGTCGGGCGTCAGTTCAAATCAGCTTGTTCTGGAAACAGAAGGTGCGGAGCCGGGATCGATCAGCGTCGACGGCAGCTCTCAGGCCGAAAGGCCTACGAAGGTTCGAGACATCATGCGCACCCTCCTCACTAGAGAAGAGTGGCGTTTATATGCGACAGAAGCGCGCGGGGTCAATTCAGAAGCGCATGCTGCACAACGATTGCGCGCGCGTTGTTGCGATGCTGCATCAGTCGACCGTCTGATCGCCGGTGTCTCGCGACAATCGCCGGTCGCGCGCGTCTATGATCGCTGCTCCGTCGCGATCGTGTAGTGGTCGATCGCCCACAACCATGTGCCGTCGCTCTGCTGCCGCGCGACTTCGGCGGTCACGCTGCCGTCCGGCAAGCGAGTCGAGGTGAGCGCAAGATCTCCGCAGATCAGCGCAGCCTGCTGATCTCCCCGCGCAAACTTTCGACCGCTTGCAGCGACTCCGACGAAGTAACGACGAATCTCCTCGCGACCGTGCAGGAACCGGCCTTCGCCGCAATCGACCAGGGCCTGGGGCTCGAACAAGGCGACCATGCCCTCGACGTCGCCGGCATGCTGCCTGTCGATCAAGAGCCGCTCCAGTTCCTGCGGATCGTGAGCGGCCTGCCTGTTCGTCTGTCCGGTCATGGAATGCTCCTCATGAACCATCGTGCCCCCTTTGAGCACGAACGCGCTGCCATTGAATGGTGTGGATCGCTATTTCTTGCGGAAGGCGTCGAGGGCCACGACTTGCGCGCCGGACTTGCCGGCGGCTTTATCCTCGATCAGGCGCGGCAAGTCATTGAGATCCTTCGGCGTCACGGTCCGGCCGGTCGCGGTATCTTCCAGCGGTTCGCCTTCGCCGTGGGCGGAGGTTTCGAACTGCAGGCCGAATTTCACCGACGGGTCAGCGAAGCTGACAATGGAGCGGTACGGAACGACCAGCCGCTCATGCTTGCCGCCGAAGCTGAGTGTGACGGCAAAGCCTTCCTCGTTGACCTCGAGGCCCCAGAACTGGTGCTGGAGCACAATGGTCATTTCCTTCGGATATTGCGATTTCAGGGCCGGCGCGATCTGCACGCCTGGCTCGCCGGTGCGGAAGGTGAGATAGAAATGATGATCGCCGGGCAGACCGCTGGTCGACACGTCGATCAGCGCGCGACGAACGACGCCGCGCAGGGCGTCTTCCACCATCCGGTCATATCGTAACCAGTCTTTGCTCATGCGCCCGGCATTCTCCCCAGCCCATCCTCTCCGACAGGCACGCCCGCAATCCCTGAATTATTACTCCATTCTCAAAATCAGTGGGGGGCTTTCTGTTGCCCGGCGCCCCCCGGACCGCGCTTACCTATTAGGCAGCGAGAGCCAAACGGCTATTGTCGTTGGCACTTCTAGGTTGGCCCGATAACGGTGGATACCATGCCGGGCGAAAACCTTACCTTTACCACGCGCGTCGATCCTATTTCGCCCCCATGAACCGGCCAGCACGAGCGGCTGGACGGGAATGGTGGAGGCGCCGGGTACCGCCCCCGGGTCCGCAACGCTTATTCCATAAGGCGTTTATCGCCATAGTCGGTTTCCCGACCCTCCAAATATAAGGACTCTTGAGGCAAATCAAAAGAGTTAACACGAGGGTCTGGTGCGTTGTGTGGCGGCCGGAAAGAGGGCATAAGGCGGACCTGTCTCAACTCCGGATTCAAGCCCGATTCCCATGCCCCTGACCCGCGACCAGCAAGCCGAAATCGACCGCCAACGTGCCGAAACCGCCGCCACCAAGCGGGCTGTCTCGCCAGGCCTGGAAGAGGTTCTTTACCAAGCCTTTCCGGTGCTGGATCACGGTTTTGTCCGGGTCATCGATTATATGGGCGATGATGCGGCCGTGGTGCAGGCGGCGCGCGTGTCCTATGGCCGCGGGACCAAGAAGGTGTCGGAGGACAAGGGCCTCATCCATTATTTGATGCGCCACCGGCACTCGACCCCGTTCGAGATGTGCGAGATCAAGTTCCACGTGAAGCTGCCGATCTTCGTGGCGCGGCAATGGATCCGCCACCGCACCGCCAATGTGAACGAATATTCCGCGCGCTATTCGATTCTGGACCGCGAATTCTATGTGCCGGCGGAGGAGAACCTGGCGGCGCAGTCGGTCAGCAACCGGCAGGGCAGGGGTGATGTGCTGACGGGATCGGAGGCGGCGCAGGTGCTGGATTTGCTGCGCACCGACGCGACCCACGTCTACGACCACTACCTCGCCATGCTGAACGAGAGCGAGGACGGGCAGAAGATCGACGAATCGCGCCAGGGCCTGGCGCGCGAGCTGGCGCGCATGAATTTGGGGCTCAACTTCTATACCCAATGGTACTGGAAGGTGGACCTGCACAACCTGATGCATTTCCTCAGCCTACGCGCCGATGCGCACGCGCAATACGAGATCCGTGTCTATGCCGACATCATGGTCGATCTCATGAAGCGCTGGGTGCCGCTGACGGCCGAGGCGTTCATCGAGCACCGGCTGCACGGCGTCACTTTGTCAAAGTCCGCCTGGGGCACGATCAAGCGTATGCTGAACGGCGAAACCGTCACCCAGGAAGCGAGCGGCCTCGGCAAGCGCGAATGGAACGAGTTGCAGGCGCTCCTGAAGGAGTAGTTTGGGCGACAAGCCGAAGCTCTATTACAACTCCGCCTGCCCGGTTTGCCGCACCGGCATCGAGCAGCAGCGCGCCAAGATGGACGAGACGCTACCCGACGGCAGTGACGCCATCGCCTGGTGCGACATCGCCGCGACGCCGGAAGCGGCCGTGGAGATCGACCGCAGCGTCGATCAAATCCGCCACAGCCTGCATATGGTCGATGCCGATGGCCGCCTGCTGGTTGGTGCCGATGTGGCGATCGCCGTCTGGGCAATGACACCGGGCCGGCGCTGGCTCGGCTGGCTGGTCGGTCTGCCGGGCATCCGGCCGCTCGCCCGCTGGGGCTACAATCGATTCGCCGACCGTCTGTTCGCCTGGAACAGGCGGCATGGGCGCTGGTAGGGCGATTGTATTTCCGGCGCCGCTAATATAAAAACATATATGCTTCTTTATTTTGAGGGGCGCTCAATGTCGATCCTCGCGAAACTGTTGACCGAGTCCGAGGTCTACGACCCCGAATATGGCGGCGGTCTTTGCAACCACCTGCCGATGGCGCTGGTGGCGCTGGACCAGATGGGCGCGACGCCCGGGCGGTTGAACGAATATCGGCGCACGCATGTCTCGCGGCTGGAGACGTTGCCGGCCGGCGCAACGGCGCCGGCGGGCGCCTGGCCGTTCCGCAAGGCCGACCATGCGGCCTTTAACGATCTGCAGGCCGATTTCAGGCAGCGCATCGCGCGCGATGGCTGGGAAGCGGTGGTGCGTGCGCTGCTGCCCGAGCTTGCGCCCGGAATATCGGCGGCCGCTTTTCACGGGCTGATCCGCACCGCGATGGGCGTGGTGGGCAGGCACGAGGGCGAAATCGCCGCCGGCCTCGCTTATTGGGCGGCGCATTGGCAGCGGCTTGGCGTCACGCTCAGCGCGCCGGCGGAGGTGCCGCCGTCGGCCGATCCGATCGCGCTGCTCGCGCGGCTGCACACCGATGCGCGCTTCGTCTTCGATCCCAAGAAGGCGCCGGACCTGATCGACGATGCGCTGCTCGCGGCCGGCGCGCTGGGCGGGTTCGGCGAGGTGATTCACTGGCTGGATCCTGCGGCGTGCAAATTATCCGATCTGGCTCGCGGAGCCGGCGCGCTCTATGCCGCGACCGGCGATTTCACGGCGCTGCACACGGTCACCGGCACGCAAGCGGTCCTGGTGCTGCTGCCGTACGTGCAGGAACCGAAGGTCATTCTTCCATGGCTGTGGCAGGCGATGGCTGCTGGTTATGTCGCGATCGGCCGTCCCGCCATTCCCGAAGCCGACACGATCGAAGTCTGGCGCGCGACCGAAACGCCGGCCTGGCCCGAGCTTCTGCGCAGGGCATTGGCGGACGAGGACGAGCACGCGGTGAAGCTGTGCTATTCGGCCTTGTTCCTCGGCCGGTTGACCGGCGACCGCCTGTTCCGCTGGCTGGCCGCGCGCGAAGTCGGCGCGCTCAAGAATGGTGAGCGGCCAGCTTGGCAGCGTTGATTAGCATTCAAGCGCTTACTGAATGACGATGCGCGGACCTTGGCGCTGCTGGGCGCCGGAGAGCTTGGCCCAGAGTTTTTGCGCGATCTCGCGATAGGCGGCGGCGTGGGGTGACTGGGGCTGGCTGACCACGATCGGCTGGCCGCCGTCGGAGGTTTCGCGGATCGCGATGTCGAGCGGGATCTCGCCCAGGAACTCGACGCCGAACCGCTCGGCTTCGCGCCGGGCGCCGCCGTGGGAGAAGATTTCTGTGCGCTCGCCGCAATGCGGGCACGAGAAATAGCTCATGTTCTCGATGATGCCGAGCACCGGCACATCGACCTTGCGGAACATGTTGAGGCCCTTCTTGGCATCGAGCAACGCGATGTCCTGCGGGGTCGAGACGATGACGGCGCCGGAGAGCGGCACGTTCTGCGACATGGTGAGCTGGGTATCGCCGGTGCCGGGCGGCAGGTCGCACACCAGCACGTCCAGCTCGCCCCAGGCGACGTCGCGCAGCAATTGCGTGATCGCGCTCATCACCATCGGCCCGCGCCAGATCATCGGCGTTTCTTCATCGATCAGGAAGCCCATCGACATCACCTTGATGCCGTAATTGGCCATCGGCTCCATCACCTTGCCGTCCTTGCTGGTCGGCTTGCCGGTGATGCCCATCATGCGCGGCTGCGAGGGACCATAGACGTCGGCATCGAGCAACCCGACCTTGAGCCCGTTGACATGCAGCCCCAGCGCCAGGTTGACGGCGGTGGTGGATTTGCCGACCCCGCCCTTGCCGCTCGCCACCGCGATGATGTGCTTGATGCCGGGCAGAGAGAGGCGGCCGCCGCCCGGCTGAGCGTGACCATGCGCTTGCGGCTTGGCTGGGCCGGTTGGTCGTTGTGCGGTTTGCGGCGCGGCGCGATGAGCGGTCAGCACCACTGTCGCACTCAGCGCGCCGGGCAGGTCCATGATCGCCTTTTCGGCGGCCTTGCGGACCGGCTCCATCACCGGGGCCTGCGCCGGGTCGACTTCGATGGCAAAGCCGACATGGCCGTCGCGCAGCATCAGGCCGCTGACCATCCCGGCCGCCACGATATCGCCGCCTTGCGGCAGTCGAATGGCGCGCAGTGCGTCCATGATCTGGGTTTCGGTCAGGGCCATGCTTGAAACACCTTTAGTGGCAGACGATATGCGATAGGCGGCTCCGTCGGGCCCGCCTACGCGGCATCCAAGGCAGAGGTCCAAGGAGGGTTTACCCACGTTGCGCGACCGGCGCGCCCCTGTCATATAAGGCCGCGGGTCGGCGATGCAATTCATAGATTGCGGCCGACCGGGAGGATCATAGCGGGAACGCAGGTTTCCGCTTCAGAAACATAAATTTTCCAGGAATTGGCTGGAGTTATCATGGCTTGGAACAATCAAGGCGGCCCGTGGGGCGGTGGCGGCGGTCAGGGCGGCGGGCAGAGCCCGTGGTCGCGCGGCCCCGGTGGTGGCGGCCAGCCGCCCGATTTCGAGGAGATGCTGCGCCGCGGCCAGGACCGCATGAAGAACCTGGTTCCCGGCGGCATGGGCCCGGGCAAGGTCGGTGCTTTGATCGCCATCGTGGCGGTGCTGCTGTGGGCGGCTAGCGGCCTTTACCAGGTCCAGCCGGCCGAGCGCGGCGTACCGCTGATTTTCGGCAAGTTCACCGGGGTATTGACCGAGCCCGGGCTGCATTGGAACTGGCCGGGGCCGATCGGTAGCGTGCTGACGCCGAACGTCGATGCCCAGAACACCGTCGAGATCGGATTCAGGAGCACCGGCACCAGCAACACCAGCTTCGACGATGAAAGCCTGATCCTGACCGGAGACGAGAACATCATCCAGGTCGAGGCGGTGGTGCAGTGGTACATCGATGACGTGGAGAAGTACCTGTTCGCGATCCGTGATCCGAACGAGTCGCTGTCGCCCGACGCCCTGAAGCAGGACACGGTGAAGAATGCGGCCGAGGCCGCGATCCGCGAGACCATCGGCCAGTCGCCGTTCGAAGTGGTCATCACCGGCGAAGGCCGCGAAGAGGTCGGGAAGAAGGCCCAGGCACTGGCGCAGCACATTCTCGATACCTACAATTCGGGTATCAAGATCGAGCGGCTGTCGCTCCAGCGCTCCTATGCGCCGCAGGAAGTGGCCGACGCGTTCCGCGACGTTGTGCGCGCTGGCGCCGACGCGCAATCGACCGTGAACGATGCCACCGCCTACAAGAACCAGGTGACTCAGCAGGCGCTTGGCCAGGCGAGCCAGATCAAGAATCAGGCCGAAGGTTATCGGGCCGAGAAGATCGCGGTGGCGACCGGCGATGCGCAACGGTTCGTCGCGGTCTATGACCAGTACAAGCAGAACCCCGCCATTACGTCCCGCCGTCTCTACCTCGAGACGCTGGAACAGATCATGGGAAACATGAACAAGGTCCTCATCGACACCGGCCAAGGCGGCGCGGTGCCGTATCTTCCGCTTGACCAGCTCTTGCGTCAGCAACCGCCGCAACCGGCGCCGGCGCAACCACCGGTCACCACGCCGGTGCCGTCCGCGAGCTCAGGCACGGGCACGACGACCTCGGGGAGCACCAACTGATGAATAGGGGTCTCACCGTATCCGTCGTCGTCGTTGTTCTGCTGCTGGTGGTGGGCTATTCGGCGACGTTCTTTGTCCACCAGGCGCAAAATGCGGTCGTGGTCCGCTTCGGCAAACTGGTCGACATCGTCGAGAACGATCCAGGCCTCCATTGGCGCGTGCCGTTCGTGGACCATGTCACCTATATCGATCGGCGCGTCATCAATATCGACGCGCCCTCGTTCGAGCTGCTGACCAGCGACCAGAAGTTCCTGGTGGTCTCGGCCTATGTGCGCTACCGGATCGTGGATACAAGCAAGTTCTATCGCGCCGCCCGCGATGAGCAGACGGCGGAGCGCCGGCTGGTCATCGCGCTGAACGAGACGCTGCGCGACAAGATCGGCTCGGTCCAGATGCGCGACATCCTGTCCGACAAGCGCGCCGCCCTGATGACCGAGGTCACATCGGTGTTGAAGCCAGCGGGCGACGTGTTCGGAATCGAGGTCGTCGACGTCAGATTCAAGCGGGTCGATCTGCCGCAGCAGAACAGCGAAGCCGTCTATAACCGCATGCGCACGCAGCGCGCCCAGGAGGCGACCCGCATCCGCTCCGAAGGCCAGGCCAAGGCGCAGGAGATCAAGGCCGAGGCCGACCGGGACCGGACGGTCCTCCTCGCCGACACCCAGCAGCAGGCACAGATCCTGCGCGGCGAAGGCGATGCGGAAGCGACCAGGATCTACAACGAGGCGTTCGCCCGCGATCCGAAATTCTTCGATCTCTATCGGTCATTGCAGGCGATGCGCACCGGCCTCGGCGGCAACAACACGACCTTTGTCGGCACGCCCAAGGGCGATTTCTTCCGGTTTTTCGAGCAGGACCCGGATGCGCCCGAGCCGCCGAAACAATAGGCCGGATGACGGGTTTGTGATCCGAAAGACCGGTCGATTGGCTGTGATTTGAGGACTATGATCGGGCGATATCGCGCCGGAATGTTCCGGCCCAGCGCCTGACTGATATGCGCGGAGGAAACTTTGAACGCCAACACCATCAGGGCCCACCGCAACAAGAGCCGCGCCGCGGCGCGGGCGGTGGCTGAGAACGCAACCGCACAAGCGCGACTCTGGCTGAGGCTCGCGGTCGGCGCGGCGCTGACCGTGCTGGCGCTGCTGTGGGCGCAGCAGGCCTTTGCGCGATCGGCGCCGGAGAGCTTTGCCGATCTGGTGGATCAGGTGCTGCCGGCGGTGGTCAACGTCTCCAGCACCCAGAAGGTGCCCCAGAACCAGCAGCAGCAGGATCTGGACGAGATGTTCCGCGACTTCCTGGACCGTCGCGAGGGCGAGCCGGACCAGAGGCCGCGCGGCGGGACCTCGCTCGGCTCCGGCTTCATCATCGATCCGGCGGGCTACATCGTCACCAACAACCATGTGATCGAAGACGCCGAAGAGATCATGGTGCTGACCCACGACAACGAAGAACTGAAGGCGACCATCGTCGGCCGCGACGAGAAGACCGACCTTGCGCTCTTGAAGGTCGAGGCCAAGCATCCGCTGCCGGCGGTGAATTGGGGCGATTCCGAAGTGCTGCGGATCGGCGACTGGGTGATGGCGATCGGCAACCCGTTCGGCCTCGGCGGATCGGTCACTGCGGGCATCGTCTCGGCGCGCCAGCGCGACATCAATTCCGGACCGTACGACGACTACATCCAGACCGATGCTTCGATCAATCGCGGCAATTCCGGCGGCCCGATGTTCAACATGGATGGCGAGGTGGTCGGCATCAACACCGCGATCTTCTCGCCGTCGGGCGGCTCGGTCGGCATCGGGTTCGCGATTCCCTCGAACCTCGCCAAGCCGATCATCGCGCAGATCAAGCAGTTCGGTAAGGCCAGGCGCGGCTGGCTCGGCGTACGCATCCAGACCGTCAGCCCCGAGCTGGCGGAGGGGCTGCGCCTCAAGGATCCCAAGGGCGCGCTGGTCGCCAGCGTCACCAAGGATGGCCCAGCGGACAAGGCCGGCATCAAGCAGGGCGACGTGGTGCTGAAATTCGACGGCAAGGAGATCACGCAGATGCGCGGTCTGCCGCGCATCGTGGCGGAGACCGAGACCGGCAAGGTCGCGGACGTGGTGCTGTGGCGCAAAGGCCAGGAAGTGACGCTGAAGGTCGCGGTCGGCGAACTGACCGAGGAGGCCGAGCAGAAGACTTTGGCCAGCGTCGAGCCGGCGCCGAGCGCGTCGGCCACCATCGACCTGCTGGGGCTGAAGCTTTCCAGCATGACCGACGAGCTGCGCAAGAAGTTCCAGATTCCCGACGATGCCGACGGTGTCGTCGTCGTGGACGTGGCGCAGACCGGACCGGCGGCTGAGAAGGACATGCGCGCTGGAGACGTGATCGCGGAAGTGGACCAGAAGGCCGTGACCTCGCCCGAGGATGTCAGCCAGCGTGTGAAGGCGGCGCAGGACAACGGCTATCGGGTCGTCACGCTGCTGGTCAACCGCGGCGGCGAATTCCAGTGGATCGCGCTGAAGATCACAAAATAGGGATTCGCCAACGCTTCTGTCTCCTCGTCATGGCAAGGCTTGGCCTTGCCATCCACGAATTTCTTTGGGCGAGACTGCGTTGCTTCCTGCAAACTCGTGGATCCCAAGGCCAAGCGTTGGGATGACAGGGTTGGGTGAGCCTAGCTCTCGACAAACTCCGAGCGCCTATACCCCTGCAGATAGAGCAGCCCTGTCGGCCCGGCATAGTCCAGCCACACCGGGATCGACTGCTTGACCTTGGGCTTGCCGCAGAAGGCGATGCCGAGGCCGGCTTCCTTGAGCATGGGGATGTCGTTGGAGCCGTCGCCGATCGCCAGCGTGTGATCCAAGGCGATGCCACGTTCCGTGCTCAGGCGCCGCAGCGCTGCGACCTTGCCGGCGGGATCGATGATCGGCAGCGGGATACGGCCCGTGAGGCGCCCGTCCACCAGCTCCAGATCGTTGGCGACATCGCAATCGAAGCCGACGAGGTCGCGCACGCGGCCGGTGAAATAGGTGAAGCCGCCGGAGACCAGCGCGGTGTACGCACCATTGGCGCGCATGGTGGCGATCGCGACCGTCATGCCGGGGGTGGGTTCGACCTTGTCCCAGGTCTTGGCCAACGCTTCTTCGGGAAGGCCGCGCATCAGCGCCATGCGCGCGACCAAAGTCTCGGTGAAACTCATCAATCCGTTGACCGACTGGCGCGTGAGATTGTCGATCTCGGCCTTGTGCGGGGTGAAAGTGGAGAGCTCGTCCAGCGTCTCGCCAATGATGGCAGTTGCGTCCATATCGGACAGCAGCAGCTTCTTGCGACGCCCCGCAGCGGGCAGCACGTTCACGTCGACCGGCACGTCGACGAGGCGGCGCCTCAGCTCCTCCAGTACGGTGGCGGCGTCGCCCTGGAAGGCGATCTCCGCCGCGCGCTCGGGATCGAGCCAGACAGCCGGCTCAGCGCGCGCACCGGCGGCGCCGAGACCGTGATTGACCCGCTCGAGCAGAGCCGGTGTAAGCTCCGCCGCGTCGGGAGCGCAAATGAGCGACAATACGAACATCATGGCGAGCGCGGATATAGGCGAGGCGGCGCTAGGGCACAAGCGCGAAGCGAAGCCGGTGCTGATCGTGGCCGGCCCGACCGCGAGCGGCAAATCGTCCCTCGCGGTGCGGCTGGCGCGGGAATTCGGCGGCGTCGTCATCAATGCCGATTCCATGCAGGTCTATCGCGATCTGCCGGTCCTGACCGCGCAGCCGGGCGACGCGGATATGTGCGCGGTGCCGCACCTTCTCTACGGGTTCCTCGGCCTCGACGACGTCTGCTCGGCAGAACGCTGGGCCACCCTCGCGCGGCGCGAGATCGATGCGGTGCACGGCGCGGCCAAGCTGCCGATCCTGTGCGGTGGAACCGGACTCTATCTGCGCGCGCTGATGCAGGGCTTCTCGCCTATCCCCGATGTGCCCGCCGAGGTCCGCCGGGCGGCGCGCGATCTGCTGGATAAGATCGGATCGGCCGCGCTGCGCGAGCGGCTGGCCATCGGCGATCCGGTGAGCGCGGCGCGGCTGCACGCCAACGACCGGCAACGCATCGTGCGCGCCTGGGAAGTGCTGCAGGCGACCGGCCGCCCGCTGTCGCACTGGCAGACATTGCCACCGACGCCGGCGGCCGATTTGCGGTTTCTCGAGCTCGTGCTGCTGCCGGAGCGCGCTGCTCTCTATCAGGCATGCGATCAGCGCTTCCTCGCCATGCTGAGGCGCGGCGCGCTGGCGGAGGTGCGGACCGTGCTCGACCGCTATTCCGGCCTCTATCGGCCTGATCGCGCCCCGCCGGAGGGCGGCGCCAAGGCGCTCGGTTTCTGGGGGCTGGCCCGGCACGTCGCGGAAAGCTCGGAGATCTCTGGCGAGACTATTGCTGCGGCGCAGCAACAGACCCGGAATTATGCCAAGCGGCAGGGAACCTGGTTTCGTAACCAGATGCCGACTGGGAATTTTATAACGCCCGAGCGGCCTGATATGCAATTTTCAGAAAGTTCCTATGCAGGAATCAGCCAGAAAATTCGCAATTTCCTGTTGACCAGTGGGTGACCAGCCACTAGGTTCCGCCGGCCCGTGGCGGAAAAGGTCGCGCGGCGGCTGCATTTTTATTCTTGCATCGTTGAGCGCGGGAAGGAGCGCTTGCCATGGCGACGGAACCGGTTTCAGGCGCGGAGATCGTCATTAAGGCCCTGGTGGATCAGGGCGTCGAGGTTATTTTCGGATATCCCGGTGGCGCCGTCCTTCCGCTCTATGACGCTTTGTTCAAGCAGAACCAGATTCGTCACATCCTGGTGCGGCACGAGCAGGCGGCCGTCCATGCCGCCGAGGGTTATGCCCGCTCGACCGGCAGGGTCGGCGTGGTGCTCGTCACCTCCGGCCCCGGCGCGACCAATGCGGTCACCGGCCTTACCGACGCGCTGATGGATTCCGTGCCGATCGTGTGCCTGACCGGCCAGGTGCCGACGCATTTGATTGGCAACGATGCCTTCCAGGAAGCGGACACGACCGGCATCACCCGCCCGGTCACCAAGCACAATTACCTGGTCAAATCGATCGGCGACCTGTCGCGCGTGATCCACGAGGCGTTCCACGTCGCGCGCAGCGGCCGTCCGGGCCCTGTGGTGGTCGACCTGCCCAAGGACATCCAGCAGGCCAAGCACGAGTACGTCAATCACGCCAATCAGCGGCACCGCTCCTACAACCCGCAGATGAAGCCGGACCGCGCGCTGGTGGAGCGCGCCGTGGAGATGATGGCGAAGGCGGAACGGCCGCTGTTCTATATCGGCGGCGGCGTAGTGAATTCCGGCATTGCGGCTTCGCAATTGCTGACGGAGTTCGTGCGCCTGACCGGCTTTCCCTGCACCCAGACACTGATGGGGCTTGGCGCGTTCCCAGCCTCCGATCCCTTGTCGCTCGGCATGGTCGGCATGCACGGCATGTACGAATCCAACCACGCGATGCATGATTGCGACCTGATGATCAACATCGGTGCGCGGTTCGACGATCGCGTGACCGGCAGGCTGACGGCATTCTCTCCGGGCTCCAAGAAGATCCACGTCGACATCGATCCGTCCTCGATCAACAAGAACGTCCACGTCGATCTCGCCGTAGTGGGCGATGTCGGCCATGTGATCGAGGACATGCTGCGGATCTGGAAGGCGCGCCAGGTGAAGCCGAATGGCAAGGCGCTGGCATCCTGGTGGGACCAGATCAACAAGTGGCGCGGCCGCGAGTGCCTGCGCTATCGCCCCTCCAACGAGGTGATCAAGCCGCAATACATGCTCCAGCGGCTCTATGAAGCGATCAAGGGCCGCGATTACTACATCACCACCGAGGTCGGCCAGCATCAGATGTGGGCCGCCCAGTTCATCAAGTTCGAGAAGCCGAACCACTGGATGACCTCCGGCGGTCTCGGCACTATGGGCTACGGCCTGCCGGCGGCGATCGGCGTGCAGATCGCGCATCCCGAGGCGCTGGTCATCGACGTGGCGGGCGAGGCTTCGATCCTGATGAACATCCAGGAGATGTCGACCGCCGCCCAGTACCGCCTTCCGGTCAAAGTCTTCATCATGAACAATCGCTGGATGGGCATGGTGCGGCAGTGGCAGGAGCTGCTGCATGGCGGACGCTATTCCGAGAGCTACAGCGAATCGCTGCCGGATTTCGTGAAGCTGGCGGATGCATTCGGCTGGACCGGCCTCAGGGCCACCAAGCCGGCGGAGATGGACGGCATCATCAAGACCATGATCGAGACGGAAGGTCCGGTCATCGTCGACGTCGCGGTTGACGAGCGCGAGAACTGCTTCCCGATGATCCCCTCGGGCGCGGCGCATAACGAAATGCTGCTGGGCCCCGACGATCAGCAGGCGAGCCCGGTGTCCGAGGAAGGGATGGTGCTGGTGTGACGCGCGCGCAACCACTGCGTCGGCGCGACATCAGCAAGAAGGGGGCTGAAGGGGTGCAGCAGCAGCAGCAGACCGAGCGTCACACCATATCGGTGATGGTGGATAACGAGGCCGGCGTCCTGGCGCGCGTCATCGGCCTGTTCTCCGGCCGCGGCTACAACATCGAAAGCCTGACCGTCGCCGAGGTCGATGCGGAGCGGCATTTCTCGCGCATCACCGTCGTCACCAGCGGCACGCCGATGGTGATCGAGCAGATCAAGAATCAGCTCCGCCGCCTGGTGCCGGTGCACCGCGTCACCGACCTGACGGTCGAGGGCCCGTCGCTGGAGCGCGAGCTCATCCTGGTGAAGGTCAAGGGCACTGGCGACAAGCGGGTCGAATCCCTGCGTATCGCCGACATCTTCCGGGCGCGGGTGGTGGATTCGACCATCGAATCCTTCGTGTTCGAGATGACCGGGTCGACCGAGAAACTGACCGCCTTCATCAACCTGATGCAGCCGCTCGGCCTGGTCGAGGTGTCGCGTACTGGCGTCGTTGCCATCTCGCGCGGCCCGGAAGCGATCTGAAGGAACTTCCATGACGGATTTCAGCCTGTCGCGGGAAGTTTCGGCCTTGGCCGCCTTGTTCGCCGTGCATCTGCTGGTGGTCGCAAGCCCGGGACCGGCGTTCCTGGCAGTGTCGCGCACGGCCATCAGCACGTCTCGCTCCGCCGGCCTGGTGGCCGCCGCTGCTATGGCGACCGGTGCGCTGATCTGGGCGGTGGCAACTTTGTTTGGCCTGCACGTGCTGTTCTCGCAGGCGCCATGGCTCTATGACGCATTGCGCCTGGGTGGCGCGGCTTATCTCATCTATCTCGGCCTCGGCATGCTGCGCAGCGCATGGCGCGGCGGCAAATCATCGACGGAGGCCGCTGCGGTGCCACGCGCCCAGCGGACCTTTTTGCGCTCTCTCGGCGTGCAGCTCTCCAATCCGAAGGCGGCGGTCTTCTTCGGCTCCATTTTCGTGACTTTGTTGCCGGCCGCTGCGCCGCTCTGGGTCAAGGGTGCTGCGCTGGCGATCCTCGGGATCAACGAATTCGGGTTCTATGGGCTGGTTGCCGTGGTGCTTTCGGCGCCGCGGGCACAGCGGATCTATGGCAACGCCAAGCGCGGCCTTGATCTGCTGTTCGGGGGATTTCTGACGGCTCTGGGCGTGAAGCTCGCGCTGTCGCGGTGACACTGGGCCGAGGCCCCTTGGGGGCGAAGGCTCGATGAATTCGAAGTCAAGGAGACGGACATGAGAGTCTATTACGATCGCGATGCCGACGTGAACCTGATCAAAGGCAAGAACGTCGCCGTCGTCGGCTACGGCAGCCAGGGCCATGCCCACGCGCTGAACCTCAAGGACAGCGGCGTGAAAGAGGTGCGGGTGGCATTGCGCGCCGGCTCCGCCACCGCCAAGAAGGCGGAGAATGCCGGGCTCAAGGTGATGACGCCGGCGGATGCTGCCAAGTGGGCCGACCTCGTCATGGTGCTGACGCCGGACGAGCTGCAGGCGAAGCTCTATACCGAAGACCTCGCCGCCAACATGAAGCAGGGCGCCGCGCTCGCGTTCGCGCACGGCCTCAACATCCACTTCAAGCTGATCGAGCCGCGCGCCGATCTCGACGTGCTGATGGTGGCGCCCAAGGGTCCCGGCCACACCGTACGCAGCGAATATATGAGGGGTGGTGGCGTGCCCTGCCTGGTCGCGGTGGCGCAGAACGCCTCGGGCAACGCGCTGGAGCTTGGTCTCTCCTATGCCAGCGCGATCGGCGGCGGCCGGTCGGGCATCATCGAGACCAATTTCCGCGAGGAATGCGAAACAGATCTGTTCGGCGAGCAGGTGGTGCTGTGCGGCGGCCTCACCGCCCTGATCCAGGCCGGCTACGAAACCTTGGTCGAGGCGGGATATGCCCCGGAAATGGCCTATTTCGAGTGTCTGCACGAGGTCAAGCTGATCGTCGACCTGATCTATGAGGGCGGCATCGCCAATATGCGCTATTCGATCTCCAATACGGCCGAATATGGCGATTATACGCGCGGTCCGCGCATCGTGACCGAAGAGACCAAGCGCGAAATGAAGCGCATTTTGGACGATATCCAGTCCGGCCGCTTCGCGCGCGACTGGGTGCAGGAATGCAATGCCGGCCAGCCGAGCTTCAAGGCGATGCGCCGCCGCAGTGCCGATCATCCGATCGAAGAGGTTGGTGCCAAGCTGCGCAGCATGATGCCGTGGATCGCCAGCAATCGCCTGGTCGACAAGACCAAGAACTGATCTGCGACGACGTTTACTGAATCTTAGAAGCGAGTGTCGATGATGCGTTCGACACTCGCTTCGTGCGTGCCAATTTCACTCTTGTCTTGGCTTGCAAGCGAGAGGTAAAAGCATACCCGGCCAGCCGGGGAACGACCTGCTGAGTCGCGAACAGGCGGGCCTCTTCGGCATTTCTCACGCGGTCTCCTGTGCCGCGGCGCATCAGCCTGCCGCCCCCGAAAGCAGCGCGGCTTTGCAGAACGGGCTCAGTCGCCCAGCGTCGTACGGCAACCTTCAGCAGGCAAGACGCGGGTCGGTTGAGTGGATACCCTGGGGACTGAGTGAGACGGGTGAATTTGGATGTTTTCTAAGCTGGTGGGTATGTTCTCGTCCGATATGGCGATCGACCTGGGGACGGCGAACACGCTTGTGTATGTCAAAGGCCGCGGAATCGTCCTCAACGAACCCTCTGTCGTTGCCATCGCCGATAATCGTGGAAAAAAACACGTTTTAGCTGTCGGCGACGAGGCCAAGCTGATGCTGGGCCGGACCCCCGGAAATATCCAGGCAATCCGCCCTCTGCGGGACGGTGTCATCGCCGATTTCGAGGTCGCGGAAGAGATGATCAAGCATTTCATCCGCAAGGTGCATAACAACCGTAGGTCGTTCGCCCGGCCGCAGATTATCGTCTGCGTGCCGTCCGGCTCGACCGCGGTGGAGCGCCGCGCCATCCAGGAATCCGCTGAGTCCGCCGGCGCAAGCAAAGTGTGGTTAATCGAAGAACCGATGGCCGCGGCAATTGGCGCAGGCCTGCCGGTGACCGAGCCGACCGGTTCCATGGTCGTCGATATCGGCGGCGGCACGACCGAGGTCGCGGTCCTTTCCCTCGGCGGCATCGTCTATTCGCGCTCTGTCCGAGTCGGCGGCGACAAGATGGACGAGGCGATCATCGGCTATATCCGCCGCAACCATAACCTGCTGGTCGGCGAAGGCTCGGCCGAACGCATCAAGAAGGAGATCGGCTCCGCCTGCCCGCCGGAAGACGGCGAGGGCAAGGTCATGGAGATCAAGGGCCGCGACCTGATGAACGGCGTGCCGAAGGAACTGGTGATCACCGAGCGCCAGGTGGCCGAAGCGCTGGCCGAGCCGGTCGGCGCCATCATCGAGGCGGTCAAGGTCGCCCTTGAGCACACCGCCCCCGAACTGGCGGGCGACATCGTCGACAAGGGCATTGTCCTGACCGGCGGCGGGGCCTTGCTTGCCAACCTCGATTACGTGCTCCGCCACGCGACCGGCCTTCCGGTCTCGGTGGCCGACGATGCGCTGTCCTGCGTGGCCCTCGGAACGGGCCGCTGCCTGGAGGACATCAAGGCGCATCGCCACGTCTTGATCAGCATGTATTAACCATGATCGGGTAGCTTTGCCGCAGTTTTCCTTTGCGGCAATGGTCAGCCTGTGGAAAAATTGCAGAAGGGACGGGATTCCAAGGCCTTGACGGCCGCCGTGAATTCCCGGAGGGCGGGACGTGAGACAGCGTTCTAGTGCGATCGGCGCCACTTCGTCCCTGAAGGTCTGGTTCCAGCGGTTTTCTTTCGTCCTGCTGACCATCGCGGCCTTCGGGGTGTTGCTGATCGGCAAGGCGGATACGGTCATGCTGTCGCGGCTGCGCATCTGGGTCGCCGACAGCGTCGGCCCGCTGATCCATGCTGTCTCCACGCCGGTCGAGACCGCCCGCGACACCGCCAGCGACGTGCAATCCTATTTCTCGCTGAAACAGCAGGTCGAAGCCCTGCAGCGCGAGAATCAGGCGCTGCAGGATTGGGAGCAGCAGGCGCGCAACCTCAGGGCCGAGAACGAATCCTTGCGCGCGCTGCTGAAGATGACGCCCAGTCCGCGCGTCACCTTCATCAGCGCGCCGGTCATCGCTGATGCATCCTCCGGCTTCGTGCGCGGCGTCATCGCCCTGGCGGGGCGCGCGAACGGTGTGGGCAAGGGGCAGGCCGCGATGGTCGGCAACGGCATGGTCGGCCGGGTCCAAGATGTCGGCGAGCGGGTGTCGCGTGTCATGCTGCTGACCGACATCAACAGCCGCCTGCCGATCCTGATCGAGCGCACGCGCGATCAGGCGGTGCTGGCCGGCAACAACTCGGATCAGCCGGATATCAACTACCTGCCGCGCGACGCCGACATCAAAGTCGGCGATCATGTGGTAACATCGGGCGTCGGCGGCGCGTTTCCGCCTGGCCTGCCGGTCGGCGAAGTGGCGGAGATCGTCGATGGCAAGATTTATGTGCAACCGTTCGCGGATCTGGGCCGCCTGGAATTCATCCGCATGGTGGATTATGGCCTGCCCGGCGTCTTGAGCGAGGATCTGGGCGTAGATGCAGGGAGCCAGCAGGTCGCGAGGCCGGCCGCGGCCCCCGTCCAATTGTCGAAGCCTGCAAAGCCCCTCGTGACCACACCGGCGAAATTGAAGCCGGCTGAAGGATCAACGGAGTGATCGGACTCAGCATCAAGCAACAACTCGGGGAGTGGCTGCGCCTCGCGACGCCAGCCCTGGTTTCGTTGCTGCTGCTGTTCATCAGCGTCGCGCCGTGGCGCCCGTTCGATGCGCCGCTGGGCGGGTCTCTGGTCGCGGCCTCGATCTTCTACTGGACCATCTATCAGCCCGAGGCGATGACGCCCTGGATTGCCGCGCTGGTCGGCCTCGCGAGCGATGTGCTGGGACTCTCGCCATTTGGGCTCAGCATGCTCCTGGCCCTCATCGTCTGCGGCAGCGCGCAGTTCTGGCGCCGGGAACTGGAGGAAGCCTCCTTCTTCATGGTGTGGCTGTCCTTCGCGGCGACGTCGCTGGTGACGTTCTTCATCGCCTGGGCACTGGCGGCGCTGATCCTGGAGCAATGGCCGGATCCGTGGCCGATCGCGCTGCAGAGCATCGTCAACGTCGCGCTCTATCCCGTTCTGACCCTGCTGTGCGGGCGCTTGCAGCGCACGTTCGACTAGTAAGGGGCACCCGATGGGCCGGATCAAGCAGCAGCAGCAACAGAGCCAGCAGAAGGTTTTCAGCCGCCGGCTGGCGATTCTGGGCGGGCTGAAGGTCGCCATGGTCGCCACGCTGGCCGGCCGGCTCTATTACCTCCAGGTGATCGAGGGCGAGAAATACAGGCTGCTGTCCGACGAGAATCGCATCAATCACCGCATTCTGTTCCCGCCGCGCGGTCTGATCGTCGATCGTTTCGGCATTCCGCTTGCCACCAATTCGCCGAGCTACCGCGCCATCCTGGTGGCCGAGCAGACGCCGAACCTGCAGGCGACGCTCGAAGCGTTCTCCGCGATCGTGCCGCTGAGCGAGCGCGATATCGCGCGCGCCATGAAGGAGCGGCAGCACACCCAGGATTTCAAGCCGATCACCGTGAAGGACGATCTCAACTGGGATGACGTCAATGCGGTGGAGCTGAACCTGCCGGACCTGCCCGGCATTTCGATCGAGATCGATCAGAAGCGGGTCTATCCATTCGGCGGCATCACCGCGCACATCCTGGGCTATGTCGCCGTTCCGAATGAAAAGGATATCGAGAACGACACCGATCCCCTGCTGAGGCAGCCCGGCTTCCGCGTCGGCAAGAACGGCCTGGAGCGGCAATACGATTCGCCGCTGCGCGGCAGCGCCGGTGAAAGCCAGCTCGAAGTCAATTCCTTCGGCCGTGTGATCCGCGAACTGGCGCGCCAGGAGGGCCAGCCGGGCGGCGATCTCGTCACCACGCTCGATGTCGGCCTGCATCAATTCGCACATCAGCGGATCTCGAGCGAGATGGCGGGCGCCGCCGTGGTGATGGACGTCTATACCGGCGACCTGCTCGCGCTGGTGTCGACACCGTCCTACGATCCGACCGCATTCTATCGCGGCCTGACCACCGACGAGTGGCAGGAGCTGAGCAACGACATCTACGGCCCGCTCACCAACAAGGCGGTTGCCGGCCAGTACGCGCCGGGTTCGACCTTCAAGATGATGACGGCGCTGGCTGGTCTTCGGGCGGGCGTCAGCCCCGACGATCGCGTCTATTGCAGCGGCGTCACCGTCCTCGGCTCAGCGCGCTTCCATTGCTGGAAGCGCGAAGGCCACGGTTCGCAGGACATGGCACTTGGCATCAAGAACTCCTGCGACTGCTACTTCTATGAAATCGCGCGCCGCGCCGGCATCGACAAGATCGCGGAGACCGCGCGCATGTTCGGCCTGGGCAGCGCCGAAGGCCTCGACCTGCCGGGCGAGAAGCCGGGGCTGATCCCCGATACCACCTGGAAGAAAGCCTATTTCGGGGATGTCTGGCACCCGGGCGAGACTCTGGTCGCCGGCATTGGGCAGGGTTTCATCACCGCGACGCCGCTGCAGCTTTGCGTCATGACGGTGCGCATCGCCAATGGCGGCTATGCCGTCAAGCCGCGGCTGGTTCGGCGTATCAGCGACGGTTCGCAGAATGATGAGGGGAACCCGGTATTCCCAGGCATCGAGGTGCCGGAGGACTATCTGAAAGTCCTGCGCAACGGCATGGACCTTGTCACGAACGGCGACCGTGGCACCGCCTACCGGTCGCGCATCGACATTCCCGGCATGGAAATGGCGGGCAAGACCGGCACCAGCCAGGTGCGGCGCATCACCATGGCCGAGCGTGCGCGCGGCGTGATCAAGAACGAGAACCTGCCGTGGAACCAGCGCGACAACGCCCTGTTCGTCGCCTTTGCGCCGGTCCATGCCCCGCGCTATGCGTGCTGCGTGGTGGTGGAGCATGGCGGCGGCGGCTCGGCCGTCGCGGCACCGATCGCGCGTGACATCCTGATCGAATGCCAGCGGCGCGATCCTTCGCGCCGCAATCCGAACGCCGAAGGCGGCCGGCGCGAGATGCCTTGAGACGGAGCCGGGATGGGTATCGAACTCCATAGCGTGGGATCGGCGCCGGGCCTCCGGATGACGCAGCGCATCCGGCAGATCCCGTGGAGCCTCGTCATCCTCATCGCGATGGTGGCCTCGATCGGCTTCGCGATGCTCTATTCGGCTGCCGGCGGCAACGCCGATCAATGGATGAACAAGCAGATGGTGCGGTTCGCGGCCGGCGTCTGCATCATGCTGGCGATCGGCATGGTCGACCTGCAGCGCCTGGCGAAAATCGCCTATCCGCTCTACGCCGTTGCGTTCGTGCTGCTGGTCTATGTCGAATTCCTGGGCGAGATCGGCATGGGTGCGCAGCGCTGGATCGATCTCAAGTTCTTCCAGCTCCAGCCTTCGGAGCTGATGAAGGTTTCTCTGTGTCTGGTCCTGGCGCGCTATTTCCACGGCCTCACCTATGAGGAGATCGGCCGGCCCTGGGTCCTGATCGTGCCGACCCTGCTGGTTGTGCTGCCGGCAGGCCTGGTGCTGAAGCAGCCCGATCTCGGCACGGCCGGTATGCTGCTGCTGGCGGGCGCGGGCATCTTTTTCGTCGCCGGCGTGCGCTGGTGGAAATTCGCGATCGTGTTCGCGCTGGGGATCGCAGGCTCTGTCGGCGCCTGGAACTCCGGCTTCCTGCACGATTATCAGAAGGCGCGCCTCGTGACCTTCCTCGATCCGGCGAACGATGCGCTCGGCGCCGGCTATCACATCACGCAGTCCAAGATCGCGCTGGGCTCGGGCGGCGTCTGGGGCAAGGGGCTGATGCAGGGCTCGCAGGCGCAGCTGGATTTCCTGCCCGAGCGCCAGACCGACTTCATCTTCACCATGCTGGGCGAGGAATTGGGCCTGGTCGGCGGGCTGCTGGTGCTGACGCTCTATTCGCTGCTCGTGGTCTATGGCTTTGCCATCGCGCTCCGTACCCGCAGCCATTTCGGGCGGCTGCTGGCCTTCGGCGTCACCATGAACCTCTTCCTCTATTTCTTCATCAACACGGCCATGGTGATGGGCCTCATCCCGGTCGTCGGCATCCCGTTGCCGCTCATCTCCTATGGCGGCACCGCCATGATGACGGTGATGGTCGGATTCGGCTTGTTGATGGCGGTCTATATACAGCGTGATTTCCGGGTCGGCCGGCGCACCTCCGGCGAGGATTAGACGCCGGCGCAAAGCAATGGCCGCCTCTTTCTGCGCCGAACCGGCTTCAAGGCCGGCGGAAAGTGTTCCAAGGCCTTGGCCGGACGGGATAAATCCCACCCAATTTGGCTATCGACAAGGGCGTGGCGCGTTTGCTATACCCCCCGCCTCTCCATACGGCGGGCGCATAGCTCAGTTGGTAGAGCAGCTGACTCTTAATCAGCGGGTCGCAGGTTCGAGTCCTGCTGCGCCCACCACTATTTCCCGCCAAAAACAGCCGCTTTGCCCGGGACGGGGTTTCGCGCTGCAATGGCTCATTGCTTCCCGATAAGCAGACCGTAAGCGAGGCGGTTCACACATACATCGCGGAGAACCCTCCGCTCCACCAATTGGTGGGCCGCCGATAGCGAAACGCTCGCCTGTCATTGAGCCCTCTTGGTCCCGCCAGACACTGCATCGGCGATGGCGCGTTCAAGGTCGTTCTGAAAATAGGGCTTTGATAGCTTCGTTATTTCCTTCGCGACATCAGCGTGCAGTTCAGAGTATCCGGTGGCGATGATGACTGGCACATCCGGCCACTCATCTTTGATCAACTCCGTGAGTTGATATCCGGTCATGTTCGGCATCGCCTGGTCCGTAATCACAAGATCAACCCGCGCAACATTAGACATGACTTCGATCGCCTCTGCGCCAGACTTCGCCACCAACGGGGTATGCCCCAAATCCTCCAGCATCGCACTCGCGTTCAGCAAAACGAGGGGATCGTCGTCGACGGCAAGGATAACGAGCGACGCTACCTTCGGGATCTCCACCGGCTGCTCGATGGAACGGCCTTCCTTGATCTCCCGGTCAGCCAGCGGCAGCCATAGTTCGACTGTCGTGCCGAACCCGACCTTGCTATTGATCGCCAGGCGCCCATTCGACTGTTCCGCCAGTCCTTGCACCATAGAAAGTCCCAACCCTGTTCCCTTCCCGATGCCCTTTGTTGTGAAGAATGGCTCTATGGCGCGCGTTAAGGTCTCGTCGTCCATGCCTATCCCATTGTCTATGACTGAGAGGCACACAGATTGAACCCGTCGGTTGGAGATGGTCGCTATGCCTTCCTCGGCAGCGAGGACAATTAACCCGCCATTTGGCATGGCATCGCGCGCGTTGAGACACAGATTCAGCAGTGCGGACTCAAGCTGGTTGGGGTCGACGAGCACAGGCGGCAGCGCGATTGGAAAACGCATCTCTATTCTGATCGATGGACCGATCGACCTTCGGAGCAGATCGCTCATACCGTTGATGAGCGCGACCAAATCTGTGCTTTGAGGATGGAGTTTCTGACGACGTGCGAAAACCAGCATGCGCTGCGTCAGCAAGGCGCCCCTTTGTCCAGCAGAGAATGCATTGTCCAAGAGCGGAGTAATTTTCGGATGTTGGGGCAATCGCTTTCTCACGAGTTCAAGGCTGCCCAGGATTGCCATCAGAAGATTGTTGAAATCGTGAGCTATGCCACCCGTAAGATGTCCAATTGCTTCCATTTTCTGTGACTGGAACAGCGCCTCGCGCGCTTCTTCGAGTGCCAGCTGTGTATCCCTCCGCTCGGTAAAGTCGCGCGTGATTTTCGCAAACCCCACAAGCACTCCTTGTTCGTCGTGGATCGGATCAAGGACGACGTTGGCCCAAAACTGCGATCCATCCTTGCGGACCCGCCAACCCTCTTGCTCGAAGCGACCTTCTTTGGCAGCTATTCGAAGGTTCTCCTGTGGCACAGCCCGCTCTCTTTCCTCCTCAGTATAGAAGCGCGAGTAGTGCTGTCCGATGATTTCGTTTGGAAGGTATCCCTTCAGCCGTTCCGCACCGGCGTTCCAGTTCGTGACGAACCCCTCCGGATCGAGCATATAGATAGCGTAATCAGTGACGCTTTGGACGAGCAGCCTAAATTGCTCCTCGGTGCGCCGGAGTGCGTCGGCAGCATTTTTACGTTCCGTCAGGTCGCGCGTGACTTTGGCAAACCCCACCAACGCGCCCGCATCGGAGTAAATCGGGTCTATGACCACGTGCGCCCAAAATCGGGACCCATCCTTGCGAACGCGCCATCCCTCTTGTTCAAAGACCCCTCTTCCTACTGCTGTTTCGAGGGCGTGCTTCGGCAGGCCGCGGTGCCTATCCTCCTCGGTATAGAAGCGTGAAAAATGGTGGCCTATAATTTCTTCGGCCGAGTAGCCCTTAAAGCGCTGCGCACCCTGATTCCAACTTGTGACTATCCCATCTGCATCGAGCATGTAGATGGCGTAGTCGCGCACGGAATCGACCAGCAGCCGATAGCGGCCGTCCTCCGTTAGAGAGGCTTCATAGCGGTCGCTTGGTGCGTTCCGTACACTCACACTGAGCCCCAATACTTCAACTATATTTAACCTAGGACTTAGCTGAAGGTTCCTCCTCCGACGTTGATTTTCCATCGGCCTGTCCAAAGGGAGCTTGACTGGGGCATCGCTCAGAGGCGTCGGTATCAGTCGTCCCGAAGGGCTGGACGGAATGAGCCTCGTGGATCTGCCGCGGTTGCCACGGATCGGCGGGCGGCAGCCAGCATTATTGATCGAACTCTATGCGGAGACAAGGCGTTCGCGGCGGTGGCCATTCGGGGGAAGATGGCCTCAATGGAAACATCTGTCAGTGCATTCCGTTGCCCGAGCAACTGCGCGTGAAGGACGGCGGAGCGACCATCGCCCGCTCGAACTTTCACACTTCGCGAGCGATGCGCCTGGACCGCTATTTCATTGGTCGCACGGTGGCGCGAGGTGTCGGCTCCTCCGCTTGTTCGCGCACCTTGACGCGACGTTGTTGAGAACGGTCAGTGAAAGAGAAGATAGCCGATGATCAATAACGGGATCGGAACGCCCAATAGCCACAAAAGACCATACTTCATATCATCCTCCTGTAAATTTCAGCGTGCTTATGGTGTGAACCCCACTCCACCTTTGCAGTTCCGTGGTTCAGCGCCGCTGGAGGCATAACCGCATGCGCCAGCAGTAGTCGTGCCTGAGTTGATGACGGCGGCAGGGACGGTTGGAGCTTGTGCGCTTGTCTTTTCATGAGGACAACGTTCTCTATTCTCCCGCGTCCATAGGCGAGCGAGTTCAACATTCCCAAAGAGCGGGTGCGAACCAGTGCGATAAGGTTGCTGATGCAATTTTCAGCAAGCACGCTTGTTTAAGCGCGGTAGGCCGGCTCGCGTTTTCGGGCGGCTTCTATTGGAGAACCGATGAGGCGTATTCAAGAGCCGACAATCTCAGCTAAATAGACCCCAGTTCAAAAATCGATTTCCAGAACGAAATCGATCTCGCATTTTGCCATTTCAACCAGATACTGTCGATCAACTCTGGGGGCGCCACCACTCTCTTCGTGCGGGTCAATGAGGGTGCGCAGTTGGCAGAGGCCGCGGGTGGCGAAGGCGGCTGCAGTTTCGACTGAATCCGCCACTATTTCATATGATCCTAGCGTCCTTCCATCCATCGTCACCCCGGTGTGAATGATGATCGAGCATCCACGATATTTGACGATATCGGCCATCGGGGGTTCCCACCGCAAGCACACCAATGATCGAGGCTATTCACGCTCTACGCTCTTCGCGCAAACAGCGTAGGTGAGCGTGCCTCGCTCACCTATACTTTTGCGCTCTCATTGTCGAGGGCGGCCGGCTCGGCCGGTCAGATGACCAATGCGAAGCAGTTGGGAAGTGCCTCAGCGCCAAGCCATGCTTTTGTTGCCGAGAACTTCGGGACGAAGTGCCAGGCAATAGGCATTCTCCACCCACAGCACCCTACAGGCTTTCCCCGCGACGCTCTCGGTCAAGCCCAAGATCATGGCGCTCCATTGCGTGACGCCATTATAGTTCTTGGGCGCCACCGTTCCCTTGCCGCCGCCGGCGATCGAGCCGAGCTTCTTGCGCGCTTCCCTCAGGGTTGCCTGAGCCTTCATTCTGTCGGCGAAAGATCCGAACACGATGCCCCATCCGCCGGCGCGCGCAGTCGCTTCGACCAGGCCTTCGCCATCGCCTTGGGCCGCACAGATCTGGCCCGAAAGAACGGTCGGCGGCGCTCCTTCGTCGGCGGCCGCCAGTACCGGCTCGGCCAAGGGAATTTCCTTGGACGCTGCGCGCGCAAACGCCTTGTCCAGCAGCCTGGTCATGGCGGACTTGCGCTCGCTGCGGCTGGCGCTTCCCAGCACCACGCCGATTACTCGGCGGCCGCCGCGCATGGCCGAGGCCACCAGGTTGTAGCCGGAGCCGCAGGTGAAGCCGGTCTTGAAACCATCTGCTCCGTCATAGGAGCCAAGGATGCCATTGACGGTACCGCGGCGTTTGCCACCGATCGTGACGCTGCGCTGGCTGAACAGCGCATAGTGTTGCGGATAGGTCTTGAGCAGCGCCATGGCCAGAAGCGCCATGTCATGCGCCGTCGTCACTTGCCGCTCATCAGGAAGGCCGGTCGCATTGCGGAAGACCGACCGTGTCATGCCAAGCCCGCGCGCGGCGAGCGTCATCATGTCCGCAAACTTCTCCTCTGTGCCGCCGACCTTCTCCGCGAGCGCCGTCGCGGCATCGTTTCCGGAGGCGACGATCGCCGCATCGATCGCCTGACGCACGGTGATGACTTGACCGGCAGAAAGCCCGAAACGCACCGGAGCGACATTGGCCGCCGCGGCTGAGACCGTGATCTTGTCGGCAAAGGAGAGGCGACGGGCCGCGATCTCGCGGAGCACCACGTAAACCGTCATCAACTTGGTCAGGGACGCCGGATACCAGAGATGATTGGCGGCGTTCGCGGAGAGGATGGTGCCGGTCCTGGCATCGACTACCAAGCTCGCCGCCCCGGAAGCCGGTGCCGTTCCGACGAGGCTTGCGATGACAATCGCTAGAATCGAGATGCGCGCCAGCGCCATGCCGCCACTCCCGATCATGAATGCGCCACTTCTAGGCTCTGATTACCCGGGGTTCAATCCATGTTGAGCCACCGAAGCTGTCGGTGGGGAGCGATTCCTTAGTCCGTCCTTCGGGAGAAGGATTTTCCGCGCGCCTTGAAGCCTAGAAGCGGAATACTACGCCGAGCGTAGTATTGATGATTCCCTCATCGAGATCGCGGTTGAACGGAATATCGTATGCAACTTTCCAATCGAAGATCCCGGCACGGAACCCGATCTCCGGCCCGCCGGCCAGGTCGTCATCGAAGCCCGATCCGTAGATGAGGCCGATATTGCCCCCGATATAGCCCTGGAAGTCTTCATTTCCGAAGATGAAGTCCGGCCCGATCATGGTACGGCCGGCGGCGCCGTCATTGTCGGTGTCGAAATGATAGAAGCCGGCCTGCTCGATGCCGAAGGTCATCCAGTCGTTGACCTGATAATCAAGTGAGAAATTGAGTCCGGCGAGTTGGCTGTGGGTCGATTGCTCGTCCTCAAGGTTATAGCCGTAGAACAGTCCAACGCCGAACAGCCAGTGCGGCGCGGTTGGCGCCGACGCGACCGGTGGCGCCGGCGCAGGCGTTAGTTCGGGTGCCGGCGCTGCGGCTGGCGGCAGAGGTGCTGCCACGGTGATCTCGACCCGCCGGTTCTGCGCTTCGACGACGCCGTCGCCGGTTGGCACCGCTGGGTCGGTCTCGCCACGAGCCGATCCGCGAATGGCAGAGGCCGGCACGCCCAGGCGCGTCAGTTCATCGGTAACCGCTTGCTCGCGGCGCTCTGAGAGCCGCTGATTGAGGTCGGCATTGCCGGAAGTGTCGGTATGACCAGCGACCGCAAGGCTGGCGGCCCCGGTCCGCTGGAACTCCTGCGCCGCGGCTGCAATCGTCGACTTAGCCGTCGGATCGAGTGTCGCCTTGCCCAGCGCAAACAACACCACGTAGTGACCTGGCTCGCTCTGTGCCAGCAGCGTGTAGCTCGACACGCCGGCTGACTGCGCCAGCGCGCCCGTCGGCGCCAGCAAGCACGCGGCCGAGACACACAGCAGAAACCGCTTCATGGCCTTCTCCGTGGAATGTTCGCGACCCACGGCGATCCGCCGGGCAAATGACGCCCAGCTCAGCCCGTATGACCGCGATTTTAGGTCTTCCGTGCAGCCGCGCAATTGGACCTTAGGGATAGATCAATGTCCGACCGCGGGTGATCTGCAAAATAGGCTCGATCCAAGCGCCTTCAGGCGTCGCTTGGATCTGGAGCGCGGCCTTTCCGCGCGCGGCGCGGGCCTGGGCGCTTGAAGAGCTACTAAGCTGACGACTTGGTAAGCTCCGAACAACCGAGATAGCCGCCTGAACCTCTCGGACAGCAATAGCCATTAGGCGTCAGGTTGTACGATCTCGAACGACAGCATCGCATGGCAGAAGTCTATGGACCTCGTCGCGCTCCTTGGCGTGATGGGCTCCCCATTCGACTAGAGACGCCAACACGGGCCGCAGGCTTTCGCCGAGTGGGGTGAGCAGGTATTCGATCCCCTGACGATGCTCGGCGCTGGGCTGCCGGCTCACCATCCCGTGTTCCTCAAGCGCTCGCAGCTGCTCGATCAACACCTTCTGCGTGATGCCGGGAATTCGGTTCTCCAGCTCGCAGGTGCGTTGCGGGCCATCCAGCAGCACATAGAGGATGACCGCCTTCCATCGCCCGGAGAGGACCTTGAGGGCGCGCTCGGCCGGCAAGCCCGGCAATCTCTTGATGATCTTCATCTGCAACCACTGACCAATGGGTGTGTGGATGTAGGTGGGGATGGCTACCGAAATGTAAACCTTCGATCGAAACCGACCGAAGGAAGACCTATGGTAGACCTGTTTGAATCTCAATTGCTTGGCGGCACCGTTGCGCTGAAAAGCCGCATTGTCATGGCACCCATGACTCGCACGCGCACGTCCGAAGGTGATGTCCCTAATGAGCTGATGGCCACCTACTACGGGCAGCGCGCCAGCGCCGGCCTGATCGTCACCGAGGTGACCAACGTCGCTCCCTCTAGCAAGGGCTACGCTCTGATGCCTGGCATCTACACGGAAGCCCAGCGGCAGGGTTGGCGTTTGGTGACCGACGAAGTTCATCGCCATGGCGGCACCATATTCTTGCAGTTATTTCACGTCGGCAGGATGGCGCATCCGTCGCTTATGCCGAACGGCGAGGCTCCTTGGGGCGTGACCGAGGAAAGGGCTGAGCATTCGGACGTGTTTGCGCACGATGCCGATGGCAGGTTGACCTATACGCGTGCAGGCACGCCAAGGCGCCTCAGGACGGATGAAGTGTCGGTTTTGGTCGGCACCTTTTCCCAAGCCTTCGCCTACGCGCGACAGGTGGGCTTTGACGGTGTCGAAATCCACGCAGGCAACGGCTATCTGTTCGACCAGTTCATGAGCTCGGCGCTCAATACGCGCACCGATCGCTACGGCGGCGGTCGGGTGGAGGACCGTACGCGGTTCCTGATGGAAGTCGTTGACGCGGCGGTGCGTGAGTTGGGTCCGGGGCGCGTTGGTGTTCGCCTGTCTCCGTTCGGCACGTATGGCTCCATGCCGGCGGACCCTCTTGCCGCGGAAACGCTGCTCTACGTTTCCGAACAATTGGGTCGTCGCGGCGTCGCATATGTGCATCTGGTTTACGAGTTGATGCCTGCGGGAAACATGGAGAGCGCCGAATTCAAAAAACACCATCTCGATCATGCTTTGCTTGCCAAGGTTCGGGCAGCGTTTCCTGGCATAATCATCTGGTGCGGCGGCTTCACTAACCGCGGGAGCGCTCAGGCTGCGCTCGACACTGGGTTAGTGGACCTGATCGCCTTCGGCAGACCCTATATCGCAAACCCGGACCTTGCCGAGCGCCTCAAGCACGGCTGGCCGTTAGCCGAAGCGGACCGATCAACTTACTACACCCGACGCGGCGAGGTGGGTTACACGGATTTCCCTGCATGCCGCAGTTTAGTAGGAGCGTTCACCAAATTTCTCAGTTTGCCCCTAAGCAGGTAGAGCATGGCTGTTTCCACTGACAGGCGGCGTGCGTCAGATTGGCTCTCCGGGCTGTACCAGGCGGCATGCGGCGTCAGGATCAGTCGGTTGCCGATCAGCGGATTGGCGCTGTCACGGTAGGCCTGCGCGATCTCATCCTCGTGCCGCGGTGGTTCGGTGGGCAGCACATCGATGCCGGCGCCGGCGATCGTCCCCAGGTGCAGCGCTTCGATGAGGGCGGGTATGTCGATGACCGCGCCGCGTGCCGTGTTGATGAGGATCGCCTCGCGCTTCATGAGCGGCAGCGTCTCGGCGTTGATGAGGTTTCTGGTTTCTACGGTGAGCGGGCAGTGCAGGCTGACCACGTCGCTCTCCTGCAGAAGTGCTGGCAGGCTTTCTACCCGCTCGACGCCCAGCGCGATCTCCATGCCGCGCGAGATGTAGGGATCGTAGGCCACGACCCGCATGCCGAACGCCTTGGCGCGGATCGCCGTCGCGGTGCCGATCCGACCAAGTCCGACGACGCCGAAGGTTGTGCCGCGCACCCGGCGGACCAGGGGTGCCACGCTGTGGTCAAACCCCGCGACCGGGTCGGTCGTCAGCGCGCGGTGGTATCCGACGATGCCGCGGCGTAGGGCCAACATGAGGCCGATGGCGTGGTCGGCGACCTCGCTGGTGCCGTAATCAGGGGTGTTGCAGACCGGAATGCCGGCATCGGCGGCGGCCTCGAGGTCGATGTGGTCGAAGCCGACCCCGGCGCGCACGATGATCCGGCAGCGATGCAACTCATTGATGACAGCCCGATCGAGCGCCAGTTCGTGCCACACTACCATGGCATCGCACTCGCCGAGCGCACAGGGCGGCAAATCCTGCGCGCGTCGTATGCGGTGGATGGACCAGATGACGCCTTCGCCGGTGGTCTGCCGCTCGATCACACCGTCGTCGGGATATTGCGCGTCCGGCGTCAGCAGGCGAAGGGCGGTCATCGACGGGATCCTTGGGAACGATCAAGCCAAGTAGCATGCTTCGCCATCAGAATGTGGAAAGCATCCCGCCGTCAACCGCCAGGATCTGCCCGGTCACGTACCGGCTGTCATCGGAGCAGAAGAAGAGGGCAGGGCCCGCAACGTCATCCGGCTTGCCGGGCCGACGCAGCGGAATTCGGCCGTACTTGATGTAGACGTCCTCGAACACCTGAGTCTTGTGCTCGTGCGTGCCATCGGGCATGAGCGACATGCGCGTGTCGATGAATCCGGGCGCGACCGCGTTGACCGTGATGTTGTCGGCGCCCAGGTCGACGGCGAGGCAGCGCGTCAGGTTGACGATGCCGCCCTTGGCGATCGAATAGGGAATGTTGTCCGGCGTGCCGCGCAGGCCATTTACCGACGCGGTGTTGAGGATCCGACCGCCGTGGGTTGCCTTGCGCAGGAGCGGCACCATCGCCAGGCTCACGCGGACCGCGCCGTTGAGATTGACCTCCAACACGCGCGCGCAATGCGCCGCCGTCAGCTTCGACAGCTCGATGATGTCGAGGATGGCCGCATTGTTCACCAGGATGTCGAGCCGGCCGTGCCTGGCCTCGATCGTGGCGGCGAGCTGTGCAACCGACCGGTCGTCGGTGATGTCGACGCGCGCCGCGATCGCGCGATCCAGCGTCTCCGCCACCGATCTGGCCATCGGCTCGTCGATGTCAGCGACCCATACGATAGCGCCTTCCTGCGTCAGCCGGCGCGCGATGCTCTCGCCGATGCCGCGCCCGCCGCCAGTCACCAGAGCAATCCGTCCCTCGAGCCTGTGCTGCATGGTCCCGCTCCCTGCTGCCGTTTCACCGCCAGTGTGAAACCGCGATTTCATCGTATACTATAACGATAAAGTAATCCGCAGCGATCTTGATGCGGGAGCGTGCGCGTGGTCAAGAGACGAATTGGGCGCGGCCGGCTCTGCAGCTCAATTGACAGGCGCGGAGGCAGCGTTTACTTTAGCGTTACAGTAAATCGCGTGCCGGCTCCGGACAGGGCGGAGGCGAAGCAAGCGCGGAAAGCGGGGGCTATGAGCGTCGTCCTAGGCATCGACACCGGCGGCACCTTCACCGACTTCGTGCTGGTCGATCACGGACGCGGCTCGGTCGCGACCGCCAAGGTGCCATCGACTCCGGGCAATCCCGCCCGCGCGCTCGCCGCTGGGCTGGAGCGGCTGGAGGGCGTCGAGCGGATCGACCGCATCATCATCGGCACGACCGTCGCGACCAACGCAGTGATCGAGCGCAAGGGTCCGCGCGTCGTCTTCATCACCAACCGCGGCTTCGAGGACGTGCCGTTCATCGGCCGCATGGACAAGGAACGCATCTACGATCTCAACTGGCGCAAGCCGAAGCCGCTGATGAACCGCCGGGATTCGATCGGCATCGGCGGGCGCTTCGACAATCACGGCATCGAGATCGCGCCACTGGCCGAAGGCGACCTCGCCGAGCTGCGCGACCAGCTCGCCGGCGTCGCGGGCGAGGAGACCGCGGTCGCGATCTGCTGCCTGTTCTCCTATTTGAACGGCGCGCACGAGCAGCGCACGGCCGAGGTGGTGCGCAAGGTCATGCCGCAGGCAGACATCTCGGTATCGCACGAGGTCTCGCCCCTGTGGCGCGAATACGAGCGCGCCAGCACGACCATCGCCGATGCCTTTGTGAAGCCGGTGGTGAGCCGCTATGTCACCAGCGTTGGCGGCGCGCTCGCGCAAGGCTCGGCGCCGCGCCGCTGGAATCTGTTGGCCTCCAATGGCGGCTACCTGCGCGCCGATCAGGCGCTGAAGCGGCCGGCGCAGCTGTTGATCTCCGGCCTCGCCGGTGGGGTGATCGGCGGGCGGCATTTCGCGGAGCGCGCCGGGCATGACGCGGCCTTCATCCTCGACATGGGCGGCACCAGCGCCGACATCGGCCTGGTGATCAGCGGTACGCAGCAATACACCAGCGAGTTCAAGATCGATTTCGGCATTCCCGTCACCATCCCGTGCGTGGCGGTACAGACCATCGGCGCCGGCGGCGGGTCGATCGGTTGGATCGACAAGGGCGGCTTTCTCCATGTCGGACCGCGCAGCGCCGGCGCCGAGCCAGGCCCGGCCGCCTATGGCCGCGGCGGGACGGAGCCGACGATCACCGATGCCAACCTCGTGCTCGGGCGGCTCGACCCGGAGTACTTCCTGGGCGGCGCCATGTCACTGGACATGGCGGCGGCGCGCGCCGCGCTGACACGGCTGGGCTCGGCACTGAAGCTCACGGCGGAGCAGGCGGCCCTCGCCATGACGCAGACTGCCGACGAGAACATGGCCAACGCGATCCGCCTGATTGCGGTGGAGCGCGGGCTCGATACCCGCGACTTCGCGCTGATCGCGTTCGGCGGCGCTGGTCCGCTGCACGCGCGCGCGGTGGCGGAGCGGCTCGGCGTGAAGACGGTCATCGTTCCGCCCTATCCGGGCCTGTGCTCCGCCTTTGGCGCGGCGATCGCCGAGGCGCGGGTCGATCGCTTCCAGACCTTCTTCACGCATTCGGAAGGCGTCGACTTCGGCGCGCTCGGCGCCGCGCTCAAGCGCCTGCGCGACGTCACGGTCGCCGAGTTGCGCGCCAGCGTGGAGGTCGAGGACCCGGTCATCCGCGGCTCCGCGGACATGCGCTATGCCGGTCAGAACTACGAAATCGAAGTGGCCCTGCCGGCCGGCGAGATGGATCAGGGCGGATGGGATGAGACCATGGCGCGCTTTGCAGACGCCCATAACCAGCTCTATGGCTTCACCCTGCCGGGCGAGCCGGTCGAACTGATCAATCTGCGCGTCACGGCCTTGAGTCCTGAACCGCCCGCATCATTCAAGATGTCGCCCAAGCCCGGCCGCGCGCCGGCCGGCGGGCGCAAGGTCTGGTTCGACGGCAAGGCGCCGGTCGATTGCGCGGTGTTCCCGCGCGCGCGGCTCGCGGATGGCGCCGCGGTCGACGGCCCGGCAGTGGTGGAAGAATCGGATTCGACGACCGTCGTGTTCCCGGGCGATCAGATCCGGCTGGACCCGAGCGGTGTGATGGTGCTGACCCTGGGAGGCCGCGTATGAGCACGCATCGCCTCGAACTCGATGCCGTCGGTCTCAACGTCTTGCACAACGCGCTCGCTAACATCGCGGCGGAGATGGCGATCGTGATGATGAAGACGTCCTACTCGACGATCTTCAACGAAGGCCTCGATTTCTCCACCATGCTGCTCGACCGCCAGGGCAACATCATTGCCGAGCGCAACTTCGCGCCGTCGATGATGGGCGCGGTCAACTATACCCTGCGCTGGTGCCTGGAGGAGCTCGGTGAATCCTTCTTCCAGCCGGGCGACGTGGTGGTCCACAACGACCCGTACCGGGGCAATTGCCACATCCCGGAACACATGCTGATGAAGCCGATCTACCAAGACGGCGAGCTGATCGGGTTCGCGGGTGCCATCGGGCATCTGGCCGAAGTGGGCGGCAAGGCGCCGGGCAGCTTCGCCTCGGATGCGACCGACGTCTACCAGGAAGGCTTGCGCCTCCCGCCGGTCAAACTGCTGGAAGGCGGCCGCTACAACGAGCAGCTCTGGCGCGTGATCCTTGCCAACCACCGCACCCCGCGCAATTCGTGGGGTGATTTCCACGCCATGATCGGCGCACTCAACATCGGCGAGCGGCGGCTGACCGAGCTGGTCGGCCGCTACAGCCTCAAGACCGTGATCGAAGGCTCGCATCGACTGATCGACTATGCCGAGCGGCGCCTGCGCGCCGAGATCGCCGAGCTGCCGGAAGGCTCCTACGAAGCCGCCATGACGGTGGAGGATGACGGCGTCGGCGACGAATCCTTCGACGTGACGGTGAAGCTAGTCATCAAGGACCAGCGCATCATCGCCGACTTCACTGGCTCCAGCCCGCAGGTGCGCGGGCCGATGAATTGCACCTTCGTGGTCGCGGCGGCAGCGCTCTACAACGCGGTGTTCAGTGTGACCGATCCGCACGACCTCATTCCGCGCAATGCCGGCTGCTATCGCCCGGTGCAGGTAATCGCGCCGGCGGGTACCGTGGTGAACGTCAAGCATCCCGGCCCGTCGGTCGGCGGCAACACCGACCTGCAGCCCAAGCTGATCGACCTGCTGCTGGCAGCCTTGGCCAAGGCGGTGCCGGAGCGGGTCGCGGCGGCGACCGGCGGGTCGAGCAGCAACCTGCTGTTTGGCGGCACCCATCCCGACACCGGCCGCTACTACAGCAACTACAATTTCGACGGCCACGGCACCGGCGCCACCGCCGAAAAGGACGGCAATGACGGCGAGGTGACACGTCATTCCAATTGCCGCAACACGCCGATCGAGGTGTTCGAGCATCGCTATCCGCTGCTCACCTTGCGTTATGGGCTGGCCCGGGATTCCGGCGGCGCGGGGCGGCATCGCGGCGGCCTGGCAACCGAGCGCATCATGCGAGTGACTGCGCCGGAGATCACGTTCAGCGCGCTGTTTGACCGCTGTAAGCTCGGCGCGCCCCCCCTGTTCGGCGGGCACGAGGGAGGGCACTCGGCCCTGCTGGTGAAGCGCAAGGGCGAAGCTGAGTTCCGGCCCTTCACCGAGGTGTTCGGCGTGAAGTCCCCGACCAAGTTCACCAACGTGGTTCTGCACCGCGGCGACGAGATCTACTACCGCGCGCCGGGCGGCGCCGGCTTCGGCCCGCCGTCGGAGCGCGATCCGGCGCTGATCGCCGAGGACTTGCGCGAGGGCTATGTCAGTGCCGCAGCGGCGGAGCATGACTACGGCTTCAAGATGGAAGGCGGGGGAAGGGCATGACGCGCAAGGGACATTGGGTCGAGCCCACCCGCACCTGGAACGACACCAGCGTGAATTATTGCGCGGTGTGCGGGCGCCTGATCCCGCGGCGGACCTGGGTGTTCGACGGCGGGGCCGGCGCGCTCGACGCCTGCTCGCCGGACTGCGAGGACCTCTACGAGAGCTATCTGAAACCCACCTATGGAGCGAAGGCGAACGATGCACATCACAAAGGTTGAGGCAATCCTGTTGCGGCCACCCGGGCCGATCAAGACCGACATCGCCGACGGCAGCCAGGATGCGCTGATCGTCCGCGTGCACACCGACGAGGGCATCGTCGGCCTTGGCGAGGTCGATTCATCGCCACACGTGGCGAAGGCGGTGATCGAGGCGCCGGCCTCGCACAAGATCGCGTCGGGCCTGGCGGCCGTGCTGGTTGGCGAGGACCCGATGCAGGTCGGGCGCCTGTGGCGCAAGATGTACGACCGCTCGGTCTATTACGGCCGCCGTGGTGCCGCGCTGCACGCCATCAGCGGCATCGAGATCGCGCTGTGGGATATCGTCGGCAAGGCGCTCAGCAAGCCGATCCACAGCCTGGTGGGCGGTGCGCGGCGCGACAAGGTGAAGGCTTATGCCAGCACCCTGATGCCGGACACGCCGGCGGAAGCCGCGCGCACGGTCGAGGCGCAGCTCAAGGGCGGCTTCGAGGCGGTCAAGCTGGGCTGGGGTCCGCTCGGGCAATCGGGCGAGCTCGATGTCGCGCTGGTCGCGGCCGCGCGCAAGGCGGGCGGCAATGGTTTCGACCTGATGATCGATGTCGGCTTCGGCTGGAAGAGCGCGCGTCAGGCGATCAACGTCGTGCGCCGGATGGAGGAGCACAATCCCTACTGGATCGAGGAGCCGTTCGAGCCAGACGAGTACGGCAAATACATGGCGCTCGCAAAGGCCGTGAAGACGCCGATCGCGGCCGGGGAGGAAGAGACCACGCTGGCCGATTTCGAGCGGCTGGTGACCCAGGGCGGTGTCGAGGTGGTGCAGCCGGACGTGACGCGCGCCGGCGGCATCCTGGAATGCCTGAAGATCGCCGATTATGCGAAGCGCATGGGCCGCCGCTGCGTGCTGCACGCGTGGAGCACCGGCATCATCAAGGCGGCGACGCTGCACGTGCTGGCCGCGATGGACGAAGCGGAATACATGGAATATTGCGTGCAGACCACCGACCTCAATCAGCGCCTGGTGCCGGAGCGTTTCCCGGTCGTCGACGGCTTCGTGGCGATCCCCAACGGCCCCGGCCTCGGCATCGAGATCGACGAGAAGGTGCTGCGGGAATTCCAGGTTGCGTGACGGCGGGGCTCTGCTGGATCATGTCTAGGAAGCGGCAACGGCTGGCGGCATGCGCAATCGGCTGCGGCCGTGCATACCCAGTGGGGGACGTGCCTGCATGGCGATGATCGAGTTCGACCAGGTGTCCAAGCGGTTCGGGGACGGCTTCGTCGCGGTCGACGATCTCAGCCTGCGGATCGAGGACGGCGAGTTCATGATCTTCGTCGGTCCCTCCGGCTGCGGCAAGACGACGGCGCTGCGCATGATCGCCGGGCTGGAAGAGGTCAGCAGCGGCGAGATCCGGATCGGCGGACGTTCGGTCGGCGGCCTCGATCCGCAGGATCGCGACGTCGCGATGGTGTTCCAGAACTATGCGCTCTATCCGCACAAGTCGGTGCGCGAGAATGTCGGCTTCCCGCTCAGGATGCGCAGCATGGGCAAGGCGGAGATCGACGCCCGCGTGGCCGAGGTCGCCAAGATGCTGGGGATCGAGGCGCTGCTCGACCGCAAGCCGCGCGACCTGTCCGGCGGCCAGCGTCAGCGCGTGGCGATGGGCCGCGCCATCATCCGCCACCCGCAGGTGTTCCTGATGGACGAGCCGCTCTCCAACCTCGACGCCAAGCTGCGCATCCAGATGCGGGTCGAGCTGGTGCGGCTGCATCGCCGGCTCGGCGTCACCACGATCTATGTCACCCACGACCAGACCGAGGCGATGACGCTCGGCCAGCGCGTCACCGTGCTGAACAAGGGCCGCATCCAGCAGGTGGCGCCGCCGCATCACCTCTACATGCACCCCACCAACGCCTTCGTCGCCGGCTTTATCGGCAGCCCGCCGATGAACTTTCTGCGCGGTCGCTTGACGGAAACTGGCGTGGATGTTGGGCCCGTCCATGTGACCCTCGATCAGGAAACATTGCGGCGCATCACGCCCGGTCCTCAAGCGGTCCTGGTAGGTCTGCGGCCGGAAGGGCTGGTTCCCACCGCCAAGGTGGACGAGGCGATCATGGGCGAGGTCGAAGTGGTCGAGGAACTCGGTGCCGAGCGCTACCTCTACCTGCGGCCCCGTGGCCTGGACGTGGTCGAGCAGAGCGACCGGCCGGCCGAGCTGGCAGGCTCGATCTGCGCCCGGCTCAACGAACCGATCGGCGTCGCTGCAGGCGGCAGCGTCGCTTTGCGGCCGCGGCCGGAGCTGGTGCGGCTGTTCGACCCCGATACCGGCACCAGCCGCCTCAGCGTGCCGGCCTAGATAGAAGACACAGCGATCGCCTAGGTCGACTCGCCGCGCTGCAGTTCCACCGGAAAAACGATCTCGCGCCGATCGAAGCTGCCGCTGTCAAGGCGCGCCAGTATCTCCTCGCCACCGCGCGCGCCCATCTCATAGGCGGGCGAGTGGATCGTCGTCAGGACCGGATCGGTGAACTGCCAGAACTCGAAGGCATTGAATCCGGTGATGACCACGTCATTGGGCACGCGCCGGCCGTGCGCCGCCATCAGCTTCATGGCGGCGATTCCCATCTGGTCGTTGCCGGCGAGGATGGCATCGGGATAGCCGTTCGCATCGATATGCAGGCCGAGCGCCTTCTGGGTGTCGTTATAGTCGGCCTTGCCACAGCCGACGATCTCGAACCGGGGCGCCGGCTGGGTGGCCTCGATGACCTCGCGGGCGCCGGCGACGCGTTCGCCGATCGCCGGCCAGGTGACTTCGGGCACCAGCATGACCACACGCTGGGCGCCGCGGCGCAGCGCTTCGCGGGCGACCATGCTGCCGCCCTCGCGGTCGGCCTGCCGGATGATGCAGAGGTCGGCGCCGCGGAACTTGAAGGTTTCCTGGAACACCACCATCGGCTGGCCGAGCCGCAGCAGCTTGGCGATGATCGCCCGGCGCGATTCGGCGCTACCCGACAGCTGCACGCACAGCCCGTCCGAACGGATGTTGCGCACCAACGGGGAATCTGGAAACGCCTCGGCGGAGATGCCCTGCAGCTGCAACCCGTAGCCCCGGCGGTTCAGGCAGTTGGAGAGGCCGGCGACCACGTGGGTGGTGAAGGGGTCGGCGAGATAGAGCGGCGCATCGTCGATGATCACCATGTCGATCGACAGCCGTCGCGACAGGCGCAGGTTGCGGGCGACGGTATGCGGCCGGTAGCCGAGCCGTTCGATCTCGACCTGGATCCGGTCGCGCGTTTCCTGCCGCATTGCGCCGCGCCGGTCGTTGATGAAGTTCGAGACGCTCATCGGCGAGACACCGGCGGCGATCGCGACATCGCGCAGGGTCACGTGGGCGCCCGCCGCGGCGCTGGGCGAGGCCTCGGTCCGGTGGCTGCCGCGCGCTTTGTCGGCCTTCTTGTCGCTGCTCGCCGCCCCCTTGGAGGCCGCCCGGCGGGTCTGCTTCGGTTTCATGGATGTGGCGTGCCCCGGGATTCTGACGACTTCGCCGACTGGGAGTAAGGCCGCTCTCGGACCGCGTCAAGTTTATCGCAAAAGGCCCTGCGGCTAGGGGCTGGAATCGACTGACCGCTCACGAGGCGGATTGACAGCGCGGCCGATCTGGCTCTAATCTGCTTTAACGTTATAGTAAAACAAGACCGGCAATGACAGGGCCGGCGAAGGGGGCGTGCGTCTCATGAAGTCCAATTCGGGTTTCTCCGGCGTCTATCCGATGGTGTTCGCCCTGTTTGATGCCAAGGGCAACCTTGCGCGCGAACCGATGCGCCGGCAGGTGAAGGCGCTTTTGCAACAGCGCGTGCATGGCATCGCCATCCTCGGCATGGCGACCGAGGTCAACAAGCTCTCGACGGTCGAGCGCCGCACCTTGATGGAGTGGGTTGCGGAGGACATCGCCGGCGCCGCACCGCTGGCGGTCACGATCGCCGAATCCAGCATCGTCGGCCAGATCGACTTCGTGAAAGCGGCGGCCGGCGTCGGCGCCAAATGGGCGATCCTGCAGCCGCCGCCGGTCAAGGGCGTGCCGGAATCCGAGCTCATTCGCTTCTTCGGTGCGGTCGCGGATGCTTCGCCGATCCCGGTCGGCATCCAGAACGCGCCGGAATATCTCGGGATCGGCCTGTCGCACAACGGCATCTCGACCTTGCACCGCGCGCATCGGAATGTGGCGATCGTCAAGCTGGAAGCTACCGCCCTCGCGATCGCGCGCCTGGTCGAGCAAGTCGAGGGCACGCTCGATGTGTTCAACGGACGCGACGGGATCGAGATGATCGATTCGATCCGCGCCGGCGCGGTCGGCATCATCCCGGGCGCGGAGGTCGCGGACCTGCTGGCGCGCGTCTTCGATTTCGTGGATGCCGGCACTCCGCAATCGGCCGAACAGGCAGAGCGGCTCTATGAGCGCCTGCTGCCGCTGCTGGTGGTGTTGATGGAGACCATGGATACCTTCCTGGTCTACGGCAAGCACGTGCTCGCGCACCGCTTCGGTATTCGTGAGACCGATACCCGCATCCCGCACACGCCGGCGAGCAAGTTCGGTCTGGAGCTGATGCGGCGCTATTCGGAGGCGCTGGGCAAGATCTGACCGCGCGCGGGAGCGGGCGGCGGAGCGACAGAGGGTGCGAGGTGATGGCGTCGCGCACCGGCCGGGTCCGGTCTGGCCGGCGGGCGAGAAGGTGGAATGAGCCGGTCATGAGGATCAACCGCTGGCTTCCATGGCTCTATGCCGCGCCGATGATCGTGTTCGTGGCAGCGATCTTCGCGTACCCGATCGTGACCCTGTTCCGCTACAGCCTGGAGGTGCCGGGCGCGGCCAACGAACCCCCTTCAACCGGCCTCGCGAATTTCGAATACGTTTTTACCGATCCGCTGTTCCACACCGCGCTGCTCAACAACCTCGAGCTCTTCCTGTGCGTGCCGGTGATGATCGCGCTCAGCGTGATCCTGTCCGCCATCCTGTTCGACCGGCCGAAGGGCTGGAAGATCTACCGGACACTGCTGTTCGTGCCCTACATCCTCTCGATTCCTACCGTCGGCTTCGTGTTCGGCTACATCTTCCAGTACCAGGGCGTCCTCAATACCGGGCTGAAGCTGATCGGTCTCAAGTTCCTGGCGCTCGACTGGCTGGGCAGCCCGACCTGGGCGATGCGTACTATCATGCTGGTGATCATCTGGAAGGAGCTGGGCTTCGGCATCATCCTGTGCCTCGCGCGCTTGGTCAGCGTGAGCGAAGAGTATTTCGAATCCGCGCGCGTCGACGGCGCGCGCTGGTGGCAAATCCTGTGGCACGTCACCATTCCGCAGTTGGCGCCCGCGCTCGCGTTCTACGGCATCATCGAGCTCATCAACATGCTGAGCTGGGTGTTCGCCTACGTCTACGTCATGACCCTGGGCGGGCCGATGAACAGCACCGTGGTCACGGAATATTACATCTACCAGCAGGTCTTCACGAACGACATCGTCGGCGTGGGCTCGGCCGCGGGCGTCGTGCTGCTCGGCATCGTCGCGGTGCTGATCGCCATGCGCGTCCGGTTGCAGAGGAGGCTGGCGCTCAGTGGCTACGAATAGCATCGCCATGTCTGCAGGCCTCATCGCGCGCCGGCGTACCGGCAGGCGCGTGATCGGCGCGTTCACTCGGCACGCGGTGCTGATCGGATTCTGCGCCGTGGCCTTGCTGCCGGTCTATTTCATGACCGTCAACGCCTTCAAGGCGCGCTCGGAATACACCACCAACAAGCTTGGCTTGCCGCTGCACCCGACTCTCAAGACCTTGGGCACTGCGCTCGGCGGCGGCGATCTCTATTGGTGGCTGTTGAACTCGCTGATCGTGACGCTGCTGTCGGTGGCGCTTTCCACGGCGCTGGCAGCGCTGGCGGCCTACCCGATCAGCCTGATGCGGTGGAAGCCGGGCCCGGTCGTGCTCGGCGCCCTCATTGCGCTGCTGGTCGTGCCGCCGATCGTGCTCATCGTGCCGATCTTCGAGATGGTGGTGCATCTCGACCAGCTCAACACCTATCACACGGTGATCATAATCTATGCCGGCATCATGCTGCCGTTCTCGACCTTCCTGCTGTGCAGCTTCTTCTCCACCATCTCGCCGGCGCTGATCGAGGCGGCGCGCATCGACGGCGCCAGCGTCTGGCGCATCTTCTGGGAGATCGTGCTGCCGCTGTCCGGCTCGGCGCTGGTGACGGTCGCGATCGTGCAGTCGCTTTGGGTGTGGAACGAGGTGCTGATCGCCGTGGTGTTCTTGCAGGAGCAGGGGCTGCGGACGCTGATGGTTGGGCTGACGATCTTCAATTCGCGCTACCGGGTCGACGTGCCCGTGGTGATGGCGGGCATGCTGTGGGCAACCGTGCCCATGGTGACGCTGTACCTGCTGGGCCAGCGGTTCTTCATCCGCGGCCTCACCGCTGGCGCCGTGAAAGGGTGACCAGGAGAGAACAGTCAAGAAGGGCGTGCAAGGAACAACGAACAGGGAGAGGGACATGAACAGCAAGTATCTCGCGAGAACGGCATTGGCATCGGCGCTGGCGATATCCGGTGCATGGGCGCTGGCGGGCGCGGCGTCAGCCGATGGTCTCGGCAGCGACTACGACGTGAGCAAGGCGGGCGACCAGGAGCTCACCTTGTGGTGGCTGGGCAACCAGGAAGTTCCGGGCATCGAGCCCTGGATGGAGGAATCGGTTGCGGCCTACGAGAAACTGCATCCGAACGTGAAGATCAAGACCGTGGTGCAGGCGGTCGACACCTACAACACGCAGCAGAAGACCGCGTGCAAGGGCGGCAGCGGTCCGGACATCTGGTACAACTGGGGCGGCACCTGGTCGCTCGAGCTGGCCTGGGAGGATTGCCTGGTGCCGAACGAGGCAGTTCTGAGCGCCGAGGATCTGAAGGGCGTGCCGAGCGTCGAGGGCACGCGTTGGGGCGGCAAGACCTGGATCCATCCGTTCGAGCTGCGCATCTTCCCGGTGGTCTACGACAGGGACCTGTTCCAGAAGGCCGGCCTCGATCCGGACAACCCGCCCAAGAGCTGGGACGAGTTCATCGCGGCCTGCAAGAAGCTGAAAGACGCCGGCATTGCGCCGCTCGCCCTCGGCCTCAAGGACGGCTTCGGCGGCGAGATTTCCGGCGTTGGCCTGCAGTCGCAGGTTTTCACCATCCCCGAATTCCTGCAGATGGTGATCGACGGCGACTTCACCCACGACAACTGGAAATCCTGGCTGAACAAGCTTGCGGAGCTGAAGCCGTACTACAACGAGGACACCAACTCGCTGCTGCTGGCGGACGGCCTGGCGCGGGTGCAGGACGGCGAGGCGGCAATGGTGTTCGCATCGCCCGGCTATCTGCAGATGATCGCGGCAATGTACGACGCCGGCAAGCATCCCGGCGTCATGAAGGTGCCGCAGTTCAACGAGCACGGCCGGGGCGACCACCTGACCGTCGACACGCCGGGCTTCCAGGTCACCAAGTTCTCCAAGAACAAGGAACTGGCCGGCAGCTTCATGGCGTTCCTGCATACGCCGGAGCGGCTCGAAGCGCTCTACGAGGGCAGCGGAACCTTGCCGATCGACGTGCGGTGGGATCCCTCGAAAGCGAAGCGCGACACCGACAAGCAGCTGAGCGCCTGGGCGAAGGAAGGGCTGACCTACTACTCGGCCAACTACTATCCGATCGACCTGGACGTGAACGGCAACTTCGTCGTGTTCCAGGGCATGCTGGGCGGCGACATGACCGTCGATCAGGCGGCGGAAACCTACCAGACCGTCATCACCAAGTGGCGCAGCGTCCACGCCGCGGACATCGAGAACTACAAGGCGTGGCTGAAGGACTACCAGTAACACGTTCCTGAGGTCCGGCAGCAATGCCGCGAGCGGCCGGACCTCCTTTGGCTTTGGGGGAAAACGGATCACCGTCCTGGAGGCGGCGGGCGAGCAACCCTGCGCGCCTTTACGACGAATTGCGGCTGAAATCTGCATCCGAGATGGGGAGGAACATCATGCGTAGATATCTGATTACGTTGGCGGCGGGCCTTTCGCTGCTTCTGGCGGCCGCCGGCGCGCAGCTGGCGCTGGCCGACACCGTGCCTTTGAACGTCCTGGTCATGTCCGACACCGCGTACAGCGACAAGGATGTGTCGGCGATGACGGCGGACTTCAACGCCGCCAATCCCGGCATCAATGCCAAAGTCGACTTCGTGCCTTATGCCGGTTTGCGCGACCGGATCCTGCTGTCCCAGGGCAGCGAGGGCGCGTATGACGTCGTGCTGATCGACGTGATCTGGCTGGCGGAGTTCGTCAAGCGTGGGCTAGTGGTCGACGTCACCGACCGTGTCGATTCTGGCTTGCGGGCGCAGATCTTCGAAGGCGCCTGGAAGACCGCCGACTTCAACGGCAAGCTGTTCGGCTTCCCGTGGCTGGTCGATTCGAAGTTCCTGTACTACAACAAGAAGATGCTGAGCGATGCCGGCTTCTCGGCGCCGCCGGCGACCTGGGACGAGTTCAATGCCCAAGCCAAGGCGCTCAAGGACAAGGGCATCGTCAAGTATCCGGTGGTGTGGAACTGGGGCCAGAACGAGGAGATCGTCTGCGACTTCGCCTTCCTGCTCGCCGCCGAGGGCGGGCAGTTCTTCGCCGCCGACGGGACGCCTGCCTTCCAGCAGGAGGCAGGAAAGAAGGTTCTCGAATACATGCACGACCAGATCGCGAGCGGCCTCGGCAATCCCAGTTCGCGCGAATATGCCGCGGAAGACGGCCGCCGGGCGTTCCTGAGCGGCGAGGCGGCCTTCTCCTTCAATTGGCAGTACGTCTATGCGCTGTCGAAGAATCCGGACGAATCCAAGGTCGTCGGCCAGGTCGGCATAGCGCCGGTTCCCGCCGGCCCGGGTGGACCTGCGGGAACCTCGGTCAACGGCTCGATGGCGCTCTCGCTCACCACCACCAGCAAGCATCCGGATGAGGCATGGAAATACATCACCTTCATGACCTCCAAGCCTCTCCAGGACAAGTTCGCGAAGGCCGTGCTGCCGGTGTGGGTGGCGTCGTACTCCGACCCGGCGGTGGTCGCGGGCCAGGAAGAGCTGGCGAAGGCGGCGGAACCCAACTTCAAGAACATGGTGCTGCGCCCAGTGATTGCCGACTACGTCCCGATGTCGAACGCGCTGCAGGAAGGCATCCAGGCGGTGCTGTACGACAAGGCCGATCCGAAATCGGTCCTGGACGACATCGCCAACACCGTGGGCAAGCAATGAATGTGCGCTTTCGTCGCGCCGGAGCGGCCATCGTGGCCGCCCGGCGCGACCAACGCTGAGCAGCCGCCGTGACCGCCGGCGTGCTGCTACTGCGTCGCGATGCGGGGCGCGCGGCCTTCTATCTCGGGCCGACGATCCTCATCCTGGCGGTCGCGGTCGGGGGCCCGCTCGTCTTCACGCTCGGCATCAGCTTCACCTCCGCGAGCTTTCTCGGTACCCTCAAGGACCTGTCGTTCGTCGGCCTCGGCAATTATGTCGAGATTGCCGGCTCGCCGCAGTTCCAGCGCGCCTTCTTCGTCACGCTGAAATTCGTCGCCTTTACCGTCGCCGTGGAGATGCTGCTGGGCCTCGGCGCCGGGCTGCTCTTGGCCGAGCAGTTTCCCGGCCGGACATTGCTGCGCGTGCTGCTGGTCATTCCGTGGGCCATTCCCACGGTGGTCAGCGCGATCACGTGGCGCCTCATCTACGCGCCCGACTTCGGCGTCCTCAATGCCTTGCTGCAGCAGCTCGGATTGATCGACGAGTACCGGAGCTGGCTGGGCGATCCCTTGCTTGCCCTCTATGCGATCGGCATTGCCGACATCTGGAAGAATTTCCCGATCGTCGCGCTGATCGTGCTCGCCGCCCTGCAGACCGTGCCCCAAGAGCTCTACGACGCCGCCTACGTCGACGGGGCGGGCGTGTTCCACCGGTTCAAGGCGGTGACATTCCCGCACATCCTTGGCCCGCTGATGGTGGCGCTGGTGCTGAGGACCATCGACACGGTGAAGGTGTTCGACATCATCTGGGTGATGACGCGCGGCGGGCCGTTCAGCTCGACCAAGTCCATGAGCATGCTCGTCTACGAGCGAACGTTCTCCAACCTGGAGGCCGGTTCCGGCTCCGCGATCTCCTTCATCATTACGCTGATCTGCATCGCGTTCATCGTTGTCTATGTGCGCCTGCTGCGGCGCCAGGGCTCGTGAGCGGGGAAGGGCCGATGCGCCGCGCGATCATCCTGACTTCCGCCATCCTGCTCGCGACCATCGTCCTGGCGCCCGTCGTATGGCTCGCCATCCTCAGCGTCAGCTCGACTACCGACATCTACACCGTTCCGCTGCACTGGCTGCCCGCGGAATTCGATCTGTCGCGCTACGGCCGCCTGCTGTCGCCCGACCAGTCGGGCCACACCTCGCCGTTCCTGTTGGCGTTGCGCAACAGCTTGATCGTCGGCGTCGGCGGCACCGCGCTCGCGCTGATGGCTGCCGGACTGGCGGCCTGGCACATATCCCGCTCGCACAAGGGCGAGGGCTTCGTGCATGCCATGGTGGCGACCTACATGCTGCCGCAGACGGTGATGGCGCTGCCGATCTACGTCATGCTCTCCGCCACCGGACTCCTCAACAATCCGGTCGGCCTTGCGCTGGTCTATCTCGGCTTTCTGGTGCCGTTCACGACCTGGCTGCTTAAGACTGGGTTCGACGGCGTGCCGCGCGAGCTCGATGACGCCGGCCGGGTCGATGGGCTCGGGCGGTTCGGCGTGCTGATCCGGATCGCCATCCCGCTTGCCCGCGCCAGCATCGCCACCGCCGCGCTGTTTGCGCTGCTGATGGCGTGGGACGAATTCTTCTATGCGCTGCTCTTCACCTCGAACGCGGCCGCGAAGACCGTGACCGTCGCGATCGTGGATTTCACCAGCGGCCGGATCTCCGACTACGGGCTGGTCGCGGCCGCTGGCGTGGTGGCGGCGGTACCGCCGGTGGCGATCGGGTTCCTGCTGCAGAAGAATCTGATTTCGGGGCTGATGGCAGGCGGTGTGAAAGGCTAGAGCGATGATGGAGCATTGGGAATGAGCGGCTCTTGCGATGTCCTGGTGATCGGCGCCGGCCACAACGGCCTAGTGGCGGCGAACTATTTGGCGCTGGCCGGGCTGAAGGTCGTGGTGGTTGAGGCGCGTAAAGTGGTCGGCGGCGCCTGCGTCACTGAAGAGCTGATCCCCAGTGCCCGGTTCTCCTCCTGCGCCTTCGTGCAGGGCAAGTTCCGCCCCGAGATCGCGGAGGAGCTCAATCTCGGCGACCACGGACTGGAGATGACGGCGCCGGAGGTCCAGGGTTTCGCCATCTTTGAGGACGGCAGCCACTTGTTCCTGTGGAAGGACGTCGACAAGACGATCCGCGAACTGGCGCGGATCAGCGAACGCGACGCGCGCGGCTACATCGAGTTCGGCACCAGGCTGCGCCGATTTGGGCAGCTCATGAAGCCGTTCCAGTTCTGTGCCCACCCGCCGTCGCGCTCCGAGGTCCTCAAGGCGTTCGAGGACGAAGGCGAGACCGAGCTGTTCAACGAATTCATGCTGGGCTCGACCCGGGCCCTTCTGGAGAAGTATTTCGCCTCGGACCACATCAAGGGATTCCTGTCGTTCTACGGATTGGTCTCGATCCTGGCCGGGCCGGACACCCCGGAATCCGCCTACCTGTACGGATATCACGCGACCGGCGAGTTTGAGCGCACGACCGGCCGCTGGGCCTTCGTCAAAGGCGGCATGGGCGGCATCACGCAGGCGCTGGCGGCCGCGGCACGGGCGCGTGGGGCCGAGATCAGGACCGGTGCGCCGGTGGCGGAGATCCTGGTGGCGGGCGGGCATGCTGCGAGCGTGCGACTGAAAAGCGGCGAGGAAATCGCCGCTGGCATCGTCGTGTCGAACGCTCATCCCAAGCTGACGTTTCTCAGGATGATTGCGCAGCAGCACTTGGACTCGAAATTCCGCCGCGCGATCGAGCAGATCGACACCAAAGGCTCGATGGCGCGCCTGCATCTGCTGACCGACCGGCTGCCGCACTATGTCGGGTTCGACAGCGCCGAGGAGGGCTGGCAGCATCGCGGCCACGGGCTGCTGGGCGGCTCGCTCGCCAACCTGCAGAAGGCCTATGAGGCGCAACTCGCGGGCACATTCCCCGACAAGCTGGTGGTCGAGCTCATTGTCCAGTCCGTCACCGACCCCACTCTGGCGCCCAAGGGCCGTCACACCATCACGCTGGGCGTCCAGCACACCCCGTTCGAGCTGGCCCAAGGCACCTGGGATTCGCGTCGCGAGGAATGGGCCGAGCTGGTGTGCGAGACAGTGTACCGCTTCGCGCCCAATCTGCGCGGCCATGTGCTCGGCCGGCACGTCATCACGCCGCTGGACCTGGAGCGCGACTACAACCTGGTCGGCGGCAATATCTTCCATGTGCCGATGACCATGGAATACGCCTTCGATGCTCGCCCGTCCCACGCGACGGATGGTTACCGCACCCCGATCGACGGCCTCTATCTGTGCGGCGCCGGCACCCACCCCGGCGGCGCCGTCACCGGCGCCCCCGGCCGCAATGCGGCCCATGCGGTGCTCGCGGACCTGTCCGGCATCGCGCGGGACAAGCAGGGGCAGCACGCGTCGCGCGGCCTCCTGGACCACCTGATGGCAAGCGATCTCGGCTCGCGGGTCAGCTACCAGATCGCGCGCAATCCGTTATTCCGGCCACTGACCCGTTATCTGTCGAAGAACCAACGCGCCAACTGAGGCGGGCCTTGATGCAGACTGAAACCGACCCTTATCGCAAATACCGTCTCGTCGGCAGAGGGCTGGAAGAGACGGCGCTCGACAACGATGCGATCGAGCAGCGCGTGGAGCGCAAATGGTACTCCGCCGGTCTGCCGCGCAAACGCCTGAAGCAGCTCATGCAGCGCAGCGACGCCAAAGGACTCGCGAACTTCGGACTCTGGGTGATTCTGCTCGTCATCAGCGGCTATGCCGCGGCCATCAGCTGGGGCACCTGGTGGGCGGTGCCGGCGTTCTTCATCTACGGCACGCTCTACACCTCGAGCGATGCGCACTGGCACGAATGCGCCCACGGAACGGCCTTCCGCTCGTACTGGCTGAATGAGCTGTTCTATCATCCGCTCTCATATATGTGCCTGCGTGAGGCCTATCTTTGGCGCTGGAGCCACGCACGGCACCACACGCATACGATCACGCCCGGCCTGGATCCGGAGATCGCGGTACCGCGGCCGGCGCGTCTGTTGCCGATTGCGTGCGACATTGTCTACATCTTCAGTGGCTGGTTCGAGGTCAAGCGGATCGTGCTGCATGCTTGCGGGATCGTGACGCCGGAAGCGAGGACATTCGTCCCGACGAGCGAGCTGCAGAAAATGTTCTGGTCCAGCCGTGCCTATGTCGCGTTCACCGCCGCAGTGGCGGGCTGGTCGATCGCGACCGGAAGCTTCCTGCCAATCATGTTTGTTGTGCTGCCTCGATTTTACGGGGCTTGGCTGCATCATATCTGTGCACTCACGCAGCATTGCGGCCTCGCGGAGGACGTAGCCGACCATAGGCTGAACACGCGAACCGTCTACTTGAATCCGGTGGTGCGGTTCTACTACGCCAATATGAACTACCATATGGAGCACCACATGTTTCCGATGGTTCCATTCCATGCACTTCCGGCCCTGCACGAAGAGATCAAGTCGCAAGTACCGCGGGCCTATGCCGGGTTCGCGGACGTGTACCGCGAGATCATTCCGACGCTGATTCGCCAGTCACGCGATCCCGCCTACTATGTTCGACGGAGCGTCCCGGAATCAGCTGCATGACAAAGGGCAGCGGCCAAGGGGCTTCATTGCCTGGAGCTGCCACTCGAACTGAATGGCCGCTGTTGGACACTTTCCGGACCGCCGCCAGGCGCCTCCATACCACCTCTCTAGTGAGAGGAAACGCTGGGCAGAAAGAAGAAAGTCAAGCCGAGGACCAGGTAAACGGCGAGCAGCTGCACGCCCTTGAGCCAGTCGGACCGTCCATCGCTCGCCACCTGGCCCGTGATAAGCACGGACAGGAGGACTGCAAGGACGAGGCCCGCGGGGAAAGCCAGATCCAATGGCGCAGGCCCGAGGAAGATGCTCGCGAGCACTAGGAGCGGCGCCACGAACAGCGCCACTTGCAGGCTCGAGCCGATCGCGATCGACAGCGAAAGATCCATACGGTTCTTCATTGCCGCGCTGATCGCCGTGGCATGTTCCGCAGCATTTCCTACGATCGCGACCACAAAGACGCCGACGAAGACGTTGCTCAGGCCGAAGTCGTGTGCCGTGGGCTCGATCGCTCCCACCATGATCTCGCTCATCCACGCAATTGCCGCTGTGGCGGCGGCGAGGACGAGTGCGGCCCGACCGATGGATGCTGGCGCTCTCCCTTCTTCGGGCACGTGAGAACCCTTGAAGAGGGCTGAATGAGTGACCAGGGCGAATGTGAGGAAAAGCACATAAACGAGCAGCAGCACGAGGGCGATCGAGACGCTGAGCCGCCCAAGTCCCTCCGCGGTGGCTCCCGCTGCCGTCCGAAAGGCAGCTGGGAGGATCAAGGCGATAGCAGCGAGCGTCAGCATCGTCGCCTGCGACCGTGCCCCCGCCGGATTGAAGTGCTGTTCTGGATGGCGCAACCCGCCGGCCAGCATCGCGCCGCCGAGCACCAGCAGGATGTTGCCGACGATGGCTCCGGCGATCGACGCCTTGACGACGTCGTGCAGGCCTGCGCGCAACGCGGCGAGGGCGATGATGAGTTCCGCCGCATTGCCGAAGGTCGCATTGAGGAGTCCGCCGATGCCCTCGCCCATGCGCTCCGCGAGCTGCTCCGTGGCCCTTCCCATCCAGCCGGCCAGCGGCAAGATGGCAATGGTGGAGGCCGCGAAGACGAGGAAATGCCGCTCGGGCGCGAGGAATTCGAGACCGATCGCGAGGGGTACAAAGAGCAGGGCCCAGTTCAGCACGGTCAGTCCCCCTTGCTTTGCGGGTGGCGGTCCTCCCAATCCACCCATGCGACGGCGTAGGTCTCGAGGTAGCGGCCGACAGCGGCGCCAATGGTCGGGAAAAAGAAGTCTTCGCCGATCTGCTCGAAAAGCCCAAAGCGCTTGAGCTTGTCCTTCACGGGATCCTTGAGCTCGGCAAAGCACAACTCTACGTCCGCTTCGCGCAAGACCTTGTCCAACTCCTCGAGCGTGTCGGCCGCCGTGACGTCCACGCTGGTGACTGGCTCCGCCGCCACGACCACCCAACGAACGGACGTTGGCGCCTTCGCCACCGCATCCAGCACCCGCTCCTTGAACAGCTCGGCATTGGCGAAGAACAAGGGCGCATCCCAACGAAACAGGACCAAGCCCGGTATCTGACGGGCGTCTGGATAGCGGGTGATGTCGTGATAGCCCTTGACGCCTTCGGCGCGGCCCAACACCGCGGAGTGCGGGCGCCACCCATCCCACAGGAACTCGATCACGGCGATCACGATGGCAAGACCAATGCCTGGAATAGCGCCAAGGACGGCGACGCCGATGAGGCAGACGATAGAAAGCCAGAACTCCCAACGCTGGATGCGAAAGATTCGCTTGAGATCGGTGACTTCGATCAAGCCGATTGCCGCTGCGATGACGACCGCGGCCAATGCAGCGGTCGGAAGGTGCTGGAGCAGGTTGGGGGCAATCAGGAGCAGCAGCGCGACGGCGAGTGCGCCGACCACTCCGGTCAATTGTGTACGGGCTCCCGCTGCTTCCGCCACGGGTGTGCGCGAAGAACTGCTGCTGATCGGAAACCCCTGGAAGAATCCGGCGGCGAGATTGGCCGCGCCGAGGCCGACCATTTCCTGGTTGGGATCAACCGTCGTGCGGGTTCGCGCGGCGTAGGAGCGGGACAACACGCTGGTGTCGGCGAACGAGACCATGGCCACGGCGAACCCGCCGAGCAGGACGGGGACGATGTCGTCATAGCGGATCCAGGGAATCTCGAACGCCGGCAAGCCCTGGGGTAGCGGGCCCAGCACAGCGACACCGGCGCGTGCCCCCAGGTCCAGGGCGCCGACGACAATTGTCGCGCCGACGACTGCGATCAGGATGCCAGGCACGCGTTTGCTGTTCTTGAGCAGCAGGATCACCGCCAGCGCGCCGGCGCCGATCGCAAAGGCCGTCCAGTTTGCCTTTCCGTCCAGGATCGCCTTGGCGATGGCCAGCAGGTTTCGCAATGGTCCATCGCTGTCGATCGAGAAACCGAAGAGCTTGGGCAACTGGCTGATAAGGACGGTCAGCGCAATACCATTCATGTAACCGTAGCGGATCGGTTTGGAGAGAAGTTCGGTGATAAACCCCAACCGCACCACGCCAGCCAGAATGCATACGATCCCCGAGACGATCGCCATCATGCTCGCCAGTGCAACGGCGCGAAGAGGATCTCCGTGGGACAGCGGAAGGACAACGCCGAGTATGATGGCCGCCAGCGATGAGTCCGGCCCGAGGACAAGGATGCGGCTGGGACCGAATAGCGCATAGGCCAACAGCGGCACGATAGTTGCGTAAAGGCCGTAGATGCCCGGCACGCCCGATGCCACGGCATAGGCGATGCCGACGGGCACCAACATCGTCGTCAACACGACGCCAGCAACGGCGTCATGGATCAGCCAGCTTACCTGATACTTGCGCAGGGTAAGCAGGCCCGGTAACCAGCGTATCCAGTCGATGTGACGTAACATCTGCAGACCAAGTCTGGAAGCCAACGGCTTCTGTGAATCTATCGCACGCTCATCAGGGAGTTGGAGAAGAATCTAAAATGCGAGCTCCTTGCGGCCCGCGATACTGAACGATCCACCGCATTGCGCCCTCCCTGATCATTCATCACATGAGCAACCGTATTCTTCCGCCAACATCCGGCAGCGACAAGAGTAGTTGGCCTCGACGCACTGGCACTCTATTGGACCATGGTCCAATAGCGTTCCTACGTTGGTGGGCAATACTCGAATTTACCAACGGGCGGCTGGTACCGAGGAATACTGTCGGCTCGGAGGGGGCAGGCGCGCCTCAAAATAAGGACAGCATCGCCATGGGCAGTGACGGTCGCTCTAGCGGGTTGACCGCTGTTCGCACGCGGTCAGCCTGTCCGCCATGGACAGCTCAAACAGTAGCCGTTCACTGACGAACCTGCCATGGGGATGGATGGAAGGTGCTAAGGGAGGTCGCCGATGGCTGAGCTGCCAGCGAAATTATCGACCGCTTGAAGCAGGAGTTCAGATCGCTGGTTCTGGACCGTGGCGCCACTGAGCATGATCCAACGAATTGACCGGTGGCATTTGCTGCCGGATGGGAGGAAAGAAAAATGAAATACCTGGTGCAGCTGACCTGTGTGGCGCTATCGCTGTGCGCCTCCAATGGCGCTCGCGCCGAAGATGCATACGAGTATGGCTCCGCCTACAAGACGGCCAGTGTGCTACCGGCGAACGTGATCGCGGGCAATCATTACAAGATCAGAGATACCGTGCAAAGCGACGGATTCATGTTCACTTACACCGTCGACTCCGACTTCGGCGTCTTCAAAGTGACCGGAGACTACGCTCTTCAGAAGCTTCTCAACGAGATGCCGATCATCGCTTCATTGAAGGATATCAGCCGCACGGAGGCTTTCGCCGATTCGGTCGTCCATGCGGCCAAATCACCTCTTCGATTTGGCGAGGGGTTGATCACCGATCCGGTAGACACCATCACGGGCATACCGCGTGGCCTGTTCTCCATTTTCGAGAATGTCGGGGAGGCGGTCACGACCGAAAGCGACCCCAGTGAGGACAGCCGGGCGAAACAGGCACTCTTCGTGTCGTCCTGGAAGCGGGACTACTGCGCGAAGCTCGGCTGCGACGTCTATTCCAGCAACAAGGTGCTTCAGGAGGAACTCAATCGAATTGCCTGGGCTGCAGCGATCGGCGGGCTGGCCGTTTCCGGCGCCACCACCGCGGCCTCCGGTGGCGCGGTCATGGTCTTCAGCACCGTGCGAACGGCGGACCAGCTCAACGAGGCCTTGCGCGCCGAACCGCCTGCGCGGTTGCGCCTCATCAATGAGGAGAAACTCCAGGGCATGGGGGTGCAGGATGCTCTCATTCAGAAGTTCCTCGATCACCCCGCTTTCACGCCAAGACACGATACGCTGATTGTGGACGCGTTATCGAAGCTGAACGGCGTCAGGGGGCGCGACCGGTTCCTCGAGCTCTGCCTGCGGGCCCAGGACGAAGTGGGAGCCAACTACTTTCAGAATGTCGCCGACATTCTGGTCGGCTACCACACGAAGGTCGCGCGCCTCACCGAAATAGTTCCGCTGCTGGGGATTAGTGCGGCAACGGCGAGCAACGGCCGTACCGTCGTGCCGGTGGCGTGGGACTATGGCGTCTTTGAGAAGGCAGTGGCCGAGCGCATGGACTACGCCGCCAAGGAGTTCGCCAAGCGAGGCCTCAGCACCAAATTCGACGTTTGGACCACGGGGCGGGCAAGTGCGAAATTGAAGGCCGAGGCCTCGACTCGCGGTTTCACTATCGTGGAGAACATCGAACGTACAATCCCCATTACGCAATAGGTCGGGAGATTGAGCGGGCTTGGCTATACGATCAGATCGAACTCAGCTCTGCGAACCGGTAAGGGCCAAAATTGCCCGATCTCGGTAGCCGGAAAAGAGCGCTCCTGGGTAATTGTCCACGATCTGCTGATAAATTGCGCGTGCTTTGAACTCGCAGCCTTGGGCGCGCAGCCGATCAGCGAGCATGAACTTGGAATCGAACATCCACGGATAGGTCTTTTCAAAAGTTTCGCTGGCCTCGCGCTCAGTGATAGGCCAAACCGCGTAGCCATCCCTCAGCCTCGGGTCCTGATTTCTGTACACGATGGCTTCCAGTCGCACGATGGCGTCTTGTGACTTCACGATTTCAGGCGCGCTGCAGTCGTTTACCATAGTTACGTAGCGCGCAGCCTCGTTGTAGGCCACACGGGCGGAGTCGAGATCGTTCTGTCCCCATCTCGGCATCAACTCGCAGCCGGCGAGGGCGAAGAAAATGATCAGAGTCCTCAATGGATGCTTGACCACTCCAGACTTCTACCTCTTTGCCACCGTTGTCCACACGTTCGCATTCTGCCATCGGATGGTCGATTGGCAAGCCCATTTCATCCGACAATGTTCGGCGGCATATTCTGGATGACGCGCGATTTACTGCCTTAGCCCGCACGGACAACAACAGCTGTCATCCGCTGTTTGCCGGCAAGCAGGCCCTTGCTGGGGAAGCGATCGCCGACACCTCGATCGAGAAAAAGCGCATCGTGTTCGAAGGCGACATCCCGTCGGCGATCAATCCGCCGCCGGGCTGCCCCCTTCCAGGCCCGATGTCGCTGGAAACGACGTATGCCTGGCAACCTCCGCGAGGCCATCCTGCCGCCGATGACCACGTTTGGCGAAGGGCATCTGATCAGGTGCCATCTGGCCCGCGCAATCCTGGACGAGATGGAGCCGGTCATCACCCAGGTCGGTCAGAAGTGCTCGATGGAGCGATAGCGACACCCAGGTCCCGGGCGCATGTCTATGGCATGCAACGCCTTCCTTGCCGGTTTTGACTCCCCCATGGCCAAGTGAATATAAACGGGGTCAAAGCGGCCACAACGAAGGCGACCGTCATGTCCAATCATCTGAAATTCTATATCAATGGCACCTGGGTGGACCCGGTGACGCCGCGCACGCTGGACGTCATCAATCCGGCGACGGAAGAAGCCTATACGAAGATCTCGATCGGCTCGGCGGCGGATGTCGATCGCGCCGTCGCCGCGGCAAAGGCGGCCTTTCTACGGTTTTCCCAGACCACCAAGCGCGAGCGTGTCGCCCTGCTGACGCGCATCATCGAATGCTATCGCGCGCGCATGGAAGATATCGCTCAGGCGGTCTCCGCCGAGATGGGTGCACCGATCGGCATGGCGCGCGACAGCCAGGCGGCGGCAGGCCTGGCACATCTGGACTCGACCTTGAAGGCGCTCGAGCGCTTCGAGTTCGAGGAAACCCGCGGCACCACCCGCATCGTGCGCGAAGGCATCGGCGTGGTGGGACTGATCACGCCCTGGAACTGGCCGCTGAACCAGATCGCCTGCAAGGTTGCCCCCGCCATCGCCGCCGGCTGCACCATGGTGCTGAAGCCGAGTGAAGTGGCGCCGATCACCGGCATCATCTTTTCCGAAGTGATGCACGCGGCCGGCGTCCCGGCCGGGGTCTACAACATGATCAGCGGCGATGGCCCGTCGGTCGGAGCGGTCATGTCGGGCCATCCGGACATCGACATGATGTCCTTCACCGGCTCGACCCGGGCCGGCATCCTGGTCGCCAAGGCGGCCGCCGATACGGTGAAGCGCGTCAGCCAGGAGCTGGGCGGCAAGTCGGCCAACATCATCCTGCGCGATGCCGACCTGGCCTGGTCGGTCACCAAGGGCGTGCAGGGCTGCTTCAACAACAGCGGCCAGTCCTGCAACGCGCCGACCCGCATGCTGGTGCCGCGTGAACTTCAGGCCGAGGCGCTCTCCGTCGCCAAGCAGACCGCCGAGGCACACAAGGTCAATGATCCCAAGGCGGATGGCACGACCCTTGGCCCGGTGGTGAGCGAAGTCCAGTTCAACAAGATCCAGCAGCTGATCGAGAGCGGCATCAAGGAAGGCGCCACTTTGGTCACCGGCGGCACCGGCCGGCCGGAGGGATTGAACCGCGGCTATTACGTGCGCCCGACCGTGTTCGGCGATGTCCGGCCGGACATGACCATCGCGCGCGAGGAGATCTTCGGACCCGTCCTCTCGATCATGCCCTATGACAGCGAGGACCAGGCGATCGAGATCGCGAACAATACGGTGTATGGCCTCTCGGCAAACGTCGAGTCGAAGGACATCGAGCACGCGCGGAAAGTGGCGCGCCGCATCCGCGCCGGCCAGGTGAAGATCAACTATCCCGCCTGGGACACCTTCGCGCCTTTCGGCGGCTACAAGCAGTCGGGCAACGGCCGCGAATATGCCGACTGGGGCATCCACGACTTCCTGGAAGTGAAGGGCATCATCGGCTACGGGGCGGCATAGCCATCAGGTCGCGGGAGGCGCGCGCAGAATGTCACGCAAAACGGCGGCCGAGCTCCGGAGCGCGCGGTGGTTCGCGCCCGACGATCTGCGCGGCTCCACGCACCGCTCGCGCTTCATGCAGATGGGATACGGGCCGGACGATTGGCGCGGCCGCCCGGTGGTCGCCATTATCAACACCTGGTCCGACATCAATCCCTGCCACGCGCATTTCAAGCAGCGGGTCGAGGATATCAAGCGCGGTGTGATGCATGCCGGCGGCCTTCCGATCGAGTTGCCGGCCCTGTCGCTGGCCGAAACCTATGTGAAGCCGACCACCATGCTCTATCGCAACATGCTGGCGATGGAGGTGGAGGAATTGCTGCGCTGCCACCCGGTCGACGGCGCGGTGCTGATGGGTGGGTGCGACAAGACCACGCCGGCGCTGCTGATGGGCGCCACCAATGCGGGCCTGCCGGCGATCTATGTCCCGGCCGGGCCGATGCTGCGCGGCAATTGGAAGGGCGAGGTGCTGGGCTCCGGCTCGGACGTGTGGAAATACTGGGACGAACGGCGCGCCGGCACCATCACGGCGGAGGATTGGGTCGGCGTCGAAGCCGGCGTCGCCCGCAGCGACGGCCACTGCATGACCATGGGAACAGCCAGCACCATGACCGCTATCGCGGAGGCGATCGGCATGACCTTGCCCGGCGCTTCGTCGATCCCCGCCGCCGATGCCAACCACATCCGGATGTGCTCTGCCGCCGGGCGGCGCATTGTCGAGATGATCTGGGAGGACCTGACGCCCGCGCGCATCCAGACCCGCGCTTCGTTCGAGAACGGCATCAAGGTTGCGATGGCGATGGGCTGCTCTACCAACGCCATCATCCACTTGATCGCGCAGGCGCGCCGCGCCGGTTGTGCCATCGGGCTTGAGGATTTCGAGGCCGCCAGCCGTGTCGTTCCGGTCATCGCCAACGTACGGCCCAGCGGCACGCGTTATTTGATGGAGGACTTCTTCTATGCCGGCGGCCTGCCTGCGCTGATGAGCCGGATGCGCGATCATCTCCATCTCGATGCAATGACCGTGACCGGACGGACTCTTGGAGAGAACATCGCCGGTGCCGTCGTCCACAATGAGGATGTCATCCGTTCGCTTGACAAGGCGGTCTATTTCGAAGGTGCGCTCGCGGTGCTGAAGGGCAACCTCGCGCCCGACGGCTGCGTGATGAAGCCGAGCGCCTGCGAGCCGCGGCTGCGGCGCCATTCCGGCCCGGCGCTGGTGTTCGATGATTATCCGTCCATGAAGGCCGCGGTCGACCGGGATGACCTCAACGTCACGCCGGACCATGTGCTGGTGCTGCGCAATGCGGGACCGCAGGGCGGGCCTGGCATGCCGGAATGGGGCATGCTGCCGATCCCCAGGAAGCTGCTGAAGCAGGGCGTGCGCGACATGGTGCGCATCTCGGACGCGCGGATGAGCGGCACCAGCTATGGCGCTTGCATCCTGCACGTGGCGCCGGAGGCGTATGTGGGGGGGCCGCTGGCGCTGGTGCGAACCGGCGATGTGATCTCCATCGACATCCCGGCGCGCAGCATCAACCTGGACGTCAGCGCGGAGGAGTTCGCCTGCCGCAAGGCCGCCTGGTCACCGCCGTCGCCGCGTTACGAGCGCGGCTATGGCTGGATGTTCGCACGCCACATCCAGCAGGCGAACGAAGGCTGCGATTTCGATTTCCTGCGCACCGGCTTCGGCGCGCCCGTCGCGGAGCCGGCGATCTTTTAGCGGGGCTATAATCATATATTGCTCGCGCTATCATCCCCCAGCGGATAGAGGAGCAAACCCATGGTCAAGGCAGTTGTTCTCGAGGAAAAAGACAAGCTTTCCCTGCGCGATATCCGTGTCGAGGAATCCTTAGGGCGGCGCGATGTGCGCATCGCCCTGCGCAATATCGGCATCTGCGGCAGCGACGTGCATTACTATACCCACGGCAAGATCGGCCCGTTCGAAGTGCGCGCGCCGATGATCCTGGGGCACGAAGCCTCGGGAATCATCGTGGAGGTCGGCGCCGACGTGACGGAGCTCAAGGAAGGCGACCGGGTCTGCATGGAGCCGGGCATTCCGGACCTGACCAGCAGGGCAAGCCGCCTCGGCATCTACAATCTCGACCCAGCGGTGCGGTTCTGGGCGACGCCGCCGGTGCACGGCATCCTGCGCCCGGACGTGGTCCATCCCGCCGACTTCACTTTCAAACTGCCGGACAATGTCTCGCTCAAGGCGGCGGCGATGGTGGAACCGCTGGCGACCGGTGTGCACGGCGCGACCAAAGCTGAGATCAAGCCGGGCGACGTCGCTGTGGTAACGGGTGCCGGCCCGATCGGCCTGGTGACGCTGCTGGCGGCGCGGGCTGCCGGCTGCGCGCGCGTCATCGTCAGCGACGTGGACGAGGCCAAGCTGGAGCTTGCCAAGACCCTGGGCGCGGCCGTCACGGTCGATGCACGGTCGGAGAAGCTGGTCGATGCGGTGAAGCGCGAGACCGATGGCTGGGGCGTCGACGTGGCGTTCGAATGCTCGGGCAACCGGAAGGTCGCGCCGACCTTGTTCGACGCGATCTGCCCCGGCGGACGGGTCGTTTTCATCGGCATGCCGGTGGAACCGATGTCCTATGACGTCACCCACGCCGCGGTCAAAGAGGCTCGGGTGGAACACATTTTCCGCTATGCCCACGTCTTTCCGCGCTGCGTGGCTATGCTCGGCTCTGGCGACATCGACGTGACGCCGCTCATTACCAAGACCTTCGGCTTCGAGGACAGCATCCGCGCCTTCGAGTTCGCCACCAGGCCGCCGACCGGCTCGGTCAAGGTCCAGATCGAGATGCCAAGCTGAACAGGGAGTGGAGTTCATGTATCTGGAGAAGCTGAAACTCGACGGCAAGGTCGCGGTGGTGACCGGCGGCGGACGCGCGATCGGCCTTGCCTGCACCACGGCCCTGGCCGAGGCCGGCGCCAAGGTGGTGATCGCCGACGTGGATCCCGCGGTCGCGGCCAGCGGCCAGGCCGAGCTGCGCAAGATCGGCCTCGATGCCGAGACGATCCAGATGGATGTCGTCAATTCCAAGCAGGTGACCGAGGTCGCCGACAAGCTGGCGGCCAAGCACAGCCATGTCGACATCCTGGTCAACAATGCCGGCATCGCGCGCAGCGGGACGGCGGGCGAAGAGGTCAGCGACGAGCTCTGGCTGAACGTCAATGACGTCAACTACAACGGCGTCTTCTGGTGCTGCCGCGCCTTTGGCCGGCACATGCTGAAGGCGGGCAAGGGCTCGATCGTCAATATCGGCTCGATGTCCGGCTTCATCGTGAACCGACCGCAGAAGCAGGCCTATTACAACGCCTCCAAGGCGGCGGTACATCACCTGACCAAGTCGCTGGCGGCGGAATGGGCGGATCGCGGCGTGCGCGTCAACTCGGTGGCGCCGACCTATATCGAGACGCCGATGATCCATTCCGTCCCGGGCGTCGAGGCTATGATGAGGGATTGGCTGCGCGATACGCCCATGAACCGGCTCGGCCAGCCGGATGAGATTGCCTCGGTGGTGCACTTCCTGGCGAGCGACGCAGCCAGCCTGCTGACGGGCTCCATCGTCTCGGCCGACGGCGGGTTCACGTGCTGGTAGGGCTGCAACTGCACCAGCGTGGGTGACTACGACTACATCTGGTGCGGCACTGCAAGCGCAACGTCAAGACCAACCACCATCCGGTCGGCACCTGCCGGATGGGCCCGGATGGCGAAGGGATGGCTGGGCTGGATGAGAAGCTGCGCGTACGCGGCGTGCAGGACCTGCGGGTGTTCGACGTGTCGATGATGCCGACCTTGGTGTCGGGCAACACCAACGCGCCGGCGCTTGCCGTCGCCGACCGCGCAGTCACGCTGAAGATGAATTGAGGTTCGGCGTTCCAGGTCATCCACTCACGTCCCGTTTCGCGACCAAGCGTCGAAACACCTCTCTCAACTCCGCTTGGTTTCTGCCACCGTGATCTTTGAGTGAATGGACGATCTTCTTCCCGGCATCCACCAACTCGCCTGGAGTCATCGGCAATCCGCGAAGTGCCAGACCCAACGGATACTGCCCGGTTGCGAAGTCGCCCAGGTCGAAGCCCGCGGCGTGCACCAACAGCCCGAGCATATGATCGTCGCCCAGTTCACTCGCTGCGAGCGCGGGATTCGCGAATAGTCCTTTGTCCCGCATGGCGACCAGGGCCTGGTGGCTGAAGAAGGATGCAGCGCCCAGGCAATGCTCTCCATCCTCGTAGCCGTGACGGCGCGCGCGCGCGTAGATTGGCCGGAGTGCCATCCAACGCTTCGGATGCTTGAGGATGGCAGTGGAATGCAATTCGTGGCGAAGGGTCCGTGCCGCGGAGGCGAAGCTTCGCGCATATCCGGTGCAATTGACGCGATAGCTGCCCAGGCAGCCGATATGGGGGTTGGCAGCGAAATACCTGGCAGCATCGAGGTCCGGATCGGGCCCGATGATCAGCGCATCGTCGTCGAGGCGGAGCACAACCTCAAGATCGTAGGTATCGAGTATCTCGGCAAAGCAGGTGGTGACGTTGAAATACAGCGTGCCGAGCGTCGAAGCCCTGCCGTCGCTCGGGAAACGCCGGTATCGCAGCATCGGCGGATCGCGCGATCCGATCCGCTCGAGCCCGTCGCGCGTGTTGTCCGCGACGACCACCGCGACATGGGACATATGATCAAACACGCTAGCGATGGTGTCGTTGGTGAATTCCGGTTCGGAGCGAGGGCCAACGGGAATTAGAACGACGCATCGCGTTCTGTGCTTAGCCATGCTGTCTGCCTCTCGCGAGAAATTGCGACCAGCACAGGCCATAATACGCAATAGTAACGCAACTTTAGGAGGCATTGCAAGAAAGCATTGCGCCAAGAAAGCTTGAATGCCGCTCTGGCGTGCTATTTCAGGACAAGCGCCGCAGCAACTCCGCCGCGAATTCGGGCAGGGTGTCGTCACGCGCACCCATGATGATGATGCGGTCTCCGGGTTGGGCGAGGGCGATGAGCTTGTCACCACAGGCGGCGCGATCGGCGAAGGCGAAAGCGTCATGGCTCTGGAACTTGACGCCGCGAACGATGTCTTCGCTGGTCACCAGCCGTTCGGTGGTGCCGCCGTAATAGACCGGCTCGGGCATCACCAGAGCGTCGCCTTCATTCAGGTTCTCGGCGAAGCAGGCGATCAGCTCGCTCTGCATATGCTTCAGTGGGCGATAGCCGTGGGGCTGGAACATCACGAGCAGGCGGCCGGGAAAAGCGTGCAAAGTGTCGAGGGTCGCGGCGATCTTATCGGGGTTGTGTGCGAAATCGTCGATGATGGTGACGCCGTTCGCGGTGCCCACCCGCTCGAACCGGCGCTTGATGCCGCAGAAGCCGCTGAGCGCTTCCGCCGCATCGCGCAGTGAAAGGCCACAGGCGCGCGCCGCGCACAGGGCCGCGAGGGCATTCGAGACATTGTGCGCGCCCGGCACTTGCAAATGCACCTTGGCGCGCACGCCCGTCTCGCGCTCCGTGACGTCAAAGTCGATCCCTTCGAGCGAAGGCCGAAGACCATGCGCGAGCAGATGTGCGCTTGGATCGGTCAGGCTGTAGGTCGAGACCGCGCGCGGCGGCAGCGATGCCGCCAGCGCCTTCGTCTCCTCATTGTCGAGATTGAGGACCGCGATCTCCGCCTTGGCGACGAAATCGCGGAACAAGGCACGGAGCTCGTCCATCGTCTTGTGGTCAAGCGAGATGTTGTTGACGATTGCGATCCGTGGATTGAACAAGGCGATCGAGCCGTCGCTTTCATCGACTTCGCTGATGAAGGCATCGCCGCTGCCCACCACCGCGCCGGCAAAGGGAATCTGCGGCGTGATGAAGTTCTTCATGATGGCGCCGTTCATGATCGTCGGGTCGCGGCTGGCGTGATGGAGGATCCAGCCGATCATGCCGGTGGTGGTGGATTTGCCGCTGGTCCCGCCGATGGCGATGCTCTGCGGCGCGGCGTTGAAGAGCTGGGCCAGCAGTTCGGCCCGACGCATCACGGGCACACCGAGGCGGCGGGCGGCCTGGACGTCCGGCACCGTTTCCTCGACCGCGGCGGAGGTGACCAGGACCTGATCCGCCTGTGTCACGCCGCTGCCGTCCTGGGCGTGGAGGGCGATGCCGCGGTCGCGCAGGAACTGGAATTTCTGGGCCAGCCGGCCTTGATCCAGGGAACGGTCGGAGCCCTCCACGGAGAAGCCCTTGGCCCGCAGAATCAGGGCGAGCGGCAACATTCCGCTACCGCCGATCCCGCAGAAGAAATAAGGTCGCGCCTGATTCGGCCCCAAGGTCATACGCACTGATCGCACAGGTTGGGACAGCGGTAAATGCCCCGAGTAAAGCAGATCAACGGTAAATGGGCGGTGAATGACACGCAGGATTAGGGTCGGGATTGTCGCGCCCTCATCGCGCCTGGAGCACCCGATGGCCGAGCGGGTGACGGCGCTGGCCGCCGAGCACTACCCCGCGGTCGAGCTCGCCTTCCATCCACAATGTTTCCTGTCGTCGGGGCATTTTGCCGGATCCGACGCCGACCGCGCCGCTTCCTTCGTCGAGGTCGCCAATGACGCCTCGTTCGATGCGCTGTGGTTCGGGCGCGGCGGCTATGGCTCCTGCCGCATCGCCGAGGAGGCGCTGGGAAAGCTGAACGGCGCCGCCGCCGCCAAGACCTATCTGGGATACAGCGATGCCGGGGCGCTGCTCGCCGGTCTCTATGCCAGGGGGTTCCAGGGAGTCGTCCACGGCCCGATGCCGGCCGATATCGTCCGCACTGGCGGCGAGGCGGCGGTCCTGCGGGCGCTGTCTTATCTCTCGACCGGGGCCGCCGACACGCTGGAGCTGTCGGTCGCATCCTCCGGTAAGGTGGCTGCCTTCAACATGATGGTTTTCAGCCAGCTCATCGGCACGCCGCTGCAGCCCGATCTCGCCGGCCATGTGCTGATGCTCGAGGAAGTGTCGGAATACATGTACCGCATCGATCGCTCGCTGTTCCACATCACGAGCAATCCGGCGGTCCGGCGCGTCGCCGGCATCAGGCTCGGCCGCTGCAGCGCGATTCCCGACAACGATCCGGATTTCGGCCAGACCGAGGTCGAGGTCGTCCAGCATTGGTGCCGGAAATCCGGCATCCCCTATCTCGGCCGCGCCGATATCGGCCACGATGCCAGCAACAAGATCGTGCCATTCGGCGGGTTGCGCTCGGCTTGACGCTATTCGGCGTTGATGCGCAGCGCGTCCAGCAATGCAAGCCCGCGGGCAAGCGACGCGCCGGCCGCCACGATCATCTGCGGCAGCACCACCCATTCCAGTGTCCAGGCCGCACCGGAGCGCTCCTGTTCGTGCACCAGCGCGTGGTGCATGGCAGAAACCTGGGTTGCGTTAAAGCGGGCGAGCGTCACCAGGACCTCGGCCAGCACAGGGTTCTGTTTGTGGTGCATCGCGGAGGACTGGCCGGCGCCGGTCACGGTCACGTCGGCGATCTCGTTCTGGGCCATCAACGCGACGTCCTGGCCGATCTTGCCGAGAGATCCGGTCAGCAGGGACAACCAGCTCGCGAGTTCCGTCGGTGTGTCCCGCGCGCTATGCCAGGAAATGGCCGGTACGGCAAGGTCGAGGCGGCTCGCCAAGGCGGCGGCCACCGATGGTCCTTTGTCGCCGAACTTGTCCAACGTTCCGACCGGTCCACCGAACTGAACAACCAGCAGGCGCGGCATCAACTCCTGCAGGCGCTTCTGATGCCGTGTGAGCGGAGCGCGCCAGGCGGCGATCCGATCCGCCCAGGTGATCGGCAAGGCGCGCTGCATGCGCGTGCGTGCCATCGCCGCGATGGAGCCGTGATCCGCCGCCAAGGCCGCCAAGCGGCTATCGAATGCGTTGAGGCGCGCCGCCAGAATGCCAAGCACTGGTCTCAGGCGCAGGATCAGACTGGTATCCAACGCATCTTGGCTGGTCGATCCGAAATGGACGTAGACACCATGCGGTGTCCCGACCGCTTGGCGCAGCTGCCTGACCCATTCCGGCACGACCATGCCGTCGCGCGCCGTTCCCTTTGCCAAGGCCGGTAGATCGGGTTGGAAAGTGAGCGCCGTCGCGGCGATTGCCTGCGCGGACTCCATGGGAATAATGCCGAGTTCCGCCTCGGCCATCGCCAGGGCGACCTCGAACTCCAGCATCGCCCGCAGCTCGGCCTCGGCGCTGAAATGGCGCGCGACTTCCTCGTCGCCGAGCAGGGCGGCCAGCCAGGGATGATCGAAGACCGAAACGCTCATGGCGGCAATCTACCTGCTTTCGGCGGGGGCCGCTAGAAATCGAAGAAGACGGTCTCGCGGTCGCCCTGCAGATGGATGTCGAACCGGTAGAGCGGCCGGCCCTGGCCCGGTTCCTTGTTGGAGATCAAGGTCGCGACGAGCTCGGGCTGTCCGACCATTTGCAGGACCGGATCGGTCGCATTGGCTTGGGCCTCGTCGGAGAAATAGAGGCGGGTCTGCAGGTGGATGTTGATGCCGCGCGCGAAGATCGAAAGCGAGATGTGCGGCGCCTGTTTCCGGCCGTCGCGAAACGGCGTCTGGCCCGGCTTGACGGTCTCGAAAAAGAACAGGCCGGTCTCGAAATCGGTGGCGGCGCGGCCCCAGCCGGTGAAATCGTTCGAACCATATTGGCCGTTGGCGTTGGCTTGCCAGATCTCAACCATGGCGTCCTTCACCAGCACGCCAGCGCCATCATGGATCGTGCCCTCGATGCGGATGCGCTCACCCAGCGTGCCGTCGCGCGCGAGGATGTTCGGCTGCTCGGGCGTTTTTGTCTTGAGGCCGGCGACCGCCGGCAGCGTTCCGATATGGACAAAGGGGCCGGCGGTCTGGGACGGCGTTTCTTTCAGCGCCATCTCAAGAGCCCTCGAAATGTGTCGCGTTGCGTCCACGCAGCACGATGTCAAAGCGGTATGCCAGGCAGTCGAATGCCTGCATGTTCTGCATATCGAGCTTCGCGACCAGGCTGGCAATCGCCGCCTGACCCTTGACCGTGTTGACGATGGCGCAGCGCGCAATCAGCGGATCGCCCTCGAAATAGAACTGCGTCACCAGCCGCTGCACGAAGGCATGGCCGAAGATCGACAGATGGATATGGGCCGGCCGCCAGGCGCAACCATCGTTCGGGAACGGGTAGGGTCCGGGCCGGATGGTGCGGAAGGAATAGCGGCCCTCCGCGTCGCTCACCACCCGCCCGCAGCCGCCGAAATTGGGGTCGAGCGCCGCCATGTATTTGTCGTTCACATGGCGGTATTTGCCGCCGGCATTGGCTTGCCAGATCTCGATCAGCGCGCCGGGGACAGGCCGCCCGTTCTCATCCATCACCGTGCCGTGGACGATGATGCGCTCGCCGATCGCATCGCCGGTGGTCGCGTAGTTGCGGATCAGATCGCTGTCGAGAGGGTCGAGCGCTCCGTGACCGAACACCGGTCCGCTCAACTCGCCGATCGACTGTGGCAAGGACAGCAATGCACGGCGCGGCGCGCGGAAGGTCGTCGATCGATAGGCGGGCGTATAGGCGGCGGGATGCCAGCTTCGGTCGCGACGCCGATATTCGCCGTGCTCACTCATTTCGGCTTCTTCCGCTTCAGAGGTTTGCCCGCCATCTCGGCATAGATCTGCTTGACGATCTTGATAGCGTGATTGGCGGCGGGGACGCCGGCATAGATCGCAACATGCATCATCGCCTCGCGCAGATCCTCCTTGCTGGCTCCGGTGTTGCGCGTTGCCCGCACATGCATCGCCAGCTCTTCGTCGTATCCCAGCGCGGCCAGTAGGGCGATCGTCACCATCGAGCGTTCGCGCTTGCTCCAATGCGGTCGCGACCAGACGGAGCCCCAGGCGCCCTCGGTGATCAGCGCCTGGAACGGCGCATCGAACTCGGTCTGACTGGCTTCCGCCCCATCGACATGGGCATCGCCCAGGACGGCGCGGCGCGTCTCCATGCCCCGCGCGAACAGTGCTTGCTGCTTCGGTCGACTAGGCACTCAGGTCTCTCCTGATGAAGGGCTCGATCCGGCCGGCCAATATTCGCGGCTCCTCGACGCAAGGCAGATGGCCGGCATGGGGTATCGTCCTGAAAGATGCGTTCGGGATGAGCGTGCTCAGCGATTCCACCATCTCGGGCGGCGTCGCGCGGTCTTCCTCGCCCGCCAGGCAGAGCGTCGGCTGCGTCAGGCTGCGGCTCGCCGCCGTCAGGTCGGCATCGCGCAGCGCCGCACAGGTACCGATATATCCCTCGACCGGGGTGCGGACCAGCATGTTGCGATAGCCGGCGAGGTCCGCCGAGCGTGTCCGCCGAAACTCGGTCGAAAACCAGCGCTCCAGCACGGCATCTGCGATCGAACCGATGCCGCCCTCGCGGATGGCCTCGATACGCGCATTCCACATCTCGGGCGTCCCGATCTTGTGCGCCGTATCGCACAGCACCAGCAGACGGACCAGCTCGGGCCGCTGCGCCGCCAGGCCCTGCGCGATCATGCCCCCGACCGACAATCCGACGACGATCGCATTCTTGATCCCGTGCACATCGACCAAGGCCGCCAGATCGGAGATATGGTCGTCGATCGAGTAGGGCGCCGGCGGCGCCTCCGACAATCCGTGGCCGCGCAGATCGTAACGCAGGATACGGAAGTTGTCGGCAAAACACGCCACCACATCGTCCCAGATCCGCAGGTCGGTCCCGAGCGAATTCGCGAACACGATCGTCCGCGGTTGCCGCGCATTCTCGTCCTTGAAATGCAGGACCTGATGGTTGAACAGGCCGAAGGGCATGCCGGCGCCCGCTCCTTGGTCTTGCCGCCGGAAGCGATCTTGGCCGCGCCGATCAGTTATGTATAGTAACGTTTCATGCTGGAAGCATAATCATTTGGATATGGCTCGGGGGAACGGATGTCGCTTGATCAGCGGGTGAAATACCGCCACCTGCAATGCTTCCTGGAGATCGCGCGCCAGCAGAGCGTGGTCAAGGCGGCCGCCGCTTTGTCCATTACCCAGCCGGCCGTTTCCAAGACCATCCGCGAGCTGGAGGAGGTGCTGGGCGTGGCGCTGTTCGAGCGGCGCGGGCGTGGCGTCGCGCTGACGCGCTTCGGCGATGTGTTCCTGCGCTATGCGGGCGCGAGCGTGACGGCATTGCGCCAGGGCATCGATTCCATCAGCCAGGCGCGCACCACGGGCGGGATGGCGATCAAGGTCGGTGCCCTGCCGACCGTGTCGACGCGGGTCATGCCGCTTGCGGTCAGCCTGTTCAAGCAGGAGAATATGGGGACGATCGTGCGGGTGGTGACGGGCGAGAATTCGGTGCTGCTCTCGCAATTGCGCACCGGCGATCTCGACCTGGTGGTCGGGCGCCTCGCCGACCCCGAGCTGATGACCGGCCTCAGCTTCGAGCATCTCTATTCCGAGCGTGTGTCCTTCGTTGTCCGGCCGGACCATCCGTTGCTGCGGGAGACACCGTTCGACCTCGCCAGGGTCGCGCGCTATACCGTGCTGATGCCGACCGAGGGTTCGATCATCCGGCCGCTGGTCGAGCGTTTCCTGATCACCCACGGCATCGCCACCATCCCCGACCAGATCGAGACCGTGTCGATGGCGTTCGGCCGGCGCTACACCCGCATGACCGATGCGGTCTGGATCATTTCGCGCGGTGTCATTGCCGACGACCTGGCCGATGGCGTGCTGGCCGAATTGCCGGTGGCGACCGAAGCGACGACCGGACCGGTCGGCCTCACCACCCGCGCTGATACGCCGCCCAGCCTTCCCGCCGTGATGCTGATGCAGACCATCCGGGAGGCGGCCCGCAAGATTGCCCTCATGTCAGCAGATGCACCAGGCCCAGCGCCAGGCCGGGAAACAGCAGCACCAGCACGAGCCGGACGATATCGGCGGCGATGAAGGGCAGGACGCCGCGATAGGTGCGCGCGATCGGCACGCTCTTGGCAATCGCGCTGATCACGAAAACGTTGAGCCCGATCGGCGGCGCGGTCAGGCCGATCCCGACCACGATCAGCAGCAGGATGCCGAACCAGATCGCGAGGTCGTCCGGCTGCATCCCGAAATCGAGCGCGGAAACGATCGGGAAGAACACCGGCAGCGTGAGCAGGATCATCGCCAGTTCATCCATGACGGCGCCCAGCAGGATGTAGAGCGCCAGCATGGCGGCGAGGATGCCATAGGGCGGCATGCCGAGCGACGTGATGTATTCGGCCGCCTGCATCGGCATCCGGGACAATGCCAGGAATGCGTTGAAAATCTCCGACCCCATCAGGATCACGAAGATCATGGCGGTGGTGGAGGCCGTGTTGAGGATGCTGGTGCGCAGCGCCGCCCAGCCGAGCGTTCGCTGCGCCAGACCGATAACCAGGAGCGCGATGGTGCCGACGGCCGCGCCTTCGGTCGGCGTGAAGATGCCGCCGTAGATTCCGCCCACGACGAGAATCGCGACCAGCACGGCAGGCCAGACGGTTTTCAAGTGGCGCCGGCGGTCGCCTTTCTGGCGGGCAGGGCCGGGCGGCGCCAGATCGGGCCTTCGCCGCACGATGAGATAGATCGTGCCGAAATAGAACAAGGTCGCCAGCAGGCCCGGCACGAAGGCGGCCATGAACAGCTTGGCGATGTTCTGCTCCACCGTGATCGCATAGATCACCAGGATCACCGACGGCGGGATGAGGATGCCAAGCGTGCCGCCGACAGCGATCGTGCCGGTGGCGAAGCCGTCGTGATATTTGTGGCGCAATAGTTCCGGCAGTGCGGCGCGGCCAAAGGTGGCGGTGGTTGCAACCGACGATCCGCAGATCGCGCCGAACGCGGTGCAGGCAGTGATCACGGCCATGGCCAACCCGCCGCGCACTTGTCCGATAGAGGCGGCCGCCGCCCGGAACAGAGCGTTGGAGAGCCCGGTCTGCTCTGCCAATGCTCCCATCAGGATGAACAACGGAATGACGGACAGGGTGTAGGTGGCGAACAGGTTGTAGGCATTGGTCTTGAGAAAGCCGAGCAGCGCCGACGTGCTGGAGAGATAGACGTAGCCGAGGCAGCCGGTGACGAACATCGCGATGCCGACATGCAGTCGCATGGCGATCAGTACCAGCATCCCGCCAAAACCAAGCAAGGCGATCCAGGTGCCGCTCATGGCCTTGTCCGGAGCAGGGACCAGGCGGTCGACAAGGCGACGATGGCGAGGAACGCGCAGGTGACGGCGCCGAAGGCGACACCGGGCCAGACCGGAATGCGCAGCACCATCGAGACTTCGTGTGATGCCAGCATGTCCCACGTTCCGCGCGCCAGACAGCCCGCGACCAACGCCATCGCCGCGGCATAGACCAGGTCCCAGACGCCATCGATGCGATGCCGGAAACGTACCGGCAAATGTGCGGTGAAGGTATCGACCACGATATTGCCTCGCACGATCTGGCAATAAGGCAGGAAGGCGAACACCGCGACGGCGGTGCCGACCTGCGCCAATTCGAAGTCTCCCGGGATCGGCGCGGAAAGCAGCCAGCGGCGCACGACGCTGACCACGACCACGCCGGCCACTGCCAGCGCGACCACGCCGCCGAACACGGCCAGTATCCTGGCGGCGCGCTCGATCATGCTCGGCGCGCGCTGCGGTTCCGGGGAAGCGGTCGGGATCGTCTCATCCATGCGGGTTGCGCGTCACGTAGAGGAGCGCGCCGGCAGGCGACGACCCGCCAGCGCCAAGAAACATGGAGACGCTGTCAGGCGCTTTCGTATTTGGCAAGCAGGCTCTTCGCTGATTCGATCAGCGCGGGCGCGTCGATGTTCTTGCCCTGCATCTCGGCTACCCAGGATTCGGTGACCGGCTTGGACGCGTCCATCCACGCCGCCTTATCGGTCTCGCTCAGGGTGAGGATGGTGTTGCCCTTGTCCTTCACCATCTTCTCGACATCGGCGCCGGCCTGGTCCCAGACCTTGCCGGCCTCGGTCGCGAATGCCATCCCGGTGGTCTCGTCGATGACTTTGCGCACGTCCTCGGTCAGTCCTTCATATCTCGCGGGGTTCATCGCCAAGAAGAAGGACGCGGTATAGAAGGTGGGTGTGCCTGGTATCTCGGTGTGAAACTTCACCAGCTCGTGCAGCTTGATAGCCGGCACGACTTCCCACGGCACCACGGCGCCGTCGAGCACTCCCTGCGCGAGGCTTTCAGGTACCTGCGGCACCGGCATCCCGATCGCGGCCACCCCGACCGCCTTCAGGGCTTCGCCGGCCAGACGGGTGGGGAAGCGCAGCTTCTTGCCCTGGAGATCGGCCAGGATCTCGATCTTGTCGCGGCAATGGATGACGCCGGCGTCGTGCGACCAGAAAGACAGCAGCTTCACGTCCTTGGTCTCTTCCCCAAGATGAGCATCGGCATAGTCCTGCGAGGCCCTGGCATTCACGATGCCGCGCGGGGAGGCGATGAACGGCAGCTCGAACACTTCGGTTCTCGGGAAGCGGCCGGGCGTATAACCGGGCAGAGTCCAGACGATGTCGGCGACTCCGTCCTTCGCCTGGTCGTAGAGTTCCGGCGGCTTGCCGCCGAGCTGCATCGACGGAAAAATCTCGATCGCAACCTTGCCGCCGGACAGTTCCGCCACCTTCTTGGTCCAGGGATCAAGCAGCCGCGCGTGCACGTTGGACTTTGGCGGCAGGAAATGATGGAGGCGAAGGGTGACCTCTGCCGCCTTCGCCGGGCGCATGCGCAGCAGCGTCGGGGCGGCCACGGCCGCCGCACTCGTCTTGATCAGGGCGCGTCTGGACAGGTGCATGGATTTTCTCCTCCCGCGATGCCGCTCGTGACCAGCGAAGTCCGAACGGGCTTGTTGTCATGCTGGGCGTCTGTCGGCCCATTTTGCCATCGACTACAAGATACTAGATGGTTTGGTTATGTATAATGAAGAATTACCCCTCTCACATAACCGGCATACTATGGAGGTCCAGCTAATAGGGCAGCCCGACATAGTTCTCGGCCAAGCCGGTGGCGGCTGCGCGCGAGCCGACCAGATAATCGAGTTCCGCGAGCTGGATGCGCTGTCCGAACGGCCCGGTATCCGGGAATCTGTGCAACAGCGAGGTCATCCACCAGGAGAAGCGCTCCGCCTTCCACACCCGCGCCAGTGCGCGTGCCGAATAGCAATCCAGCCCTTTGTCCGACTGAGTGCGGTAGTGGTCGATCAAGGCTTCCGACAGATAGTACACGTCGCTGGCCGCCAGATTGAGGCCCTTTGCGCCCGTCGGCGGCACGATGTGGGCGGCATCGCCCGCCAGAAACAGCCGGCCGAAACGCATCGGCTCGGCGACGAAGCTGCGCAGCGGCGCGATGCTCTTCTCGATCGATGGCCCGGTCGCCAGGCGCGCCGCCGCTTCCTGGCCCAGCCGGCGACGCAGCTCGTCCCAGAACTTGTCGTCCGGCCAATTCTCCACATGCTCGGACGCATCGCACTGGATGTAATAGCGGCTGCGGGTTGCTGAGCGCATGGAGCAGAGCGCAAAGCCGCGCTCGTGATTGACGTAGATCAGCTCCGGCGAAACCGGCGGCACATCCGCCAGCAGCCCGAGCCAGCCGAAAGGATAGACGCGCTCGAAAACCGAGATCGCGCTCTCGGGCACGCTCTGCCGGCTGACGCCGTGGAATCCGTCGCAGCCGGCAATGAAGTCGCAGGCAAGTTCCTTCGTCTCGCCTTCCTTGACGTAGCGCACGATCGGTCGCGCGCCGTCATAGCCGCTGGGCACGACGTTCTGGGCCTCGTAGACAACAGGCGCGTCGGCGGCGGCGCGGGCCTCCATCAGGTCCCGCGTGACTTCGGTCTGGCCATATACCATGACGCTCTTGGCGGTGAGTTCCTTGAAGTCGATGCGATGGCGCGCGCCTCGGATGCTGAGTTCGATGCCGTGATGGATCAAGCCCTCGCGATGCAGCCGCGCGCCACAGCCGGCCTCGTCGATCAGGCCGACGGTACCCTGCTCCAGGACGCCGGCGCGAATGCGCCCCAGCACGTGATCGCGCGTGTGGCGCTCGAGAATGACCGTGTCGATGCCGGCCTTGTGCAGCAACTGGCCGAGCAGCAGGCCGGCGGGGCCGGCTCCGATGATCGCCACCTGCGTCCGCCGGCTCATGTCGCGCCCCGGAATGACATCCGGTGATTGTTACGCGGCAGGAGCGCCCCCGCAATCCGCTCTCCGGCAGCGATGCATGAATTTTCCGAGGGGCGATATAACCCGGCGTATGATGCCGGCCTCCCCTTGACGCGCCGGGTGGCCGCCGCGACGATGCTTGGCACCCCTCTCCGCAGGTCGGGAATCGGGCTTGTCGTCCCAACCCCGTCCGTTGAGATCAACCTCATTTCGGCATTGCTGAGATCGGGGTCATGCAGGTTGAGGCCGGCGAAGTTCGCACGGCTGAGGTTGGCGCGCTCGCCCTCCGCCTTGCCCTTGAGCCAGGCGTGATGCGCCGCGACCTCGCGCAGCAGCGAGCGGAGCTTGGCCGACCGTTGGCTGGCCGCCGCCGCCGCGCTCGACCGGCTCACGCGGAGCCAGCTTGAATTCGTACACCCAAGTCGCCATGCCGGAACTCCCCGCGGTTGAGACCTTGCGATCACAACGCTTTCTGCTCCGCCGGAAAGCGCGTCGCAACCACGGTTGGCCGGACCTGCATTCGCTCAAGCCAGGCCGCAAGCTTCGGAGCATCGCGCAGCAGCGCGCGCCCGCTCGGCGCCAGGTTGAAATAAGCGAGCATCGGCAGCGTCCACAGATCCGCGAGCGTGAGATGCGTGCCGACCAGGTAAACAGGCGCGGCGAGATCTTCCAGCACGCCGAGGCATTTCCGGGCACGCTCCAGCTCATCCTGCCGAAGTCGGCCGGCCCGATCGCGCTCCATCTCTTCGACATAGAGTCCCCAGACCAGCGCTTGGTAGCCGTAATTGTCCATGATCCGCATGATCTGCCGCATGCGCGCCCGCTCCTCAACTTCTTCCGGCAGCAAGGCGCGGCTATTGAAGCGGTCAACAATGTAACCCGCGATGGCATCGGTTTCGAACAACTGGAACCCGTCATGTTCGAGTGCGGGGATGCGGCCGAAGGGTTGGCGAGCGCGATAGTCCGCCGGGACGCCTTCCTTCGAGAAGATATCAACCTCGACCAGGTCGTATGGAACGCCGACCTCCTCCAGCACCAGACGCACGATACGCACGTAGACGCTGTAGGAAGCCCCGAAAAGCGTGACTCGATTCATGGCTCGATCTCCGCCGCATATAATTTGGAAGCATTCTACGGTCCGCAGGCGAAAGGCAATGTCCGTGACAAGCACGCGCCTGCGGGTCTAGGCTCTCATTCATTCGGTGGGGGACTGGATCATGGCTTCCATTGGCGATGTCGCGAAGCGCGCCGGGGTTTCGCTTGGCACGGCTTCGCGCGCGATCAACGGCAATCCGGCGGTCTCGCCGCAGTTGCGCGAGCGGGTGCTGGCCGCGGCGGCCGAGCTGGAATACCGCCCGAACGCGCTGGCCCGCGCGCTGCGCAGCAGCCGTACGCATTCCCTCGGCCTCATCGTGCCCGACGTCACGAACCCGTTCTTCGGCGAGCTCGCCAAGCATGTGGAACAGGTCGCGGCCGGCATGGGCTATACTGTGATGCTCGCCAATTCCAACGACGATCCGAAGGCCGAAGCGGAGTACATCAAAGTGCTGCTCGGCCGCCAGGTGGACGGGCTGCTGATCGTGCCCAGCGAGCAAACGCGGCAATTGCCGCGCGAGGCGAAGGTCCCGTTGGTGGTGGTCGACCGGCCGATGCGCGGCTATCCGCTGGTGGCGAGCGACCATCGTGCCGGCGCGATCGCGGCCGTGCAGCATCTGGTGTCGCTGGGACATCGGCGGATCGGCTGCATCGCGGGGCCGCGGCACCTGAGCGTGGCGCGCGAGCGCTATGAAGGCTATCGGTCGGTGGCGGCGCCGATCTATCGCGAGAACCGCTTCGATCTCGGCAGCGACACCATCATCGCGCGGTTCGACTACGATTGCGGCTATGACGCTGCGGTGAGGTTGTTGGCGCGACCGGATCGGCCCAGCGCGATCTTCGCCAGCTCCGACCAGCAGGCGATCGGCGCGCTGCGCGCCGCCGCGGACTTGGATCTGAAGGTGCCGGAGGACGTGTCGATCATCGGGTTCGATGCGATCAGCCTGGCAAAGATCGTAACACCGCGCCTGACAACAGTCGCGCAGCCGATCGCCGCGATCGCCGACATCGCTGTGCGCGCCGTTCTGCGCTTGCGTCAGGAGGACGCGAAGGTGGAACGGCACCGCCTGCCGACGCTGCTGCAGCCGGGCAATTCGACCGGTCCGGCCGCCAGCAATGTGGTTGTGCTCAAGGCCGGCAAGGACGCGTAGTCTACTGCTTGCGCTCGGGGAGCGTGCGCGGCGGCGCGGCCATGACGGCGCCCACCAGCTCCAGCAGCCGCTCGTTGCGCACCGGCTTCTCGATCACCCGGTCGGCCCCCAGGACTTCGGCCATATGCAGGAAATCCGCCTTATCGATCTGGCCGCCGCCCGACATCGCGATGATGCGCAGGGCAGGATACTCCGTTCGAATGCGCCGGATCGCCTCGATGCCATCCAGCTGCGGCATGATGATGTCGGTGAGGACCAGATCGATGCCGCCGCCCGCCAGCAATTCCAGCCCCTTGCGCCCACCGGCGGCCGTGCTCACGCGATAGCCGGCTCGCGTCAGGATGAGGGAGAGGGTTCGGCTGACCGCCGGATCGTCATCGATGATCAGAATGTTGCCATTGGCCGCGGTCATCGCAAGAACCTCGAAAGGAACAACCTGTCTGTAGGCGACAATGTTCCCACGCGGCTCATTGGAATTCTAGTATAAAGCGACTGCTTTCATCACAAATCGTAATAAACCGCCGCCTTCGATAACGGAAACGGCGGCGTTATGCAGCGGTTGAATTGCGCACGGTGCGGATCAGGACATCGCGCAATTGGTCGACACCCGTCGCCACGTCGGTTGACAGCTTGCGCACTTCGCCGGCGCGGTCGCCGGTCGCTGAGGCTTCCTCGGAGACCCGCGCAATGCGCGCAGCGACTTCCTGGGCCGCTTGCGAGGTCTGCGTCACGTTTCGGGTGATCTCCGCCGTGGTGGCGCTCTGTTCCTCGATGGCTGCTGCGATGGCGGACGAAACGCCCTCCACCTCCCGGATTGAGCTGGTGATCGTGCGCACCGCTTTTACCGCCAGATCGGTCGCGCCCTGTATCTCCGCGATCTGCTGGGTGATGTCCTCGGTCGCGCGCGCGGTCTGGTTCGCAAGCGATTTGACCTCGTTCGCCACCACCGCGAAGCCTTTGCCGGCTTCGCCGGCACGCGCCGCTTCGATGGTGGCGTTGAGCGCAAGCAGGTTGGTCTGGTTGGCGATGTCGCTGATGAGCTGGGTGACGGCGTTGATCTTGCGCACCGCGTCCGATAAGGCGGCGATCGTGCCTTCGGCCTCGGTCGAGGACTTCACGGCATCGAGCGTGACCTTGCGGGCGGACGTCACCTGCGAAGAGATTTCGCGGATCGAAGAGGTCAGTTGTTCCGAGGCGGCGGCAACCGTCTGCGCGTTCGCCAATGCCTGGGTCGAAGAGGCGGCGACAGTCTGGCTGTTCTCGCTGACGGCGCGGGCCGAATCGGCCATGTGGCCGGCGTCGCCCGACATCTGCTCGGTCAGTCGCGAAACGGCCTCGACCGCCTTGCGTGTTTCGCGCTCCACCGTATCGGCCATCGCCAGCAACGCGGCGCGCTTCTCGGCCTCAGATGCACTGCGATTCGCCTCTCGCTGCTGGCGGAGGTGCTCGCCTTCGATGCCCTGGCGGCGGAAGATGTCGACGGCCTCGGCCATCGATCCGATCTCGTCCCTGCGCCCGGCGGATGGAATCGTGATTTCCATCTGGCCCGCGGCCAACTGCTTCATGACGTCGGTCATGCGGGTCAGCGGACGCACAACACCGAACCCGAGGGCGATTACGCCGCCGACGATTGTTGCGAGCACGACGGCGGCCACCGACCAGACGATGATGGCGAAGGACTTCTCGCTTTCGGCCGCGGCAACTTCCGTCGCGGCATTCATCTCGGTGGCGCGTGCTACCATCTTGTCGACCACCGCGCGATGATCGGCATAGGCGGCGGCGATTTCGCCATACGCCTTGCGGGCGACATCCATGTCGCCTTTCTCGATCGCGGGCAGGAACTGAGTTTCGATCACGTTCCAGAAGCGCGAGACGTGAGTGTAGGATTCCTCGACGATCCACTGCTTGTTGACGGGGTCGAAATCGTGCAAATCCTTCCAATAGGTGTGGCGGTCGTCATACTCCTTGTGGAGTTGCTTCAGTCGAGCGCGGCGCTGCTCCAGGCTTGTCGGATCGTTCAGCAGAAGCGTCGATTCAAGATAGGATTCGATGACATATTCCGGCGGCGGCAGGATGTCGGCGATGAGGTCCTTGCCCAGCACGATCTGGCGATAGACCGGGCCGTTGACCTTCAGTTCGCTGAGCGCACTGACGCCGGTCCACAGGATCGCGATGCAACCCAAGGTCACGACCAAGCCGAAGAGATTGACCGCTCTACCAATGCTCAATCGAAGCTTCATCGTGGCGTTTCCCGCGCAAAGAGGTGGCGGGCATTGTGAGCAAGGGGGGTTAATAGTCTGTCACTGGATAAGCATTCAACGGCAAGTTTGCCGGCCATCTTTGCACAGTGGTGTTGAGTGATCAGAGGCCGAAATCGCCGATCTGGTGGCCACAAATGGTTGTTCGAGTATAGATTTTGGATCGTTCCAGTTCAAATGTATGACTTAATCCGATGCCGTCCGTCTTCTCATTTCGAAGAGGGAGGCGCGGCGGGGCTGGTGTGGAATTTTTCATAACAGTAACAATGCATTACTGACGGGAAAGGCGGGATTGCAACCATTTCCTGAATGATCGTTGACTTGCTCTGCGCTGCTTACTAGAACGTTCCAAAAAAGCGCCCAGCGGTGTGCATTACAATGCGGCGCGGTCCAGGGAGGACGTCGAATGCCAGCCGTTTCCCCGAGAGATCGGGTGACGATCGTCGAGATCGCCGCTGCGGCGGGCGTGTCGAAATCGACGGTATCGCTTGTCCTCAAGGGCAGCGAAAGCGTGCATCCCGCCACCCGCGAGCGGGTCAACGCCGCCATTCGCGACCTTGGCTATGTCTACAATCGTGGCGCCGCCAATCTGCGCCGCGCCCGCTCCAACATCGTCGGTATGATCATCCACGACCTGATCAATCCGTTCTGCACGGAGCTGGCGGTAGGGCTCGAGCGCAGCTTCCAGGCCGCGGGCTACGTTCCCTTCATCGCCAATACCGCGGAAAGCCCTGTCCGCCAGGCCGAGGTCATCAAGCTGATGCGCGAGCAGGGTGTGGCGGGTCTGATCATCTCGCCGGCCCGCGGGACCCCTGACGATGCGCTCGATGGGCTGGTGGCCGCTGGCGTTCCCGTGGTCCTGGCCGTGCGTCGCCTCAAGGGCCGCAGGATCCCGGTCGTGAGCCCCGACAATCGCCTGGGGGCCCGCTTGGCGGTGGAACGCCTCGCCGAACTGGGGCATCGGCGGATCGCGTTTCTGGGCGGCTATTCCGATTCCGTCGTGCGGGCGGAGCGGCTGGAGGGTTTTCGCGCTGCCATCGCCGATGCCGGGCTCGACCCGGACGGCGCCCTCATCGCCGCCGGCGCTCCCACCCGTGAAGGGGGCGCTCAGGCGCTGGAATCGGCGCTCGCGCAACGCAAGCCGCCCACCGGCGCCGTCTGCTTCAACGACATCGTGGCGTTCGGCGTATGCCTCGGCCTGCGCCGGCGCGGGATCCAGCCGGGGCGCGGTTTTGCCGTCATCGGTTTCGACGATGTCCAGGAGGCGGTGCATGCCGATCCGCCGCTGACCACGATTGCCGTCGATGTCATGGGCCTGGGCGAGCGGGCCGCCCAGAGCGTCCTCAAGATGATCGAGACCGGCCGCAACACTGCCGAGGATCACATCGGGGCCGTTCATCTGGCGGTGCGGGACAGTTGCGGTGGCCCGATCTCCGACCGCGAGGAGAAACGGGCATGAAGACTGCCAAACGTTGCAGTGCCGCCCCGCGGCGGCTACCGTCAATTCAGGTCTTGGGAGAAAGCCCGGCCGCGAGGCGGGCCGGAACAAAGGCAAGCCAGGACCCCCTAACCATGCGCACCGGGCCGAGGTCAGCTTGGTGGCTCCCTCGAGCCGTGTGAGCAGGCCCAAGGGCAACCGGATGGATCTACCATCCTCAATTTGATGACTGTGGGAGGACTAGGATGAAGGTTTCGAAATTTCTGTCGACGTCGGGATTGGTGACCGGCGTCGCACTCTTCTCCGCGGCGGCATTCGCGGCGGATTCGGTGGAGGTCTTGCATTGGTGGACGTCCGGCGCCGAGGCTGGGGCACTCAACGTGCTGAAGCAAGATCTGGAGAAGGAAGGCATTGCCTGGCAGGACATGCCGGTCGCGGGCGGCGGCGGCGAGCAGGCGATGACGGCGCTTCGCGCGCGCGTCACTGCGGGTAATCCGCCGACTGCCGTGCAAATGCTGGGCTTCGACATCACCGATTGGGCGAAGCAGGGCGTGGTAGCGGATCTGAGCGACCTCGCCGGCAAGGAAGGCTGGGACAAGGTCGTTCCGCCGGCCTTGCAAGCCTTCTCGAAATATGACGGCAAGTGGGTCGCGGCTCCGGTCAACGTGCACTCGACCAACTGGGTGTGGGCGAACAAGGAGATCTTCGACAAGCTCGGCCTGAAGCAGCCCACCAACTGGGACGAGCTGATCGCCGCGCTCGACAAGATCAAGGAAGCCGGCTACACGGCGGTCGCTCATGGCGGCCAGCCCTGGCAGGAAGCCACGATCTTTGACTCGGTCGTGATGGCGACTGGCGGTCCGGAGTTCTACAAGAAGGCCTTCATCGATCTGGATTCGGAAGCGCTCGGCTCCGACACCATGGTGCAGGCGTTCGAACGCCTGGCCAAGCTGCGGACGTACGTCGACGACAATTTCTCCGGTCGCGACTGGAACCTGGCCTCGGCCATGGTGATCGATGGCAAGGCTGGCGTGCAGTTCATGGGTGACTGGGCGAAGGGCGAATTCCTGAAAGCCGGCAAGGTGCCGGGCAAGGACTTCCTCTGCTTCCGTTTTCCCGGCACACAGGGCACCGTCACCTTCAACTCCGACCAGTTCGTCATGTTCAAGGTCGGCGAGGACCACAGAGCCGCGCAGGAGAAGCTGGCGAGCGCGATCATGTCGCCCTCGTTCCAGGTGGCGTTCAACAAGGTGAAGGGCTCGGTTCCGGCCCGCACTGACGTCGACGGTTCGGAGCTGGATGCCTGCGGCCAGCAAGGCATGAAGGATCTGGCCGAGGCCAGCACGAAGGGTACTTTGTTCGGCTCGATGGCTCACGGCCATGCCGCGCCGGCAGCGGTCAAGGTCGCGACCTATGACGTGATCACCGCTGAGTTCAACGGCGAGATGGATGCCAAGACCGCAGCGGCGGAATTGGTCAAGGCCGTCGAAGCCGCGAAGTAAAGAGAACCGGCACGCTCGACTGGACCGGCGGACCTGGGATAGCACCCGGGTTCGCCGATCCGGCGGCACAAGCTGGCGGATTCAGGAGAGGTGCGGAGGACGGGATGAGCGTGTCCCAGGGCGTGCCCGCCACGGCGGCGCAGCGGCCGATCGGACGATCATCGGAAACGACGGAATGGCTGCAGCGCGCTCTGCCGAAGATCGTGCTGGCGCCGAGCTTTGTTGTCATCCTGATCGTGGTCTATGGCTTCATCCTGTTCACCGGTGTGCTGTCCTTCACCGATTCCAAGATCCTGCCGTCCTTCAACTGGGTCGGCTGGCAGAATTATGTGAAGCTGTGGGGATTCCGGAACTGGATCACCGCGCTGCAGAACCTGGCGATCTTCGGCTCGCTCTACATCCTGCTGTGCTCGGTGATCGGGCTTCTGCTCGCGATCTTGATCGACCAGAAGATCCGCATCGAAGGGCTCCTGCGGCCGATCTATCTCTATCCGATGGCCTTGTCCTTCATCGTGACCGGGACGGCGTGGAAATGGTTCCTCGATCCCGGCATCGGGCTCGAGCACACGATGCATCTGTGGGGCTGGGAGAGCTTCAGCTTCACCTGGATTAAGGACGGCAAGATGGCGATCTATTGCATTGTCATCGCGGCGATCTGGCAATCCTCCGGCTTCGTGATGGCGATGTTCCTGGCCGGGCTGCGCGGCATCGACAACGAGATCATCAAGGCGGCGCAGATCGACGGCGCCTCCAACTTCAATCTTTATCGCCGCATCATCATTCCGATCCTGCGCCCGGCGTTCCTGTCGGTGTTCGTGGTGCTGGCGCACCTTGCCATCAAGTCGTACGATCTGGTGATCGCGCTGACCAACGGCGGACCGGGCCGCGCCACGGAACTGCCGGCCACCTTCATGTATTCCTATACCTTCACGCGCAACGAGATGGGCATCGGCGCGTCCTCGGCCGTCATCATGCTGATGATGATCGCCAGCGTGATCGTGCCCTATCTCTACAGCGAACTGCGCGGAGGGAAGCGCTGATGGCCGCCGGAACGCATGGAGCGACCCAGGAGACCGCCGTCCGCACGAACATCTTCGTGCGGGCGTTGATCTATGCCGTGCTGATCGTGTTCGCGGTCTACTACCTGATGCCGCTCTATGTGATGCTGGTCAATTCGGTGAAGCCGCTGGAAGAGATCCGGCAGGGCAACATGATGTCGCTGCCGACGATCTTCACCCTCGAGCCCTGGCGCAGCGCCTGGTCGACCGCGCAGATCGGCGTGCAGCCGACCGGCCTCAAGCCCTATTTCATCAACTCGGTGCTGATGGTGGTCCCGGCGGTCGCGATCTCGACCCTGCTGGGCGCGCTCAACGGCTATGTGCTGACCAAGTGGAAATTCCGCGGCGACGGCATCGTGTTCGGCCTGCTGCTGTTCGCCTGCTTCATCCCGTTCCAGATCGTGCTGATTCCGATGGCGCGCCTGCTCGGCCTGATCGGCCTCGCCGGTTCGACGCCGGGCCTGGTGCTGGTGCACGTGGTCTACGGCCTCGGCTTCACCACCTTGTTCTTCCGCAACTACTATGACGCATTCCCGACCGAGCTGATCAAGGCGGCGCAGATCGACGGCGCGGGCTTCTTCCGCATTTTCTGGCGCATCCTGCTGCCGAGTTCGGGTCCGATCATCGTGGTCACCGTGATCTGGCAGTTCACCAATATCTGGAACGACTTCCTGTTCGGCGCGTCCTTCGCCGATTTCGATTCGCAGCCGATGACGATCGCGCTCAACAACCTCGTGTCGTCATCCACGGGCGTCAAGGAATACAACGTGCATTTCGCGGGCGCCATTCTGGCGGCGCTGCCGACATTGATCGTCTATATCGTTTCCGGCCGCTATTTCGTGCGCGGCTTGATGGCCGGCGCCGTGAAGGGTTGATGGAGTAGAACCATGGCATTCCTCGAGATCAGCAATCTCCAGAAGCGATTCGGCACGGTCGATGTGCTGAAGGGCATCAACCTCGCGGTAGAGGAAGGCGGATTCCTGGTGCTGGTCGGCCCGTCCGGCTGCGGCAAGTCCACCTTGCTCAACACCATCGCCGGGCTGGAGAGCATCACGGGCGGCGAAATCCGCATCAACGGCCGCACCGTCAACAACCTGCATCCCTCGCAGCGCGACATCGCCATGGTGTTCCAATCCTATGCGCTCTATCCCAACATGAGCGTCGGGCAGAACATCGCGTTCGGCATGGAAATGCGCGGCGTTCCAAAGGCCGAGCGCGACAAGGCGGTGGCGGGCGTCGCCAAGACCCTGCAGATCAGCCATCTGCTGGACCGCAAGCCAAGCCAATTGTCGGGCGGCCAACGCCAGCGCGTCGCGATGGGAAGGGCACTGGTGCGCGATCCGCAGGTCTTCCTGTTCGACGAGCCGCTCTCCAACCTCGACGCCAAGCTGCGCGTCGACATGCGCACCGAAATCAAGCGCCTGCACCAGTCGATGAAGACCACCATCGTCTATGTGACTCACGACCAGATCGAGGCGATGACACTGGCGACGCAGATCGCGGTCTTGAAGGACGGCGTGCTGCAGCAATTCGGCACGCCCCACGAGATCTACAACAACCCCTCCAACCTGTTCGTCGCGGATTTCATGGGCTCGCCCGCCATGAACCTGATCCCCGCCACGATCGAGATGAATGGCGGCGGCGTCACGGTGGTGCTGGGCCGCGACGGGCTGGCGCCGCTGCAGCTCAAGGTCGCCAACGATTCCAAGCTCAGCGCTCATGCCGGGCGCGAGGTCATCTTCGGCCTCAGGCCGGAGGCGATCACGGACATGAACGGCGCGGACCGGAACTCCGCGCGGGTCGTCAATGCCGACTGCCACGTCGAAGTGGTGGAGCCGGCCGGCGCCGACACCTATGTCGTGACGCGCCTCGGCGGGCGCGAAGTCATCGGCCGTATGCGCTCCGACATGCAGGTCGCGCCGCACAGCACGGTGCCCTTCGCCTTCAACATGGACAAGGCGGTGTTTTTCGATCCGAAAAGCGAATTGCGCATCGCATAAGAGAACAAGCTGTTGTATCGATTGGTGATCCTTCCAACGAAGGATTGAGTCTTGGTATAATCAACTTATGCCCATGAATTGGGGCGGGATGTTGAAGTAAATGGGTCATCTTGCCATTCGATGGCCGGTGCCGGTTGTGCTGGCCACGGCGACTGCCGTGGTGGCGACCCTGGCGACGGTCGCAAATGTCCGCTTCGTAGATCTGATGCTGGATTCCTCGACCGGCGTTTTCGGCGTGTTGTGTGCGCTGATCGCTGTCAACCGCCTGGCCCATCGTCCCCTCGGCCTGTTGGGGCGCGCATTGTGGCTGTTGGTCCTCACTTCCGCTGCCATGGTTGCCTGCGCGGAATTTGCAGAACCGTTTGCGCAGCTGAAAGGCCACAATTTCGGCCTCGAGAATCTCGATGATTTGCTTCTGCTCGTCGCCGCGCCGATTGCCTTGTGGTTGACGTCGCGGATGGCGCCGCGTCCGGTTCCCGCCCAGCTCCTGCTCGTGGCGGGCCTCGCCACGCAACTGGGGGGCGCCGTGCTGGACCTGCTCGATGACCAGGTCGTGGCAAATATCGGCCTCACCGTGGAGCGGGCGGAGAGCTATGCCGACTTCGCGCAATTCCTCTCGCTGCTATCCTATCTGATGGCGATGTGGCTGCTGGTCGGCCACAGTTCGCAGCGGAGAGGGCTGGCCGAGGTGCGAGCGCGGGGCGTTCCGATTTCGCCTTATCGCCCCGGCTTGCGCGACACCCTGTATCCGCCGCCTTTCCTGGTCGGTTGGTGGCTGCCTGATCGCCGCTCTCCGGCCGGACGCGTGCATCGGCTGTGCAACGACGCGCTGTGGCCCGAGACCAATGTCGTGCTCGGTGCGCGCAATCTTGCAACAATCGCCATCTGGCCGATCGTCGCGGCCGTGCGCGCCAGGCGCGTGATGCGCCGTTATGGCGCGGCGGTGCAGCGTCTGACCGGCAAGTCACAGATACGGCAATTCGTGGAGCAGGTCTCCATGGCCATCCGCTACCGGATCGCGCCGGTCTACTACTACGTCTATGAGTTCTATCGGCCCGACCAGCAACGCCACGCGCCGCACTACCTGATGCGTTACGAGACCAAGGAAATCGCCTATCGGCTGCTCTATCCGCTGGCGACCGAACGCTATAGTCCGGCCCCGCTGAAGAACAAGCTCGAATTCGCACGGCATTGCCGCGCCAACGGAATCCGGCATGTCGAAATTTATATGCTGTTCGACGACGGACAACGCGTCGACGCTCCGGATATGGTCGGCGAGCTTCCGGCATGCGACCTTTTCGTCAAGCCTATCTTCGGTAAGGGCGGCGGCGGCGCGGAACTATGGCGCTATGCGGGCGGGGGCGTGTACCGCAGTTCGCGTGGCGGAGAGTCCGATGCGGCGGCGCTGGTCGCTCATGTCGCCGTGTTGTCGCGGGAGGAGCCATTCATCATTCAACAAGCGGTCCGGAACCATCGTGATCTGCTCGATCTCGGCGCCGGCGCCCTTTCCACGGTCAGGTTGTTGTCGTGCCGGAACGAGGCCGGCGACTACGAGGCGACCTGCGCGGCGTTCCGGATGTCGGTCAACCCCGACTCTCCGGTCGACAATTTCCATGCCGGCGGTGTGGCGGCGGCCGTGGATATCGCCACCGGCCGGCTGGGGGCTGCAACCGGCCTGGCGGTGACGCCCGACTTCAAATGGCACAACCAGCACCCTTTCACCGCTGGGCGGATCACCGGGCGGCAGCTCCCGATGTGGCAGGAGACGATCGATCTGGCTCTGCGCGCCCATCGTGCTTTTCCCGACTATGTGCTGATCGGATGGGATATCGCCGTCGTCGAGGACGGGCCTTGCCTGATCGAGGGCAATCGGGGGCCGGACGTCGACATCCATCAGCGCACCTCCCGTGCGCCGATCGGCGATGGGCGCTTTGGCGAGCTTCTGGCCTTCAATCTCGAGCGCAAGGCGCGCGGGCGATAGGTGTCGGAAGGCGCTCCATGTGCGCAGGTTTGGCCTGTTCCAAGGCCGGAACCTCCATTATATGATGCCGCCTGAACGCTCAGGCCCGCCGGCCGCATGATCTGGAGAACAGTGAATGAAACGGTCCGAATTGAACGAAATCATCCGCGAGGGAGAGAAATTCATCGCCTCCTTCGGTTTCAAACTGCCAGAATTCGCCAACTGGTCGCTGGATGACTGGCGTCGCAACAAGCACCGCGCCGGCGAGGTTCTGCGCGCCAGGCTGGGCTGGGACATCACCGATTTCGGCCGCGGTGAGTTCGGCAATCTGGGCCTGCTGCTCTTCACTGTGCGCAATGGCAACGCGGACAATCTGAAGACCGGCAAGGGCATGGTCTATGCCGAAAAGATCATGATCTCGCGCGAGAACCAGGTGACGCCGTTCCATTCGCATCGGGTGAAGACCGAGGATATCATCGTGCGCGGCGGTGCGCCGCTGGAAGTGCGGCTGTATAACGCCAAGCCCGAAGGCGGCATCGACGACAAGCGTCCGGTGGTGGTGCGCATGGACGGGATCGAGCGCGAGGTGGCAGCCGGCGACGTGGTGCAGATTCATGCCGGCGGTTCCATCACGCTGGAGCCGGGGCACACTCATTCCTTCTGGGCGGCGGGCGGCGATTGCCTGGTGGGCGAAGTCTCGACCGTCAATGACGACGAGACCGACAACTATTTCCTCGACATGGTGTCGCGATTCCCGGACGTCGAGGAGGATGAGCCGCCGTACCGTCTGATCGTCCCCGATTACGCCAAGCTCTGATCCGCAGGCCGCCGAATGATCTTGTCGTGTGGCGACGCATTGTTCGATGTCTTTGCCAATGCCAGCTCTTCGGCTTCCAGCATCGCTCTCGACGCGCGGGTCGGCGGTTCGCCGCTCAACGTCGCGGTGGCACTGAGCCGGCTCGGCCAATCGACTGCTTTCCTCGCCAAGGTATCGACAGATCCGTTCGGCCGGAGGTTGCTGGCCTATCTCGAAAGCGAGAAGGTCGACACCGATCTGATCGTGCGAACCGGCGCGCCGACCACGCTCGCGATCGTGGCGTTGGACGACAAGGGTGTGCCGACCTATTCCTTCTACACCAGCGGCACGGCCGACCGGTCGCTCGAAGCGGTGGAACTGCCGGCGCGGCTGCCGGACGCGGTGCGCGTCGTTCATATCGGCTCCTACACCACGGCGCTGGAGCCGACCGCCTCCAGCCTCGAAGCGCTGGTGACGCGCGAGCGCGGCCGACGTTTCATCTCCTATGATCCCAATATCCGGCCCTCGATCGTTCCGGACCCGGAGGTCTGGCGGCGGCGGGTGGCGGCGTTGACGGCGCAGGCGCACCTGGTGAAAGCCAGCGTCGAGGACATCCAGTTCCTGCACCCGGGCGCGAGCGTGGATGGCGTCCTGGCGGATTGGCTGGCGCGGGGCGCCGGCATCGCGATCGCAACCATGGGCGAAGTCGGTGCGATGGCGGTGACCAGGCAGGGAATCGCGGCGCGGGTCAGCGCCCGCACGGTCAAGGTCGTCGATACGGTCGGGGCCGGCGACACGTTTCAGGCAGCATTACTGACCTGGCTGGCGGAACATGGCCGCCTCTCGCCGGACGGTCTTGCCAGCCTGTCGGCGGACGACCTGAATGCCCTGCTGACCTTCGCGGCACGGGCGGCTTCCATTACCTGCTCGCGCCGCGGCGCCGACATGCCGAGGCGGAGCGAACTCTAGGCGCGGTCATCGCAATCGACCGCTCCGGTTTCATCAGGCGGCTTGCGTGCATGGCTGCGGAGGCTCCGAGCTTTTCCGCTGCAGCCACGTCACTCCGCAGGTTTGTGCACCCTGCTGGGCCACAGGCGAGTCAGGGCCTGTGAAAGCTGTTCCATATAGAGATAGAGAACCGGCGTGATGAACAAGGTCAGTACCTGTGAAAGAACCAGTCCGCCCACCACGGCGATGCCCAGCGGCTGGCGCAGCTCGGCGCTGGCCCCGGCGCCCAGGGCGATTGGCAGGGTGCCCATCAGCGCCGCAAAAGTCGTCATCATGATGGGGCGGAAACGCAGGATGCAGGCGCGATAGATCGCCTCGCGCGGCGCCATCCCGTCGCGCTGCAGGGTCAGCGCGACATCGATCATCATGATGGCGTTCTTCTTGACGATCCCGATCAACATCAGGACGCCGATAACCGCCACCACGCTGAGGTCAAGCTCGGCCATGCGCAAGGCAATGAACGCGCCGATGGCGGCCGAGGGCAGGCCGGTCAGGATCGTGAAGGGATGGACGAAGCTCTCATACAGGATGCCGAGGACGATATAGATCGTCAGCACGGCCGCCAGGATCAGCAGGCCCTGATTCTGCAGCGAATCCTGGAACACCTGCGCGTTGCCGGAGAAGGTGGCGGTGACGGTGCTGGGCAGGCCGAGCTGCTCGCGCAACGCGACCGTCCGAGCTACGGCATCCCCCAGGGCGACGCCCGGCGGCAGGTTGAACGAGATGGTGACGGCGGGAAGCTGGCCCAGCTGGTTGACGCTGAGCGCCCCCACCGTGCGCCGCACCTCGGCGAAGGCGCCGATCGGAATGAGCTTGCCGCCTGTGGAGCGGACATAGACCGTATCGAGCACGTCCGGGCTCCACGCGATGTCGGGATCGAATTCGATCAGGACCGAATAATTGTCGCCCGTCGCATAGATGGTGGACACTTCGCGGCTGCCGAAGCCGGAATAGAGCGTTGAACGCAGCTGGTCGGACGAAATGCCGAGTGCATTGGCCTTGTCCTGGTCCACGATCAGGGTCGCCTGCTGCGCACTCGATTCGAGATCGGTATCGACATCGGCGAACATGCGATCGCGCCCCATGGCCTCGGCCATCTTCTCCGCCCACGGGAACAGCACATTCTGATCGACCGCCTGCAGCACGAATTGATACTGGCTGCGGGAGGAGCGGCCGCCCAGCCGCAGGTTCTGCACGGGGGTCATGAAGGTCGAGATGCCGGCGATGGGCTGCAGTTGCCGACGCAGCTCATCGAGCAGGACCTGCAGGTTGGGCCTTTCGCTCTTGGGCTTCAGCTCCACGAACAGGCGTCCGCTGTTGGTGGAATCGCCGCCGCCGCTGCCAGCGACACTGGCGACGCTCGTCACATAGGGCGAATGACGGAATACGTCGGCGACCTGCTGTTGCAGCGCGACCATGGCGGGGAACGAAATGTCTTCGCGCGCCTCGGTCGAGACCGAGAGCTGCCCGATATCTTCCTGCGGGAAGAAACCCTTGGGAATCGTAATGTAAAGCCAGGCCGTGCCGGCGACGGTGGCCAGGAACACGATCAGCATGAGCGGCCGGAACCGCAGGCAGAATTTGAGGATGAAATCATAGACCGCCAGCATGCCATTGAACGCGCCTTCGAGGACGCGGTCGAGCAGGCCGGGGCGCACTGGACCATGCTTCAGCGGCTTCAGCATGCGCGAGCACAGCATGGGCGTCAGCGTCAGCGAGACGAAGGCCGAGGCGGCGATCGCCATCACCACCACGACGGCGAATTCATGGAAAATGCGGCCAACGACGCCGCCCATCAGCAGGACGGGGATGAAAACGGCCACCAGCGAAACCGTGATCGAGATAATGGTGAAGCCGATCTCGCGGCTGCCTTTCAAGGCAGCTTCATACGGCGACATGCCCTCCTCGATATGGCGGACGATGTTCTCCAGCATCACGATGGCATCGTCCACCACCAGGCCCACGGTCAATGTGAGGGCGAGCAGCGATATGTTGTCGATCGAGAAGTTGCAGAGATACATTCCGCCGATGGTCGCGATCAGGGAGATCGGGACCGCCGTGGTGGGAATGATGGTCGCGCTGAGACGGCGCAGGAACAGGAAGATGACCATGATCACCAGCGCGATCGTCAGCATCAGCGTCAGCTCGACGTCGTGCACCGCGTCGCGGATCGAGGTGGAGCGGTCGTTGAGCAGATCGATCGAGACGGAGGGCGGCAACTCGTCGCGGAATTGCGGCAGCATCGCCTTGACCCGGTCCACAACTTCGACCGTGTTGGCATCAGGCTGACGCTGGATCGCCAGCACGATGGAGCGGCTGCCGTCGAACCAGCTTGCGGTCTGGTTGTTCTCGACCGAATCGATGACCTTGGCGACGTCGCGCAGGCGGACCGGCTTTCCCTCGCGCGTCGCGATGATCAGATCGGAGAATTGCGCGGCGTCGTTGAGCTGGGTCTCGGCCTGGATGGTCAGCGTCTGGTCCTGGTTCTTGATGACGCCGATCGGCGTGATGGTATTGGCGACGTCCACAGCGTCCTGCAGCTCATCGATGCCGATGTCGCGCGCCGCCAGCGCATTCGGGTCGACCTGGATGCGAACCGCATATTTCTGGCTGCCATACACGCTGACCTGGGCGACGCCCGACAGCGTCGACAGGCGCGGCGACATCACCTGCTGGGCGAAATTGTCGAGCTGCGACAGCGCCATCACGTCGCTGCGCAAGGCCAGCAGCAGGATCGGCTGGTCGGCGGGATTGACCTTGCGGTAGCTCGGCGCATCCGGCAGGTCGTCCGGCAGGCGGCGGGTGGTGCGCGAGATCGCAGATTGCACGTCGGCGGCGGCGGCATCGATATCGCGGCCAAGATCGAATTCGATCGCGATCGAGGTGTTGCCCTGCGTGTTGTTCGCGCTGATGGTGGTGATGCCCTCGATGGTCGTGAACTGCTTGATGAGCGGGGTCGCGACCGACTTCGCCATGGTGTCGGGCGAAGCGCCGGGCAGCGATGCCGAGACATTGATGACCGGGAAGTCGGTACGCGGCAGCGCTGCGACCGGCAGCAGCCCAAAGGCGAACAGCCCGCCCACGATCAGCGCGATCGACATCAGCAGGGTCGCGACCGGCCGCCGGATGCAGAATTCAGAGACGTTCATCTCGAGACCCCAGCGATCGAGATCGACTTTCTCACTTGGTCACGACCTTCACCCGGGCATTGGGAGCGAGCTGGTGCTGGCCGTCGACGACCACGCGCTCGCCGGGCTGCAGGCCCATGGAAACGGCGCTCTTGTCGCCGTTGCTCCCCGAGACCGTGACATTCCGTATCTCGGCCTTGTTGTCGGGCGTGACGACGAACACGAACAGGCCATTCTGGCCGACCTGCAAGGCTACGCTGGGAATGATGCTGGCCTGCGCCTCGATGCCGAGCTCCACTTCCACGTCGAAATACTGCCCCGGCCAAAGCGCCAGATTGTCGTTGGTGAACTCCGCCTTGGCGGTAATGGTGCCGGAGGCGGCATCGACCGAGCTGTCGATGAAGGAAAGGCTGCCGACGGCGCGCGCGGCTTTCTCGCCCTTGACGAAGACACGCACCGGCGCCGGCGGATATTGGGCCAGCGCCGTGCGCAAGGCGTCGATATCGCGGTCGGGCAGGGTGAAGCTGACGCGGATCGGCTGCATCTGGGTGATGGTGACGAGGGCGACGTCGCCGTTCTCCGCCACCAGGTTGCCGGGGGTGACGGCGACGGCGCCCAGCCGGCCGGCGATCGGCGCCACGATGGTGGTATAGGACAAGGTCAGCTTGTCCGCCTGCAGGATGGCTCGGTCGGCAGCGACCGCCGCTTCCGCGGCCTGGGCATCGGCCAGCGCCTGATCGAGCGTCTGCTTCGACGCCGTCTGCTTGGCGACCAGGGTCTTGGTGCGAGCCAGGTCGCCATGCGCGCGATCGACCTCGGCCTGATGCTGAGCCATTGTCGCTTCGTCGCGTGCGATCGCGGCCTTTGCGTCGCGGTCGTCCAGCACGAACAGCACGTCGCCCTGCTTCACGAACTGGCCGTCGGTGGCGCGCTGCTCCATGATCACGCTGTTGATGCGGGACTTGACGGCGACCGTGGCGATCGGCTCGACCCAGCCGATGGTCCGCCTGCGGATCGGCATCGAGTCCTGCATGACTTCGACGACCTTCACGGCGATTGCCGGCTTGCCGTCGCCACCGCCGGATTGCTGGCCAGCGTTCTGAGCCTGATCCTGCGCCTTGGCCTCCGGCTGCATCGCGGCCTCCGCGGCGACCGGATCGGTGCGGTGATACTTGCCCCAGACGAACAGCGCGCTGCCGGCAGCCAGCACGATACCGATGAAGAGTAGTGAACGCGTTCGCATCATCTCAAGCTTGGCTCCCTTGTGGCGACATGCCGTGCAGCAGCAAATCGGTCAGCGACAAGGCCGCTTGTTCGTCATTCGGCACATCCTCGGCCGTGGCGGTCATGCGCACCGCGCCCAGGATCGCCCGCGAGGCGAGATCGGGATCGAGGCCGCGGAAATCGCGTGCCGCGATCCCGCGCTCCAAGACGCGGGCGAACTCTTCGCGGATCTGCCGGGCGCGGCGGCGCAGCATCGCGCGCCCGCGCTCGCCCAGCGCCGCATCGGTGCCGTCGAGGGCGCGGATGGCGGCGGTGCATTGCGCGAAGGATTTGAGGGCGGCGAAAATCATCCGCCGCATGACGAGCGGCGCGGGAGAGCTTTCGTCGGCCACCCGGCTCACCTCCGCCACCAGCTCGCTCATCGTGCCGTCGAGCGCCTCGAGGAACAGGTCCTCCTTGGAATTGAAGTAGCGGTAGATGGTCGGTTTTGCGACGTCCGCGGCCTTGGCGAGTTCGTCCATCTGGACCTCGACATAGGCGCGCTCGGCGAACATCTGCGAGGCCGCGAGCACGATACGCTGCCGCCGGTCATTGCGACTGCTGGTGGAGAGCGGCAGGGTCATGGCGAAATTGAACTCCCGAGTTTCATCGGCGGCAGATTATAAAACTCGAGAGTTTCATTCAAGCGACAAGCCCTCCCGAAAGGCTCGTTTCGAGGCTTGAACGAAGGCTGGGCAGCAGACCCCGCCCCGCCCGCCGATCACGAAACCGTGATCGAGCGGCGGAGCGGGGTTAAAACGGTCAGGCTTGCAGGTGCTTTTTGAAGAAATCGAGGGTCCGGCCCCAGGCCAGATCCGCCGCTTCCTTGTTGTAGCGGGCTTCGTTGGTATCGTTGAGGAAGGCGTGTTGGGCGCCTTCGTACGTGTAGAGGGTGTAGTCCTTGCCGCCGGCCTTCAGCGCTTCCTCGAAGGCGGGGACACCGGCATTGATGCGTTCATCCATCCCGGCATAGTTCAGCAGCAGGGGCGCCTTGATCTTGGCCACGTCCTCCGCCGGGGGCTGCTGGCCGTAATAGACGACGCCGGCATTGAGCGTCGGGTCCGCCACCGCCAGCCGTCCGATCACGCCGCCGCCCCAGCAAAAGCCGACCGCGCCGACCTTGCCATTGCTCGACGGATTGCTGCGGAGATAGGCGACCGCGCCCTGCGCCCAGCCCGTCACGTCCTCCGGCTTCAGTGTGCCGATCATGTCGCGCGCCTTGTCCTGATCCGAAGGCGTCCCGCCGACCGGCGACAGGAAGTCGACGGCAAGCGCTTGAAAACCGGCAACGGCGAGGCGGCGCGCGACGTCCTTGGTATGCGGGTTGAGGCCGCGGTTCTCATGCACCACGACCACCGACGGATATTTGCCCTCGGCGGCGGGCCGGGCCAGGTAGCCGCTTACGTCCTGCGCGCCGGCCTTGAAGGTTACCATCTCGCCTTTGACGCGCTGGTCGTCCTCCGCAACCGTGTCGGCGTAAGCATAGTTGTTTTCCAGCATGGGCAGCAGAGCGGTCGCTGCCGCCGTGCCGCCTGCCAGCATCACGAGCTTGTCGAAGAAGACGCGCCGGCTCATGCCGCCGTGCGTGTAACGGTCAAAGAGGTCGATGAATTTCTGTTCCATGGAACGACTCCTCAATGGCGCGGGCGTCGCAAATCGTCGTCGCCGGAACGCGTTGGGGGGACAACAATCTGACAGCCGCTGCAAACGATGCGCAAGCGCACTCAAAACAAGCGCGCTCACAGATTCGTGACCGGTGCCGCCTTCGATGAATCGAAGCGAACAATGTCAGGCAGCGATTCGTTGCCCGTCGGAATTGAACCGATGCAGATGAGAGCGGCGTGGCGTAAGGAAAATCGATGAACCAAGCGGATATTCCGCTTCGCCATCGAGCCGCACAGTCAGGGTGCCGACCTTCGGCACGTCGACATACAGGTACGTGTCGGTGCCGAGATGCTCGATGTGGGCGATCTCGCCTTGCCAATGACCAATTTCGAGATTGGTTTCCAGATGCTCCGGCCGGATGCCGATGGTGTGCGCGTCGAGCGTTTCCGCTTCCGTCCCTTGCACGAAATTCATCCTGGGCGAGCCGATGAAGCCGGCGACGAACAGGTTGGCCGGCCGCCGATAGAGCTCGAGCGGTGATCCGATCTGCTCGATCTGGCCGTGATTCAGCACCACGATACGGTCGGCTAAGGTCATCGCCTCGACCTGGTCGTGAGTCACATAGATGATGGTGGCCTTCAGCAGCCGGCGCAGGCGCGCGATCTCCAGCCGCGTGTTGACCCTGAGGCCGGCATCCAGATTGGACAGGGGCTCGTCGAACAGGAACAGGCGCGGCTTGCGCACCACGGCGCGGCCGATCGCAACCCGCTGGCGCTGCCCGCCGGACAGCTCGGAGGGGCGGCGCTCCAGCAGCGGCTCCAGCGCCAGCATGCGCGCAGCCTCAGCCACGCGGCCGTCGATTTCAGGCCGCGGCGTGCCTTCCTGCTTCAGGCCCAGTTCCATGTTGCCGCGCGCGGTCAGATGCGGATAAAGCGCGTAGGTCTGGAACACCATGGCAATGCCACGCTTGGCCGGCGGCACGGCATCGACCACGCGGTCATCGATCAGGACATGGCCGGCGGTATGTTCCTCCAGCCCCGCGATCACGCGCAGCAAGGTGGACTTGCCGCAGCCGGAGGGGCCGACGAACACCACGAACTCGCCGTCGGAAATGTCGAGATCGACGCCCTTGATGGCCTCGAAATCGCCGAACGACTTGCGCACGCCTTGCAGCTTCAACGACCCCACGTCACATACCCCGCGTCATAGATCAATCGCGCGGCCTTCGCGCACGCTCCGGTCGGCCGCCAGCACGATCTTGAGCGAATTGACGCCGTCCGCCATGTGCTGCGACAGATCGAGATCCTCGCGAATGGCCTTCAGCACGTAGGCCTGCTCGCGGTCGCACAAGGCTTGGTGGCCCGGCTCGTCGGCCATGGACGTGTCGCGGTCGGGGCGGACATATTGGCCGTTCTGATCCAGCTGCGCCCAGTGGGTGCGGATGGTAGAGGTCTTGGTGTGGGTCTCCATGTCGGAAGACTTGGCTCCTTCCTTCATGACGATGGAGACGCAGCCCTTCGGCGTCATCACGTCCTTCACGAAGAATGCGGTCTCGGAGATCATCGGACCCCAGGCCGCTTCGTACCATCCGACCGAGCCATCCTCGAACGTCACTTGGAGGTGGCCGTAATTGTACATATCGGATGCGACCTCGTCGGTCAGGCGCACGCCCATGCCACGCACTTGGCGGGGCTTGGCATCGCAGATCTGGCACATCACGTCGACATAATGGACGCCGCAATCGACGATCGGCGAGGTGGATTGCATCAGCCTTTTGTGCGTTGCCCATTGCCCGGCGTGGGATTGCTGGTTGAGGTTCATCCGCATGACGTAAGGCCCACCCATTTCGCGGGCGATGCGGATGAATTCGATCCAGGACGGGTGATGGCGCAGGATGTAGCCGATCACCAATTTGCGCTTCAGCCGCTTGGCGGTCGCCACCACGCGTTCGGCATCCTCGGCCGTCGCGGCCAGCGGCTTCTCGATGAAGGCGTGGGCGCCGGCTTCCATAGCGCGGATCGCATAGTCCGCGTGCGAGTCCGTCAGCGTGTTGATCGACACGAGGTCCGGCCTGGTCTTGGCGAGGCCCTCCTCGAACGTCGCGAACCGCGCATAGGATTGCAGCGCCGGCGGCAGCTTCACCGCGGAGCGGTTGGCGAGGCCGACAATCTCGAAACCCGGGTTGGCGTGATAGGCCTGGGCGTGGCTGAGGCCCATATTGCCGAGGCCGACGACAAAGACGCGGATCTTGTCCGAACTCATTTGACGGCTCCTGCCGTGATGCCGCGGATCAATTGCCGCGAGAACAGAAGATAAAGGATCAGCACCGGCGTGATGGAAAGCGTGAGGGCCGCCAGCACGGCGTTCCAGTTGGTGACGAACTGCCCGATGAAGACCTGGGTGCCGAGAGTGATGGTCTTGGTGGCTTCCGCCGGCGCCAGGATCAGCGGGAACCACAGATCGTTCCAGATCGGGATCATGGAAAAGATCGCGACCGTCGCCATCGCCGGGCGCACCAGAGGCAGGACCAGCCGGAAGAACACCACATATTCCGAGAGCCCGTCGATCCGTCCGGCATTCTTGAGATCGGCGCTAACCGTCCGCATGAATTCCGATAGCACGAAGACCGCGAGCGGCAAGCCTTGTGCGGTATAGACAAGGATGAGGGCGGTCAGGGTATTCACCAGGCCGGAGCGCGCCATCATCTCCAGAATCGCGACGGTGCCGAGCCGGATCGGTACCATCACGCCGAGAGCGAGGAACAGCCCGAGGAAGATATTGCCGCGGAACCGGTATTCGGTGAGGGCGAAGGCCGCCATCGCACCGAACAGCAGGATGAAAAAGATCGATCCCACCGTGACCATGGAGCTGTTGAAGAAGTAGTTGAGGAAATCCCCCTGCTTCAACACCGTCTCATAGCCGATCAGGCTGAAGGAGCCGGGGCCGGGCGGCGCCATTGGATGCGCGAAGATCGATTTCCGGTCCTTGAACGAGTTCATGATGATGAGGAGGACCGGCAGGATGGCGACCAGGGTGTAGCCGCCCAGCAGCGTGTGGACCGCAGCGCGCCGCATGCGAAAGATCGGTGCCTGCCTCATCGCGCGCCTCAGAACTGATAGCGGCGCATCCGCCGCTGGATGACGAGCAGATAGAAGGCGACCACCGCCAGGATGATCAGGAACATCACGGTCGCGATGGTCGCGCCCATGTGCGGATCGCCGAGCTGAAGCTGAAATCCGAAAAAGGTGCGGTAGAGGAAGGTGCCGAGGATGTCGGTCGAGAAATTCGGCCCGGCCAGCGCGCCCTGCGAGACGTAGATCAGATCGAAGGCGTTGAAGTTACCGACGAAGGTCAGGATGGAGCAGAGGCCGATGGCGGGCAGGATCAGCGGCAGCTTGATCTTCCAGAATTGCGAGAAGCCGACCACGCCGTCGCATTCCGCCGCCTCGATCACTTCGTCGGGGATCGACAGCAGCGCCGCGTAGATCAGCATCATCGGCACGCCGATATATTGCCAGACCGAGATCAGCGACAAGGCGGTGAGGGCGGTCGCTTCCTGGCCCAGCCACGGGCCGAACAGCGCCTTGAGGCCGACGGCGGCGAGGATGCTGGGCGCGACGCCCCACAGCGGGCTCAGGATCAGCTTCCACACGAAGCCGACGATCACGAAGCTGAGCATGGTCGGCATGAAGAACGCGGTGCGATAGAAGCTGCGTCCACGCAAACGCGGCACGCTGAGCAGGGCGGCGAGGCAGATGCCGATCGGGTTCTGCACCAGCATGTGGATCAGGAAGAAGTAGGTGTTGTTCCAGAGCGCGTTCCAAAAGCTCTTCGACCAGCGCTCATCGCCGAACAGCATGGCGAAGTTGTCGAAGCCGACGAAGCTGACCACCTGCTCCTTGGACGTGAATAGCGACAGGCGCAAGACCTCGAACAAAGGAATGATCATCAGCGCCGAATAGACGATGAGCGCCGGCGCCAGAAACACCACGATATGCCAGCGCCACGGCCGGCGAATGGGTGCGGCGAGTTCGGTCACGCTCTGGCTGTGCTGCAGCGTCACGCTCATCATCTTGTCCAGGCTGGGCCTGGCCACCAATCTGATTACTCGAAATCCCGCCGCCCGACCGGCCGCCGCAGCGGCCGATCGGAGCACAGCAGGGAGGTGAAGCCGGCGCTTACTGCGCGGGCCTGTACCAGCTGTCGAGGCCCTTCTGCAGGCGTTCCGCAGCCTGTTCCGGCGTCTCGCTGCCGTTGATCACGTTCGCGGAAGCAGCCCAGGTCTCGTTCTCGAGGTTGGGCGTGCCGCGGTTCAGCACCTGGTAGGTCGACCGGATCGTGGTCTTGCAGTCCTTGCGCCAGCTCACGAACTCGGTCGCCAGCGGATCCTCCAGCTTCACCGGCTGATCGGAGAGGCTGAAGAACCCGGGCAGCGCGTTGGCATAGATGGTTGCGAAGTCAGGCGAAGCCACCCACTCCAGGAACTTCTTGGTCTCTTCCGGATGCGCCGACTTGGCGTTCATGCCGAGCGCGATGTCGACATGGTCCGAGATGTAGCAGGTGTCACCCGCCTTCTTCACCGGCGGATAGAACGCGCCCATCTTGAACTCGGCCTGCTGGTTGAACAAGGAGATGTCCCACGAGCCGGCCGGATAGATCGCCGCGCGGCCGAGCGCGAACAGGTTCTGGCTGTCCGGATAGGCCTGGGCCTGGTAGCCGTCGCCGAGATAGGTGGCCCAGCGCTTCAGCACCTGGTACGGCTCGACCCAATCCGCATCGGTCAGCTTCTGCTTGCCGGCGATGAGGGCGAGACGGCCTTCTTCGCCGTGCCAGTAGTTCGGGCCGATGTTCTGATAGCCCATGGTGGCCGCTTCCCACTGGTCCTTGGTGCCGAGGGCGAGCGGGATATAGGTGCCGTCCGCCTTGATCTTGTCGAGGTCGGCGAAGAACTCGTCCTCGGTCTTCGGCTCGCTGATGCCGAGCTTGTCGAACGCGTCCTTGTTGTAGATGAAGCCGTGGATGACCGAGGCCATCGGCACGCAGAAGGTGGTCTTGCCGTCGTCCGTGCTCCAGCCGGAGCGCGCCACCGAGCCGAAATTCTCCATGCCCTTGAGGTCGTTTACCGATGTCAGATGGCCCTTCTTGAACAGCTCCAGCGAGGAGTCGAACGGCCGGCAGGTGATGAGGTCGCCGGCGGTCCCGGCATCGAGCTTGGAATTGAGCGCGGCGTTGTATTCGGTCGGCGCGGTCGGCGAGAACACGACCTTGATGCCCGGGTTCTTCGCTTCGAACGCGGGGATGATCTTGTCCTGCCAGATCGGCAGATCGTCGTTGCGCCAGCTTTCAATGGTGAGCGTCACGTCGTCGGCCGAAGCCGACAGCGCCCACAGCGACATGCCGGCCACCAGCGCGGTGGCGCCGAGCGCGGCCGCGCGAAATGTCTTGCGTTTCATGACTGGGTAACCTCCCTGGTCCCTGTTGCTATGTCTTGCCTGAGGTAGCTACGCCTTGGACGGCGCTGCGTCGAGACAGGCTAGAGCCCGGCGCAAATTGCCCTGTTCTTGCTGCAGGAGCTGGACGGCGTCGGCGCCATCGCTGGCACCCGCCGCAAGCAGAATCGCGATCTTCGGTTCGAACTTGGCTTCGATCAGCTTGGCGCGAGCAAGCTCGAGATCGACCTTGGCGGCGCGCGCCACGATATGGGCGGCGCGCTCGCGCAGTTTCTCGTTCTCGGCCCGCATGTTCACCATCATGCCGTCATAGACGTGGCCGAGCTTGATCGCCGCCAGGGTGGAGAGCAGATTGAGCGCCGCCTTCTGCGCCGTGCCCGCGGCCATGCGGGTGGAGCCGGCCAGCACTTCCGGCCCGCTCAGCAGACGGATGGCAACGTCCGCGCCGTCGAAGATCGGAGCATCCTCGTTGCAGGCGATGCCGACGGTGGCGGCACCGATGCGGCGGGCTTCGATCAGTGCCGCGCAGGTATAGATCGTGCTGCCGCTGGCGGCGATGCCGATCACCACGTCATCGGCGCTTGCTTTGACTTCTGCAAGATCCGCGATCGCCTGCGGCGCGCTGTCTTCCATCTTGTTGTTGATCTTGTCGAAGCTGCCGGAGCCGCCGGCGATCAGGGCCAAGGCCTGCTTGTGCGGAATGCCGAAGGTTGCGGGCAATTCGTGTGCGTCGAGCTTGGCGATCAAGCCCGAAGAGCCTGCGCCAGCATAGATCAGGCGCCCGCCGCGCCGGATGCGGTCGGCCACCAGCGAAGCGGCTTTGGCGATATCGGGGAAGGCATTGCGCACCGAGGCGACCCCGCGCGACTGCGCCTCGAGCATCGCGGCGAGTGCGCGTTCATCGGGCCAGGTATCGAGGCCCAGATATTCCGCGCTCATCTGTTCGGTCTGCCGACCCTGCATTCAGCCCGCCCCAGAAACTTTCTTTGAATTCATAATACCGAAATAATACCACCCGTGTCGAGATGGAATCTGTGAGGATCGATCACAAGGCGCGTAGCACTTGGCGGGCAGCCGGTTCATATCCCAATTCAGGGAGAATTCCATAAGCAAAACAGCGTTCAGTGACAAAACCGTGTCCAATCGGGAGCGTTCATGTCAGCGCGGGATTATTCACTGGCGTTCATTGGCGCCCGGTCATATATTGGTAGTGAATTGGCATTATCCCTGCTCGGGCGGGCTGGGCGACAGGTGAGGCTGTGACGGCTGCGTATTTCCTCGGTATCGATGGCGGCGGCACCAATTGCCGGGCGCGCGTGCGCGATGCCGATGGTCGTCTCGTCGGCGAAGCGACCGGCGGCCCGTCGAATATTGCCACCGACCCCGTCGAGGCGGTCGCAAACATCGCCAAGATCTCCGAGGCGGCGTTCCTCAAGGGCGGCTTGCCGGCTTCGTGCCTGTCGCAATGTTCCGCCTGCTTCGGCCTGGCGGGAGCCAACATGGCGGGTGCCACCGAGCGGGTTCAATCGCACGCCTGGCCGTTCCAGAAGCTGCGCATCGAACATGACGGGATCATCGCCTGTGTCGGCGCGCATGCCGGCGAGGACGGCGCCATCGCTTCGATCGGCACCGGTGCGGTCTATGTCGTCTCGATCGGCGGCAAGCTGCAGACCTTCGGCGGCTGGGGTTTCATGTTGTCGGACCAGGGCAGCGGCGCCGATCTCGGGCGCGAGGCGCTGCGCCGGTCGCTCTATGCGCGCGATGGGCTGATCGAACCCAGCCCGTTCACCGATGCGGTGTGGGCGCGGTTCGACCGCTCCGTCGAAAAGCTGCAGCAGTTCGTGGATGGCGCGAAGCCACGCGATTACGGTGCGCTGGCGCCGCTCTTGTTCCAGCACGCCGAGCAGGAGGACCCGATCGCACGCTTCATCCTCGAGCGCGGCCAGACCGGCGTCACGCTGGCGCTGGACCATATCGTGAAGCTGGGCGTCGTGCGGATCTGCCTGCTGGGCAGCATCGGCCGGGCCTATCGCCCCTATCTGCCGGAACGGTTCGAGCCGTACCTGACGGCGCCGCGCCACGACCCGCTGGATGGCGCGATCCTGCTGGCGGGCGGCCGTTGCGCTGCTGCAGCGGAGGCACGGTCATGACCGACACGCACGCCGTATTCGCGCCGGACAGCTTCAGCGATGCGGCCGCCGGGCCGCTTTATCTGCGGCTCAAGGCGCTGATCCAATCCGCCATCCATGACGGCAGGCTGCATGCCAACGACGCGCTGCCGTCGGAGCGCGAGATCGCCAGCATGCTGGATATTTCACGGGTCACGGTGCGCAAGGCGCTGACCGACCTGGTGGAGGAGGGCGTGCTGACCCAGCGGCGCGGCTCCGGCACCTTCGTCACCAGCGGCGCGACGCGGGTGGAACAGCGCCTGTCGCGCCTCACGTCCTTCACCGAGGATATGCTGGCGCGCGGCCTGACCCCGAGCGTGCGCTGGCTGCTGAAGGCCGTTGCGCCGCCGACGCCGGAAGAGGCGATGGTGCTGGGCCTCTCGACCGGCGAGCGGGTCATCCGCCTGCGCCGGCTGCGTCTCGCGGACGATCAGCCGATGGCATTGGAGCAGGCGGTGGTGGCGGCGCGGCTGCTGGCCAATCCGGAAGCGATCGGGAACTCACTCTATGTCGCGCTGGAAGCGGCGGGCATTCGCCCGGTGCGCGCCTTGCAGCGACTGTCGGCAGAGAGCCTGAGCGCGGAAGACGCGCAGATTCTGGGCGTCGAGCCGGGCGCGCCGGCGCTGTATATCGAGCGCATCTCCTATCTGAAGGATGGCCGTCCGGTGGAATTCACCAAGTCGCATTATCGCGGCGACGCCTACGATTTCGTGGTCGAGCTGACCACCGAGCAATTGAGCAGCGGGGCGAATTCATGAATGCCGCCAACAATTCCGCAACCTGGATGGCGCGCGAGACGGCGGAATCCGGCGACGCGGTCGCGCGGCTGCTCGACCGTTCGGGCGATGCGATCCGGGCGGCCGGCAAGCTGTTGCGCGACCTCGATCCGCGCCTGGTCGCAATCTGCGCCCGCGGCTCGTCGAACCATGCCGCGGCATTCTTCAAATACGCGACCGAAACGCAGCTTGGCCTGCCGGTGGTGGCGATCGGGCCTTCGATCGCCTCGGTCTACCAGACGCCTTTGCGCCTCGAAGGCGCAGCCATGCTGGTCATCTCGCAATCGGGCCGCAGCCCGGACCTGCTGGCGATGGCCAAGGCCGCGCGGCAGGGCGGCGCGAAGCTGATCGCCCTCGTGAATGACGCGGCATCTCCCGCCGCCGAGATCGCCGATCTGACGATTCCGCTCGAGGCCGGACCGGAAAAGAGCGTCGCCGCCACCAAGTCCTGCATCGCCTCGATGGCGGCGGGACTGGCGCTACTGGCGGACTGGTCCAAGGACCGCGCGCTCGGTAATGCGGTCGCGGAATTGCCAGACGCATTGCGCGCGGCGGTCGCGTCCGACTGGTCCGGCATGGTTGCGCCCTTCGTGGCGGCGCGCTCGGCGCTGATCATCGGGCGCGGCATCGGCTATCCGATTGCGATGGAAGCAGCGCTGAAGCTGAAGGAGACGGCATCGTTGCATGCCGAGCCTTACAGCGCGGCGGAAGTGCTGCACGGACCGATCCAGATCGTTCACGAAGGATTCCCCGTGCTGCTGTTCCGTCAACGCGACGCAGCCGGCGATTCGCTCGATCACTGCGCCACCCAGCTCGCGGCGGCCGGCGCACGGGTATTCGTGGCCGGCGCGAACGATGCCGGCGCAAAAGGCTTCACGCATCTGCCGGTCGCGTCCTCGACGCATCCGGCGAGCGAGCTCCTGTCGGCGATGGTCTCGTGTTATGCGGCGGTCGATCGGATCGCGCGGGCGCGCGGCTTCGACCCTGATACGCCGCCGCTTCTCAAGAAAGTCACGGAAACCTTGTGATGACCCGGTTCGCGATCGCAGGCGCGGAGATTTTCGACGGCACCAAGCGGCGCGCCCAGCATGCGGTGATCGTCGACAATGCGCGCATCCTGGATGTGGTGCCCGAGGCGGTCGTGCCGGGCGACCTGCCGGTTCAGCGCCTGCCGGGCGGCGTGCTGGCACCCGGCTTCGTCGATGCCCAGGTGAATGGCGGCGGCGGCGTGCTGCTGAACGACGCGCCGACCTCGGATGGCGTGCGCACGATCTGCGATGCGCATGCCACGTTCGGCACGACCGCACTGCTGCCGACCTTGATCACGGATTCGCCTGCCGTCACGGCAAAGGCGGTCGCGTCGGTCAAACAGGCGATCGCCGCCGGGGCGCCGGGATGCCTCGGCATCCATCTGGAAGGGCCGTTCTTGTCGCCTGAACGGCGCGGCGCGCACGACGCCGACCTGATGCGCACGATGACCGAGGCGGATGTGGATGAGATCCTGTCTCTCGGCATCGAAACGCTGCTTCTCACGCTGTCGCCGGAGCGCATCGCGCCCGGCCTCATCCGGCGCCTGGTGCAAGGCGGCGCGATCGTCAGCCTTGGCCATTCCAACGCGACGTACGACCAGATCCTGATGGCGGTCGATGCCGGCGCGCGCGGCGTCACGCACCTTTTCAACGCCATGTCGCCGCTGACTCACCGCGCGCCGGGCGTGGTGGGCGGCGCGCTCGATGCCGGCGAATTGTGGTGCGGGATGATCGCGGACGGACATCATGTGCATCCGGCGGCCGTCGGCATCGCGCTACGCGCCAAGCGACAGCCCGGCCGCATCTTCCTGGTGACGGATGCCATGTCGACGGTGGGATCCGATCAGCAGACCATCACGCTCAATGGCCGAACCGCTTGGCGCAGGAACGGCGCGCTGGAGCTGGAGGACGGAACGCTGGCCGGCTCCGATCTCGATATGATGTCAGCCGTCCGCTACCTGGTGCGGCAGGTCGGCGTCGAGCTGGGAGAGGCCTTGCGCATGGCCTCTACCTATCCGGCGGAGTTCCTGAAGCGATCCGACCTGGGGCGCATCGCCGCCGGCGCGCGCGCCGACCTTGTCCATATCGACGGCGATCTCAAGGCGACGGCGGTTTGGCGCGTCGGCATCCAGCGTGGCGCTTAACCCGCCGCGTCCAGAACAGATCGGATGGCGGCCTTGGTGGTGACCAGCCTGGCATATTCCGCCGGCCGCAGCTCGCCACCCATGAAGACGTTCGGGTTGCGGTGAATCATGCCGCTCGGCGATTCGCTCAAGGCGGCGAAGTGAATCTCGCTGGCACCCGTCTCCTGGATAATGCGCGCGACGTTGCGCACGGTGATGCCGCCGCCCGGCATGACGATGAGGCGGCCAGCCGCCAACTCGATCAGGCGCCGGATCAAGGGCGCGCCCTCGAGGACGCTGGGTTCCTGGCCGGAGGTCAGCAATCGATCGATGCCAAAACCGATCAGCGTTTGCAGCGCCTCGACCGGATCGCGCGCGACGTCGAAGGCGCGATGAAACGTGACGGACAGCGGCCGCGCCGCGGCGATCAGCCGCTCGGTCAACTTGGCATCGATGCGGCCATCCGCCGCAAGGCAGCCGAACACAACGCCACCCGCCCGCGCCGCCTTCGCCGCCGCGATGTCGCGCAGCATTGCTTCGATTTCGATGTCCGAGTAGAGAAAGTCGCCGCCGCGCGGCCGAATCATCACCTGCACCGGCAGCTTGGTGCGCGCGATCGTGGTCTCCATCAGGCCGAGGCTGGGCGTGGTGCCGCCTTCCAGCAGATTGGCGCAGAGTTCGACGCGATTGGCGCCGGCCTGCTCGGCGGCGATGGCGCCCTCCACCGAATCGATGCAGATTTCCGATATCACTCCGGTCATGAAAAAGCCCTTATGCGGATCGAGAGTGCATGCCGATCATTGACCCGACTTCATCGCGAATAGCAATGCCGGAGTCTCAAATACCGGGTTCCTTGGGTTTGTCATGATGTTTGCTTTCACGCTGCTGAGCGCTGCTACCGAAGCCGGCTCCAAGATCAACGAGGACGCCTATGGCCTGTGGCCTTCTGCCGAGGCGCCGCGTGCTGCCTGGATGCTGGATGGCGTGACCGGTATCAATGATCGCGCCTTGCTGCCGGGGCCGAGCGATGCCGCCTGGTTTGTCGCACAGGTGCAGCAGGCGCTGCCCGCTTTGCTTTCCGATCGACCGACTATGCCGGTCACCGACTTGATCGGCGCGTTGGCGCGCGAACTGGAGAGGCGCCAGTCCGCTTCGTGGCTTGACGCGCGCGGCGCCGACGGCTGGGAAACGCCGGCGGCGAGCTTCGCGCTTGTCCGTCTTCTCGGTGACGAAATCGAGATCGCGCGCCTGGGCGATTGCCTGGTGCTGCTGGAATCCAGCGACGGCACGGTCACGGTCATGGAGCATCCGGTGCTGACCCAGATCGAGGCGGAGACCAAGCGCGCGGTCCTGGATTTGCGCGCGACCGGTATCACCGATCCGCAGAATATCCGGAGCCGGATGATGCCTAAGCTGCGCGCGCAAAGACTGCGGCGGAATCTCCCGGATGGGTATGGCGTCCTGGCAGCGGAACAAAGTTGTGTTGCGATGGTCCATGTGGATCGTCGGCCGGCGCGCGACGTGCGTCGCGTCCTGCTGGCGAGCGACGGCTATTACCGCCTAGTTGATCATTACGGCGCAAGGAACGATGCGGAACTGGTGCGGGAGACAGACCGCCAGGGTGCAGACGCACTGCTGAAACAATTGCGCGCCATCGAGGCGGCGGATTCGCTTGGCACCGCATATCCGCGTCTCAAGATGCGCGATGACGCCACCGCTTTGCTGATCGGTGTCGGCGAGACCCAACGCCGGTAACTTGGGTCGCTCTGGTCCGGCCATGAATGGTTTAAACCGTTCTAATCTTCTCCTCGAAAAAACCTCAGCCGGGATCGTCCCTGCAATGCTACCTAAGGACAATATCCAGGTCGGCGTTCTTTGGCGCAATCTGAGCCTATTAAGAAGTCATGACAGGCTGCAAGAACCTTTCCGAAGGTTGCAGGGATGACTAAGCTGCGCCGGATTTAACGCCTTTGGGGTCGGAGTAATCGAGATCGCCTCGCTTCAAGAGGCATGTTCCAGGCAAAACGGGAGGACGATGAAATGGCAGTCAAAATTCATCCATCAGTGGACAATGGGGTCAAGCGGGGCAAGGACGGCTTCGCCGGCGGCACGCTGACTTGCAAATGTGCCAGCAATCCGGTTGAGGTGAAGCTGAGTTCGCAGACCGCGCACAATCATGCCTGCGGATGCACGAAGTGCTGGAAGCCGGAAGGCGCGGTGTTCTCCGTCGTCGCGGTGGTTCCGAGGGACAAGGTGCAGGTCACCAAGAACGCAGACAAGCTGAAGGTCGTCGACCCGAGCGCGACCATCCAGCGCTACGCCTGCACCGGCTGCGGCGTCCATATGTATGGCCGGATCGAGAACACGAAGCACCCGTTCTACGGGCTCGACTTCGTTCACACCGAGCTGTCGAAGGACGAAGGCTGGTCGGAGCCGCAGTTCGCGGCGTTCGTGTCCTCGATCATCGAATCGGGTTTCAACCCGAAGGACATGGGCGCAGTCCGGGCACGCCTGAAGGAGCTTGGGCTCGAGCCGTATGATTGCTTGTCGCCGGCGCTGATGGACGCGATCGCGACCCATGTCGCGAAGGCATCCGGCAAGCTGGCGGCCTAGCCCTCGTCAACCGGTGACTGGATTTGCAGTCGAGGGGCAGGCGCTGGCCTGCCTCTCGGCTGCGCTTGAATTGAGAGATCGAAGAGGGAGTTGAAACCATGAAAGTCCGTGCTGCGGTCGCAGTCGCCGCTGGAAAGCCGCTCGAGATCCATGACGTCGACTTGGAAGGCCCGAAGGCGGGCGAAGTCCTGGTCGAGATCAAGGCGACCGGTATCTGCCATACCGACGAATTCACTCTCTCGGGTGCGGACCCCGAAGGCCTGTTTCCTGCCATCCTGGGCCACGAGGGTGCAGGCATCGTGGTCGAGGTCGGACCGGGCGTGACCAGCCTGAAAAAGGGTGATCACGTCATTCCGCTTTACACGCCGGAATGCCGCCAGTGCGAATACTGCGTCAGCCAGAAGACCAATCTGTGCCAGGCGATCCGGTCCACCCAGGGTCAGGGCCTGATGCCGGACGGCACCAGCCGTTTCTCGATGGGTGGCAAGAAGATCTTCCACTACATGGGCTGCTCGACCTTCTCCAACTTCACCGTGCTGCCGGAGATCGCGCTGGCAAAGATCCGCGAGGACGCGCCGTTCGACAAGGTCTGCTACATCGGCTGCGGTGTCACCACCGGTATCGGCGCGGTCATCAACACGGCGAAAGTGGAACCCGGCGCCAACGTGGTGGTGTTCGGCCTGGGCGGCATCGGCCTCAACGTGATCCAGGGCGCCAAGCTGGTCGGCGCCAACATGATCGTCGGCGTCGACCTCAACCCGGCACGCAAGGAGCTGGCGACCAAGTTCGGCATGACGCACTTCGTCAATCCGAAGGAAGTGGAAGGCGACATCGTTCCGTACCTGGTGAACCTCACCAAGGGCGGCGCCGATTACAGCTTCGAATGCATCGGCAACACGACGGTGATGCGCCAGGCGCTGGAATGCTGTCACAAGGGCTGGGGCGTTTCGGTCATCATCGGCGTCGCGGGCGCCGGCAAGGAGATCTCCACCCGTCCGTTCCAGCTTGTCACGGGCCGCGTCTGGAAAGGCACAGCTTTCGGCGGCGCACGCGGCCGCACCGACGTTCCGAAGATTGTCGATTGGTACATGGACAAGAAGATCAATATCGACGATCTGATCACGCACAAGCTGGCGCTGAAGGACATCAACCAGGGATTCGACCTGATGCACGCCGGCAAGTCGATCCGCAGCGTCGTCGTTTACTAGCCTAGCCCTGTCTGACTTGGCGGCGGAGCTCAACCAGGCTCCGCCGTTTTTGTTTCTTTCAACGCGTGCTATCGTGTGCGGCGGAGGATCGGATGGTTACGGAAACCTGGGTGCAAGCCGGCTTGTCGCCGATCAAGCGCTGGAAGTGCTTCGGCGGTGATCAACTGGTGTTTGCGCATGACAGCAAAGCGACCGGCACGCGCATGGAATTCGCGGTCTACGTGCCGCCGCAAGCCGCGAAACAGCCCTGGCCTGTGCTGTTCTATCTCTCCGGCCTCACTTGCACCTGGGAGAATGCGACCACCAAGGCGGGTTTCCAGCACGCGGCGGCGGAGCATGGCATGGTCATTGTCGCGCCGGACACCTCGCCGCGCGGCGACGACGTGCCGGACGACACTGGCTACGACCTCGGCAAAGGTGCGGGCTTCTATCTCAACGCCACCCAGCCGCCCTGGTCCAAGCATTTCAAGATGTGCGATTACGTCGTGCATGAGCTGACGGAGCTGGTCGCGCGATCCTTCGCTGTCAATTTCGCGCGCTTCGGCATCACCGGCCATTCCATGGGTGGGCACGGCGCGCTCAGCATCGCGATGAAGAACCCGGACCGGTTCAAGTCGGTCTCGGCCTTCTCGCCGATCGTCGCGCCTGCCCAGGTGCCGTGGGGGCAGAAGGCGTTCAGCGCCTATCTGGGGCCGGAGCACAAGGTGTGGGCCGACTATGATTCCTGCGCTTTGATGGCGAGTCGCGGCTGGGCCCGCGACATCCTGATCGACCAGGGCGAGGCCGACGAATTCCTGGCGACACAATTGCGCCCCGAGCTGTTCGCTGAAGCCTGCAAGGCGCGACGCGTGCCGCTGACCCTGCGCATGCAGGCCGGATACGACCACTCCTATTATTTCATCTCGACCTTCATGGCCGACCACGTCCGCTGGCATGCGGAGCGGCTGCACGCGGGTTGAAGCGGTGCCACATTGCCTCGGTAATGCCTCGAACCTATAGTCCCTCGAAACCTGGGAGGGGCGCTACATGGCTGGGAAAATCACCCCGACGGCGGAAGACGCGTTGGTGGTTGTCGATGTGCAGAACGATTTTTGCCCAGGCGGTGCGCTGGCTGTTCCTGAGGGCGATCAGATCGTGCCGCTGGTCAATCGCCTGATCGGCCAGTTCGCCCATGTTGTGCTGACCCAGGATTGGCATCCGCGCGGCCATTCGTCGTTTGCCTCGACCCACAATGGCCAGCCCTTCACCTCTATCAAGCTTGGCTATGGCGATCAGACCTTGTGGCCGGATCATTGCGTGCAAGGGACGAAAGGCGCCGAGTTCCATCCCGATCTCGTCGTGCGAGGGAGCGAGCTTGTGCTGCACAAAGGTTTCCGGAAGGAGATCGATTCGTACTCGGCGTTCTATGAGAACGACCATGTCACCAAGACCGGCCTTAGCGGCTATCTGCGCGAGCGTGGGCTGAAGCGCATTTTCATGTGCGGCCTCGCCACCGACTTCTGCGTCGCCTGGTCGGCGCTCGACGGCAGGCGCGAGGGATTTCCCGTCATCGTCATCGAGGACGCCTGCCGGGCCATCGACCTCAATGGCAGCCTCGCCGCCGCGCGGGGCGAGATGATCAAGGCCGGAATCACCCTGGCCGCTTCCAGCCAGATCGGCTGACCCGGCGCCCCACAGCAGCGTTGACTCTCGCCGCCACCGGTGCAGAATGGCCAGATCGTTCGTATACGAACGATCACCAATCGGGAGCCGGGGATGCTGGGATCCCGCACAGACGCAAGGCCAGAACCATTGCCACCGCGCTATGCGCGGCCGCGGGCGTTGGACGAAGCCCTGGCGCTGCGGGAAAGCGGTGCCCAGATCATTGCCGGCGGTACGGATTTCTACCCGGCCCGGGTCGGGCGCCCGCTTTATGACCGCGATGTCGGCTGCGTGCTGGATCTGACCGCGCTGCCGGACCTGCGCGGCATTCGAGAAGAGGCGGCTCATTATCGCATCGGTGCCCTGACGAGTTGGACCGACCTCGCCGAAGCGCCTTTGCCCGCGCAATTCTATTGCTTGCAGGCGGCGGCACGCGAGGTTGGCGGTCGGCAGATCCAGAATCGCGGCACAATCGGCGGCAATCTGTGCAATGCCTCGCCGGCGGCGGACGGCGTGCCTGCGCTGCTGGCGCTGGGGGCGGAGATCGAGCTGCTGAGCCGCGCAGGCCAGCGCACGCTGCCACTGTCCGATTTCATCCTGGGGCCGCGCCAGATCGCGCTGCGGCCGGACGAGATCGCCGCCGCTCTCCTCATCCCCAAGCCGAAGGGCGCGGCCCATAGCAGCTTCGTCAAGCTCGGCGCGCGCAAATATCTCGTCATCTCGATCGTGATGGCGGCCGGCTATCTCGATGTGGTCGGAAGCCGGATCGCCGAGGCGCGGATCGCGGTCGGTTCCTGCTCGCCGGTCGCGCAGCGCCTGCCGGCGCTGGAGGCGACGCTGAAGGGCGAGGTGGCGATCTCCAACCTGGCGCGTCTGGTGAAGCCTGAGCATCTGGCGCCGCTGCAGCCGATCGACGATGTGCGGGCCAGCGCGGATTATCGCGCGGAAGCCGCTCTCGTGGTGCTGCGACGCCTGCTGGCGGAGCTGGCGGTATGAACGAACTCAGCGCAGTGCAGCTCTCCCAGGAATCCATGTCGTTGACCGTCAACGGCGCGATGCAGACCTATAGCGGTGACGGGCTGCGGCGCCTGGCCGATGTGCTGCGCGACGACTTCCACCTCACCGGCACCAAGATCGGTTGCAACGCCGGCGATTGCGGCGCCTGCACCGTCCTGATGGACGGGGCGCAGATATGCGCCTGTCTGGTCCCGATCGGCCAATGCGACGGCGCCGCGATCACCACCGTCGAAGGGCTGGGCGATGCGGGCAGGCTCAACGACCTGCAGCGCGCATTCCTGACCCACGGTGCTGCCCAATGCGGCATCTGCACCCCCGGCATGCTGATGGCGGCAAGCGACCTGCTGGCACGCAGCAACAACCCATCGCGCGCGGAGGTCGAGGATGCGTTGGGCGGCGTGCTCTGCCGCTGCACCGGCTATCAGAAGATCGTGGAAGCGGTGCTGGCGGTGGCGCGGCCGGTGGAGATCATCCGCGATGGCAGCGTCGGCGCGCGCACGGCGAAGGTCGACGGCCCGGCCAAGCTGACCGGGACGGAGCGCTACGGCGCCGACGCCATTCCTGCGGACGCGCTCCATATCCGTGTCGTCCGCTCGCCGCACGCCTGCGCCAAATTCACCATCGGCGATCTCGAGGCATTCGTGGCGGCGCGGCCCGGTCTCACGCGGGCTTTGACGGCGCGCGACGTGCCGACGAATCTCTATGGCATCTATCCGACCATCAAGGATCAGCCTGTGCTGGCGGACGGCTTGGCACGCTATCGCGGCGATCCGGTAGTCGCGTTTGTCGGCACGCGCACCGCAGTCGAGACCATCCGGGACGACGATGTGCCGATCGTCTATACGCCTCTGCCGCCGATCGTCGGCATCGAAGCGGCCAAAATGGCGCCGCTGATCCACGCCGGCAAGGAGCGGAACGTCCTGGCCGATGGTGGCGTGACCCGCGGCGATGTCGAGGCCGCGCTCGGAAGCGCCGCACACATCGCCGAAGTCGAGTACGAAACCAGCTTCGTCGAGCATGCCTATATCGAGCCCGAAGCGGGCTGGGCCGAGCGCAAGGGCGATACGCTCGAGGTCCACGTCTCGACCCAGAATCCGTTCCAGCATCGCGACGATCTCGCGCAGATCCTGAACCTGCCGAAGCAGGCGGTGCGCCTGATCGCCAGCGCGGTCGGCGGCGGGTTCGGCGGCAAGCTCGATCTCAACGTCCACCCGCTGGTCGGGCTGGCGGCGTGGCTCATCGGCAAGCCGGTTGCCTACATCTATACGCGGCCGGAAAGTATGGCGGCCTCGACCAAGCGTCACCCGGCGCTGGTCAAGGCCAAGATCGGTTGCGATGCTGCCGGCAAGCTCACAGGCTTCTGGTCGCACGCGGAGCTGGATACCGGCGCCTACGCAAGCTGGGGTCCGACAGTCGCCAATCGCGTGCCGGTGCACGCGGCCGGCCCCTATGTCGTGCCGCACGCCAGGACGCGCGGAACGGCCTATTTCACCAACTGCCCACCATCGGGCGCGTTCCGCGGTTTCGGCGTACCGCAAAGCGCCATCGCCAGCGAGGCGGCGATGGACGAGCTCGCCGATGCGCTGGGGATGGATTGGCTGGATTTCCGCCGGCGCAATGCGCTGCGGGCCGGCGATGCGACCATCACCGGCCAGGTGCTCGAGGATTCGGTCGGCATCGTCGAAACGCTCGATGTCCTCGAGCCCTATTGGCGCGACTGGAACAAGGACGCGGCGGCTTTCAATGAAGTGTCGGCGCGCGTGAAGCGGGGCGCCGGTATTGCCTGCTCCTGGTACGGCATCGGCAACACCTCGCTCAGCAATCCCTCGGAGATGAAGGTCGGCATTTCGGCCGATGGGCGCATCACGCTCTATTGCGGCGCGGTCGATATCGGGCAGGGATCGAACACCATTCTGGTGCAGATCGCGGCGGATGCGCTGGGCGTGCCGGCATCGGACATCAATCTGGTGATGGGCGATACCGCGCGCACCCTCGATGCCGGCAAGACCTCGGCCTCGCGTCAGACCTTCGTGACCGGCAAGGCGTGCGAGCTGGCGGCGCTGGATCTCAAAGCCAAGCTCGCTCAAGCGAAAGACCGCGCGGCCCTGCGCGACCTGCCGTCAGACAATCACGGCGACGTGCTGACCGGTCATGGCCGGTTCGACCCGCCCACCACGCCGCTCGATGCCAACGGGCAGGGCGTGCCGTACGCCTGCTACGGCTTTGCGACCCAGGTCGCGTTGGTGGAGGTGGACCTCGACCTCGGCACCGTGAAGGTCCTGAAGATCGCGGCGGCGCACGATGTCGGCAAGGCCGTCAATCCGCAGCAGGTCGAAGGCCAGATCCATGGCGGAACGGCACAAGGCATTGGCCTCGCGCTGATGGAGGAGTACGTCCCCGGCCGCACTGAGAACCTGCACGATTACCTGATACCGACCTTCGGCGACATGCCGGAAATGATCTGCAAGATCGTCGAGGCGCCGACCATGTACGGGCCGCATGGCGCGAAGGGCGTGGGCGAGCCGGCCTTGATCTCGACCGCGCCCGCGATCTTTGGCGGCATCTATCGCGCGACCGGCGTGCGCGTGACCAAGGTGCCGGTGCTCCCGCACCGCCTGCGCGCGGCGATCCGCGCCAAGGAGGCCAAGCGATGAACCAGGTCGCACCCACTCCTGAGTCGGATGGCGTCATCCGCTGCGATGCGTGCCCGGTGTTGTGCCGCATCCGGCCGGGCAAGCTCGGCGCCTGCGACCGCTACGGCAATGTCGATGGCAAGCTGGTGCGCACCGACCCCCTGGTGCTGCTGGACCGCTCGGTCGAATCCGGGCGTGGCGCGGTCCGGTTCATGGAGGGCGCGCGCGACTGGGGTGGCGAACTCGTGCGCCAGCCCGATGCTTTCGTCACCGGCATCGGCGCGACCACGACCTATCCAGACTATAAGCCTGCACCGTTCATCGTCTCCAGCCAGGTCGATGGCATCGATTGCGTCACCGTCGTGACCGAAGGAATCTTCAGCTATTGCGGCGTCAAGGTGAAGATCGACACCGACCGCTATGTCGGGCCGGAGCAGGCGCCAGTGCGGGTGAAGGGCGAGCAGATCGGCCATGTCACCACCCATGAATACGGTTCGCAGATGCTCTCGCTCGGCGGCGTGCGACATTTGACCGGCGGCTCGAAAGCGGAAGGCAACGTCACCTGCGACGCGATGATGCGGCTGTGCAACAAGGAAGCCGTCGAGATGTCGATCGATGGCGGCTCGACCATCGTCGTGCAGTCCGACAAGGCGCCGATCGTCGATGGCCATGCGGAAGAGCGCATGCGCGTCGGCTGCGGTTCGGCAGTCACCGGCATTTTCGCCAAGCAGTGGTTCGGCTTGGCCGACGAAGTGGTGGTGGTGGACGAGCACATCACCGGCATCTTCACCGAGCATCAGGCCGGCCGCATGCTCGACGCCAGGCCCAGCGGCATCAAGATCCGCGGCCGCAAATCGACGCCCGGCCGCTATTTCCAGGTCGCCAAGCCCGGGCTCGGCTGGGGCGGCACCGACCTCAAGGACCCGCTGGAAATCATCGAGAAATTCGATCCCAAGGTCGCGTGGCCGGGCCTGCGCCTGTTCATGGTCTCGACCACCGGCGAGCATCATGCCTGGTACGTGTTGGATGAGGAACTGAAACCGCGTCCCGCCGACCCGCCTGTGGAGATCGACAGGCTGGTCGCACGCATCGCGGAGAATTGCGAGCCTGCCCTCAGCACCGTTCTGTTCATGGGCGGGGCAGGCGGCTCCTTGCGCGCCGGCGTCACCGAGAATCCCGTGCGCCTCACCATGTCGGTCAAGGACAAGCTGACGCGGGTCACTTGCGGCGGCGCGCCGGCCTATGTGTGGCCAGGCGGCGGCATCACCGTGATGGTCGACGTGGCGCGCATGCCGGATAAGTCCACCGGCTATGTGCCGACGCCGGCTTTGGTCTTCCCTATCGAGTTCACCATGCGGCTGGAGGATTACCGGCTGATGGGTGGGCACGTGAAACACATCGTGCCGGTGGAGCAGGTTCTGGCGGACCAGCGCAACAAGGCGGTCGCACCGCACGCGGAGAATCCCTGGCCCATGGACCTGCCGAACGGAGGCGCGACATGAGCGCGCAAGCCTCGCTCCTGCCGGGCAACCGGCTGCATCTCAATCACGGGCCGATCGACCTCATCGTCTCGGCCGACGGCGACGCGGCAGAGGTGCGCCGGGCCTATCAGGTCGCCGCCGCGATGTTCCCGAACATCCTGCCGGAGCTGGTGGCAAAGCTGGCGATCCTGCGCGCACCGGTCGGCGAGTTCCGGCCGATGGTCATGAACCCGATCGCACGGCGCATGGTGGATGCGGTGTGGCCCTATCGCGATGTGTTCGTCACGCCGATGGCCGCAGTTGCGGGCGCGGTGGCGGAGCATGTGCTGGCGGCGATGGTGGAAGCGGCAACGCTGCGGCGCGCGATCGTCAACAATGGCGGCGACATCGCCCTTCATCTGGCGGAGGGCGAGACGGTGCGCGCCGGTGTGGTGGGCGATCTCTCGCTGCCGAAGATGGATGCGGCGATCGAGATCGCGAGCGGCGACCCGGTGCGCGGCATCGCGACTTCCGGCTGGCGCGGCCGCTCGCAGTCGCTGGGCATCGCCGATTCCGTGACTGTGCTCGCTGAGAGCGCGGCGATGGCGGACGCTGCAGCGACCATGATCGCCAATGCCGTCAATGTCGATGATCCCGCCATCCATCGCCTGCCGGCCTGCGAAGTGCGTGACGATAGCGATCTCGGTGACCTGCCGGTGACGGTCGCGGTCGGCCTGTTGTCATCCCAGAAGGCCGAACTGGCGCTCGAGAATGGCGTTCACCGCGCGGCCGAGTTGCGGGCGCGAGGCCTTATCGCGGCGGCCTATCTGCAGCTTCAAGACCAGGTGCGCGTGGTCCGGGCATCGCATCAATCCGTGCCGTCGCGCGCGGCGTGAAAGGAATCGGCATGAATGACATTAGCATCCGCAAGTCGCAATTGATCGTCGACAAGATCTGGCACGAGGGCGGGCCGGCCTTGAAGGAGCCGCGCCTGCGCGGCGCTATCCTGACCGTGATCAAGAATCCCTTTGCCGGGCGCTATGTCGAGGATATCCAGCCTTTCATGAAGCCGCTGGAGCAGCTTGGCGTCGGCATGGCGCGCGAGCTGGCGGAAGCGTTGGGCGGGCCCAAGGCGGTGCAGAGCTACGGCAAGGCCGCCATCGTCGGCCTCGCCGGCGAATTGGAGCACGGCGCCTTGTGGCATGCGCCGGGCGGCTATTCCATGCGCGAAGTTCTGGGCGGCACCAAGGCGATCGTGCCCTCGACCAAGAAGGTCGGGCCGGCCGGCGCGCGCATCGACGTGCCGCTGCATCACATCAACGCCGCCTATGTGCGCAGCCATTTCGACGCCATCGAGGTTGGCATCCACGACGCGCCGAAACCTGACGAGATCGTCTACATCCTGGCGATGGGAACGGGTCCGCGGGTGCATGATCGCGCCGGCGGATTGAAGGCCAGCGAGATCAAGGGCGAAGACGGACAGAGATGAAGCCGGACCTGCGCAAGCTTCAGGGCGACGATCCGGCTGATTCCTATCGGCTGGAAGATCAGGTCGGCTATTGGCTGCGGCGCGCCTATCAGCGGCACATGGCGATCTTCACCGGCATCATGGGCGATCTCGATCTCACCTCCATGCAGTTCTCGGCCTTGTTCAAGCTGCGCGAGCTGAAGGCGGTGTCGCAGACCGAGCTGGGCAGGCTCACGGGCATGGACCGCGCCACCATCTCCGGCGTCGTCGCGCGGCTGAAGCGGCGCGACCTCGTGCTCTACAAGCCGGACCCGCTGGACAAGCGCTCGCGCATCATCGCGCTGACGCCCGCCGGCGAGACCTTGCTGATCGATGCGTTGCGACGCATCAGCGGCGTAACCGAACTGACCTTGGAGCCGATCGGCGCAGCGGAGCGCGAAAGCCTGCGCGCGATCCTGCAAAAAATGGGATGAGGCTGATCATGAAAAGCGACATCAGGAAGATCGTTGTGACAGTGGAAGAGACCCATCGGGAGAGCGGCAAGGGCGTCAGCCCCGCCACGCGCAAGGCGGCCGCCATCGCCGTCATCGCCAATCCCTTCGCCGGCAAGTTCGTGGACGATCTGACGCCGCTGATGGATATCGGCGAAGAGCTGGGTGGCTACCTTACCAGGCGGGCCGTGCAGGCTCTCGGCATCGAAGGCGGCAAGGCGGAGAGCTATGGCAAGGCCGCGATCGTGGGAGAGGGCGGAGAGCTGGAGCATGCCGCCGCCATCCTGCATCCGAAACTGGGCAAGCCGGTGCGCGAGGTGCTGAGCAAGGGCGTCGCGCTGATCCCGTCGGCCAAGAAGATGGGCGGCATCGGCACGCCGGTCGACGTGCCGCTGGGTCACAAGGACGCCGCCTTCGTGCGCAGCCATTTCGACGGCATGGAAGTGCGCCTCGCCGACGCGCCGCGCGCCAATGAGATCCTGGTCGCGATCGTGGTGACGGATTCCGGCCGGCCGTTCCCGCGCATCGGCGGCCTGCAGAAGAGCGAGATCAAGGGCGAAGACGGATTGCGGTAGGGAGGCGATCATGGCGGAACCGACGACAGCCGGCGGACCGGCGGGGAAAATGGTGATCCGCAATGTCGGGCTGATGCTATCCGGCGATCTCAAGCGTCCGATCCTCGACGCCGACGCCATCATTGCGGATAAGGGCCGCATCGTCGCGATCGGCAAGGAGCGCGATCTCGATACGTCGGGTGCCCAAGTGACGATCGATGCCAAAGGCTGCGCACTGTCACCGGGCCTGATCGACAGCCACGTGCATCCGGTGTTCGGCGACTGGACGCCGCGCCAGAGTCAGCTCGGCTGGATCGATTCTTTCCTCAATGGCGGTGTCACCACCATGATCTCGGCGGGAGAGGTGCATTTGCCGGGACGGCCGAAAGACATCGTGGGTCTGAAGGCGCTGGCCATCACGGCGCAGCGCAGTTTCGATGCGTTCCGCCCTGGCGGGGTGAAGGTCCATGCCGGCGCGCCGGTGATCGAGAAAGGCATGGAAGAGAGTGATTTCGCGGAGCTGGCGAAAGCCGGCGTGAAATTGCTGGGCGAGGTCGGGCTAGGCTCGGTAAAAGCCGGCGACGAAGCCAAGAAGATGGTCGCCTGGGCCCGCAAGCACGGCATCCAATCAACCATCCATACGGGTGGCCCATCCGTGCCCGGATCGGGTTATATCGATAAGGACGTGGTGCTGGAAGCCGATGCCGATGTGATCGGCCACATCAATGGCGGCCACACCGCGCTCGACCTGAAGCAGATCGAATGCCTGTGCGAGCAATGCAGCCGCGCGATCGAGATCGTGCATAACGGCAACGAGATGGCGGGCCTGCACGCGGTCAAGATCGCCAGGCAGCTCGGCCAGCTTGAGCGCGTCATCCTCGGCACGGATTCGCCCGCCGGTTCGGGTGTTCAGCCGCTCGGCATCCTGCGCGTCATCGCCATGCTATCCAGCTTCGGTGATCTGCCGGCAGAACAAGTCTTCTGTTTTGCCACCGGCAACACCGCGCGCATCCGCAATCTCGATTGCGGGCTGCTGGAGCCGGGCAGGGCGGCGGACTTCGTCTTTCTGGACCGTGCGCAGCACAGCTCCGGAGCCGATCTCCTGGATTCTGTGCGCAAGGGCGACTTGCCTGGCATCGGCATGGTGGTGATCGACGGCGTGGTGCGCTGCCAGCGCTCGCGCAACACGCCGCCGGCGGACCGCGTGCCGGCGATCGCTCACTGATTCATGAGACTCGCGTCACGGTCAGTTGCACGCTGCCACGATTATTGTCGTAGAAGTTCCAGGCATCGTTGGCATAGGCATAGAGATAGCCGGATCTCTTCGGCTTATGCTCGCGGCCGGCGCCGATCGCGATCACTTCGTCCGCTCCCATCTCCTCGTCTTCGCCCGCGCCGTTGGCGATCGTGCCGACCAGCGAAAACCAGTTGAGCTCCTCGTGCCGCTTGGTTGTGAAGAAGTCGGTCGCGTCGTTGCCCGACAGCCGCCTGAACAGGATTTCGGCATCGCCGGCAATGTTGGCGAGGACATGAGCGATCTCGGATGGCTGGAAATTGCCGTCCTTCATTCCGGCCGGGCCGCTGGCCGTCGTCCGATCGAGCCATTGCCCGTCGGCCTTGAACGTGTAGGTCGCACCCGCCTCCAGATAGAGGCCGGTCCGATTCCACGGGTTGATCGCGAAGATCGCAAAGGTGGCGCTTTCGCCGGCCTTCAGTCCGCGGCTTTCGCCATAGGGCGCCTGGGCGATCGGCGGGCTTTGCCGCCGCTCCACCAGCGATGCGTGCAGGCGGACACCGGCTTCATGGAGCGGCGGCGCGCTGCGCGGAACGCTCGGCAGGAACTTGAAAACGCCGTCCAGCGAATCGTGCAAGTGACTCCGGAAGTCTGGCGCTATCTGCTTGGTCATTGCCGCATTGAAGCCGAGACCCTGACCGGCTGCCTCCTCGATCATCCATTTCAGCGCGCCGTTCGAGAGGCCGGTCTCGCGATATCCGCCGCCGACATCGCTGTGGACGCCCGGAAACCAGACCTGCTTCACGTCATGGCCGGGCTTGACCTTGGTCCACAAGGTCGCCTGGAAGCTGCCGCGCATCTCGTCCAGGGCGATCGCATGCCGGCCGTGCGCGACCAGGTCGCTCAAGGTCGTATCGTGAAACTTGTACTTGTCCGGCTCCTCGAGCAGCTTGAGCACGCCGAGGTGGCTCGGAATGCCGAGCGCGCCGACCGTGTCCCAGACACCGATGAAATGGATGCCGATATCCTGCGAGCCTGGCTTGGATTGGTGGAATTTCCAGCCGCGCTGCGACCAGTCCTCCCGCGTTTCCTTGCGCTGCCGGTAACCCCTGGTGAACACGATCTCGACCCGCTTCCACGCTTCGTCGTCCGACAGGCCGCTCAGATCAAGCAAGCCGCAGCGCGTGGTGAGGCCGCCAAGGCTTCGCACCGTATAGGCGCCGCGGCTGAAGCCGAACAGGTAGATCGCATCGCCGCGCTGATAGGTGCGGCACAGCCAGCCATAAGCGCTCTGTATATTGCGATCGAGCCCAAGCCCAATTCCCCCGCCCAGCACGCGGTTGAGCAGGCCGGGATCGGTACCGACCCCCGGATGATAATATTTCTTCTGCGCAACATTGTTCGCGCCTTGATCGGCGACGCAGCTATGCAAGCGAAAGACATTGGTCGCGGTGGAAACGCCGCCGTCCTGTTGATCCGCGGTGTTCCAGGTGCCATCGCAGGAAATGACAAGGTTCGTCATGATCGCCACCCGACAATATGAGATTGATGTGACCTTGGCGCTCGACGGCGCTTTTGTAGCATCAACCGGTGCAAGGCTCGGAGACACGACGGCGAAAAAGCGTTAAACTAGGAAAGTACTATGGGAGTGTGCAGTCATTCCCTCAAACCACGCAGCCGAGGAGCGATGACGATGGGCAACGCCGAAAACGCGCATGGTTTCGCGTTCACCGCGATCGATGGCGCGGCTCTGCCGCTGTCCAAATTCAAGGGCAAGGCGGTGCTGGTGGTTAACACCGCATCGGAGTGCGGTTACACGCCGCAATACAAGGAGCTCGAGGCGCTGTGGCAACGCTACCGCGATCGCGGCCTCGTGGTGCTGGGCGTGCCGTGCAACGATTTCGGTGCGCAGGAGCCGGGCACCGAAAAGCAGATCCAGGATTTCTGCGAAGTGAATTACGGCGTCGATTTCCCGCTGACCGAGAAGGCGCATGTCACCGGCAAGGAGGCGCACCCGTTCTACAAATGGGCGGCGGAAGTGGCGGGTGAAGCCGCCAGCCCGCGCTGGAACTTCCACAAATATCTGATCGGGCCAGACGGCGCGCTGGCCGCCTGGTTCCCGACCAAGACCTCGCCGACCACGAGGGACGTCACCACCGCCATCGAGGCAGCGCTTCCTTAGACGACCCGCTCGCCGCTGTCCGTCTTGCGCATCGCCTTGCGCCGCGCCATCAGGTTGAGCGCTTCCACGCCGGCCGAGAATGCGATAGCGAAGTAGATGTAGCCTTTCGGGATGTGGAAGTGGAGCGCCTCGGCGATCAGCGCGGTGCCGATCAGCAGCAGGAAGGAGAGGCACAGCATCTTCACCGTCGGATGATTGTGCACGAAGCGGCCGACTGGTGCCGCCGCCACCAGCATCACGATCATCGCAACGACGACCGCCGCCACCATGATGGCAAGGTGGTTCGCCATGCCGACCGCGGTGATGACGGAATCCAGCGAGAATACGATGTCCAGGATCGCGATCTGGATGATCGCCGCGAGGAACGTCAAATAGGCGCGCTTGCCGCCTGTCGCGCCTTCGCCTTCGACCGAGTGGTGGATCTCCATGGTCGCCTTGACCAACAGGAAGATGCCGCCGCCGCCGAGGATGATGTCGCGCCACGAGAGCTCGTAGCCCCAGAGATTGGCGATCGGCGTGACCAGGCCCGCGACCCAGGAAATCGAGAACAAAAGCCCCAGCCGCGTCAGCAGCGCCAGCACCAGGCCCCAGCGCCGGGCCGAATCCTGCTGTTCCGGCTTGCAGCGCGATGCGACGATCTGCACGAACATCAGGTTGTCGATGCCGAGCACGATTTCGAGCGCAGCCAGGGTCGCGAACGCGGCCAAGGCTTCGGCCGTCAAGATTTCCGCCATCATCTCCGACATTGGTCTCCGTCCCCCTTGAGAAACAAAAACGGCCGCGTCTCCCCGGGCGAGGGCGGCGCGGTCAGCGTTCCGTCATATAGGGGTGCGTCAGGGCTTTTGCCAGCGGGCGACCGGTCCCGACCGGGATTTTTCGCCTGGAACCGACCATCTCCGCGTACTCAGCGCCATGGCCTGCCCGCGCGTTTGCACTCGGATTTGCCTTGTCATAGGGTCGCCGAGGCAGGAGGGCGGGGATCATGAAGGTCAAGGACATCACGGTTTTCATCGTCGGCAATCCGCCGCCCAGCTTCGGCGGCCGCTATTTCCTGTTCGTGAAGCTGACCACCGACGACGGCATCCACGGCATCGGCGAGATCTATTGCGACAGCTTCGGACCGCAGGTCGTCAAGGCGATGGCCGAAGACGTGTTCGGCCGCTACGTGGCAGGCATGGACCCGTTCCACATCGAAAGCCTGTGGCGCAAGGTCTATAGCAGCGGCTATTCGCAGCGCCCCGATCCGTCGCTGGTCGGCGTGCTGTCCGGCATCGAGATCGCGCTGTGGGATATCCTCGGCAAGGCGACGGACAAACCGGTCTATGAGCTGCTGGGCGGGCGCGTGCATGAGCGGCTGCGCAGCTACACCTATATCTACCCGCAGGCCGGCGAGGATGAGAGCATCTATCACAATGCCGAGCTTTCGGCGAAGCGTGCCGCCGAATACGTGAAGCAGGGCTTCACCGCGGTGAAGTTCGATCCGGTGACGCCCTACACCGCATTCGATCCGCGCCAGCCTTCGCTCGAAGCGCTCGACCGCGCGGAGAAATTCTGCCGCCTGCTGCGCGAAGCGGTCGGCAGCAAGGCCGACCTCTTGTTCGGCACCCACGGCCAATTCACGGCCTCCGGCGCCATCCGCCTCGCCAAGCGGATCGAGCCGTACGATCCTCTGTGGTTCGAGGAACCGACGCCGCCGGAAATGCCCGAAGAGATGGCGCTGGTCGCGCGCGGCACATCGATCCCGGTCGCGACCGGAGAGCGGCTCTGCACCAAATACGAATTCTCCCGCGTGCTGGAATTGCGCGCAGCCTCGATCCTGCAGATGGCGCTGGGCCGGGTCGGCGGCATCTGGGAGGCGAAGAAGATCGCGGCGATGGCTGAAACTCATTACGCGCAGATCGCGCCGCACCTCTATTGCGGGCCGGTGGAGGGTGCCGCCAACATCCAGTTCGCGGCCTCGCTGCCCAACTTCCTGATCCTCGAAAGCATCCAGACCTGGAGCGGCTTCCATTCGCAGCTCCTGAAAAAGCCGATCCGCTGGGAAGACGGCTATGTCATTCCATCGACCGAGCCGGGGCTGGGGATCGAGCTCAACGAGGATGTCGCCCTCGCACATCCTTACACAGGCGACCGGCTGCATCTCGAGATGACCAACCATCCGGTGCCGTAGCATGCGCTACGGCTTCATCGGCCTCGGTCACTTGGGCGGCCATCTGGCGGCGAGTTTGCTGCGCCACGGCTTCGCGCTGGCGGTTCATGACCGCCATCGCCCCGCTGCCGAAACCCTGATTGCCAAAGGCGCCGCCTGGGCGGAGAGCCCGAAGGCTCTGGCCGCCACTTGCGATGCCATCATCACCTGCCTGCCGTCGCCCGCGGTGAGCGAAGCGGTGCTGAGCGGTCCCGACGGCATCCTGGCCGGGCTCAAAAAGGGCGGGACCTGGATCGAGATGAGCACGCTCGGCCGTGACGAGATTCTGCGGCTGGTGAAACTGGCCGAAGCGCAGGGCATCGCCGTGCTGGAATCGCCGGTGACCGGCGGCGTGCATCGCGCGGCGGAGGGCGAGATCACGGTTCTGGTCGGTGGCGACCAGGCGCTGTTCGATCTGCACAAGCCGGCCTTGCAGGCGATGGGCGGAGAGATTTTCCATATGGGGCCGCTGGGGTCGGCGGCGGTGATCAAGGTCATCACCAACATGCTCGCCTTCATTCACCTGGTCGCGGCGGGCGAGGCGCTGATGCTGGCGAAGAAGGGCGGCCTCGACCTGGCGCAGGCGTTCCATGCGATCCGCGCCAGCTCCGGCAACAGCTTCGTGCACGAAACCGAGAGCCAGCTCGTGCTGAACGGCAGCTACGATATCGGCTTCACCATGGACCTTGCCTGCAAGGACCTGGGCTTTGCCATGGGGATGGGCCGGGAGTTCGGCGTTCCGCTGGAGCTGGCGCGCCGGACCGCCGAGATCTTCCAACAGGGCCGCGCCAACTATGGCGGGCAGGCGCAATCGACCCAGATCGTGAAGCTGCTGGAGGATGCGCTGGGAACCGATTTGCGCGCGTCCGGGTTTCCGGCAAGACTGACCGACTGAACAATCCATCTCCGTAAGCGGCGGGGCGCCCAATGCACAGAATCGGTTTTGTTCTGGCCGTTGCATGGACATTGTGGAGCGGGGGTGCCTTTGCGCAGACCGGCGATGCGCCGCGGGCTGACGTCGCGCTGGTGCTGACGGTCGATGCCTCCGGCAGCATCGACCCGCCGGAGTTCCAATTGCAGAAGGAAGGCATCGCCGGCGCGGTCGCCGATCCTGCAGTACTGTCGACCATCCAGTCGGGTCGCAATGGCCGGATCGCGATCGCCTATGTGGAGTGGGGCGCGCCCGGCGGCGCGCAGATGGTGGTAGACTGGATGTTGATAAGCGATGCGGCTAGTGCCGCTTCTTTCGGCAATGCCCTCCTTCAGGCGCCCCGATCCCTCCAGAGCTACAACGCGATCGGCGATGCGATTGACCTTGCGGTCAAGTTGTTCGGGAATTGCCCGTGCCAGCCGACGCGCCGGATCATCGATGTGTCTGGGGACAATCCCGATAACCGCAGCCATCATCCCGGGCCGTTGGCGCGCGATGCAGCCGTTGCCGAGGGCATCACCATCAATGCGCTCGCCATTTTGCAGGATGGCCGGCTCGGCCCCAATGGACGGCCCTGGCTGGTCGAAACCTATGAACGAACCATTATCGGCGGATTTGCCGCCTTCGCGATGGCTGCCAACAGCCGGGCGGACTTCGCCAGGGCGCTGCGCGACAAGATGGTGCTGGAGATTTCCGGGATCGCGCCCGCCCGCCCGGAGGACCTGGCAGCGCGGACCCGCTGAACCAATGGAATGATGGTCCAGCGGCTCTCTGACCTTCCGCAGCATTGACAGGCAAGGAACCCGACCGGCACATTACGCCGAGGCTTTACGTTAAAACGATAAAAAACAAGATAGAGACTAAATTCTTGCGGGGGACATGATGGTCTCGGCTGCGGCCGTGGAAGCTAAAGGCGTCACCAAGGTATTTGGTGCCGGCCCGGACAGTGTTCGGGCGTTAGACGGAGTGTCCGTCACGATCCGGGAGAACGAATTCTTCACGCTGCTCGGTCCCTCGGGCTGCGGAAAGACCACGCTGCTGCGCCTCATCGCCGGCTTTGACTTTCCGACCGAGGGCGAGATCCTGCTCTACGGCCAGGACATCGCGCCGCTGCCGCCCTTCAAGCGGCCGGTCAACACGGTGTTCCAGAACTACTCGCTCTTCCCCCACATGACGGTCGGCCAGAACATCGGCTTCGGGCTCGAGATGCTGCGCAAGTCGAAGGCCGAGGTGGATGCGAGAGTCGCCGAGATGCTGCGGCTGGTGCGCATGGAAGAATTGCGCAACCGCAAGACCAGCCAGATCTCCGGCGGCCAGCAGCAGCGCGTCGCGCTAGCGCGCGCCCTGGCGCCGCAGCCCAAGGTGCTGCTGCTGGACGAGCCCTTGTCCGCGCTCGACTACAAGCTGCGCAAGGACATGCAGATCGAATTGAAGCGGCTGCAGAACGAAACCGGCATCACCTTCATCTTCGTCACGCACGACCAGGAAGAGGCCCTGACCATGTCGGACCGCATCGCGGTCATGTCCAAGGGCCACATCCTGCAGGTCGGCACGCCGCGCAACATCTATGATCACCCGGCGGAGCGCTTCGTCGCCAACTTCATCGGCGAAACGAATTTCCTGCAAGGCGAGCTGGCGGGTACGGCCGGCGGCAAGGCCAATGTGCGGCTGTCATGCGGCGGCGCCGCGATCGCCGCGACGTTGCCGGAAGGGTTCTCGCCCAAGGAGAAAGTCACGGTGGTCGTGCGTCCCGAGCATGCGCAGATCGTCGGCAACGGCACGCGCGCGACGCTGACCGGCAGGCTGGAGAACGTAGTCTATTTCGGCACCGATACGCATTTCTATGTGCGGCTGGAAGACGGCAACGAGTTCATCGTCCGCCAGCAGAACAGCCGCACCAAGCCGAACAGCCTCGCCCCCGGCGACCAGGCGGGAATCGTGATCGACGATACCTCGGCCCAAGTGCTGAGGGACTGATGCGCAACCACGCCGCCGAGATCGCCGCGCAGGCGGGCGTCCGCGAGACTCGCCGGCGCTGGCTGCTGTCGGCGCCCGCGCTGCTGATCGTGTTGTTCGCGGCGGCCGGGCCTCTGCTCGTCGTCCTGCTCTATTCCTTCATGGTCAAGGGCGACTACGGCGACGTCAAATACTGGGAGTTCTCGCCGGACGGCTGGTTCTCTGTCTTCCTGCAGCGCGACATGTTCGACGACACTGTCACGATCGCCGACGCCCATATCGCGATCTTCTGGCGCTCGGTCAAGCTGTCAATCATGACGACCGTGCTGACACTGATCTTCGGTTTCCCGACCGCCTACTTCATCGCCACGCGACCGGAACGGCGGCGCGACCTGTGGCTGTTCCTCATCACCATCCCGTTCTGGACCAACCTCTTGATCCGCACCTACGCGATGCAGGAGGTGATCCGCAACGAAGGCGTCATCAACACGGCGCTGCTGATGACCGGAATCATCGATCGCCCGATCCAGATCATGTATACCGACATCGGCATCTTGTTCGGCATGGTCTATGTCTATATGCCGCTGATGGTGCTGCCGCTCTATGCCAGCATGGAAAAGCTCGACTTCCGCCTGATCGAGGCTGGCTACGATCTCTACGCCAATTCCTGGCAGGTGCTGCGGCAGATCATCATCCCGCTGGTCAAGCCCGGCATCATCGCCGGATCGATCCTGGTATTCATTCCCTCGCTCGGCGCCTACGTCACGCCGCGCGTGCTGGGCGGCGGCAAGAACATGATGCTCGGCAACCTGATCGAGCTGCAGTTCGGCCAGGGCCGCAACTGGCCCTTAGGCTCGGCGATTTCGATCACCTTGATGTTCATCGTCATGGCGGCGTTGCTGGTCTATGTCCGCAACGTATCCAGGTCGGGGGCGCGGCATGGCTAGGCGCTTTGACATCCGGCGGCAGCCCGGCTTCACCACGATCGCGATGATCTGCTTCTTCCTGCTCTATCTGCCGATTGCCACGCTGGTCGTGTTCGCGTTCAATGCCGGATCGTCCCTGGCCGTGTGGGAAGGCCTCTCGTTCCGCTGGTTCGAATCAGCCTGGGGCAATGCGCAGGTGCAGGAGGCCGCCGTGCGCTCGCTCGTCATCGCGGTCAGCGCCGCGTCGCTCGCGACCGTCGCGGCGACCATGGCGGCGCTGGCGACCACGCGCACCGAGCCCTATCGCGGCCTGACTTTCAAATACGCGATCATCAACCAACCGCTGATGGTGCCGGAGATCGTCACCGCCGTGGCGCTGCTGATCGTGTTTTCGCGCATCAAGGTGTGGACCGGCTATTCCGGGCTTGGCTACCTGATCAGCGCCCATACGGCGTTCTGCATCCCATTCGCCTATTTGCCGATCCGGGCGCGTCTGGAGAGCATGGACTTGACGCTCGAGCGCGCCGCGGCGGATCTCTACGCCACGCCCTGGAAAGCGTTCCAGCGCGTGACCTTGCCGCTGCTGTGGCCCGGCATCCTGGCGGGTTTCATGCTGGCCTTCGTGATCTCGCTCGATGATGTCGTCATCACCGAGTTCGTGAAGTCCGGTGGCCAGGACACCTTGCCGACCTACATGCTCGGCCAATTACGGCGTATCGTGACGCCGGAGATCAATGCGATTTCGACGGCGTTTCTGGCGCTGTCGATTCTGAGCGTAACGACCTTCTTCTTCATCAATAGAAAGAAGGTCTGAGTGGTTCGTGCAACTGAGGAGAAGGCGATGAACTGGAAGCTGACGACCGCTGTCGTCGGCATGGCCATGCTGGCTTCGGCAAGCGTGGCGAGTGCCGATGGGGAGCTGAACATCTTCAATTGGGGCAACTACACCAGCCCCGAGCTGATCAAGAAGTTCGAGGATACCTACAAGGTCAAGGTCACCGTTACCGACTTCGATTCCAACGACGCCGCGCTCGCCAAGGTGCGTGCCGGCGGCCATGGTTTCGACATCGTGGTGCCGTCGGCCAACTTCGTGCAGATCTGGGTCAAGGAGGGGCTGCTGCTCGAAGCCCGCCCCGACCAGATGGAGAACTTCAAGAACGTCGATCCGCGCTGGGTCGATGTCGATTGGGATCCGGGCCGGCACTACACGGTTCCGTGGCAGTGGGGCCTGACCGGCATCATCGTCGACACCTCGCTCTACAAGGGTGACATCAACACCTCCGCGATCTTCCTCGACCCGCCGCCCGAGCTGGTGGGCAAGGTCAACGTCGCGCCGGAAATGAACGACGTGATTTTCACCACCATCAAGTATTTCGGCGGCGACTGGTGCACCACGGACAAGGATACGCTGGTGAAGGTGCGCGATAAGCTGAAGGAAGCGAAGCCGAAGTGGATCGCCATGGATTACGGCGTGATCGAAAAGTTCGCCAGCCGTGACTTTGGCGCAGCGTTCTATTGGAACGGTGCCGGCGTACGATCGCGCAAGGCGAATCCAGACGTGAAGTTCGGGTACCCCAAGGAGGGATTCCCCTATTTCATGGACAGCGTGGCGATCCTCAAGGACGCCAAGAATGTCGACAATGCCAAGCTGTTCATGAACTTCATCATGGATCCGGAGAACGCCGCCATGATCTCGGCGTTCGCCAACTATGCCAACGGCATCAAGGGATCCGACAAGTTCATGCCGGCCGACATGAAGGACGCGCCCGAGCTGGTGGTGCCGAAGGAGTTCGAGGCGGCCGGCGAATTCCTGACGCCGTGCGCGCCGGAGGTCAACGATCTCTACACCAAGATCTGGACTGAAGTATTGAAGTAAGTCTCATCCTCGGAGCCCCGGCGGATTCTCCGCCGGGGCTCTCTTTTTGCCCCAGCTCCGGGAATCTGCATCATAAGCGATCTCGACCTCTGCTACATGCCCGCGACCGAAGCGCTGGCGCTGTTCCGCGCGCGAAAGCTCTCGCCGGTCGAGCTGATGAAGGCGGTGATCGCGCAGGAGGAGACGGTCAACAAGAAGGTCAACGCCTTCACCGTTTGATTTCATCGGTAATAGTTGCGGCTTTTTCAGGATTTTTAGCCGTTAACTATATTCCGGTGATTGATCTGTAAGATTTTCTCAGTAACATCGACGACCAGGGGTGGAATAGGCTTGGCCTACGCGATTTACAGATGTGGCCGGGTTGCCCACGGTTCAGTCGAGTGCCACGGCTTGGCATACCGACTAAGAGACTTGTCTCGACCCCTGCAACCTAGCGGAGGTTAGGCTGTCGGGTTTTTGCTAACTGCTTGGGTATGTATTTGAGGGCCGACAATGCCTACGCCGAATTCCAGCGGTGCGGTCTCCCTTGTCCCCGTCAGTGGCAATAGCGCGCGGGATTCACTCTTAGCGCCGTACAAATGGGGCGGCGTGGTCGGCTCGGGCACCACCGTGTCCTACAGTTTTCCGATCAACACGGCGCTGTTTTCGACCGATCCCGTCGTCGGTTACGGCAATCAGCAATGGGAGCTGACACAGTTCAGTCCCATGATAGACGCCCAGAAGTCCGCCACGCGAGCGGCACTCGCCACCTGGGCAGAGGTGGCTGACCTCACTTTCACCGAGGTCGCTTCCGAGTCAGCGTCCGAAGTGGGCGACTTGCGCTTCGCGAACAGCGGATATGTCGGGGATCAAGGTGCCGCTGCCTGGGCATATTACCCATGGCCGTCTGCGCCGCTCGCTGGCGATGTCTGGATCGACCCGAACCTCCCGAAGAACTTTAATCTCGATCAAGGGCAGTATGGATTTTCAACGCTCGTGCATGAGATCGGGCACGCGCTTGGGCTCACCCACCCCTTCTTTGATCCGCAGTTTGTGAAACCAGTTCTTCCAGCAGGGCAGAGCAATCAGCGCTACACGATTATGGCGTACAGCCTGTATAGCGGCGCCACGATCGAGGCCTATGGCCCGATGCTGTATGATATCCTGGCGATCCAGTACATCTACGGCGCCAACATGACGACGCACGCCGGCGACGACGTCTATACCTTCCAGACCGGCAAGGAATATCTGGAGTGCATCTGGGACGCCGGCGGGCACGACACGATCGACCTCTCCAACCAGACCCGCAACCAGGTCATCGACCTGCGCGAGGGGACGTTCAGCTCGATCGGAATCAAGAATAACGGGCAGACCGGCAACGGAAACGTCTCGATCGCGTTCAACGTCACGATTGAGGATGCGGTCGGCGGCTCCGGCCACGACAAGATCACCGGCAACGATGCTGCCAACGATATGGACGGCGGTGTTGGCAACGACACCATCGTCGGCGGCGCGGGTAACGACACGCTCGTTGGCGCCGCTGGCATCGACTCGATGACCGGCGGCAAGGGCGACGATTTGTATTTCGTCGATAGCGCGTCGGACAAGGTGATCGAGCTGGTCGTCGAGGGTCTCGACACCGTCAAATCGACGGTCAGCTACAGCCTCGCGGCGGCGCCGAATGTCGAGGTATTGGAACTGATCGGTGCCGGCAATCTGAACGGCACGGGCAACGCGAGCGCCAATACACTGATCGGCAATGGTGGCAACAACATCCTGGACGGCGGTGCAGGAGCGGACATTCTGAAAGGCGGCGCCGGCAACGACACCTACATTTTGGACAATGCCGGCGACGTCGTGATCGAAGCGGGCGCCGACAGCGGCGACACGGTCAAGAGCAGCGCCTTGTCCCTCACTGCATTCGCCGGGATCGAGAACTACATCTTCACCGGCACCATGGCCTGGAAGTTCACTGGCGACAGTGTCAACAACATGGTCTCCGGCGGAATCGGCAACGACACCCTGGATGGCGCCGGCGGCAACGACACGCTGCTTGGCAATGGCGGCAATGACAATCTGACCGGCGGCACTGGCGATGACTTCCTCGACGGTGGTCTCGGCAACGACAAGATGAACGGCGGGACCGGCAACGACACTTACGTGATCAATGCCGCCGGCGACACCATCGACGAACAGGGCGCTTCCGATTCGGACGATTTGGTTCGCACGTCGGTCACCGTGAATCTTCTGACGCTGGGTCTCGGACTCATCGAGAATGCCGTGTTGCTGGGAACGACGGCGATCAACGCAACCGGCAACGATTCTGACAACGAGCTGACCGGCAATATCGGCGCGAATGTGCTGAACGGCGGCAAGGGCGCCGATATCCTGACCGGCGACAAGGGCGCCGACACCTATTTCGTCGACAATGTCGGCGACAAGGTGATTGAAACGACCGGCGGCGTCGCCGGCGGCATCGATACCGTCAAGAGCAGCGTGACCTTCGACCTGACAGCCCTTGGCTTCGTCGAAAATGTGACGCTGACGGAAGGGCTCAACGTCAATGCCACCGGCAACGGGCTGAACAACATCCTAATCGGCAACATCGGCGCCAACCGGCTGGATGGCGGGCTCGGCAACGACACCATGACCGGCGGCAAGGGCGGCGACACCTATGTCGTCAATGCCATCGGCGACATCGTGAACGAGCTGGTCCTGAACAGCGCCGGCGGCGGCATCGACACCGTCGAAAGCGCCATCACCTACAGCCTGGCCGCGCGCGCCAACATCGAGAACCTGACCCTGACCGGCACCGGCGACACCAAGGGCACCGGTAACGCGCTCGCCAACACCATCATCGGGAACTCCGGCAACAATGTCCTCGATGGCGCCGCGGGCGCGGACAACCTGAAGGGCGGCGCTGGAAACGACCTCTACATCTTCGACAATGTCGGCGACACCGCCAACGAAGGTGTCAACACCGATACCGCCGATGAAGTGAAATCGAGCGCGATCATCGCGACCGCCTTCGCGGGCATCGAGAACTACACCTATACCGGCACCAAGGCCTGGAATTTCACCGCCACCACCGCCGCCAACAAGATCAGCGGCGGCAGCGCCAACGATGCGTTGGATGGGGGCGACGGCAATGACACGCTGCTCGGCAATGGCGGCAACGACACGCTGACCGGCGGCATCGGTAACGATCTGCTGGATGGTGGCGTCGGCAATGACAAGATGAAGGGCGGCGCGGGCAACGATATCTATGTCGTCAATGCCATCGGCGACAGCATCGAGGAAGTGGGCAGTGACGAGGATCTCGTCCGCTCCACGATCACGATTAACCTGGCGACCCTTGGCGCCGGCCTCATCGAGAACGCACTTCTGCTCGGCGCCACCGCCATCAATGCGACCGGGAACACGTTGGACAACGAGCTGACCGGCAATGCCGCCGCCAACAAGCTGGATGGCGGCACCGGCGCCGATATTCTGGCCGGCGGCAACGGTGCCGATATCTACTTCGTGGACAATATCGGCGATCAGGTGATCGAGACGACCGCCGGCGTGGCCGGCGGGATCGATCTGGTCATGAGCAAGATCGACTACACGCTGGGTGCGAATGTCGAGAAGTTGACCCTGGTGGCCGGAGCGGGCGATATCGACGCCACCGGCAACATTCTCAACAATACGCTGATCGGTAATGAGGGTGCCAACATCGTGGATGGAGGCGCCGGCAACGATACGATGACCGGCGGCAAGGGCGACGATACCTATGTCGTCAATGCGGCCGGCGACATCGTGAACGAGTTGATACTGAACAGCGCCGGGGGCGGCGTGGACACGGTCGAGAGCTTCATCACCTTCAGCCTGGCGACGCGGACGAACGTCGAAAACCTGACCTTGATGGGCGCCGCCAACATCGCCGGCACCGGCAACGCGCTCAACAACGAGATCACCGGCAATGACGGCAACAACATCCTGAGTGGCGGAGCCGGAAATGACTTCCTCCATGGCGGTGCTGGCGCGGACAAGCAGACGGGGGGAGTAGGCAGCGACACGTTCGACTTTGATCTTTTGACCGACCTCGGCGACACCATCACGGACTTTTCGAAAGCGGCGGGCGACAAGCTCGACATCTCCGAGCTGCTCGATTTCGTCAACTATGCGGGGTCTGATGCGGGCGTGTTTGCCGACGGATTCGTTAGCTTCACCCAGGCCGGCACAACTACCAATTTGATGTTCGACGCTGACGGCACTTTGGGTGTTGCCGCTGCGACCACCTTAGCTAGTGTGCTGAATGCCAACTTAACCAGCGCGGACAGTGGTAGCTTCATAGTCTGACACCGTCTAGGCGACCATCAGTTCCACATCCGCCGCCTCCAGCGCCTGCGCCAGCTCTGCGGGCGGAGGCCCGTCGGTCACGATGAGGTCGATCTCCGCCAGCGGGCAGGCGGCGATCAGGCCCTTGGCGGTGAACTTGCTCTGGTCGGCGGCGACGATCACCCGCTCGGCGCGCGCGACCAGGAGGCGGCACACTTCGACCTCGCACATATGATGGTCCATCACGCCGAACTCGCCGCTGATGGCGGCCGCCGAGATGATGGCGGTTTCCGCACTGAACTGGGCGAGATAGGCGAGGCAGGCGGGGCCGTAGGCGGCGCAATCGTCGGCCCGCACTTCGCCGCCGGTGAGATACACGCGGTTGCCCTCGCCCGGCGCCAGCATCTGGGCGACCGGGGCGGAGATCGTGACCATGGTGAGGTTGCGATGGCCGCGCAGCGCCTCCGCCACGTAAAGGGTCGTGCTGCCGCTGTCGATCAGCAGCGATTCGCCGTCCTTGATCTCGCGCGCGATCGCCTGGGCGATACGCTTCTTGGCGCCCATGTTGGCGGCCATGCGGCGCTGCAGCGGCTCGTCGTCGCGGCTCTCCGGCCACAGCACGTTGCCATGCTGCTTCACCACGATGCCCTTGGCGGCCAGGGTCCTGACGTCGCGCCGGATGGTCTCGGTCGAGACCTGCAGCGCGTCGGCCAGCGCGCTGACGCTGAGCACGCGGTCGCGGCGCAGGCGCTCCACCAGATCCTCCTGGCGGGTGTTCAGTCGCAGCGACGTCCAGCCTTCTTCCGATGCCATGTCTTCTCCCTTACCCGATTTCCGCGCCGGGCGAGATGCCGAGCCGCCGACGGAAGCGCTCTGCGGCCGCGCGCAGCAGCCGGTCCGCGACGATCCCCAGGAATGCGACGCACAGGCCGGCGATGATGCCGCGCCCGGTATCGACCTTGGTCAACGCGATATAGACCTCCTGCCCCAGGTCGCGCGTGCCGACCAAGGCGGTGATCACCAGCATGGACAAGGCGAACAGGATGGTCTGGTTGATGCCGAGCATGATCTCCGGCAGGGCGAGCGGAAGCTGCACGCGCCACAGGATCTGCCGGCGCGTGCACCCCGTGGCGATCGCCGCCTCGATCAGGTGCGCCGGCACCTGGCGGATGCCGTGGATGGTGTAGCGGATTGCCGGCGTGATGGCGAAGGCGACAATGGCGATCAGCGCCGTGACATCGCCGACGCGGAACAGCATGACGACGGGAATGAGATAAACGAAGGAGGGCAGGGTCTGCAGCGTATCGACCACCACGCGCTGCACCCGGTCGAACCAGGCGCTGCGGGTCGCGATCACGCCGAGCGGGATGCCGATCAGGCACGAGATGATGGCGGAGATCGCGCACAGGTAGACCGTGACCATCGCCTTGTCCCACATCCCCACCACCGCAATGAAGGCGATCAGGACGCCGCAGAGCAGCGCGAGGTTGCGGTCCCGGAGACGCCAGCCGGCATAGGCCGCGATCAGGACCGCGCCCGCCCAGGGCAAGGCCAGCAAGCTGAGCTTGATTGGATTGAGCACGTAAATAAGGAGCGTGGTGCGCACCGCCTCGAAATAGTCGAAGTAGTTGACGTTGATCCACTTCACCAGCTCGCCCCACACCGGCGCGGTGGTCACGGTCATGCCCTGCGGCACTTCGGCGAAAAACGGGATATGGCTGCCGAGCAGAGTGGCTGCGATCAGCGCGGCGATGCCGGCCAGCAGGTGAGAGTGCCGGCGATGGAACGGCGTGCCCGGCCGGTAGAGGTCCGGTTTCGCCTCCGCCGCGGCCTGGCTCAGGCGGTCGAGCGCGATGGCGAGCGCGGTGATGGCAAGGCCGGCCTCGAGCCCGACGCCGATCTTCTGGTTGCGCAGCGCGAACAGCACATCGTAGCCGAGGCCGTCCGCACCCACCATCGAGGCGATGATCACCATGTTGAGGGTCAGCATGATGACCTGGTTGACGCCGATCATCAGGGTCGGCTTGGCGCTCGGCAGCAGGATGCGCCACAGCATCTGCCGCCGCGTGCAGCCGGTCATCCGCCCAAGCTCCTGGATCTCCGTCGGCACGCGATGCAGCGCCAGTGTGGTCGCGCGCACCATCGGCGGCATGGCGAAGGCGACGGTAGCGATCAGCGGGGTCACCGGCGTGAAGCCGAACAGGAACAGGATCGGAATGATGTAGGCGAAAGCCGGGATGGTCTGCATCAGATCCAGCAGCGGCCTTACGAAATATAGATCGAAGCGTGGATGGCGATAGGCCGCGACACCGAGGATAAGGCCCAGCAGCACGCCGACCGGAACGCAGACCGTGACCAGCGCCAGGGTCAGCATGGCGCGGTCCCATTGCCCGAACAAAGCCAGGTAGAAGAAACAGAGGAACGCGACCCAGGCGGTGCGCCGCCCGCCGAACGCGTGGCCCATCAAGGTGACGGCGGCCAGCACACCGATCCAGGAGAGGCGTGGAACGGCGATCGCTTCTTCTCCGTCGCCGAGCGTGAATCCCTTGGCGAAGATCCCGACCGCGAGATCCAGCGGCACCTGCAGGATGGCAGAGATGGCGCGCGTGAAGGGCGTGATGACATCGATGATCGCCTTGGAGAGGACGGTGATCTCGCGCGCCAGCGGCAGTATCCATGATTTCGGATAGTCGGCCGCCCAGGGCGCGAGCTGATGCTGCATCCCAAGCGCCAGCGTGCCGAGCAGCAACACTGCCCAGATGAGTACCGGCCAGCCGGTCTGCCGCGGCGTCGTGCCGAGTGCGATGTCGGTCATGAGCCAGTCCCGTTGCCGCGGCCGAGCAGCATGTCCAGGATCGGCTGCGGCGCGATTTCGCCGAGCAGACGGCCCTCGGCATCGACCACGGCCAATGGCTTGCCGGTTTCGATGATGCGTCCGGCGACTACGCCGATCTTGTCGGTGTCGCGGACCGTGCCGATGAGCGTGTGCGCGCTGTTGAGCGGCTGCATCAGGCTTTTCACCGACATGACCTTGCTGCGCTGCACGTCGCGGGTGAATTCGGCGACATAGTCGGTGGCGGGATGCAGGATCAGCTCTTCCGGCGTCCCCACCTGGATGACCGCGCCGTCCTTCATGATGGCGATGCGATCGGCCAGGCGGATGGCTTCGTCGAAATCGTGGGTGATGAAGATGATGGTCTTCTTGAGGACCGCCTGCAGGCGCTGCAGCTCCGCCTGCATCTCGCGCCGGATCAGGGGATCGAGGGCGGAGAACGGCTCATCCAGGAACCAGAGCTCCGGCCCGACCGCCAGGGACCGCGCGATGCCGACGCGCTGCTGCTGCCCGCCGGACAACTCGCGCGGATAAGCGAGCTCGCGGCCCTTGAGTCCGACCAGCTCGACTACTTCGCGGGCGCGGGCGATGCGCTTGGATTTGGCTACCCCCTGGATGGCGAGCGGGAAGGCGACGTTGTCGAGAACACTGAGGTGCGGCAGCAGGGCGAAATTCTGGAACACCATGCCCATCTTGTGCCGGCGGATCTTGATCATCTCCCTCTCGCTGGCCTTCAGCAGGTCGCGGCCCTCGAACACGACCTCGCCCGCTGTCGGCTCGATAAGGCGCGACAGGCAGCGCAGCAAGGTGGACTTGCCGGAGCCGCTGAGGCCCATGACGATGAAGATCTCGCCTTCCGCCACATCCAGGCTGACGTCGCGGACTGCGCCGACCAGGCCCGCGGCGGCGAGCGCCTCGGCATCCGGCGCTTTGCTACGGCCGGCGAGGAAGGTGTCGGCGGTGGGACCGAACAGTTTCCAGACATGGCGGCACGAGAGCTTCACCGGATGGCCGGCATTGGTGCTCGATCGCTGTTGTCCCACCGCCATATCCGACGCCCCCGTCCCGCTCCACTCAGGGCCAGTTTGTCTCTGACGAAACGGGCCGGCAAGCGCAACACCTGCCGGCCCGTCCATGTTCCCCAACACCTTATTTGGACCGCTATTGGCCGGCCCAGCCCTTGATCTTGTCCTGGTTGGCGGCGATCCAGGAGTCGGCCACTTCGTCGACGCTCTTGCCGTCGAGATCGACCTGGCTAATCAGGGCGTTCATTTCGTCATCGCTGAACTGGAACGCCTTCGAAATCTTGTAGGCGACCGGCCATTTGTCCTTCATGCCGGCCCAGGCATATTTCCAGATCTCGCCATGCGGCTTGCCGCAATCATAGGCGAGGTCGGGGTTGGTGCCCCATTTTGGATCATTGTAGCAGTCAGCGGTGTATTCGGGAAATTGCACCCACTCACCCTTGAATTTCGCCGGCGCCCAGTGCGGCGAATAAATCCACAGCAGGATCGGCGCCTTGCGCTGATAAGCGGATTCCAGCTCGGCGAACAAATTGGCGTCGGTGCCCGCGTGCACCACCTCGTAGTTAAGTCCCAACGCTTCCACGCGCTCGTCGTCGAAGCCGGCCCAGGTTACGGGACCGCCGAGATAGCGGCCCTTAGGCGCGGTCTCGGCCGTTGAAAAGGCTTCTGCGCAATCGTTCAGTGCCTTCCAGTCCGGCAGGCCCGGGCATTTCTCCTTCATATAGAGCGGATACCACCATTCCTCTTTCGCCTTCGGGCCAAGCGCGCCAAGCCGTTCGGTCTTGCCGGTCTTATCAGACTCGGCCATGGCCTCGCCCGCTGTCGTGTCCCAATACTCAAGCCCAAGCGTCAGATCGCCGGTCGGCAAACCGGTGCTAATGCTTGCCAGATAGTCGGCTGTCACGACCTCGACCTTGTAGCCGTAGGATTCCAGGATCTTGGCGAGGATCTTGGTATCGAGGACGGCGCCGGTCCAATCGAAGTTCGCAAGCTTGATCGGGTCGGTGCTTTCGGGGACTTCGGCGAGGGCGGGCGTCGCCGTCGCGATCAGGGCAAGCGCAGCTGCGCCGCTCAGAAACATCTTCCGCATCAATGCCTCCACTGTCGTTGGGCCGAGCTTCGCCCTTTGCTGATTGATCGCTCGATCCGAAATCCAACATGGAAATCAAAGCGGCCGCAAGCGAAATGTTAATATCTTGTGGTTGAGCTGGCTGATCTGTTGGTTTTGATGCTGGAATTTTGGTTAGTCGTGTGGTTTCGTGCTGCCAAAAGCGCCCCAGGGAGCCATCCAACGTGCCCGAACCCGCATCCTCTACCCGCCACGCCGAAATCCTGATCCTCGGCGGCGGCATCCTCGGCTGCTCGATCGCCTATCACCTGACGCGCGCGGGCAAGCGCGACGTGGTGATCCTGGAAAAAAGCGGGCTCACGCACGGCGCGACCTGGCATGCGGCGGGACTCGTCGGCCAACTCCGCTCGTCGCGCAACACCACGCGCATGCTGAAGCACTCGGTCGAGCTCTATGACCGGCTGGAAGCGGAAACCGGCCAGGCGATCGACTGGAAGAAATACGGCTCGCTGCGCCTTGCCTGCTCCGATCAGCGCGAGATGGAGAATCGCCGCCTGATGACCATGGCGAAGAGCTTCGATCTCGAGATGCAGTGGCTTTCGCCGCAGCAGTCGCAGGCGCTGTTCCCGCTGATGAGCACGGACGATGTGCGCTCCGCGATCTTCATCCCGAGCGACGGCTATATCGATCCCGCCAGCGTCGCCCAGGCGCTGGCCAAAGGCGCGAGGGACAAGGGCGCGAAGATCGTGATCGGCGAGCGCGCCACCGGCTTCACGGTGGAGAACGAGCGCGTGACGCGGGTCGAGACCGACAAGGGCGCCTGGACCTGCGACCTGCTGGTCAATGCCTGCGGCATGTGGGGCCACGAGGTGGGCAAGCTTGCCAGCGTGCGCGTGCCGTCCTTCGCGGTCGAGCATCAGTACCTGATCACCGATCCGATCCCGGATGCGCCCAAGCGCATGCCGACCATGCGCGACCCCGATCACCTGGTCTATTACAAGCCGGAGGTGCGCGGCCTGGTGGTCGGCGGCTACGAGCCCGACACGCAGCCCTTCGCGCCCAATGGCATCCCGCGCGCGTTTGCGCAGGAGCTGCTGCCCGGCAATTTCGATCGCTTCGAGCAATTGGCGAAGCTGGCAGCCAAGCGCACGCCCATCATCAACCAGGTCGGCGTGCGGCAATTGCTGAACGGGCCGATTCCCTATTCGGCCGACGGCGATTTCGTCATGGGCAAGGCGCCGGAGCTGGATAATTACTTCGTCTGCGCCGGCTTCCTCTATGGCATCGCGGCCGGCGGCGGCGCCGGGCGCATGATGGCGGAGTGGATCCTGGACGGCAGGCCCAGCCTCAATCTCTGGCCGCTGGATATCCGTCGTTTCGGGTTCCATCACGCGACCCGGCACTTCATGTATGCGCGCGCGGTCGAGCTTTATGGCGGCCACTACAAGTTCGCCTTCCCGGCCAAGGAGCATGAGACGCAGCGCGGCATCCGCCGCTCGCCGCTCTATGAAACGCTGAAGGCACGCGGCGCTGTGTTTGGCTCGCGCGGCGGCTGGGAGCGGCCGAACTGGTTCGCACCCGAAGGGGCGGAGGCGAAGGACAAGCCGGATTTCGACCGCGCCAAGACCAACTGGTTTGCCCATGTCGGCGAGGAACACAAGGCGGTGCGCGAGCGCGTGGCGCTGATCGACCAGACCTCGTTCTCGAAGTTCGAGCTGATGGGCGAGGGCGTGGTGCCGTTCCTGCAGCGCATCGCCGTTTCCAACATGGACCGGCCGGTCGGCAGCGTGATCTATACCCAGCTCTGCAACGAGCGCGGCGGCATCGAATGCGACCTCACCTTCACGCGGATCGCGCGGGACCGCTACTATTTCGTCACCGGCGCCGCCTTCGGCAAGCACGATGCGCACTGGATCGAAAGCCAGTTGCGCAAGGATGGCTCGGTGCAGCTGGTCGACGTGACATCGGCGCGGGCCGTGATCAATCTGTGCGGCCCGCGGGCACGTGACGTGCTGGCGAAAATCGCGGAGGAGGATGTCTCCAACGCCGCCTTCCCGTTCGCGAGCATGCGCGAGATCACCGTGGGTGCGGCGCCGGTACGTGCCGTCCGCATCGGCTATGTCGGCGAGCTGGGCTGGGAGCTGCATGTGCCGACGGAGTATGCCGCGCACGTGTACGAATTGTTGTGCGAGGCGGGCGAGCAGCACGGCATCGCCGATGTCGGCTATCGCGCTATCGATTCCCTGCGCATGGAGAAAGGCTACCTCTATTGGTCCAGCGACATCACGCCGGACTACACACCGCTGGAAGCGGGCCTCGGCTTCCGCGTGAATTTCAACAAGGGCGATTTCATCGGCCGCGCCGCGCTCCTCAAGCAGCGCGACACCGGTGTGAGGCAGCGCTTGGTCACGTTCCTGCTCGATGACTACCTGCCGCTCTATGGCAGCGAGGCGGTCATGGTGGACGGCAAGGTGGTCGGCGTCACCACCGGTGGCAATTTCGGCTATTCTGTCGGCAAGTCGATCGGCTACGGCTATCTGCCGGTGGAGCTGGTCGAGCGCGGCGCGGTCGAGATCGAGGCCTTCGGTAAAGTCAGCAACGCCCGGATTGCAACCAAGGCGGCTTACGACCCGGATAATCTGCGACTGAAAGCATGAGGCAAGAGGCATGAGCGCGGATATCGATCGCCAGGATGTGCTGACTGCGATGCGCGGCATCGACCTGTTCAAGGACGTGCCGGAAAACGCGCTCAAGCTCGAGCGGCTGGGCGGCCTGACCAACCGGAATTTCCGCATCGACTCGCCGCTCGGCCGCCATGTGCTGCGCATTCCCGGCGCCGGCACCAGCGAATACATCAGCCGCAAGAACGAGGCCCATGCCGCCAAGTCCGCCGCCAAGGTCGGCGTCAATGCCGAGGTGGTGCATTTCGATGAGGCGAGCGGTGTGATGCTGTGTCGTTTTGTCGACGGCGGCGTCACCATGAATGCCGAGCGGTTCAAGGATCTGGGCTCGGTCAAGCGCTCGGCGGTGGCTCTGAAGCGCGTGCATGACAGCGCGGCGCCGTTCCTCAATCGGTTCGAATTGTTCCAGATGGTGGACGAATATCTCGACATCCTCGCGAAGAAGAACGCGCCGCTGCCCGACGGCTATCACGACGTGAAGCGAGAAGCGGAGGCGGTGCGACAAGCGCTGAGCGCGCGGCCGCTGCCGATCAAGCCATGCCATTGCGATCCGCTGGCGGAGAATTTCCTGGATACTGGGGAACGGGTCTATGTCATCGACTGGGAATATGCTGGCAACAACGACCCGATGTGGGATCTGGGCGACCTCTCGGTCGAGGCGGCGTTCGGTCCGGAGCAGGACGAGGCGCTGCTGGAAGCCTATTTCGGTGGCAAGGCGCCCGCCGCCGATCGCGGCCGGATGGTGCTCTACAAGGCGATGTGCGATCTGTTGTGGACGCTCTGGGGCATCATCCAGCACGTGAACCAGAACCCGGTGGACGATTTCTGGGCCTATGCGCTGAACCGGTTCGAGCGCTGCAAGAAACTGATGGGCAGCGCGGAGTTCGGCAAGCATCTGCAGGCGGTGAGGGATGGATGATGCGGATAGATTCAACCCCCACCCTAACCCTCCCCAACTTGGGGGAGGGAACTAAGGACCGCCCTCCCCCGAGCCGGGGGAGGGTCGGGGTGGGGGCGCTAAGCGAAGACTCTATGCCAATCTCGAAGATCAGGTTTTACCCATGACCACACTCCCCACCCAGGCCCGCGCTGTCATCATCGGCGGCGGCATCATCGGCTGCTCGACGGCCTATCATCTGGGCAAGCTCGGCTGGAAGGATGTCGTGCTGGTCGAGCGGCACAAGCTGACTTCGGGCAGCACCTGGCATGCTGCAGGACTGGTGGGGCAGTTGCGCACTTCCGCCAACATCACGCAGCTCCTCAAATATTCCGTCGAACTCTATGACAAGCTGGAGCAGGAGACCGGACTCGCCACAGGCTGGAAGCGCAATGGTGGCCTGCGTCTTGCCTGCAACGTGGAGCGCATGACCGAGATCAAGCGCCAGGCGACGACGGCCCATTCCTTCGGATTGGAGATGGAGTTGCTCTCGCCGCAGGAGGCGCAGAAGCTGTGGCCGGTCATGGACATTTCCGACGTGGTCGGCGCGGCCTTCCTGCCGACCGATGGGCAGGTCAATCCCGCCGATATCACCCAATCGCTGGCCAAGGGCGCGCGTCAGAGCGGCGTCAAGATCATCGAAGAGGTGGCGGTCACCGGCATCCTGATCGAGAAGGGCCGGGCGGTCGGCGTGGAGACTAGCCAAGGTCCGATCAAGGCCGAAATGGTGGTGAATTGCGGTGGCCAATGGGCACGCCGGATCGGAGCGCTCGCCGGCGTCAGCGTCCCGCTCACCTCCGTGCAGCATCAATATCTGGTGACCGAGGCGATCCCCGGTGTGCCGAAGAACCTGCCGACCCTGCGCGATCCCGACCGCCTGATCTATTTCAAGGAAGAGGTCGGCGGGCTGGTGATGGGCGGCTACGAGCACAATCCGAAGCCGTGGCAGGCGCATCCGCTGCCGGAGGATTTTGCGTTCCAGCTGCTGGAGAACGACACCGATCATTTCGAGCCTCTGATGGAGCAGGCGCTGGCGCGCGTGCCGGCTTTGGCGACCGCAGGCATCAAGCAGATGATCAACGGGCCGGAGAGCTTCACGCCCGACGGCAATTTCATCCTGGGCGAAGCGCCCGAGCTGAAAAACTTCTATGTCGGCGCCGGCTTCAATGCCTTCGGCATCGCATCGGGCGGCGGCGCCGGCCGCGCGCTGGCGGAGTGGGTAGCGACGGGCGAAGCGCCGATGGATCTGTGGCCGGTCGATATCCGCCGCTTCGGCCAGGTACATCGCGACCGCAATTGGGTCATCGCTCGCACCCTTGAAGCCTATGCGCACCATTACTCGATGGCCTGGCCGCACGAGGAACTGGAGAGTGCGCGACCGGTCCGCACCTCGCCGCTCTATGCGCGGCTGAAGGATCAGGGCGCCGTGTTCGGCTGGAAGCTCGGTTGGGAGCGGCCCAACTGGTTCGCGCCAAGAGGCGTAGAGCCGAAGGACGTCTACACCTACGGACGGCAGAACTGGTTCCCGCATGTCGGCGCCGAGCACAAGGCCTGTCGCGAAAGCGTGGTGCTGATCGACCAGACCTCCTTTGCCAAGTTCCTGATGGTCGGCAAGGATGCCGAGGCTGCGCTCTCCTGGATCTGTTCCAATGATGTGGCGGTGAAGCCGGGCCGTCTGGTCTATACCCAGATGCTGAACGAGCGCGGTGGGATCGAGTGCGACCTCACCATCTCGCGGCTCGACGAGGATTGCTACTACATCGTCACCGGAACCGGCTTCGCGACCCACGATTTCCACTGGATCCGCCGACATATCCCCGACGGCCTCGATGCGCGGCTGATCGACATCACGCCATCGAATGGCGCTCTCAGCTTGATGGGCCCGAAGGCGCGCGACGTTCTGTCGGCCGTGACCGAGGCCGATGTCAGCAACGCCGCTTTCCCGTTCGGCCAGCATCGCGAGATCATGATCGCCGGCACGCCGGTGCGCGCGCTGCGCGTCACCTATGTGGGCGAGCTCGGGTGGGAGCTGCACGTGCCGATGGACTCCCTCGCCAGCGTCTACGACGCGCTGATGAAGGCAGGTAGGCCGCATGGCATCCGCAATGCCGGCTATCGCGCAATCGAAAGCCTGCGCCTCGAAAAGTTCTATCGCGCCTGGTCGAGCGACATTTCGCCCGATCACTCCCCCCTGGAAGCTGGCATGGGTTGGGCAGTGAAGCTGAAGAAGAACGTACCCTTCCTGGGCCGCGAGGCGCTGACCAAGCTGGCGATGAAAAAGCTGCCCAAGCTGCTGGCCTGCTTCACCGTCGATGATCCGTCAATCGTGCTGCTGGGCCGCGAGACCATCTTCCGCAACGGCAAGCAATGCGGCTGGCTCAGCTCCGGCGGCTACGGCTACACGCTGGAGACCAACATCGGCATCGGCTATGTGCGCGACAAGGAGAATGGCGTGTCGCCGGAGGACGTGCTCTCCGGCAGCTACGAGCTGGAAATCGCCTGCGAGCGCTATCCTGCCAAGGTCAGCCTGGACCCGCTCTACGATCCCAAGATGGCGCGGATCAAAGCGTAGGCTACCCCCTAGTCAAACAGCAGGTTCTTGATGTCTGATGGCGTCGGACAGAGAGAGTGCGGCGCCATGGTTGAAGAACATCCGCACGACTACGACACGGCGATGCTCGAGATGCTCGACATCATCTGGGGCGATGGATTCATGTCCCCCGGTGGGCCGCAAGCGGTGCGAGAGACCCTGGAAGGCATCGACCTCCGCGGTAAGAGCGTACTGGATATCGGCTGTGGAATCGGCGGGGTGGACCAGGTCCTGGTGTCGCTGGGCGCCGGTCAAGTAACGGCGGTCGATGTCGCGGCGCCGCTGGTCGCGCTGGCGCGCCGGCGCTTCACGGATCGGCGCATCACCTTTCAGGTCATCGAGCCCGAGGCACCACTGCCGTTCCCCGATGCAAGCTTCGATGTTGTCTTCACTAAAGACGCCTGGCTGCATGTGCTCGACAAGCCGGCCTTGCTGCGCGAGGTGCATCGCGTTCTGAAACCCGGCGGGCAGCTGGCCGGCGGTGATTGGATGAAGGGACCGGACCCTTTCAGCGCGGACATGATCTATTTCATCGAGCTGGAAGGCATTCCCTATCACCCCATCACGCTGGCGGACTACGGATTGATGCTGCATGAGGTCGGCTTTGAGCAGGTAAGACTCCTCGACCTGAACGCCTGGTATCGCGACCTCGGGAAACAGGAGCTTGCGCGAATGAAGGGCGAGCTGTTCGATCTGATGACCGAGAAGCTGGGCGAAAAGGCCCGCGATCATTTCCTCGAGGATTGGCGGATGCTGACGGTAGTTCTGGATAAGGGCGAGCTGCGCCCCGGGCGCTTGTGGGCAAGGAAACCGGCATGAACGCTCAGACGCCGATTGGACCCTTCGTCCGGCCGGCCATCCTCGACGACGCCGAGGGCATCGCCAAGGTTCATGTGAAAGGCTGGCAGGAGGCCTATGTCGGCCAGTTGCCGCAGCCGGTGCTCGATCGGCAATCGGTGCCGGCCCGCATGCGCATGTGGTCCGGATTGCTGCAGGAACCGGCCGACCGCCGCTGGACGTTCGTTGCCATCGACCCGGCGGCCGGGATCGTTGGATTCGTTGGTGGTGTGCGCGCCGCCAAGCCGACGATCCATGGTCCGGTTTTCCAAGTGCCGGTGCTCTATGTCCTGCAATCGCATCTGCGGCGCGGCCTGGGGCGAAAGCTAATGCACGCGCTGGGGCAGGCGATGACGCAGCATGGATCGGGCGAAGTGGCGCTGTGGTCGCTGGCGAGCAACAAGCCGGCGCGGGCCTTCTACGAGGCGATCGGCGGACGGCTGGTATCCGCTCTGACGGAACGCGATCATAACCGGGTCGCGCTCGCCGGCTATCGCTGGCGCAATGCGGCGGAGCTGGCGGAGAAGTCCAGCCGCTGACATGACTAAATCTCACGCGGTTTCTGACCATTTGGCCCGTTGCGACGACCGGGGCCACTTGGCAGAGTCCGACGAGTTTTCCGGGTTTCCCAAGGGCCAAATCCATGAAATCGCATGTGCGCGTGGCGGTGATCGGCGGCGGTGTGGTGGGCGTCAGCGTGCTCTATCACCTGACCAAGCTCGGCTGGACCGACGTCGCGCTGATCGAGCGATCGGAGCTGACGTCAGGCTCGACCTGGCATGCGGCGGGCGGCATGCACGCCATCAATGGCGACACCAACATGACGGCGCTGCAAGCCTATACCGTGCGGCTCTATGACGAGCTGGAAAAGGAATCCGGCCAGGTCTGTGGCATTCACCGCGTCGGCTTTCTCTACCTCGCGGCCAGCGAAACCTGCATGGATTATTTCCGGATGGAGCGCAGCCGGGCGCGCCACCTGAAGCTCGACCTCGATTTCGCCTCGATGGAAGAGGTGAAGAAGCTCAATCCCCTCATCGACACATCGAAGTTCATCGGCGCTCTCTACGATCCTAATGACGGGCATGTCGATCCCTCCAGCGTCACCAATGCCTATGCCAAGGCGGCCAAGGCGCGGGGCGCGGACATCTATCTGCGCAACCCCGTGCTCGAGCTGAAGCAGACTGCGAAGGGTGGATGGCTGGTCGTGACCAAGAACGGCACGATCGAGGCCGACTATGTTGTCAATGCCGGGGGCCTGTGGGCGCGCGAAGTGGGGCGGATGGCCGGCGTCGAGCTGCCGATCGTGCCGATGGAGCATCAATACATCGTCACCAACGACATCCCTGCCGTGGCCCAGCTCGATCGCGAAGTCGCCATGTGCATCGATTTCGACGGCGAATCCTACCTGCGGCAGGAAGGCAAGGGGCTCCTCATCGGCACCTATGAGCATGGCTGCAAGCATTGGGCGGTCGGCGGTACGCCGCAGGATTTCGCGCACGAGCTGCTGCCCAACGATGTCGACCGGATCTGGAGCGCGCTCGAGGTCGCGATGGAGCGCTACCCGTGCCTCGCCGATGGTGGGATCAAGCGCGTCATCAATGGCGGCATGGTGTTCGCGCCCGACGGCAATCCGATCATCGGCCCGGTGCGGGGCTTGAGCAATTACTTCCTCGCTTGCGGTGTGATGGCGGGCTTCAGCCAGGGCGGCGGCGTCGGGCTGGCGGTCGCGCAATGGATCACGGAAGGCGAGCCGGGCATGGATGTGTTCGCCATGGATGTCGCGCGCTTCGGCGAGCACGCGAACGCCGCCTACGTGCTGGAGAAGACGACGGAGAATTACCGCCGCCGCTTCACGATCACCTGCCCGAATGAGGAATTGCCGGCTGCGCGTCCGCTCAAGACCACGCCCGCTTATGGCGCATTCAGCAGCGCGGGCGCTGCCTTCGGCGCGCTCTATGGCTGGGAATATCCGCTGTGGTTCGCCGGCGAAGGCAAGGAGGCGCACGAAACGCCGACCTTCCGCCGCTCCGAATCCTTCGCGCGCATCGGCGAGGAAGCGGCGGCCGTGCGCGAGGCGGTCGGCCTGTTCGAATCCTCCTGCTATGCCAAGTTCGAGGTATCCGGGCACGATGCAACGGCGTTCCTCGACCGGCTCACCAGCAACAAGCTGCCCCAGGCGGACGGCAAGACGGCGCTGGCGCCGCTGCTGACGCCCAAGGGGCAGGTGTTCGGCGATCTCACGGTGACGCGCCTTGCCGCCGATCGCTACCTCATGATCGGATCGCCGACCGCCATCGTCTACTACCAGCGCTGGTTCGACCGGCATCGCGGCGCGGACGACGTGACGATCCGCGACGTGACGGCGGACTGGACCGGCTTTTCCCTGACCGGCCCGAAGGCGCGCGATGTGCTGGCCGCGCTGGCGACCGAGGACATTTCGAACCAGGCTTTTCCGTTCCTGTCGGCGCGACGGATGAAAGTGGGGCTGGCCGATGCGATCGTGATCCGCGTCAGCTTCACCGGCGAACTGGGCTATGAGATCTACACCGCGCCGGAATTCCAACTGCACGTGCTGGAACGGATTCGCGCGGCGGGCCAATCACACGGCCTCAAGCTCTGCGGCATGCGCGCGCTCAATGCCTTGCGCCTGGAAAAAGGCTACGGCTCCTGGGGCCGCGAATTCAGCGTCGACTACACGCCGGCGGAGGCCGGCCTCGGCCGTTTCGTGCGGCTCGACAAGGGTGACTTCATCGGGCGTGACGCCGCGAAACGCATTCTGGCCGAGCAACCCAAGCGCCGCCTCGCGATCTTCGAACTCAGCGATGGTGATACCGATCCGATGGGCAACGAGCCGATCCTGTCAGGTGGCGAAGTCGTCGGCCGGCTGACGTCGGGCGGCTATATGTTTCACGTGAAACATTCCGTCGGCCTCGGTTACATTCGCAGCGAGTTCGCCAACGATTCGAACGCGCTGGAGATCGAGATCCTCGGTGAGCGCCGCCCGGCGCGCATCCTGAAGAATGCGCCCTACGATCCGGAAGGCAAGCGGCTGCGGATGTAGGTCGGCCGCTACAGCGACCCCAGCAGCCGCTTCAGATCCTCGTCCTCTTCCTCGGCCGCAGGTTCCGACACAAGCCGCAGGTCGGCGCGGCGGATCGGTGCGGCGTCGGTGGCGATCGACCGGCGCAGTGCCAGGGTCAGACGGTCGGGATCGATCGGCTTCGGCACATAATCGTTCATGCCGAGGCCGAGATAACGCTCCTCGTCGCCCGCCATCGCGTTGGCGGTCAATGCGATGATCGGCAGCTTCAGATAGGCGTCGCCCAGCTTGCGGATGGTCCGGGTCGCTTCCACGCCGTCGGTGACCGGCATCTGGATGTCCATCAGCACGCCGTCATAGCTGCTTGTCTGCACCGCCGCGATCGCATCGCGACCATCCTTGGCAATGTCGCACTCGTGGCCGGCTGCGCGCAGCATGGAGAGGATGACGATCTGGTTGACCTGATTGTCCTCGGCCACCAGCAGGCGCAGGCGGCGCTCGCCCGGCAGCGTCAGCAGGCGCGAGCGCGAGCCGGCCTCGGGCATCGGCAGGATGGCGGAATCGGCGACCCGGCAATCGACCGCGAACCAGAACGTCGAGCCCTGTCCCGGCGTGCTCTCCACTCCAACCTGTCCCGACATCAGTTGTGCGAGCTCGCGGCAGATGGCGAGGCCAAGGCCGGTGCCGCCGAATTTCCGGGTGGTCGAATTGTCGGCCTGGCTGAATTTCTGGAACAGCTTCGGAATCGTGGCTTCCGCGATGCCGATGCCGGTATCGGTGACGTTGACGCGCAGACAATAGACGCCGTCGCCCTTGGGTTCGCCGGACAGGCGCACGGTGACGGTGCCGCTTTCGGTGAACTTGATGGCATTGCCGAGATAATTGGCGACGATCTGGCCGATGCGGTTGGCATCGCCGATCATGACGGCCGGCATGTCCGGATCGACATGGCTCTTCAGCCCCAGCCCCTTGTTGAGGGCGGATGGACGCCACAGCGCCATCATGTCGTCCAGCATGCGCCGCGGCAGGAACGGTGCGACGTCGAGCTCGAGCCTTCCGGCTTCGATCTTCGAGATGTCGAGGATGTCGTTGAGGATGCTGAGCAGGGTGGAGGCGGCATTCGCCAAGGTGCCCAGCTTGTCGCGCTGGTCGACCGGCATCGGCGTTGCCATCAGCACGTGCACCATGCCGACGATGCCGTTCATCGGCGTGCGGATTTCGTGGCTCATGGAGGCCAGGAACTCCGACTTGATCCGGTTCGCGGATTCGGCGGCGTCGCGCGCCTTCAGCAGGTCCTTGTTGAGCGCACTCAGCTCTTCGCTGCGCCGATGCAGCGCCAGCTCGGCGTTGCGGCGTTCGATCGCGTGGTCGCGGAAGACGGCGAGAGCCTGCGCCATCCGGCCGACCTCGTCGTTGCGCATCACGAAGGGAATCTGCCCGCCCAACTGGCCGGTGGCGAAGCGCTGCATCAGGTTGGTCATGCGGCCGAGCGGGCGAGTCAGGAAATGGAGCGCCGCGAACAGGCTGCTGAGCAGCGCAGCCGCCAGTGCGGCCACGGTGTAGAGAAGCTGCTGCAGGTGGCGCTCTTCGGCAGCCTGGACCACCTTGCGCGACAGGCGCACCAGGATCCAGGCGATCTCCTTGCCGTTGACGAAAATCTTGGCCTTGCCTTCGACATGCGGGCCGTCGGCCATGCGGCTCGAGACCGCGACGAATTCGGGGCCGTTGGTTTCCCAGATCACCGCGCGCTGAAAGCCGTCGACCACTTTCAAGGCTTCCAATTGCGAGCGCGTATTGTCCTTGTCGAACTCCCAGACCGAGCTGGCGACCGCGCCGGAATAGAGATTGGCGAGGTTCTGCGCCGTCGCGCGCAATTCGCCCATCCGCTCGACGCGGAACCGCTCCATTTCGTAGGAGACGAACGCGCCCAGGATCGCCAGCACTGCGACAGACAGCGCAACGACGACCTTAACTTTCAGCCCCAATGCCGGCAGACGCAAAGACATCAAGGCGTTGTATCGTCGCGCTGGTTAAGAACGCCATAACGATGGCGGACGAGTGAGGAGACAAATTGAACGTGGATTCAAGAGGTTAGAATTCCTGCCGCGCGCCCGGCCGAGATCCAGGAAGTGGCCTCCATGCTTGACAGAGAACACTAAATCGATAATCTCTATCGGGTTGATGGAGTAAGTATGCTTTCGCAAAAGGCCAAATACGCCCTGCATGCCTTGCTGTACCTGGCCAGCCGGCCGGCGGGCGAGCCGACACAGATCGCGGAAATAGCCGAAAGTCAGCATATGCCGCGCAAGTTCCTGGAGCTAATTCTGTTGGAACTGAAACGGCACGGGCTGGTTCGGAGCATCAGGGGCAAGCATGGCGGCTACACGCTCGCCAAGCCGCCCGAAACGATCACCTTTGGCCAGGTCGTGCGCTATATCGACGGGCCGTTGGCGTTGGTACCATGCGCAAGCAAGACGGCGTATCGACGATGCGAGGACTGCATGAGCGAAGCGGATTGCTCCATCCGGGACACCATGCGCAAGGCTCGCGATGCGGTTTCGCGCGTTCTGGACAATGTGAACCTGGCGGAGGCTATCCGGCGGCCGCATCACCGGATCGACATCGGCGCAGGAATTTAAGGGGGCATTTGGTCGCGGCGCAATCGGCCAACTCGATCACTAGTAAAAAACAGGGTTAAATCCTGAAACTGGGATGTGCTGAGAAAGGGAGAGCAACGATGACAAATCGACTTGGCCGCGTTCTGCGCGGCGCCGCCCTCACGGCTGGACTCGTTGTCAGTGGGCTCGCTTTCTGGGCGTGCTCGGCGCACGCCGAAACCGCTCTGCTGAACGTGAGCTATGACCCGACGCGGGAATTCTACAAGGCGATCAACGAAGCCTTTGCCGCCAAGTGGAAGGCGGAGACCGGAGAGGATGTGACCATCGAGCAGTCGCACGGCGGCTCGGGCAAGCAGGCCCGCGCGGTGATCGACGGGCTGGAAGCCGATGTCGTGACGCTCGCCTTGGCCTACGACATCGACGCGATCGCGCAGAATTCGGATTTGATCGCCAAGAACTGGCAGGCGCGGCTGCCGAACAATTCCTCGCCCTACACCTCGACCATCGTGTTCCTGGTGCGCAAGGGCAATCCCAAGCAGATCAAGGACTGGTCGGATCTGGTGAAAAACGACGTTCAGGTCATCACGCCCAACCCCAAGACCTCGGGTGGTGCGCGCTGGAACTATCTGGCGGCCTGGGCCTATGCACTGAAGCAGCCGGGCGGCGATGAAGCCAAGGCGCAGCAATTCGTCGCCGACCTTTACAGCCGCGTCCCGGTGCTGGATACCGGCGCACGCGGCAGCACCACGACGTTCGTCCAGCGCGGCATCGGCGATGTGCTGCTGGCATGGGAGAACGAGGCATTCCTTGCCATCAACGAACTCGGTCCGGATCAGGTCGAGATCGTGGTGCCAAGCACCAGTATTCTCGCTCAGCCGCCGGTGGCCGTGGTCGACAAGAACGTCGATGACCATGGCACGCGCAAGGTCGCCGAGGCCTATCTGCTCTATCTCTATTCGCCGGAAGCGCAGGAGATCGCGGCCAAGAATTTCTACCGGCCGACCGACCAGGCGGTCGCCGCGAAATACAAAGGCCAGTTTCCCGAGATTCCGCTGGTGACGATCGACGATACCTTCGGCGGATGGCAGGAAGCGCAAAAGAAGCATTTCGCCGATGGCGGAATCTTCGATCAGATCTATCGACCAGGCCAGTGAGCATAGGTCGATAGATGGGTGCAATCGCCTCTTACCTGAGCGGCGGCTTCAAGCGGCCGAGCGTATTGCCGGGCTTCGGCATCACGCTCGGCTTCGCGGTCGCCTATCTCAGCATCATCGTGCTGCTGCCGCTCTCGGCGCTGGTGCTGCGGCCGGCGACGCTGGGAATCTCCGGCTTCGTCGACGTCCTGCTGGATCAACGCGTGCTGGCCGCCCTCAGGCTCAGCTTCGGCGCCGCTTTCATCGCGGCGCTGGTCAATGCGTTCTTCGGCCTGATCGTGTCCTGGATGCTGGTGCGCTACGACTTCCCCTTCAAGCGGGTGGTCGATGCGCTGGTCGATCTGCCATTCGCGCTGCCGACGGCGGTGGCCGGCATCGCGCTCGCCACGATCTATGCGCCCAATGGCTGGATCGGCAGCCTATTCGCGCCGCTCGGCGTGAAGATCGCCTTCACTCCGCTCGGCATCCTGCTGGCCTTGATCTTTATCGGATTGCCGTTCGTGGTGCGCAGCCTGCAGCCGGTGCTGCAGGATCTCGACCGCGAGGTCGAGGAGGCGGCGGTCAGCCTTGGCGCCAGCCGCTGGCAGACCTTCCGGCTGGTGATCCTGCCGGCCATCCTGCCAGCGCTGCTGACGGGCTTCGCGCTCGCCTTCGCCCGTGCGGTCGGTGAATACGGCTCGGTCATCTTCATCGCGGGCAACATGCCCTTGGTGTCGGAGATCGCGCCGCTGCTGATCGTCATCAAGCTCGAGCAGTTCGACTATGCCGGCGCCGCCGCCATCGGCGTCATCATGCTGGTGGCGTCGTTCCTCATCCTTCTCGTCATCAATATGGTGCAAAGATGGTCGCGCAGGCACGAAGAACATTGAGCATGGCGGGAGGAACGACACAGCCGGCCGCGGCGGCGCAGGTCCGCCGCGCGACCACCGAGACAGCCCTGGTCCGCTGGATATTGATCGTGACCGGCGTGCTGTTCATCGCGCTGGTCCTGGTGCTGCCGCTGATCTCGGTCTTCATAGAAGCGCTGCGCGGCGGCTTTGCGACCTTCTTCCAGTCCGTCACGAGCAAGGACACCTGGCAGGCAGTGCGGCTGACCTTGCTGGTGGCGGGCATCGCTGTCCCGCTCAACGTGATGTTCGGCTTGGCGGCGGCCTGGGCGATCGCCAAGTTCGACTTCAAGGGCAAGAGCCTGCTGATCACGCTGATCGACCTGCCCTTCTCGGTCTCGCCGGTGATCTCGGGCCTGATCTACGTGCTGCTTTACGGCGCCAACGGCTGGTTCGGTCCGTTCCTCAAGGAATTCGACATCAAGATCATCTTCAACGTCACCGGGCTGGTGCTGGCGACGATCTTCGTCACCTTCCCGTTCGTGGCGCGAGAGTTGATCCCGCTGATGCAGGAGCAGGGCAGGGACGAGGAAGAGGCGGCGATTTCGCTCGGCGCCAGCGGCTTGCGCACCTTCTGGCACGTGACCCTGCCGAACGTCGCCTGGGGCCTGCTCTACGGCGTCCTCTTGTGCAACGCGCGCGCGATGGGCGAGTTCGGCGCGGTCTCCGTCGTGTCCGGCCATATCCGCGGCCTCACCAACACGATGCCGCTGCATGTCGAGATTCTCTACAACGAGTACGATTTCATCGGCGCCTTTGCGGTCGCGTCTCTGCTGGCAGGCCTTGCGATCGTGACCCTGGTGGCGAAATCGCTTCTGGAATGGCGCTATGGCGACCGCCTCGCGGGCGGACGGAAGCATTAACAGGAGCGGACGATGACCATAACGGTCGACGGCATCTATAAGGGCTTCAACGGGTTCCCGGCGCTGCGCGGCGTCAACCTGACGGCCGCGCGCGGCGAGTTCGTGGCCCTGCTTGGCCCGTCCGGCTCAGGCAAGACCACGTTGCTGCGCATCCTGGCGGGATTGGAATTCGCCGACGGTGGGCGCTTGCGGTTCGATGGCCAGGACGTAGCAGCGCAGGGCGCGGGCGAACGCAATGTCGGCTTCGTATTCCAGCACTATGCCTTGTTCAAGCATATGACCGTGGCGGAGAATGTCAGCTTCGGCCTGCGCGTGAAGCCGCGCGACAAGCGGCCGGTCAAGGCGGCGATCGACCTGCAGGTCAATGAGTTGCTGCGCCTGGTCCAGCTCGATCGGCTGGGCAACCGCTATCCCAGCCAATTGTCGGGCGGCCAGCGTCAGCGCGTGGCGCTGGCGCGCGCTCTGGCGATCCAGCCGGGCGTGCTGTTGCTGGACGAACCGTTCGGCGCACTCGACGCCAAGGTGCGCAAGGAATTGCGGCGTTGGCTGCGCCGACTGCACGACGACATGCAACTGACCTCGATCTTCGTCACGCACGATCAGGAGGAAGCGCTGGAACTCGCCGACCGCATTGCTGTCATGAAGGACGGGCGTATCGAGCAGATCGGCACGCCGGCCGAGGTCTATCACCAGCCTGCGACCGCTTTCGTCTACGAATTCATGGGCAATGCCAACCGCCTGCGTTGCCGCATCGATCGCGGCCGCGCCATCGTCGGGTCGCTGATCCTGCCGGCACCGGAGCATCCGGAGCTGCGCGACGCGGCGGGCGTCGCATTCGTGCGGCCGCATGATCTCATCATCGGCGACGCGCGCGCCGAGGGCCTGGAGGCGCGGGTGCGGCAGATCTTCGTCGCCGGCCCTGCCATCCGGGTCGAGCTGGCGCTGCTGGCCAACGGCGATATGCTCGAAGCGGAGGTGCCGCACGGCTCGCCCGCCGGCGAGCTGATCGTGCCGGACAAGCTGGTGACGCTGACAATGACGAAAGTCCGCGCGTTTCCGGACGCGGTTGCGGCCTAGGGCGTGGACTCATAAGCACGAAGCCATAGGGAAATCGAGGACCCTCGCGCCTGATGAGGTGAATCGTTGATTTTGCTGCGGGAGCTTCGCGCATGCGGACACTGATGGCTTGGCTGGTTGCCGCATCCGTGGTCGCAGGCGCCGGGCATGCCGTCGCACAGGAAACGGAATTCGACAAGCGGGCTCGGCAGACCGAGCAGCAGATGACGGATGATGAGCGCTTTTCGATGCTCATCAGCGTCATGGGCCGAAATTTCGACATTCCGGTGCGGGACAAGCGCATCCCGGAAGGCATTCCGATGAGCGCGGGCTACACGCCCGGTGTGCCGCGCCTGGGGGTGCCGGCGCTGCTGATGAGCGACGCCGGCCTCGGCATTACAAATCCCGGCTACCGCCCTGGCGACACGGCCACGGCGCTGCCTGCGGGCATTGCCCTTGGCGCAAGCTTCAACCCCGCGCTGGCGCGTGCAGCCGGCGCGGCGGTCGGACGCGAGGCACGAGCGCGGGGCTTCAACGTGGTGCTCGGCGGCGGCGTCAATCTCGCGCGTGACCCGCGAAATGGCAGGAACTTCGAGTACTTCTCCGAGGACCCGCTGCTCAGCGCAAGCCTCGGTGCCGAGGCTATCAACGGGACGCAGAGCGAGAACGTGATCTCGACGATCAAGCACTATGCGCTCAACGACAACGAAACCAATCGTCACTGGCTGGACGCGATCATCGATCCCGGCGCCGGCCGCGAGTCGGACCTGCTGGCCTTCGAGATCGCGATCGAGCGTTCGCACCCTGGTTCAGTCATGTGCGCATACAACAAGATCAACGGGGTGCATGCCTGCGGCGACAATTCCCTGCTCAATGGAGTGCTCAAGCAGGCATGGGGCTACCAGGGCTGGGTGATGTCCGACTGGGGCGCGGTGCATAGCGAGAATTACGCGCTCAATGGACTGGACCAGGAGTCGGGTGTCCAGTTCGACGCCTGGATGAACGGCGGCGAATGGTTCGTTGCACCGCTGCGAAGAGCCTATGCCGACGGCAAGCTGCCAAAGGAGCGCTTGTCCGACATGGTGCGTCGTATCCTGCGCTCGATGTACGCCGTGGGTGTCGACAAGTGGGGGCCGCCGCCCAAGGTTGACCTGGCGAAGGACAGTGAAGTGGCGCTCGAAGTCGCCCGGCAGGGCATCGTGCTGCTCAAGAACGACGGCGTGCTGCCGCTGGCGGCCGACAAGGTCATGCGCATCGCGGTGATCGGGGGCCACGCCCAGGAAGGAGTGCCAACGGGCACGGGATCGAGTGCGGTCGTCCCGCCAGGCGGCTATGCGGCGGTCATCAAGATCGGCGGTCCAGGAGTCATGCGGAATCTCTACCTTCTCCCCTCTTCACCAATCGCCGCGTTGAAAAAGCTGCTGCCCAAGGCGCAGATCGAATACGACCCGGGGCAAAGCCCGGCAGAGTCGGCCCTGTTGGCGCGGCGTTCGGATGTCGCCATCGTTTTTGGGATTCGCGTCGAGGGTGAGGGCTTCGATCTTCCCGATCTGACGCTGCCATGGGGGCAAGACGCCGTCATCGATGCTGTTGCCAATGCGAATCCGAATACGATCGTCCTCCTCGAGACCGGCAATCCGGTCGGCATGCCCTGGCGAGACAAGGTGAAGGGCATCGTCGAGGCGTGGTATCCCGGCCAAGCGGGCGGGCAGGCGATTGCCGAGGTGCTCACTGGCAAGGTGAATCCCTCGGGGCGGCTCCCGATCACTTTTCCAGCTGACTTGGCCCAAACTCCGAGGCCCAAGTTGCCGGGCCTCGGCACGCCGTGGGGCACGCCGACGAGAATCGAGTACAACGAGGGCGCGGAGATTGGCTATAGGTGGTATGCAAAGACCAACGTCGCGCCGCTCTTCCCGTTCGGCTATGGCCTCAGCTACACGAGTTTTGCCCTTAGCGACCTGACGGTCAGCGGTGGCGATACCATCTCTGCGACCTTCACAGTGACCAACATTGGCAACCGCGACGGTGCCGATGTGCCGCAACTATATCTGACCGACGCCGCCGGCCAGAAACGGATGCGCCTTCTTGGGTTCGAGCGCGTCGAGCTTCGCCCTGGTGAGAAGCGGAACGTCACCTTGAAAGCCGAACCGCGGCTCATCGCCCACTTCGATGGGAGCACCGAGCGATGGAAGGTAACAGCAGGAACCTATCATGTCGCCGTCGGTGAGAGCGCGACTGACCTCAAGCTCACGGCTGATGTGCCGCTTCAAGGGCGGCTATTCGGACAATGAGCGTGCGATCTCGAATTCGTGTCTTCGGGAATGACGTGATCAAAAGAGCTCTGAAGCCACGGGTACTGTGGGCAATTCAACAATGTCAGCTCGTGACCATTGGAACTGCTTGCCTAGTGCAGCTCTCCGATGAGTCGCTGCGCCGTCCTCAGATCTGCTGTCTCGAATCCTTCCGTGAAGCGTCCATAGACGGATGTCAGGAATTCGTGTGCTTCCCGTGATCGCCCTTGGGTGCGACGCAAGCGCGCTAGGCTGGTCGCAGTCCGGAGGGTCCATGGCAAGATTTCCTGTTTCCGCGCCAAAGCAAGCGACTGCGCAAACAAGTCCTCAGCCGCTGGCATGGCCTCGACGGATCCGTCGAGCAGAACGAGTTCGCCCTTGATGCGCAGCAACTCCGCCAAGGACCAGTGCTCGTCAGTGCGATTGGCCCGATTGATCGCCTCGCCGATGGTCGTAAGGCCCTCGGCCACTTGTCCGGCACCACCCAAGGCCTGCGCCAATTCGCCAAGAAATCCAAGAACAGGCACGAAATATCCTTTCCTGCGAAGCTCCTTCAGCGTATCGCGGAGAAGCTGTACTCCACCAATATAATCGCCACGGTAAAGGTGAAGAGCGCCCTTGAAGCCATCGCTCCAGACACGCCAGAGAGCCATCTGATGCTGGGTCGATTGGTCGAGCAACATAGCCACTGCTCGCTCCGCCGCTGCCAGGTCACCGACAAAGAGCGCAACCGGGCATGCAGCCACAGCCAAAGCGTAACAAAGCGAATTCGGATGATTGAGCGCGGTTGCATCATCGACCGCATTCTTGGCGGCCTCGGCGGCCTGGGCTGGAAAACCCAAAAGCCACAAAACTTTGGCAAGCGTCGCCACAGCTGCCACGCGTTGGTCGACCGCGAAACGCTCGATATGGGTTCTGGAAGCGGCAGGATCATAATTCTTGAGCATGGTCTCAAGATAACGCCGTGCTGCAGCCTGTTCGCCTAGATAGTGAAAGGTGATGCCGACCAAGCGGTCGCCGATTGCACGATCGGATGACTCGCGCGCACGCGCGGCAACGCTACGAAATTTTTGAGCCAATGCCAATGCCGATCCATATTCTCCCGTCACCGTGCGATAAGCCCAAAGTCGCCAAAGCGCTCCCAACTGATATTCGGACTCATCGACGCTGTCGGCAAGTTCAAGGACTCTTGAGGCGGCGGTCGCAAAACCTGAGGAGCCTGGCGAAAAGAAGAACGACGTGCCAAGTGCCGCATGCAGCTGCATTTCACGTCGCCGATCTTGACCCGGCTCGATGGACAGGAGCGCTCGCTCGACGCGTTCGCGTGCCTCGGCCATCAGCGACATCTCCATCCAAAGCGGCACTGTAGAAGCAGTGAGAGCCACGCCGATCGACAGATCGCCACCTGGTGAGAACGCCCAGTCCAGCGCTGCGCGAATGTCGTCTATGCAATAACGATGCCTACTGATGCTCTCGGCCGCTGGCCTCGTCCCCCACAGCGCTTCGTCGTGCTCAAGCAGGTCGCGGTAATATTCGGCATGACGTCGGGAGACCAGTTCCAAGCTGCCGCTGTCGGTGAGCTTCTCTCGCGCGTAGGCGCGCGTCGTCTCCAACAGGCGGTAGAGCACGAGGTTGCCGCCGACATCCGCGGTGACGAGAGACTTGGCGACGAGATTTGCGACACAGTCGGCGGCTTTCGACACAGGCACTTCATCGCTCGTCACAACCTTGCTTGCTGCTTCCAGCGTGAATCGACCCATGAAGATACCGAGGCGTTGCAAGACTAGGCGTTCGACCTCGGGAAGAACTTCGTAGCTCCAGTCGAGGGTCGCCCGCATGGTCTGGTGCCGGGGCAATGCGGTGCGGCGCCCCATCGTCAGCAACCTCAACCGATCATCCAGCCGCGCGGCCATGCCCCGGACCCCGAACAAATCCACGTGGGCTGCGGCGAATTCGATCGCAAGTGGAATTCCATCCAGCTTGGCGCAGATATCAGCGACGACCGGCGCATCGGAATCGCTGAGCTCAAACTCCGGTAGCCTCGCGGATGCACGTTCGACGAAGAGCTGAACGGCGGGAAATGCGAGAGCCCGCTCGGCCGTGAGCCGTGTCGTGGAAGGTGGCGTTGCGAGCGGCTGCAGTCGGCGAACATGTTCTCCCTCGACATTCAGGGGTTCGCGGCTGGTCGCTAGAATGTTTAAACGTGGGGCATCCTTCAGGATCGCCACCGCCAGTGCCGCAGCCGAATCGACAACGTGCTCGCAATTGTCGAATATCAGCAGCATCTGTTTGTCTTTCAGCGCGGCGATCAAGGCTGGCTGTAGATCCTCGGCGCGAATATCTTGCCCAAGCGCGGCTGCCACGGCGTTCGGCACCAGGCGACGATCGGCGAGGGACGCAAGGTCGACCAGCCAAACACCGTCCTCATAGAACTGAAGCAATGCTTCCGCCACCGCGAGCGCGACGCTGGTCGTGCCGACGCCGCCGCCACCCACAAGAGTGACGAACCGCTGCTGCGGTAGCTGCTGCATGAGCATGCTGACCGTATCGGCCCGGCCGATCAGACGCGTCAGCATATTCGGAAGATTGTGATGGCGCTTCGTTGACGGCGGGAGTGTGGTGCCGGTGTCGGATATGATGGTTATTGGGGCCGCAAAGCGATAGCCCCTGCCAGCATCGGTAAGAATATACCGATTTCCGTTCCGCCCATCGGCGAGCGCCCGACGAAGGGCGCTGACATGAACTCGAAGATTGGCTTCGTCGACAGTCGTGTCAGGCCAAACGCGCGCAATGAGGTCCTCCTTGCCGACCCTCTCACCGGCATGCTCGGTCAAAGCGATCAGGATATCGAGCGCACGGGTGCCGAGACGCAAAGGACGATCGCCCTCCAGCAGCAGCCGTCGCGCCGGGTGCAGGTGAAAGGGACCAAAGGAAATAACGCGATCGATCGAGGAGACGGACATTGAGGCCACCTCATCGCTTTTCAGACAGAGACTGCGGGCGTGGCACGATACTCGCGCTTTCCAATCCGCAGCTCAATACCATTAATGACCGCATGGCACCATTAATGACCGCATGGCGCTTAAAAGTAGCGTGAGGCGGCGAGAAACTGCGCTTGCTAGTTGGTCGCTCGAGGTCCGGTCGACTGATCGGTACTAACCAAATCGACTGTCATGCCGCGATTGCCTTCATTTCGAAAACGATCATCCAAGTGCAAGTGCGCCGAGCTTGCGACCTTCCGCCGCATGACAGCCTTGGGTGGTGCACGCGTACACGCCAGCCAAGTGCTCTTCGAGGGCATTTTCAAAATTTTTCAGTATTAAACTCGCCGCGGTCGTCCGGGGGCGAGATGATCGCGGCGGCTGGCAACAGCCCTCGCGAAAGGACTGACCATGATCTCGCACGTCAGCAAGCGCGCCACCGTGAACGGCGTCAACCTGCACTACATCGTCGCCGGCAAGGGACCGGTTGTCCTCGGGATGCACGGCTGGCCGCAGAACCACCGTGAATTCTTACCGCTCATCGACAAACTTGCGAGCCAGTACAAATTCATCGCGCCTGATCTTCGGGGTTACGCTGATAGCGACAAGCCGTTTTCAGGCTATGAACCGAAAACGATCGCCCAGGATATGCTGGAGCTTCTCGCGGCCGAAGGCATCGATGAGTACCACATACTGAGTCATGATCTGGGTGGTCCGCCGTCGGTCGCGCTGGCCTACATGGCGGGCGACCGCGCGCTCTCGCTCTCCACGATCGAGATACCCTTCTTCGGCCTTAATTTCCCGGGCTACGTCGATCCGCGCGTGCCCTACTGGCATCTTGGCATGCACATGAACATGGACATCACCACCTTCCTCATCGAGGGGCGGGAGGATCGGTATCTGCGACATTTCTTCCGCGATTTCGCCTACAACCCCGACGCGGTACCGGAAGAAGAGATCGCGCGCTATGTCACACAGATGCGCCAGCCGGGCAATCTTCGCGCCAGCCTCAATCACTACGGCTACATCCCGCAGATGGCGGAGCAGACGGCCAAGCTGACGCGGGAGAGGCTGGAGGTGCCAATGATGGCTTGGGCAGGCGTTCGGTCGTTCGGATCCCATTGCATCGACAGCGCGAAGGCGATCGCGGTCAGCGCGGAAGGCGGCGTGATCGAGGAATGCGGCCATTGGGTGTTCGAGGAAAAGACCGACTTCATTTGCGAGCAGCTGGCGAGCTTCTGGCAACGCCACTGTGCGTCACAATGATCGCAGCCGTCACCAGAGCTCCGGCCACAAAGCGGCCGGTCGCGATTTCCAAGGTCGATCACACCGGCATAACAGTGTCCTCGCTCATGGAAGCGCTCGATTTTTGGGTCCAGGTTCTTGGATTCCGGCACCTCTATACCTGGAAGTTCGAGAACACGCCCTTCATCGAGAATCTCGTTGGCGTGAAGGGTGCGGACCTGACCTTGGCCATGGTCGAGGGCTACGGGCATCGCGTCGAGCTGCTTGAATACCAGGCGCCGGCGGACCGCAAGATCATCAAGCCGCGATCATGCGATGTCGGTTCGGTCCATATCGCACTCTACATCGATGACATGGACGATGCGCTTGCCCGTCTGGCGGAGGCCGGATGGATCCTGGTTGCGGAACCGCAAACTGTCGAAGGTGGCGAGCGCGCCGGCCTTCGCCTTGTGTATGTGCGAGGACCAGACGGCGTGACTCTTGAGTTCCTTCAGCTGCCACACGCGACCGCGGCGGTCGCCTGAGCGAGAATCGATCGCAGGAGGGAGAGGTCCTCCATGACAAGAAGCCAGATTATTGTCGTCTTGGCCGGTGCTCTGTTTGCGACGGCTGCGCTGGCTCAATCGGTGCCGGCGCCGCAAATTTTGGAACACTCATGGACGCCAGACGAACTTGCCGCCACTGGTGCTACCGGCGGCGCTGGTGGGTCGGGAAATGCCAAGGTGGAAGTGGTCACCATCCTTGGCGATCCATCGAAGGCGGGACCGTACAGCCAGCTCCTCAAGGTCGGACCGCACGCCGAAATCGCAGCCCATCACCATGGCGGGGATCGGGTCGGCACCGTGCTCAGCGGAACCTGGATGTTCGGCTACGGCACACAGTTCGACCGAGCCAAGCTGAGAACGCTCCCTGCCGGGTCTGTCTACACGGAGCCGTCAGGCGGCCCGCACTTTGCCATGACTGGCGACGAAGGCGTCACGGTGCTGATCACAGGCTACGGACCGACGGACACGGTCTACGAGAATCCCGCCGACGATCCGACCGCAAGCAACTGAAGTGGGGGGAGGAAATGAAAATCAGCTTGTCGAAGGCCGAGGCGATCATTGCGGAAGCCAAGGAAGTTGTTCTCGCGAAGGGTCTTCCCCCGATGAGCATCAGTGTCGTGGATGATGGCGCTCACTTGGTTGCCTTTTGCCGTATGGACGGGGCGTTCGTCGGCGCGATCGACGTCGCCCATCGCAAGGCGCGAACCGCGGCTCTGTTCAAAGCCAACAGCTCAGTCGTCGGTGAGAACTTTAAGTCCGGAGCTGCCGCCCAGTCGCTCGAGAACAGCAATGGAGGTCTGATGGGGTTCGGCGGAGGCGTCGTATTGCGAGACGTGCAAGGAGAGGTCATCGGCGCCGTCGGCGTTTCCGGCGGTTCGACGGATCAAGATGAACTTGTCGCGCAGGCGGCTGCCGTAGCGATTACAGGTTGATGGAGATTGATATGCCTCCCGCTCTTTATGCACTCGCTCTCGCAACCTTCGCCATTGGAACGACGGAGTTCGTTATTGTCGGACTCATTCCAGGCATCGCCGTAGATCTGAAAGTCTCGATCCCGACAGCTGGCCTCCTCGTCAGCCTTTACGCCTTATCCATCACGCTCGGCACGCCCGTATTCTCAGCTCTCACTGGCAGATTTCCACGTCGCGGGCTGGTGATCGCGCTCATGGCCGTGTTCACGGTCTGCAATCTGTCTGCCGCGCTTTCGCCCAGCTACGCCACGCTACTGCTGTCGCGTATCGTCATGGGCGTTGCGCACGGCGTCTTTTTTGGTGTCGGTGCCACGGTCGCAACGAACTGTGTGCCAAAGTCAAAGGCCGGCAGGGCAGTTGCAATTATGATGGGCGGCCTCACGGTCGCGATGGTGATCGGCGTGCCGCTCGGTTCATGGATCGGCCAGCTGTTCGACTGGCGGACGCCATTTCTCATCGTCACGGGGATGGGAGCGGTCGCCTTGATCGGCCTGATCTGGCTTGCGCCGCGCAAGATCGCCCACCAGGCGCCAGCTTCGTTTCTCAAACAACTGAGCCTGCTCGGCAATCGACGCCTCGCAACCATGTACCTGCTCACGACCATCGGATTCGGCGGCACATTCGTGGTGTTCACCTTCCTCTCGCCGCTGCTCACGGACATCACCGGCCTACCGGAGAACATGGTCAATGTCGCATTGTTGCTTTTTGGCGGGGCGACTGTCGTCGGAAACATTGCAGGCGGAAGGCTGAGCGACGCAATGGGCACCCGCAAAGCCATGATAATCCTGCTGAGCGGACTGATCGCCTCCTTCGCCCTCATTCCACTGGCGGTCTACAACGAGATCGCGATCCTTGCGGTGATCGCAGTCTGGGGCGTATTTGCCTTCGCGATCCCGCCAGTGATGCAGGCCGGCGTCGTGGCGACCGCCGAAGAAGTGGCTTCCGATGCGCTCGGCACTGCCTCCGGCTTTAACATCGCAGCATTCAATCTCGGAATTTCGAGCGGGTCGTTAATAGGCGGTCAGCTCCTGGAAGGGCCGGGGCTTTTGGCCACACCATATGCGGCAATCGCGATGGCGATCGCCGCACTCGTCATCGCTGCGGTCGCGCTGCGTCATCGCAGGGTAGCGGACAGTTCGAACCCTGCATGAGGTCACGTGAATCCGCCATCGGAGCGCTACCATCTCGGGGCCTGCAAAATGGAAGAGCTCCGCCGGGGCCTGCGCACCACGGCCACTTTGAGATCACTATTTTTGCACTACATGCAGCTTGCATCAGCGGCTGCGAACGGATGATGGAGCCGAACCATGTATAAGGTAAAGAACGACCTTTCCGAAAATGTCCGCAAGCAGGCCATCGAGCTGCTCAATGCGCGCCTTTCAGACGGTGTGGATCTTCACTACCAAGCCAAGCAAGCTCATTGGAACGTCAAGGGGCCGAATTTCATTGCGCTCCATGAGCTGTTCGACAAGGTCGCGGATGCCGCAGAAAGCCATAACGACCTGATGGCCGAACGCATCGCCGCACTGGGTGGAACGGCCGAAGGCACGGTGGCCGTCGCGGCCAAGCAATCGCAGCTCTCGGCCTACCCATTGAACATCTCCAGCGGTCGCGAGCATGTGGAAGCCCTTTCGTCAGCGTTGGCGAGCTTTGCCAGGGCCGTGCGCAAGGCCATTGATGAATCCGCTGGATTCGGTGACGTCGATACGTCCGATGTCTTCACCGAGATATCTCGAGAAACGGATAAGAACCTATGGTTCGTGGAGGCGCACAGTCAGGCGGACCGCTGAACCATTGCATCATAGAGGGCGGAACCGTGTGTCTCTTTCTGGTGATCCGCCCCCAGTAGACAACCAACTACCGATTTCACATTCATCGCAGAGAGGCGATCATGACACAGACCAAGCTCGAAGTGCTGACCCCGCAGAATTCGCAGATGATTTTCATCGACCATCAGCCGCAGATGGCTTTTGGCGTCCAATCGATCGACCGCCAGGTATTGAAGAACAACACGGTCGGACTTGCGAAGGCAGCGAAGGTGTTCCGCATCCCGACGACCATCACGACGGTCGAGACCGAAAGCTTTTCCGGGTTCGCCTACCCGGAGTTGCTCGACGTGTTCCCGGACGCGAAGGTCCTGGAGCGCACATCCATGAACTCCTGGGATGACAAGAAGGTGCGTGATTCGCTCGCCGCCGCCGGCCGCAAGAAGGTCGTTGCCTCCGGCAACTGGACCGAGGTCTGCAACCTGACCTTCGCGCTCTGCGCCATGCTTGAGGGCGGTTATGAGATCTACATGGTGTCGGATGCCTCGGGCGGCACTACGAAGGAGGCGCATGACATGGCGATGCAGCGCATGATCCAGGCCGGCGTGGTTCCGGTGACCTGGCAGCAGGTGCTGCTGGAATGGCAGCGCGACTGGGCGCGCAGGGATACCTACGACGCGGTGATGGCGATCGTGCGGGAGCATTCTGGCGCCTATGGCATGGGCGTCGACTATGCCTACACGATGGTCCACAAGGCGCCGCAGCGCACTGCCAGGAAGCATGAAGTGCTGGCGCCAGTTAAGGCCGGCTGACGGAAGTGCCATGACATGTGGGAGATGACAATCATGAAGCCGTATCTGTTGTCGCTGGGTGCCGGCCTCGTGGTTGGCATCGTCTACAGCCTGCTCAACGTGCGATCGCCGGCGCCGCCGGTGATCGCGCTGGTGGGTCTTTTTGGGATCCTGGCGGGTGAGCAGGTCGTGCCATTGGCAAAGCGCCTCATCGCGAGCCAAGGCATCTCCGCATCGACCATCCAGGAGTATTGCGGCGCCCACATGTTCGGTCGCCTCCCGGGACGCTGCCGGGGTAGCACGGCGGATATTTCCGTGAAGCCCCCGGCCGCCAGCGACTCTTAATCCACTGCACTCGCGGCGGCGCTCCTGCCGGAGGGGCGCCGCCGGGTCTTATTGCCGGCAGGAGTTCTATGATGGCACATGCTGCCCCCGACACCATTCTCGTGAACGGCAAGTTCACGACCCTCGATAAATCCAATCCGAACCCGGAGGCAGTGGCGATCGCGGGTGGCCGCTTCTCCGCCGTCGGCGCGGTCAGCGACGTGATGGCGAGCAAGTCTACCGGCACGCGCGTGCTCGACCTGGGCGGCCGGCGCGTCATTCCGGGCCTGTGCGACAATCACCTCCACGTCATCCGCGGCGGGCTCAACTTCAACATGGAGCTGCGCTGGGATGGCGTGCGGTCGCTGGCCGACGCCATGGCCATGCTGAAACGCCAGGTCGCCAACACCCCGCCGCCGCAGTGGGTTCGGGTGGTGGGCGGCTTCACCGAGCACCAGTTCGCGGAGAAGCGCCTGCCGACCCTGGATGAGATCAACCAGGCGGCGCCGGACACGCCGGTCTTCATCCTACATCTCTACGACCGCGCGCTGCTGAACGCGGCGGCCCTGCGCGTCGTCGGCTATACCAAGGACACACCGAACCCCCCGGGCGGCGAGATCCAGCGCGATGCCAAGGGCAACCCGACCGGGCTCCTGCTCGCCAAGCCCAATGCCGGAATCCTCTACGCGACCTTGGCCAAGGGTCCCAAGCTGCCGTTCGAGTACCAGCTCAACTCCACCCGCCATTTCATGCGCGATCTGAACCGGCTCGGCGTCACGTCGGTGATCGATGCCGGCGGCGGGTTCCAGAACTATCCCGAGGATTACGCGGTCATCGACCGCCTGCACCAGGACGGGCAGATGACCCTGCGCATCGCCTACAATCTCTTCACCCAGAAGCCGAAGGACGAGAAGGCCGACTTCCTGCGCTGGACCTCCCAGGCCAAATACCAGCAGGGCGACGATTATTTCCGGCTCAACGGCGGCGGCGAGATGCTGGTGTTCTCGGCCGCCGATTTCGAGGATTTCCGGGTCGAGCGTCCGATCATGCCGGCAGAGATGGAGGGCGAGCTCGAAACGGTGGTCCGGATCCTCGCGCAGAACCGCTGGCCGTGGCGCCTCCATGCCACCTACAACGAGACCATCAGCCGGGCGCTCGACGTGTTCGAGAAGGTGAACGAGGAGATCCCGCTCAAGGGCCTCAACTGGTTCTTCGATCATGCCGAGACCATCCAGGACAAGTCGATCGACCGGATCGCCAGGCTCGGGGGCGGCATCGCGGTCCAGCACCGCATGGCCTACCAGGGCGAATACTTCGTCGAGCGCTATGGCAAAGGTGCCGGGGAACAGACGCCGCCGATCAAGCGTATCCTGGAGGCTGGGGTGAAGATCTCAGCCGGCACCGATGCAACACGCGTCGCGTCCTATGACCCGTGGGTATCCCTGGCCTGGCTGGTGACCGGAAAGACGCTGGGCGGCCTCCAGCTGTATCCGCGCCGCAATCGCCTCGATCGCGAGACCGCGCTCCGCATGTGGACCGAGAACGTCACCTGGTTCTCGAACGAGGAAGGCAACAAGGGCAATATCAAGGTCGGCCAGCTTGCCGACCTGGCGGTGCTCGATCGCGATTACTTCCAGGTACCCGAAGGCGAGATCCAGCATCTGCAATCGGTGCTGACCATGGTCGACGGCAAGCCGGTCTATGGCGCCGAGGAGTTCGCACCCCTCGCGCCCCCGCCGCCGCCCGCCATGCCGGACTGGTCCCCCGTGCGGACCTTCGGCGGCTACCAGAAGCAGCCGGCGGGCAGCGCCCAAATGCAGCAGCTCGCCTCCACCTGCGGCTGCGAGCACGGCTGTGCGGTGCATGGCCACGGCCACGCGCATGCCTGGGCGGGCAGCGCTCCTGTCTCGGAGGATCGCGCCTTCTGGGGCGCCCTCGGCTGCAGCTGCTGGGCTTTCTAAAGACCAATGGCACGCGGCGCCGCGAATGGAAGGACGAAGCAAGGCGGGCGGCCGCTGAAGGTCGATCAGGAGGTCGCGCCGTCGCCATGGGTTCCGTTTCGTCACCCGGTCTTTACGGTGCTCTGGATTGCCACCGTCATATCCAACATCGGCACCTGGATGCAGAATGCGGCGGCCGGATGGCTGATGACATCGCTCAACCCTGACCCGCTCATTGTATCCCTGGTTCAGGTGGCGACCGCCCTCCCGATGTTTCTGTTCGCTCTGCCCGCCGGAGCGCTGGCGGACATTCTCGATCGCAGACGATTGCTGATCTCCGTGCAGATCGCATTGACCCTGGTCATCGCGTCCTTGGGCCTGCTGGTCAACGTGAACTTGGTGACGCCGTGGATCCTCCTGGCATTCACATTCGCCGTGGGCGTCGGTTCGGCACTGATCGCACCCTCGTGGCAGGCGATCGTGCCGCAACTGGTACCGCGGGAGCATCTGTCGCCGGCCGTCGCGTTGAACGGTGTCGGGTTCAATGTCAGCCGGGCCGTCGGACCGGCATTGGCGGGCGTCATCATCGGAATGCTGGGGCTGGGGGCGCCGTTCTGGATCAATGCCGCCAGCTATCTGGTCGTTATCGCGGCGCTATTGTGGTGGAGGCCGCTGCAGCCGCCATCGCGGCATCTGCCGGCGGAGCGGTTCGGCAGCGCCTTGCGCATCGGCCTGCGCCACGCCGCGAACAATCGCCACCTGCAGTCGACGGCCGTCCGGGCCGCTGGCTTCTTCCTGTTTGCGAGCGCCTACTGGGCCCTCTTGCCGCTGGTTGCGCGTGACCAGGTCGCCGGCGGGCCCGCGCTCTATGGAACTATGCTCGGTGCCGTCGGCGCAGGCGCGATCGCGGGTGCGTTTGTGCTGCCGTATCTGAAGGCCCGGCTGGGCGCCGATGGGCTGGTTGCCGTCGGTTCGCTGGGGACGGCGGCGGCCCTGGTCGCTTTCGCCCTTGTGCGCGCGCCGGGCGAGGCGCTTGCCGCATGTGTCCTGGCAGGCCTTTCCTGGATCTGCGTGCTCGCCCCCCTCAATGTGTCCGCGCAGGTTGCCTTGCCGGCGTGGGTAAGGGGCCGCGGCCTGTCGCTGTTTGTGACGGTGCAGTTCGGCGCCATGGCATTTGGCAGCGCGGCCTGGGGCAAGGTGGCGTCGATGGCCACGCTGCCCCTCGCGTGCTTTGCGGCGGCGGCGGGGGCGATCCTCACCATCCCGCTGTTGTGGCGCTGGAAGCTGCAGACCGGCGCCGGCATCGATATGTCGCCATCGTCGCACTGGCCACAACCCGTGCTGTCGGAAGGACTCGAGCAGGACATGCTCGACGATCGCGGGCCGGTCCTCACCACCATCGAATATCGCGTGCGGGCGGAGGATCGCAATGGGTTCCTGCAGGCGATCGCTTTACTGGCCCAGCAGCGCAGGCGCGACGGCGCCTATGGATGGGATGTCTTCCAGGACGCGACCAAGGACGACCGGTTCGTGGAGATCTTCTACAGCGCTTCATGGCTGGAACATCTGCGCCAACACGAGCGCGTCACCCAGGCGGACAAGCTTGCGCAAGAGCGGGTCAACGCCTTTCACCTCGGCAATGACCCGCCGCGCGTACGTCATCTCCTCGCCGCCGAGGCCGCTACTTCCGCCTGATCCAATCCTCGATCAGCACGCGCGAGATCGAATCCTTGCGCGACAGGCGCAGCGTGTCGTTCTCCGGCGAGTTGAGCAGCTCCTCGCGCGTGAACCAGCGCGCGGTTTCCAGCTCCTGCGTATTGACCGTGAACCGATCGTCGGCAGCGGTGGCGACGAAGCCGAGCATCAGCGAGGCAGGGAACGGCCAGGGCTGCGAGGCGAAATAGCGCACGTCGGTGAGCGTGAGGCCGACCTCCTCATGCACTTCGCGCCGCACGGAATCTTCCAGCGTCTCGCCCAGCTCGACGAAGCCGGCCAGCACCGAATGCATGCCCGGCGCCCAGCTCGCCTGGCGCGCCAGCAACACACGGTCGCCATGCTCCACGCGCATGATGACGGCGGGATCGATGCGCGGAAAAAACACCGAGTCGCAGGCCGGATTGCTGCAGCGGCGCTGATGTCCCGCCTGCTCGCTCACCGTCGGCGCACCGCATCGGCCGCAGAAGGCATGCCGTTCATGCCAATAGGCCATGCCGCGCGCCAACGCGGACAACGACGCGTCGCGCTGCGGCAACAGCGGGCCGATGGTGCGCAGGTCGAGGGCGGGGCCCAGGCGCGTCACGAGTTCTTCCGGCTGCGAGGACAAATCGATGGCGATATGCGCGACTTCCGCGTCACAGCCGAGCAGCACCACGGAGCGCGCCAGGTCGATCAACCCCGCCGCAGCCGCGAGATTCAGGGTCTGCAAGGCGTTGTGATCTTCCTGCCGCACCAAGGTGCGTCCTTGCCACACCACGTGAAAATGGGTGGTCGGGCTTTGTAAAGATTGATGGAACCAAGCAGTATCCGCCCGTTTTTCTACGGCGCGATCCCACCCAGCCGTGGTGTAGAAATTGACAGGCAGTGCGGAAGAATGAATCATCGCCGCCGGATGATGTTGGTGAAACGAAGCGATCGACGGAGCCCGTGATGCTACGCTTAGCCTCGCCAGTCAACACCGCCTTGTTGCGTCGAGTCGCCCAGAGTGTCGCTGTGGCGATCGGTTTTGCTTTTTCTTTCCTGCCGGCCGCTTATGCCGCCGCCTTGTCGCCCGAAAGCGCGCAGACCGGTACATACGTGTACCAGCTTCTGCGCAATGGCGAGGTGGTGGGCGAGCAGCGCGCCGATTTCGAGCGGCGCGGCGACGAATTGCGAGTCGTGACCGAAGTGCGCATCAACATCACGCTGCTGGGCCTCAACGTCTACGATTTCACCCAGCGCATCGAAGAGCACTGGAACAAGGGCGTGCTGATGGATCTGACGTCGGTTGCCGTCGATGACGGCGATACCCGCAACGTCAAGCTGGTGCGCGAGGGCGACCGGCTGATCGGCACCTATGACGGCAAGAAGCGCAACCTGCCGGGCAACCTGATTCCGACCACCTTGTGGAATTCGGCCGTGGTCGGGCATTCATCGGTGCTGGAGACGACCAAGGGGCGCGAGCGCAGCTTCACCGTGGCGCAAAAAGGCATCGAGAAGGTGAAGCTGCCGGTCGGCGACGTCGCGGCGCGCCATTTCGTCTTCACCGGCGATTTCAAGCGCGAGGCTTGGTACGACGATTCGGGTGTTCTGGTCGCCTCGCAGATGGAGGCCAAGGACGGCTCGATCATCCGCCAGGAATTGCTGCGGACGCCTTGATTTCGCTGGCTTTTTTAGACCCGAATCACCAGTTGCATCGGCCGGCTGTCTGGCCCATATACTGCGTCGGGAGGTTGGCGCGGACGGGCGCCTCGCCAACCCGGTCAGGTCCGGAAGGAAGCAGCCGTAACGAGTTTTTGCCCGGGTCGTTGTCAGCCTCCCACCTTTGATTCCGGCGCTGGTCCGGGATCCACTTCCACGCCGCGGCGCACAGGAACAGATGCAAGACGGACAAGAGCCTTTCGCTTCCTCGGCTGTCGGTGCGCAGCAGGGGTCGGCCGAAGGCTATCGGGTCCTCGCGCGCAAATACCGGCCGCGCGATTTCTCCGGACTGATCGGTCAGGAAGCCTTGGTGCGCACCCTCACCAACGCAATCGCGCAAGGGCGCCTGGCGCATGGCTTCATGCTGACGGGCGTGCGCGGTGTCGGCAAGACCACGACCGCGCGCATCCTGGCGCGCTGCTTCAATTGCGTCGGCCCCGACGGCAAAGGCGGACCGACGGCGGAGCCCTGCGGCCAGTGCGAGCATTGCCGCGCCATCGCCGAGGACCGCCATGTCGACGTGATCGAGATGGACGCCGCCAGTCGCACCGGCATCGATGACATCCGCGAGCTGATCGACGGCGTGCGCTATCGTCCCGTGAGCGCGCGCTACAAGGTCTACATCATCGACGAAGTCCACATGCTGTCGGAGAAAGCATTCAACGCGCTGTTGAAGACGCTGGAAGAGCCGCCCGAGCATGTGAAGTTCATTTTCGCGACCACGGAGATTCGCAAAGTGCCGGTGACGGTGCTGTCGCGTTGCCAGCGTTTCGATCTGCGCCGCATCGGCGCGGAGGAGCTGACGGGCTATTTCCTGAAGATCGCCGCGGCCGAGGGCGCGAAGCTCACCGATAGCGCCGCCGCGATGATTGCGCGCGCCGCCGACGGCTCGGCGCGCGACGGCCTGTCGCTGCTCGACCAGGCGATCGCGCTGTCGCACGGCGCGATCGACGAGGCGCAGGTGCGCGACATGCTGGGCCTCGCCGACCGCACGCAGCTGATCGACCTCTATGACGACGTGCTGAAGGGCAAGGCGGCGGAAGCGTTGCGGCGTCTGGGCACCATGCACCAGGCCGGCGCCGATGCCGCCGTCGTGCTGCAGGACATGCTGGAGCTGACCCACTGGCTGACGCGCGCCAAGATCACGCCGGAGCCCTTGTCCGATCCCGCGACGCCGGAGGCCGAGCGTGCCTGGGGCGCCAAGGTGACGCCCGATCTCTCGATCCCCGTGCTGGCGCGGGTGTGGCAGATGCTGCTGAAGGGATTGAGCGAAGTGCAGGCCGCCTCGCAGCCGCTGGCGGCGGCCGAGATGGTGCTGATCCGCCTGATGCATGCCGCCCATCTGCCCGATCCTGCCGATCTGGTACGCCGCCTCAGCGAGGGCAACGGCGCAAGTGTTCCTGCCCCCGCGCCCAGGGCAAGCGGCGATGGCGGGCGCAGTGCGCCGGCATCGGCGCCGCGCCTGCAGACGCAGCAGCAAACCGTGCCGCAACCCGTCCAGCAGGCCGCGCCGCGCACCGCGCCGCAAGCATCTCTGCCGCAGCCGCAGAGCTTCGGTGACGTGGTGGCTCTGTTCCATGCCAGGCGCGAAGCGATCCTGGCGGCGCATCTGCAATCCGACGTGCATCTGGTGCAGTTCGAGGTCGGGCGCATCGATTTCCGCCCGGGCGAGCGCGCGCCAAGCAATCTGCCCAACCGGGTCGCGGCCTGCCTCGCGGAATGGACCGGCAAGCGCTGGCTGGTCAGCGTCTCCGCCCATGCGGGCGAGCCGACGCTGAAAGAGCAAGCGGCGGCCCTGGCCCAGGCGCAGCGCGACGAGGCCTCGCGGCATCCGCTCATTCAAGCGGTGCTGACGGCCTTTCCCGGCGCCATCATCGACGAGGTGCGCGATCTGGCGCGGGAACCGGCAGAGGAGTCGGCGGCCTCGCCGCAGGCCGATGCCGCGATCGCCGAGGAACCAACGGAGGATGAGATCGCATGAAGAACCTGAGCCAGATGCTGAAGCAGGCGCAGGAGATGCAGTCCAAGATGGCGGAGATGCAGACCGCCCTCGCGGAGCTCGAGGTCACCGGCCAGTCCGGCGGTGGCTTCGTCACGGTCGCCGTGAACGGCAAGGGCGACATCAAGCGCGTGAAGATCGATCCCAAGCTCGCCGATCCGAACGAGGTCGCAGTGCTGGAGGATCTGATCGTGGCGGCCGCCAAGGATGCGAAATCGAAGGCCGACGCCCAGGTGCAGGAGCAGATGGCGAAGCTGACTGGCGGCCTCCAGCTTCCGGCCGGCTTCAAGCTGCCGTTCTGATCCGAAGCATCCGCGCATGGCCGCGCCGGAAATCGACCGCCTGATCCAGGTCCTGTCGCGCTTGCCGGGGCTGGGGCCGCGCTCGGCCCGCCGCGCCGCTCTCTCGCTCATCAAGCGCAAGGAATCCGCGTTGCTGCCGCTGATCGACGCGCTGCAGGGGGCGGCGGATCACGTGCGCACCTGTTCGGCTTGCGGCAATCTCGACGCCACCGATCCCTGCGGCATCTGCCGCGATGAACGGCGTGACGCCGCGATCCTGTGTGTGGTGGCCGATGTCGCCGATCTGTGGGCGCTGGAGCGCACCGCTGCCTATCGCGGCCGCTATCACGTGCTGGGCGGCGTGTTGTCCGCGCTCGACGGCATCGGGCCGGAGCAGCTCAATCTCGGCCCCCTGTTCCGGCGCATCGAAGCGGGCGGTGTGACAGAGGTGGTTCTCGCTTTGGGCGCCACGGTCGACGGCCAGACCACCGCGCACTTCCTCAGCGACCGGCTGCAGCCCTTCGGCGTCACGGTCTCGCGCCTGGCCCACGGCGTTCCGGTCGGGGGCGAGCTCGATTATCTCGACGACGGCACCCTGATCCAGGCGTTGCAGGCGCGGCAGTCGGTTTGACGGATAGTGCGCGGCGATACGCTTTCATACCTTCTCTTTTCCCGTCATTGCCGGGCTGCCGCGTAGCGGCAAGACCCGGTAATCCAAATTTCTCGGTGTCGCGCTGCTGGATACTTGGATCGCCGGGTCTTCGCCCGGCGATGACGGAAGGGGGAGTACGCCGGGTTCGATCAACAAGATTTGAGCTTGCGGGCGGCCTCAGCCATAGTGCCGCCATCGTCTCGCCGCAATTTCCGGGCGATTCTGGCACCACTCATTCACTGCCTAAACCGGGCCTCCACTGCGATAGGGATCTTCATGCGTAGACATCTGCTGATTGGCGCCGCCGCTGCGGCCTTGTTCGTTGCGCCGGCCTTTGCCGAAACGCCGATCGGCGCGGACAAGCAGACCGCGGTCGCGGTCACGATCTACAACAACGACCTGGCGCTGGTGCGCGATTCGCGCAACGTGACCCTGGCCGAGGGCGAAAACGACCTCGCCTTCATCGAGGTCAGCGCAGGCATCCGGCCCGAGACTGCGCTCCTGACCGGGCGCGGCGCCCAGCTCGACATCGTCGAGCAGAATTTCGATTTCGACCTGCTGACGCCGCAGAAGCTGCTGGAGAAGTCGGTCGGCCAGAGCATCCGCGTGGTGCGCACCAATCCGGAGACCGGCGCTGACACGACCGAGGATGCAACCGTTCTGTCGGTGGCGGAAGGGCAGGTGGTCCTGAAGATCGGCGATCGCATTGAAGTGACTCCCCCGGGCCGCCTGGTCTATAGCGCCGTTCCCGCCAACCTGCGCGACCGGCCGACCCTGGTGGTGAAGCTCGCCAGCAAGCAGGCGGGCGAGGTGCCGGTCGACCTCTCGTACCTGACGCGCGGCCTCTCCTGGTCGGCCGACTATGTCGCCGAGCTGGCGCCGGATGAGAAGACCATCAACCTCAACGGCTGGGTCACCCTCACCAACATGAGCGGCATCACCTACAACAACGCCAAGCTGCAGTTGGTGGCGGGCGACGTGAACCAGTATCAGCCGGCGCCGCCGCAGCCGATGATGGAGGCGATGGCCGCCAACGGAATGGTGCGCCAGAAGATGGTGAGCGAGGCGGCGTTCGAATATCACCTCTACAGCCTCGACCGGCCGACCACGCTGAAGGAGAACCAGACCAAGCAAGTCGCGCTGCTGGCGGCCGACGCGATCCCGGTCGAGAAGCAATACCTGCTGGCGAACGTCGCGCAGCTTGGCAACAACTACGGCAACAAGATCGGCGAGACCCAGCGCGTCAACGCCGAAGTCCGCATGAAGATCAAGAACGAGGAAGCCTCGCATCTCGGCCTGCCGCTGCCCTCGGGCGTGGTTCGCGTCTACAAGGCGGACAGCGACGGCGATGCGATCTTTGTCGGCGAGGATCACATCGACCACACGCCCAAGAACGAGCAGCTCGATCTGATGCTGGGCCGTGCCTTCGACGTGACCGCCCGCGGCAAGCAGGTCTCCTATTCGCGCATCGCGGACAATGTCTACGAGAACGCCTATGAGATCGAAGTAAAGAACGCGAAGAAGGAGCCGGTCACCGTGACGCTGCGCGAGTTCGTGCCGGGCGACTGGAAAATGCTCGAGGAATCGACCAAGAGCACCAAGCCCGACGCCTCCACCGCCGAATGGCAGCTCCAGGTCCCGGCCGAAGGCAGCGCCAAGCTGAGCTACAAGGTGCGGATTACGTTCTAGGCGTTCTCGCACTCCTGCGTACTCCCTTCGTCACCCCGGCCAAGCGGAGCGCGAGCCGGGGTCCACTCCTCAACCGCACGAGAGGCGACAAAATGGATCCCGGCTCAAGGCCGGGATGACGGGGAGAGTGTCTCTGGATCGCGCGCGTTCTGGCTCCACCGAATTGGGGTTGGTGCCTCGCGCGGAGCCACATAGAGTGCCACGGGGTTTCATCGCCGGGGTCGTTCATGCTCACCGATCTGTTGGCCGCTGTGCAGAGCGACTGGGAGGTGCTTGCGCTGTCGAGCGCGGCGATCTTCCTGGCCGCGATCGTGCGCGGGTTCTCGGGCTTCGGCTTTTCGCTGCTCGCCATCACCGCGATTTCGCTACTCCTGCCGGTCGCGCAGATCGTGCCCTCGATCTTCCTGCTGGAGATCGCGGCATCGCTCAACCTCATCCCCAGCATCTGGCGCGAGATTCATTGGGGCTCGCTGCGCTGGCTCATGATCGGCTATGTGATCGGCCTGCCGGTCGGCGGCTATGCGCTGATCCACGCGCCCGCGGCTCCGGCGCAGATCGTGCTCGGCATCTTCGTGATCGGCACGGCGATCCTGATGCTGCGCGGCTTTCATCTCGCGAAGACACCCGGCGCGCCGGCCAGCACTGCAACCGGCGTGGCCTCCGGCGTGCTGAATGGCGCGTTCGGGATCGGCGGGCCGCCGGTGGTGCTGTTCTATTTCTCGACGCCCGGCGCCGCGGCGATCGGGCGCGCCTCGATCATCTTCTTCTTCCTGTTCACCGATCTGCTGGGCGTCGGCTATTTCGCGACCCAGGGCATCGTGACGGTGCAGAGCTTCATCCAGTCCGCTCTGTGGCTGCCGGCGCTGCTGGTCGGCGTGTGGCTCGGCGCACACGGCTTCAAGCGCATGAACCAGGATGCATTCCGCCGCTGGGTGCTGGTGATCCTGATCGCGCTCGCGCTCCTCGGCATCGGAAAGGCGGTGCTGGTGCTAAGCCAATAGAGCCTGCGTGTGCCGCGCGATGGTCAGCTCCTCGTCGGTCGGAACCACCCAGGCCTTGATGCGCGAGGTCGCTTTGGAGATCTGTGGCCCGCCGTGCCGATTGGCCTGGGCATCCAGCTCCAGCCCAAGCCATGCCGCATCGCCGCACACCCGCGCGCGGATCGGCACCGCGTTCTCGCCGACACCGCCGGTGAAGGCCAGCGCATCGAGGCCGCCGAGCGCTGCGCTGAGCGCCCCCAGCTCCCGCGCGATGCGATAGCAATAGAGGTCGATCGCCAGCTTTGCCTTGGGATCGCTGCTCTCCAGCAGCGTCTTCATGTCGGCGGTGAGGCCCGAGACGCCTTTGACCCCGCTCTCGTGATAGAGCAGGCGCTCCAGCTCTTCCCGGCTCATGCCGTCGCGCAGCAGATGCAGCAGCACGCCGGGATCGATCGATCCGGCGCGCGTCCCCATCACCAGCCCGTCGAGCGTGGAGAACCCCATGGTGGTCGCGACGCACTTGCCGTCACGGATGGCAGCCATGCTGGCGCCGTTGCCGAGATGCGCGATGACGAGGCGCGACGGTACGCGGCCGGCGGCACGCGGCAGTGCGTGCAGGATCGCCTCGTAGGACAGGCCGTGGAAGCCGTAGCGCCGCAATCCGGCTTGCCAATATCTCTCCGGCAAGGCGAATCGGACGGCGACCTCCGGCTGGCTCGCGTGAAACGCGGTGTCGAAGCAGGCGACCTGCGGCAGATCCGGCATCGCCGCGCTCAGGGCCTCGATCGCCGCGACATTGTGCGGCTGGTGCAACGGCGCGAGCGGGATCAGCGCCGCAAACGCGCGGAGGGCGTCCGGCGTTACCGTCACCGGCTTGGAAAAGTGCGCGCCGCCATGCACGATTCGATGACCGGCGCCGAGCCAGTCGTTGCGCTGCTCGACGATCTGCAGCCGGTCGATCAGCAATTGAACGGCATCCGCGTGGGCGGCGACGCGCTCGGCATTGCCCCATCGCATGCGGTTGCCATGCTCGTCCATGACCGAGAGTTTGGTCCCGCCCTGGCCGATGCCCGCCAACTGACCCCTCAGGTCCAGCGACGGCACGCCACTGCTTGAGGTCGCGAAGGTCGCGAATTTCAGGCTCGATGAGCCGGCGTTGAGGACGAGGATGCGTTGGCTCATGAGGCTTCCGAACGACGATGGGCCGACTCAAGGCGCCCGAGCCGGCCCATCCATCATGCACTGTTTCGCGGTCCTCACGCGACGGTGAAGTCTTTGTATTTCTCCAACAACCGCTTGGGCTTCTTGAGCGCGTCGCGGCGGAACGGGTCACCCAGCTCCTGGGTCACCATCAGTTCCAGGATGGTCGGCTTGCCGGTGCCGATCGCCTTTTTCAGCGCATCTCCGACTTCGCCCGGGTGACTGACCGTGATGCCTTCCGCACCCATGGATTTGGCGATGCCGGCGAAGCTGGGGTTCTTGAGGTTGGTGCCGACATAGCGATCGGCATAGAAGTCCACCTGGTTTTTCTTTTCCGCGCCCCACTGGCCGTTGTTGAACACCACGGCGACAACCGGGATGTTCTCGCGCACGCAGGTCAGGGTCTCCTGCAGGCTCATGCCCCAGGCGCCGTCGCCGACATAGGCGATGGCCGGCCGGTCCGGCGCCGCCACCTTGGCGCCGATCGCGGTCGGGAAGGCGTAGCCGCAATTGCCGAAGCTCATCGCCGCGAAGAAGCTCTGCGGTTGGTCGAAGCGCAGATAGGAGTTGGAGACCGAGCAGATATTGCCGATGTCGGTGGTGACCATGGCATTCTTCGGCATGGCCTTTTCCAGTTCGCGCAGCGCGCGGCGCGGGGCGATCGGGGAGCCGTCTTTCATCGACCAGTCGGTCAGCTCGTTCTCCCAGGCCTGCTGCTGCTTCTTCACCTCGGCGAGGCGCGCCTCCTTGTTGCCGTGTGCGGTGATGCTGGCGTTCAGCGTCTGCAGGCGGTAGAGGATTTCCGCCGCCGCCTTGCCGGCATCGCCATGCACGCCGACATGCATCGGCTTCACGAGGCCGAGGACGCGGTGATTGATGTCGACCTGGATCAGCTTGGCGTCCTTCGGCCAGTATTCGATGCCATGCTGCGGCAGGGTGCCGAATGGGCCAAGGCGGGAGCCCAGCGCCAGCACCACATCGGCCTGCGCGATCACTTTCATCGCAGCCTTCGATCCCTGATAGCCGAGCGGGCCGCACATCAGCGGATGGGACTTCGGGAACGCGTCATTGTGCAGGTATGACGTGACGACCGGCGCCTGCAGATATTCGGCGAGCTTGATGGCCTGCGCCTGCGCGCGCCCCATCACCACGCCGCCGCCCGCCATGATGACGGGGAACTTGGCTTCGGCCAGCAGCTTCGCGGCTTCGTCCAGGCTCTCCGGCCCGCCGGCGCCGCGCTCGATCTTGATCGGCTTGGGGATGGTGACGTCGATCTCGCCATAGAACAGGTCGCGCGGGATGTTGATCTGGGTCGGCCCGCGCTCGGTCAACGCATAGTCGAAGCAGCGGCTGGTCAGCTCGGCGATGCGCCGGTTGTCGCTGACATGGCCCTGGAACTTGGTGATCTTGGAAAAGATCGGCAGCTGCTCGGTCTCCTGGAAACCGCCGAGGCCCATGCCGTTGGCGCCGGTCTCCGGCGTGATCATCACCACCGGCGAATGCGCCCAATAGGCGGCCGCGATCGCGGTCACGAAATTGGTGATACCGGGGCCGTTCTGCGCGATGCAGACGCCTTGCTTGCCGCTGACCCGCGAATAGCCGTCCGCCATGTGGCCGGCGCCCTGCTCGTGCGCCACCGAGATGAAGCGGATGCCGGCCGGTTCGAAGATATCGAGCGCATCCATATAGGCCGAGCCGACAATGCCGAAGATGTGCTTCACGCCATGGGCGGCGAGCGTTTCGACAAAGGCCTCGGAAGGCGTCATGCGGGTCATGCTGGGCGAACTCCTGATCGAGGGGATGCCGAAGCATAGGAGGTGCGCTGGCCCAGTCATAGGTCCAGCATTTTGCGCACCGTTGGGCCAGGATTGGCCCGGTCCTACGAGGCGATAGAGCAGTTCCTCTTACTCAATTAAAAATGCAGCCTGCCAGGAATGGTGCGATAATCGACGATCGCTGAGGGGCTCGCGATGCGAAGGTCTGCACTTCGGTGTGAATCGTGACTGAGCGCGGCAATGGCGCGCACATTGCGGCGATCGCGTGCGATCAGCCCGGCGTTTCCAAAGTGTGGAAGACGATTACAGTCGGCAACTTTCGCACGGTCTATGCACTGCGCGATACCCTGCGTCAGCGGGATATCTGGATCGGCGATCTCGCGGCCGAGATGCTCCGACTGCCGACCTTCAGGCTCAACTTGTCAACAGTCAGCATCGACCTTTCGGTCGTTGCCGTCAGTCAGCTTGGGCTCGGATCGAACCGAGCGACCTTCGCGGAGGTTCATGCGCACGCCATGGAGCTCGGTCTGGACCTCTGCCCGCCGGAAGCTGCTCCGCAGCTGCGCCTGCAATATCCGGATCAAGAGGTCGGCGAGTATCTAGTGATCGGCATGAAGCCGCTGCCCACGGCAAGGGGCTCGGATGCGTGCTTCGTTGTCGGCAATGGCGGAGCCGGTCTGTTCATCATCGGACGATCTGCCGGCACCGATGCGACGGTTCCATCGCGCTCGCGATTCGTCTTCGTGCTCCGTCGGTAGCGGCTAACTCCGCTTCAACTGCTCGCGCACGGTTTCGGCGAGCAGCGTGATGCCGCGCTCGATCCGCTCGGTGGGGATGGAGGAAACGCCCAGGCGGAAGTAGTTGGCCGGGCCGGGCTGCGCCATGAAATGAACGGCGCCTGGCTCGATCACCACGCCGCGCTTCAGCGCTTCCTTCTCGACCGCGTTCATGTCGAGCTGCTTCGGCCCCCTGATCCACAAGGCGGTTCCGCCGGCGGTGAGATTGACGGTGAATTCCGGCAGATGCTTGACGAGGGCGGTGATCGCCGCCGCCAGCCGCTCGCGATAGACGTTGCACAGGCGCCGTAGCAGGGCGTCGTGGTGGCCGTCGGCCAGGAACAGCGCGATGGTGCGCTGATTGTTGGCGGCGGGATGGCGGATCATCAGGCGGCGCAAGGCGCGCGCTTCGCGGATCAGCTCGGCCGGTCCCACCATGAAGCCCATGCGCAAACCTGGCGCCAGCGTCTTCGACAAGGACGAGATGAAGATGACCCTGTTGTTGCGGTCGAGGGATTTCAGCGCCGGCTGGGGCGAGCCCTGGTGCGCCAGCTCGCTCTCATAGTCATCCTCGATCAGCACCACGTCGGATGCGGCCGCGCGCTCCAGCAGCGCGTGCCGCCGCTCCAGCGACATGGTGACGGTGGTCGGGAACTGATGGCTCGGCGTCACATAGGCATAGTCGCAGCTGTCGAACTCTGAGCTCAGCACCATGCCCTGATCGTCGACGCCGATGCCGAGGACGCGCCCGGCATGCAGCCCGCCGATGTTGCGCGCGTCGGTGTAGCCGGGATTCTCGATGCCGAAGATGGTGTCGCGATCGAACAGCAGGCTAGCGATCAGATAGAGCGCATTCTGAGCGCCGACCGTGACCAGGATTTCGTCCGCCGCCACACGCACGCCGCGGCGCGGCAGCAGGCGCGTGCGGATCTGCTCGATCAGCAGCGGATCGTCGTCGCCGAAACGGTCCTTGGACCAGTCGCGCACCGCAGTGACGCTGAGCGCCTGGCGCGAGCATTCCCGCCACGCCGCCAGCGGGAACAGACCCTGGTCGACCTGGCCGTATATGAAGGGGTAGGGGAAGTCCTGCCAATTGGCCGGCTTGACAATATTCCTTTGTGCGCTCGGGTGTAGGCGAAAGCGGTCCTGCCAATCGGGCGACGCGCGCGTGACCGGCACCCTGGTTTCGGCAGGCTGCTCGCCGGCCTCGCCGGTCCGCACCCGGCCACCCAGGATTTCCGGATTGGCGAAGAATCCGCTGCGCTCGCGCGCGATCAGGAATCCTTCCTCGACCAGGTCCTGATAGGCCAGGACGACGGTATTGCGCGCTATTTTGAGCGTTTGCGCCAGCGAGCGGCAGGAGGGCAAGGGGCTGCCCGGCGGGATCTGGCCGTCGAGAATGGCGGAGACCAGCATGCGGCGCAGTTGCGCCTGCAACGTCGTGCCTTTGTCGGGCTCAAGATGAAACAAAAACGTACGGGAAGGGTGGCCCAAAGCATTCTCCCGGTCCGGTCCTATTCGATGGGTCCTAGACCAGTCTGCACGATGTGTCAGAAGTATAACACCCCCGTGAAATAACCGTGAAGCACGTTGCCAGTGCCGCGCGACTTCAATTACGCTCCGCGGTGGCATGAAGTTCGGGGAGCAGGCGTAAGAGCGTTGCAAATCCGGTTGGGCCAGAACTTTGGGCCAGGTGGATGTCTCCGCGTCTACTCCCGAAACGCCGGCCGGCCCTTCGGCCGCCGGGCCAAGTTCGTCGAGGGAGGTACTAATGACGAAGCTTTCCAAGGATCAATTGCGGACGCGGGAGCTGTTGCTCTCCGCACGCGCCTTCAACCGCCGCACGATGCTGAAGAGCGCCGCGGCGGCGGGCGCGATCGCGGCCGTCGGACCGATGTATGTGCGTGACGCTTTCTCGTCCTCGGGCGAGGTCAATCTGCTGATGTGGTCGGACGAGTTCCCGGATCCGGTGATTCCGAATTTCGAAAAAGCCACCGGCATCAAAGTCAACCAGACGCCGTTTTCCCAGAACGAGGAGCAGATCAACAAGCTGCAGGCGACCGGCGGCGAAGGATTCGACATCTGTCAGCCGACCTGCAACCGCGCGCCTCAGTACAAGGATCTTCAGGTCCTGGCACCCTGGGACACCAACAAGCTGAAGAACATGTCTGCCTTGGTTCCCTCGATGATCGGAAACTCGAAGGGCCTCTGGACTTGGGATGAGGGACTCTTTCACCTGCCGCACTGCTGGGGCTCGGAAGCGCTGTCCTTCCGGACCGATCTCTACAAGGGCGACCTTTCGAAGCTGAGCTTCGGTTCGCTGTGGCAGGACGACGTGAAGGGCCATACCCAGGGCCGCGGGCATTCCTTCCTGCTCGGCATCGGTCTGTGGTGGGACTACAGCGGCAAGATGCCGTCCAACCGCATGGTTGACGGCTACAAGGACGAGGAGAGCTTCAAGAAGCTGTGGGACCCGATTCTGGCCTTCGCGATCGAGCACAAGGCTTGGGTGAAGCAGTTCTGGGATTCCGCTGACAACACCAAGTCGGGCCTGATGGAAAACGACGTGTGGCTCGGCCAGACCTGGGACGGCCCGCCGCTGTCCCTGAAGAAGGAAGGCAAGCCGGTGAGCTACCAGGCGCCGGTCGAAGGGGCCATCGTCTGGCTCGACGGCCTCTCGCTGATGAAGGCCGCGAAGAATGCCGAGCAGGCCTACGAGTTCGTCAACTACCTCCACACGCCGGAGGTCTCGGCCCAGATTTCAGACGGATCGAACTACAATCCGGTCGTGACCGGAGCCGATGCCTTGACCTCGGAAGCCTTTAAGAAAAACTTCCAGGAGGCCTATCCGGGCGATGCGCTGGATCACGTGTGGCCGTGGCCGGCCGAGCCGGGCTGGTATGCGGAAATCCGCAGCCAGTATGTCGATCAGTTCACCGCCGCCTGATTAAAAATAACGCGAAAGATGTGGTCAGCCCCGGTTCGCCGGGGCTGACTCGTTTTAGGCCTTTTGATCCTGCTTGATCTCCTCCACGCTTGCGTGGAAAGTTGACCAAACGGGACCAGCAAAAAATCTTAGCAGGGCGGGGCAGATGAGTGCGGGTGTCGAACTCGATCACGTCACGGTCCGATTCGGGGAATTTACCGCAGTCGACGACGCTACCCTCGATATCAAAGGCGGCGAGTTCTTTTCCTTCCTCGGACCGTCGGGCTGCGGCAAGACGACGATTCTCCGTACCGTCTCGGGCTTTCTCGATCCGTCGGAAGGAACGGTCAGGATCGGCGGCAAGGATATGACGGGCATCGGGCCCAACCGGCGGCCGACGGCCCTCATCTTCCAGAACCTGGCGCTGTTCCCGCTGATGACGGTGACGGAGAACATCACCTATGGCCTGCGCGTGCAGGGCATCGACAAGGCTACGCGCGCCCGCAAGGCCGACGAGCTGCTGAACCTCATTGCCCTGCCAGGCCAGGGCAACAAGCAGATGAGCGAACTGTCGGGCGGACAGAAGCAGCGCGTAGCGATCGCGCGCGCGCTCGCCGTCCAGCCGCAGGTGCTGCTGCTGGACGAGCCGCTGTCGGCGCTGGATCTCAAGCTCCGCCAGCACATGCGCAACGAGCTGCGCACCATCCAGCGGATGGTGGGCATCACCTTCATCTACATCACGCACGACCAGGGCGAAGCGCTGACCATGTCCGACCGCATCGCGGTGATGAACGACGGTGTGATACAGCAGATCGGGGACGGCAAGGCGATCTATGACGAACCCGCCACAGCCTTCGTCGCCTCCTTCGTGGGAGAGAACAATCCCTTCGCGGGCATGGTCGCCCAGGCCAACGGATCGTTCGCCTTGATCGAGACCAAGTTCGGGCGCCTGCGCGGCCGCAATCCCCGCGGCCTGAAGCAAGGCGACAAGGCGATCCTGTTCGTGCGGCCGGAATCGGCGAAGCTTGCGCCTGGCTCCGCCGATACGACCTTTTCCTCCGAGGTCAAGAGCGTCGCCTTCGAAGGCAACATGACGCACGTTTTCCTGCAAGGGGCCGGGAAAAAGGACATCACCGTCACCGTTGGCCGCCACAACGGCGCCAGCATTCCCGAACGGGGCTCGGTCGCGACGGTCTCCTACGACGCCGAGCTTGGGCTGGCTCTGCCGGAAGGAAAGATGGCCCGTGAGTAGCCGCCTCGTCGTCCTCTTCGTTCCGTTCGTCGTCATCGCCGCCTTCTGGCTGATGGCGCGGTACGAGGCCAGGCAACGTCACGATCCGACCCACAAGGGCTATTTCGAGCGCAATGGCATGCTGCTCGGAATCATGTTCATTTTTCTGGTCAGCCTATGGACCTTGTTCCTGGTCGCGCTGCCCTATCTCTACATGGTGGTCGAAAGCTTCCATCCGACCCTGAGGCCGCTGGAGCGTGGTGGCCCGAATGACGTCCTCACCCTTGCGCAATATGAGTCCTTCTTCGTTGCGCACACGGGCGAAGGGATGAACAAGGTCCATATCGGCGCCTTCATATTCTCGATCCTCGCCTCGATCGCCGTCACCGCGCTCAACTTCGCGATCTGTTATCCGCTCGCCTTCTACATGGCCCAGTCGGGCACGCCGCAGAAGGTTCGCCTGCTGATGCTGGCGCTCATCGTGCCCTATTGGGTCAACGAGATTCTGCGGGCCTTTTCGCTGCGCCTGCTGCTCGCGACCAAAGGCCTGATCAACAATGTGATGGTCGCGGCAGGCTTCATCGACACGCCGATCGATTTTCTCGGGAATAACGTCGGCCTCTATGTCGGCCTGTCTTATGCCTATCTGCTGGTCATGATTTTCCCGCTCTATAATGCGATCGAGAGTCTGGACAAGAACCAGATCGAGGCGGCGCGCGACCTGGGCGCGCCCTGGTGGCGCATCCACAAAGACGTAGTCATTCCCTATGCCAAGCCCGGCATCGCGTCCGGGTGTACCATGGTGTTCATGCTGTCCGCGGGATCGCTGGCCGCGCCGCAGTTCCTGGGCGGCCCGCGGACGCTGTGGTTCACGTCCGTGATCTACAACTTCTTCTTCCAGAACTTCAATTGGGCGCGCGGGTCGGCCTACGCCTTCATTCTGCTGGCTGCCTGCATCGCCCTGGTCATGCTGATGCTGCGTCTCTTCAAGATATCGCTTGGGGAGACGATAAAATGAAGTCGGCATGGGTCATGCGGGGGATGATCGGATTCTACATCTTCCTGTTCTTCGCATATCTGTTCGGGCCGCTCATCGTTATGAGCATCACGGCCTTCAACACGCCCAACTATCCCCAGGCCTATCCGTTCGAGTCCTTCACGCTCAACTGGTTCGTGAAGCTGTGGAACGACCGCGCCATGATGGAGGGCCTCAGGAACTCCATCATCATCGGCCTCGGCGTGGTCGCGGTCTCCGTGCCGGCCGGCCTCGCGGCCGCCATCATCATGAGTCAGATCTACCACCGGGCGCGCGGGCTGTTCTATCTGGTGACGATCTCGCCGCTGCTGACTCCCGGCGTCATCATCGGCATTTCCACCGTCATTTTCTGGAAGGACGTTCTCAGCATCACCGATGTCACGAAAGCGGTATTCTACAAAGGCATCATCCTGGCGATCCTCGGCCAGTCGAGCTTCGTCTCCGCTTATTGCCTGCTGATCTTCATGGCCCGCCTCACGCGCTTCGACCGGGCGCAGGAGGAGGCGGCCCTGGACCTCGGCGCCTCCTATCCGCAGGTGTTCTGGCATATCCTGCTGCCGTTCCTGAAACCGGCGGTGGTCTCCGCGATAGTCATCGGCTTCCTGTCATCGTTCGAGAACTACAACACCACGACCTTCGCCATCCTGGCCGACAAGACGCTGGTGACCGTGCTGGCTGGCCAGGTGCGGCAGGGCACCACGCCCGCTTTGTCCGCCCTCGCCGTCATCATCATCAGCATCTCGCTGGTCGGCGCCATCACCTACGAGGTGATCAAGCGCCGGGAACAGGCGCGGGCCGACCTGGCGCAGCGGCGCGCCAAGATCGCCGAGCGGGCGGAGGTGGAAGCGTCGGCGCTGCCGGCAACCTCTTCGGCCTGACTAAAGACCCCTTCCCCCCTTGCGGGGGAAGGGATGTCGATAGTATTGGCGCAGGAGATTGGGGCAATCTGACCCTATTGGCGCCGGCGACCCACCCCTAGCATGCGCTCCATCGCTGCCCCGGATGGATCAGGAGCCATGCAATACACCGCAAATACCCTCGAAAACCATTGGATGCCCTTCACATCCAACCGCGATTTCAAGGCCGACCCGCGCCTGATGGTCAAGGCCAAGGGCATGCATTACTGGAACCATCAGGGCGACAAGCTGATCGATGCCTCGTCCGGCCTGTTCTGCTGCGCCGCCGGCCATGGCCGCACGGAGATCACCGACGCCGTCCATGCAACGATGAAGGAGATCGACTACACGCCGCATTTCCAGCTCGGCCATCCCGCCTCGTTCGAGCTGGCGCGCAAGGTGGCGAAGTTGACGCCCGGCGATCTCGATTACGTGTTCTTCTGCAATTCCGGATCGGAAGCGGTCGATACCGCGCTCAAGATCGCGATGGCCTATCACACCGCCAAGGGCGAGGGGCAGCGCACGCGCTTCATCAGCCGCGAGCGCGCCTATCACGGCGTCAACATTGGCGGCGTTTCCTTGAGCGGCATGGTGCGCAACCGCGATGCGTTCGGCGCAGTGATGCCGGGGGTCGCGCATCTGCGCCACACCTGGATGCCCGAGAACCGCTTCGTACGCGGGCAACCCGACAAGGGCGCGGATCTGGCGGACGATCTGCAGCGCTTCGTCGAGTTGTTCGGCCCGAAATCCATCGCCGCCTGTTTCGTGGAGCCGATCGCCGGCTCGACCGGCGTGCTGGTGCCACCCAAGGGCTATCTCGAGCGCCTGCGCCAGATCTGCGACCGGCACGGCATCCTGCTGGTGTTCGACGAGGTGATCTGCGGCTTCGGGCGCACCGGCAAGGCCTTTGCCGCCCAGTCGTTCGGCGTGCAGCCGGACCTGATCACCATGGCCAAGGCCCTGACCAACGGCGCCCTCCCGATGGGCGCGGTGGCGGCGAGCGAGAAGGTTTATCACACCATCACCAGCGCGGCGCTCGACGGCGCTGTGGAATTCTTCCACGGCTATACCTATTCGGCCCATCCGGCGGCATGCGCGGCCGGCATCGCCGCCCTCGACATCTATGAGCGCGAAGGGTTGTTCGAGCGGGCGGCGGAAATGTCGGATTATTTCCTCGACCGTATGTACGACCTGAAGGGAATCAAGGCGGTCACCGACATCCGAGGCTTCGGCATGCTGGCCGGCATCGACCTGGCGCAGGCGGAGCGGCCGGGCCTGCGCGGCTATGACGCGACCAAGCGGCTGTTCAAGCGCGGCCTGCACATCAAGTTCACCGGCGATTCCGGTATCTGCGCCCCTGCCCTGGTCGCTGAGAAGCGCGATATTGACGAAATCTGCGCTATCTTCCGCGAGGTGTTTTCCGAATACTGACGGCCCAGATTCGGATCAGTGCCGAATCGCCGGCAATTGGGAGGGGGCTGCGGCCCGGGGCATGTCAGACCGCCGCTATATCGCGGAGCCGCAGGCGGCACCAAAGGTGCGCGCCGATGAGCAGGCGATCGATCTCTCGCCCATCGTGCATGACCAGGTCGCGACCACGACCTGCTACATGTGCGCCTGCCGCTGCGGCATCAAGGTGCATCTGCAGGACGGCCGCATCCGCTACATCGAAGGCAACCGCGATCATCCGGTGAACAAGGGGGTCTTGTGCGCCAAAGGCTCGGCCGGAATCATGACGCAATATTCGCCGGCGCGATTGCGCAAGCCGATGAAGCGCGTCGGCGAGCGGGGCAAGGGCGAGTTCCAGGAAATCGAATGGGACGAGGCGCTCCAGCTTGCGACCGAATGGCTTGGCAAGATCCGCGCGACCGACCCCAGGAAGCTCGCGTTTTTCACAGGTCGCGACCAGAGCCAGGCCTTGACCGGATGGTGGGCGGCCCAGTTCGGCACCCCGAACTATGCGGCCCATGGCGGCTTCTGCTCCGTCAACATGGCAGCAGCCGGCCTCTACACCATCGGCGGCTCGTTCTGGGAATTCGGCGAGCCGGATTGGGAACGCACGCGCTATTTCCTGATGTTCGGCGTCGCCGAGGATCACGGCAGCAACCCGATCAAGATCGGCTTGGGCCAGCTCAAGAACCGCCCCGCCGACAATCGCGCCAAGTTCGTCTCGATCAATCCGGTGCGGACCGGCTATTCCGCCATCGCCGATGAATGGATCGGCATCACGCCCGGCACCGACGGCCTGTTCGTGCTGGCGCTAGTGCATGAACTGCTGAAGGCCGACCGCATCGATCTCGATTTCCTGGTGCGCTACACCAACGCGCCCTGGCTTGTGGTGGATGCGCCCGGGACAGCGGGGCATGGATTGTTCGCGCGCGACGATGCCGGCAATCCGCTGTGCGTCGAGGCATCGGGCACTATCCGGAACGCCCTGGAAGCGGGGGTGACGCCACGCCTGATCGGCGACATCACACTGCCCGATGGCCGCACGGCGCGGCCGGTGTTCGAGCTGATGGCGGCGCGCTATCTCGACGAGTCATACGCGCCGGAGAGGGTCGCGGAGCAATGCGGCATCCCGGCAGCCACCATCCGTCGCATCGCGGCGGAACTGGCCGAGGCGGCGTTCGAGCACGCGATCGAGATTCCGGTCGCCTGGACCGATTGGGCCGGGCGGCGGCACGACACGATCATCGGCCGCCCTGTCTCGATGCACGCGATGCGCGGGGTCAGCGCCCATTCCAACGGCTTCCAGACCTGCCGCGCCATTCACCTGCTGCAGATGCTGCTGGGGTCGATCGATTGCCCCGGCGGCTTCCGCTACAAGCCGCCCTTTCCGAAATCCGCGCCGCCGCCCGCCAAGCCGGCCGCGCAAGTGGGGCCGATGCATGCGCTGCACGGATTGCCGCTCGGCTTTCCAACTGCGCCCGAAGACCTGCTGATCGACCCCAATGGCGCGCCGCACCGCATCGACAAGGCGTTCTCGTGGGAAGCACCGATGGCGGTCCATGGCCTGATGCACATGGTCATCCACAATGCCTGGGCCGGCGATCCCTATCCGATCGACACGCTCTTCTTCTACATGGCGAACATGGCGTGGAATTCGGCGATGAACGCGCCCGACGCCATGCGCATGATGAGCGACAAGGACGAGAGCGACCGATACAAGATCCCGCACATCATCTATGCCGATGCGTATTTCTCGGAGATGGTGGCGTTCGCGGACCTGGTGTTCCCGGATACGACGTATCTCGAGCGCTGGGATTGCATCTCGTTGCTCGACCGCCCGATCAGCGATCCCGACGCCGCGGCCGACGCGATCCGGCGCCCGGTCATCCAGCCCGACCGCGATGTGCGCCCGTTCCAGGACGTACTGCTGGATCTGGGCGCCCGGCTGAAGCTGCCGGGCATGATCGACGGTCACGGCAAGGCGCTCTATCCCGGCGGGCTCAAGGATTACATCGTGTGGCACGAACGGCGGCCGGGCATCGGCATGCTGTCCGGCTGGCGCGGCCACGACGAGGACAAGCAGGGCACGGGCGAACCGAACCGCCGGCAGCTCGACCGCTATGTCGAGAATGGCTGCTTCTGGCGCGGCGAGATTCCGGAGAAGGCACGCTTCCATCGCTTCGCCAATCGCGATTTCTTCGAGTGGGCGATTCCGCGCGGCTTTCTCGACAAGCCGCAGCAAATCGTGCTGCAGCTTTATTCCGAGCCATTGCGCAAGTTCCAGCTCGCGGCCGAAGGCCACGGCACGCGCCAACCGCCGGACCACTTGCGCGCACGCGTGAAGCAGGGCTTCGATCCACTGCCGAGCTGGTATCCGCCGTTCGGCGCGGCGGCGGACAGCGAAGGCTATGTGCTGCATGCCATCACCCAGCGCCCGATGCACATGTATCATTCCTGGGGCGGGCAGAATGCCTGGCTGCGCCAGATCCAGGCGCGCAATCCCCTGTTCATCGCGCGCAAGCTGGGCGAACGTCTGGGCCTCAGCGACGGCGATTGGGTGTGGATCGAAAGCCCCCACGGCCAGGTGAAGGCCGAGATCAAGCAGATGGAAGGCGTGAACCAGGACACCGTGTGGACCTGGAATGCGATCGGCAAGCGCGCCGGCGCGTGGAATTTGTCCGCTACCGCGCCCGAATCGGCTAAGGGCTTCCTGCTCAATCACGTGATCTCCGAATTGCTGCCGCCGCAGCCGGACGGCCATCGCTATGCCAATATCGATCCGGTGACGGGGCAGGCGGCGTGGTACGATCTCAAGGTGCGCCTCCGGAAATGTGCGCCGGAAGAGGCTGGCGAGACCGCGCCGACCTTCGATGTGCTGGAGACCGGGTTGCCCAAGCCCGGTGATGATCTCGCCTATGGCGCGGAATTCCGCGCCCATCGACTTGAAACGGGGCGAGGGCGCGCATGACTTCGCTGCCCTCGCACCCTTCGGATCGCAAGCTCGGTCTGGTGATCGATCTCGATATCTGCGTCGGGTGCCACGCCTGCGCGGTCAATTGCAAGGAATGGAACGCCGGCGGCCACATGGCGCCGCTGACGGACTACGAGGCGTGGGGCGATTCGCCCTCCGGCGTGTGGTTCAACCGCGTCCACAGCTTCGAAGCCGGCGAGGGTGCGAACGGCCGCACAGTGCATTTTCCGAAATCGTGCCTGCATTGCGAGCAACCGGCCTGCGTCACGGTCTGCCCGACCGGCGCCTCCTTCAAGCGCGCCGAGGACGGCATCGTCCTGGTGAACGAAGACCTCTGCATCGGCTGCAAGCTTTGCTCCTGGGCCTGCCCGTATGGCGCGCGCGAGTTCGACGAAGATGTTGGTGTGATGAAGAAATGCACGCTCTGCATCGACCGCATCTACAACGAGAATCTGGAGGAAGTGGAGCGGGTGCCTGCCTGCGTCTCGACCTGCCCGGTCGGCGCGCGGCATTTCGGCGATCTCGGCGATCCGAAGTCCGAAGTCTCGAAACTGGTGGCGGAGCGCGCGGGCTACGACCTGATGCCGGAGCTCGGCTACAAGCCTACCAACAAATATCTCCCGCCCCGCACCGGCCGCGCTCAAGCGGGATGCACCGGCGCGCCGGCCAAGCCATTGACGGAGCACCCCGTCGACAGCACCGGCAACAAGCTCCTGCGCTGGCTCGACCGCGCGCTGTCGCGGTGATGATAGTGAGCTCAGTCACCCGCCCCCCACTCAGTGGACCCCTTCCCCCCTTGTGGGGGAAGGTAGGGATGGGGGGTACCGCCGCACGACCGCCGACAAGACGTGCAAAAGCATCTGCATCGCTGAGCACCGCGTCCGATCAGTGCCGTATTTCCGCTGATCGTGCGGCGGCACCCCCCATCCAGCTTCGCCTAAGCTCGCTCCGCTCGCTAAGGCTCCACAACCTTCCCCCACAAGGCGGGAAGGGGAGTTTGTTTTGGGCGAGGCTTGTTGCGGGGCGGCACCGCTAATGCACCCAGCGCTCTCCGTCATCCTGTTCACCACCATGTCCGGCGGCGGCTATGCCATGCTGGCGTTGCTGGGGCTGTTCGGCGCCGGCGGCGTGCTCTCGCCCGATCCGCTATCCGGCTGGATCGCGTTTGCGTGGTCGCTTGGGATGGTCGCCATCGGCCTCGTTTCCTCGACCTTGCATCTCGGCCATCCGGAGCGCGCCTGGCGCGCCTTTTCACAATGGCGCTCCTCCTGGCTGTCGCGCGAAGGCGTGCTGGCGATCTTCACCTTCGTGCCGGCGGGCATCTATGCGATCGGTTGGCTGTTCCTGGGCGAGGTCTGGCGCTGGGCCGGGCTGGTGCTGAGCCTCAGCGCGCTGGCGACGGTGTGCGCGACCGCCATGATCTATGCCAGCCTGAAGCCGATCCGCGCCTGGCACAATCTCTGGACGCTGCCGAGCTATCTGGCGATGGGTCTTGCCAGCGGCGCGCTCTGGTTCACCCTGTGGGCGGAGGTGGTGCCGGCGGTCGAGAAGCCGGCCTACGATTTCGCCGCCATCGGGCTGCTGCTGTCAGCCGTCATCAAGCTGTTCTACTGGCACTCGCTCGATTCCGGCGCGCATGCAGCAACCGCCGAGAGCGCCACCGGCCTTGGGTCATTCGGCAAAGTCCGCATGCTGGCGCCGCCGCACACCGAAGAGAACTATCTCCTGAAGGAGATGGGCTTCCGCGTCGCGCGCAAGCACGCCATGAAGTTGCGGCGCATCGCGCTGATCATAGGCTTCGTGCTGCCGCTTGCCGCCGTGCTGGCCGCGCTGCTGACGCCGCATGTTGTGGACATCATTCTGCTGGCGGTCGCGATCGGCCTCAACGCGATCGGCACAGTCACCGAGCGTTGGCTATTCTTCGCCGAAGCGAAACATACGGTGACGCTGTATTACGGGGCGGAGCGGGCTTAGCGCGCCACTTCGACCTTCAAGATCGCGCCATCGACCGCCATCACCTTCACCTGCGTGCCGGCGGGCAGATCGGCGCCTTCGACGCGCCAGACGCTATCGTCGATGCGAGCCTTGCCGCGGCCGTTCTGGATCGGCTCGCTCAAGACGGCCGTGCGGCCGATCATCTGATCGCCGCGGCGGTTGAGCATCGCGGCGGGATCATCCTTGCCTTTGCTCTTCTTCAGGTAACTGCGCCAGAAGACGACGGTCACCACCGCCAGGATCGCGAAGATCAGCGCCTCGATCTCCCAGCCGAGGCTGGGGATGACGAACGCGATGATGCCGGTCAGCGCGGCTGCAGCGCCGAGCCAGATGAAGAACACGCCCGGCGCCAGGATCTCGATGCCCGCGAACAAGGCGGCCAGGATCCACCAGTGCCAGAATTGCGTGCCGTCCAACCAGGTCCAGATGTCCATTTCTCCCTCCGCTCACATCACGTGCGCGGCTGCTGCCATGGGCCGCCCGCGGTGCCGCCGCTTGGGGCGCCGCCGCTTGGGGCGCCGCCGGTGCGGTTCAGCATCGCATCCTTCGCCAGCTCGGCAATGCCGCCGAGAGCGCCGATCACGTTGGCGGCGTCGAGCGGGATCATGATGAGCTTCTGGTTGGGCGCGCTCGCGATGTCCTTCAGCGCCTCGACATATTTGGTGCCGAGGAAGTAATTGACCGCCTGCACGCTGCCTTTCGAGATGGCGTCGGACACCATCTGCGTCGCCTTGGCTTCCGCTTCGGCCTGGCGCTCGCGGGCTTCCGCCGCGCGGAACGCTGCTTCACGCAGGCCTTCGGCCTCCAGGATTGCGGACTGCTTCTCGCCTTCGGCGCGCAGGATCGCCGCGGCGCGATGGCCTTCCGCTTCCAGGATCTGCGCGCGCTTTTCACGCTCCGCTTTCATCTGGCGCGCCATGGAATCGACCAGGTCGCGCGGCGGGGAGATGTCGCGGATCTCGATGCGCGTCACCTTGATGCCCCAGGGCTGGGTCGCATCATCGACCACGTGCAGCAATTGCGCGTTGATCTTGTCGCGCTGTGACAGCAGCTCGTCGAGGTCCATCGAGCCCATGACCGTACGGACGTTGGTCATGGTGAGGTTGAGGATCGCGTTCTCGAGATTGTTGACTTCATAGGCTGCCTTGGCCGCGTCCAGCACCTGGTAGAACACCACCCCGTCGACCGACACCATGGCGTTGTCCTTGGTGATGACCTCCTGGGTCGGCACTTCCAGCACCGATTCCATCATGTTGATCTTTGCGCCGATGCGATCGATGAAGGGCACGATGAAGCCGAGGCCCGGCCGGAGCGATCCGGTGAAACGTCCGAACCGTTCCACCGTCCATTCGTGGCCCTGCGGCACCGACTTGACCGCCATGATGACGAACAGGAAGACGACAACGACGATGGCGATGACGAAGATGGTGAAAGGCGTGACGACCGATTCCAAAGGACCCTCCCCAAGAGGCCTGATCTAGGCCGTAAGCCGAAAGATGCGACCCGAACAATCGGAGTATTTGTATTTCGCTTTGGTTAATTCAAGCGTGCCACTGCCGGCTGTTCGGGAATTTGCGTGATATTTCCATCGGTTGCTCCAACCTCGACGTCCCTTATGGCCGCCGTCTTCTGCGCGATCTTGTCGCTGGAGATGGCAACCTGGCGCACGTCATCGACCACTTGGCCGAAGTGCTTCTGTAGTTTGTCGACTCGTTCGCCCAAACGGTTCACGTCGAGCCCGAGCTCGCCGACCTTCTTCTGGATGATGTGCGCCTGCTCGCGCATGCGCACGTCCTTCAGCACCGCGCGGATGGTGGTCAAGGTCGCCATCAAGGTGGTGGGCGAGACGATCCATACCCTCAGCCGCCCGGCATCTTCGACCAGGTTGGGGAAGCTGGCATGCAGCTCCGCATAGACCGCTTCCGACGGCAGGAACATCAACGCGGAATCGGCGGTCTCGCCGGGCACGATGTATTTCTCCGCGATCGCCTTGACGTGCAACCTGATCGCGACGGTGAAGTCGCGCCGGGCCTGGACGATCGCCGCCTCGTCCCTCGCCTCGCGCAGCGCGCGATAGGATTCCAGCGGGAACTTGGCATCGATGCCGATGGCGCCGGGCGGATTCGGCAGGGTCAGCAGGCAGTCGACACGCTTGCCGCCAAGCTGCGCCTGAAATTCATAGCTCTGCGCCGGCAGCGAGGATTGCACGATGTCCTGCAACTGCACTTCGCCGAAGGCGCCGCGTGCCTGCTTGTTGCTGAGCACGTTCTGCAGGTCGACCACCTGGCCCGACAATTCGGTGATGTTCTTCTGCGCGGCGTCGATCACGGCTAGGCGCTCGCGCAGCTCGGTCATGGTCTGGCCGGCCTGCTCGGCGTTTGATTGCAGCGTCTGGCCGACCCGGTCCTGCAGGGAATTGAGCCGCTCATCGAGCTTGGCCGCCAGGGCGCGCTCCTGCGCCTGCAGGCGCTCGGAAAGCGCGTTCTGCGCGGCAGCCTGCTGGGCGGCCAATTGGTCCAGGCGGCCGGTCACTTGCTGGGCGCTGCCGTCAGCCCCGCGCCTGCCGAATGCCTGGAATGCCAGCGTGAGGCCCGCCACGCCGATCGCCGCCCAAACCGCAATATCTTGAAGTTCCATGGCTTTTCGCCCTCGACTCGGAAACGGCCAGAGGCCGCCTCGCTTGACGATACAGCGGCGAAACCCTAGGTAAAGCGCCGAAGGAGAAACCATGGCCCTGCTGCCCATTCTGGTCGCGCCCGACCCGGCCCTTAAGAAGATATCTGCACCCGTGAAGCAGGTGGATGCCGGCGTGCGCAAGCTGATGGACGACATGCTGGAGACCATGTACCAGGCGCCCGGCATCGGCCTCGCCGCGCCCCAGGTCGGCGTGCTGAAGCGCGTCATCGTGCTCGACATCGCGCGCGAGGGCGAGGACCCGCAGCCCTTGCGGCTCGCCAACCCGGAGATCGTGTGGGTATCGGACGAGGACGTGACCTACAACGAAGGCTGCCTCAGCGTGCCGGAGCATTATGCCGACGTGGTGCGCCCCGCCGCCTGCCGCGTGAAGTATATCGACTACGAGAACAAGCCGCAGGAAATCGCGGCGGAAGGGCTGCTCGCCACCTGCCTGCAGCACGAGATCGACCACCTCGACGGCGTGCTGTTCATCGACCATCTGACCTCTCTCAAGCGCAATATCATCCTGCGCAAGCTGCTGAAGGCGAAAAAGGCCGCAGCCGACGCGGCGATGTGAGCGGACGCGGATGGGGGCGCTCCGCATCGTCTTCATGGGAACGCCGGCTTTCGCGGCGGTGGCTCTGAAAGCATTGATCGACGCCGGCCATGACGTGGCTGCGGTCTATTCTCAGCCGCCGCGGCCCAAGGGTCGCGGTATGGATACCCGGAAATCGCCAGTGCACGCCTTTGCGGAAGAACAGGATATCCCCGTGCGTACGCCCGTCTCGCTCAAGAATGCGGACGAGGCGGCGGGATTCGCCGCGCTGAAGGCCGATGTCGCCGTGGTGGCGGCTTACGGCCTCATCCTGCCCAAGGCGATCCTGCAAGCGCCGCGTTACGGTTGCCTCAACATCCATGCCTCGCTGCTGCCGCGCTGGCGCGGTGCCGCGCCGATCCAGCGTGCCATCCTGGCGGGCGATGCGCAGACCGGCGTCACCATCATGCAGATGGAGGAGGGGCTGGATACCGGCGCGATGCTGCTTAAGGAATCGCTGCCGATCCGTCCGGACATGAATGCCGGCGCCTTGCACGATGCGCTGGCGGAGATGGGCGCGCGCCTGATTTGCGATGCGCTCGCCAAATTGCCGGATGGCATCACTCCGACGCCGCAGCCTCTCGCCGGCGCCACCTATGCGGCCAAGATCACCAAGGAAGAATGCCGCATCGACTGGCGTCGCGGCGCGACTGAGTTGGACAGGCACATCCGCGGCCTGTCGCCGGCGCCCGGCGCTTTCACTGACATCAAAGGCGAGCGCATCACCATCCTTTGCGCCGATCTCGTGCCGGGCCGGTCCGGCGCGCCGGGCGAGACGTTGGATGATCGGCTCACCATTGCCTGCGGCGAGGGGGCCTTGCGGCCGACGCTGGCGAAACGCGCCGGCAAGCGCGCGATGAGCGTCGAGGAGATGCTGCGTGGGTTTGCCGTGCCGAAAGGCCTGGCCCTCTCGTGACCCGGTTCAAGTTCACGCTGGAATATGACGGCAGCGAGTTTGTGGGCTGGCAGCGTCAGGATAACGGCATGTCGGTGCAGCAGGCGCTGGAAGAGGCGGTGTTCAAGACCTGCGCCGAGACCGTGACGGCCCATGCGGCAGGGCGTACCGATGCTGGCGTGCACGCGACCGGACAGGTCGCCCATGTCGATGTCGAAAAGCAGTTTGCGCCCGATAAGTTGCAGGCGGCGCTCAATTTCCACCTGAAGCCCTGGCCAATCGCCATCGTCGTCGCGGAGGTTGCGCCGCCGGATTTCCATGCGCGATTCAGCGCCACCGGCCGCGCTTATCTCTATCGCATCATCAACCGCCGCCCGCCTCTCACGATCGAAGAGGGCAAGGCATGGCTGGTCAATGCGCCGCTCGATGCCGCCGCCATGCACGACGCGGCGCAGGTGCTGGTGGGAAAGCACGATTTCTCGACGTTCCGCGCCAGCCTGTGCCAGGCGCAATCGCCGGTGAAGACGCTGACCCGGCTCGCCGTCTCGCGCGCAGGCGACGAGATCGACATCATCGCGGAGGCGCGCTCCTTCCTCCATCACCAGGTGCGCAACATGGTGGGGACGCTGCGCCTAGTGGGCGAAGGCAAGTGGACCAAGGCGGATCTGCGTGCCGCGCTGGATGCGCACGACCGGACGAAGGGCGGGCCGACGGCACCGCCGCAAGGGCTCTATCTGACCGGCGTGAAATACGACCCGCTGCCCCAACCTTAGCCCAAGGGCAGGCAGCCAAGCTTGGTGGAGATCGGCCAGATCACGCCCTGCCCCAGCACCACGTCGATCACGACCAGGATCGCGGCCTGCCAGAGGGCTATCCGCAGGCAAGCCATCAGGAAGAAGCCCTCGATGACGATACTGGCCACGAACATCGCGAGGTTGAGCAGGGCCGTGAGATCCGGGGCAATGCCGAGCGTGGCAAGTATGAGGATGGGCAGTTGCAGCACCGCCCACAACAGGCTGCTCCAGTTGTAGACCGCGATGCAGCCCGGTGCCTCCGCGTGGCGGTTGGTCAGGCGCGCGGCAAAGAGGATGACGAACGGAAACAGGATCCAGCCATAGGCATAGCCAACGCTCTTGGCGAACATGAACACGGCGGCGCTGGGTACCGTCTCATCGATGCTGAGCCAGATCTGCCAGAGAGCGATCGGGAACAACGGCACGGCAAGCCGGAATGACCGCAGGGCACCCTTCGCCGACAAATCGAAATAGCGCAGGAAACCGCGATCGAGGAGGGCCAGGCGATAAAGGCCCTGGCAGGCGAGTCGGAACTCAATCCAGCTTGGCATTGAAATAGGATTCGAGAATGCGTTCGTAGATATCGGATAGCTGAAGAATATCCGTGATTGCGACGTTCTCGTCCACCTTGTGCATGGTCGCGCCGAGCAGGCCGAATTCGATCACCGGGCAGTAATCCTTGATGAAGCGTGCATCGGAGGTGCCGCCGGTCGTCGAAAGCTCGGGCGTCAATCCCGTCACCGCCTTCACCGCATCGCTGACCAGGGCGCTCAAGGGGCCGGGCGGCGTCACGAACGAGACGCCATGGTATTGGGCGCTCAACTCGTAGTCGCCGCCAACCGAATCGAGGCGACGACGCACCTCCGCTTCCAGGGTCTGCAGGGTGAAGCTGTCATTGAACCGGCTGTTAAAGCTGGCGCGCGCTTCGGCGGGAATCACGTTGGTGGCGGGATTGCCGACGTCGACGGTGGAGACCTGCAACGTGCTCGGCTCGAAATGCGCCGTGCCGGAATCCAGCGGCGTCTCGATCAGCGCGACGATCATGCGCGCCAGGCGATGAGTCGGATTATCGGCCAGATGCGGATAGGCGATGTGGCCTTGCACGCCCTTGACGGTGAGGTATCCAGTCCAGGAGCCGCGCCGCCCGATCTTCGCCATCTCGCCGAGACGCTTCGGATTCGTCGGCTCGCCCACCAGGCAGGCATCGAAACGCTCGCCTTCGGCCGCCAGCGCCCGCAGCATCGGGTCGGTGCCGTTGACCGATGGGCCTTCCTCATCGCCGGCGATCAGCAGGGAGATCGCGCCGGCGAAGTCGCCGTTGCGCTTGGCGACGAAGCGCGCCGCCGCGCCGGCGAAGGCCGCGATCGCGCCCTTCATGTCGGCGGCGCCGCGGCCATAGAGCCGGCCATCGATAATCTCCGCCGCGAATGGATCGACGCTCCACCCCTCGCGCTTGCCGACCGGCACGACATCCGAATGGCCGGCGAAGCTGAAATGCCGGCCGGGCTGTTTGCCGGCGAGCCTGGCATAGAGGTTATCGATCCGCGCCGTCCCCGGCGCCTCGAACGGCATACGCCGGCAGGCGAAGCCGACGGGCGCCAAGGCCTGGGTCAGCGCATCCAGCGTGCCCGCATCCGCCGGCGTCACGCTCGGGCAGCGGATCAGGGCTTGCGCCAGCACGACCGGATCGATGGATGACTGCACGATCGCGTCGCTCGCTCTAGTGCTTGGCGTCGTATCCGACATCACGCAGCAGGTCGGTGATCGCCGTCTTTGATCGCGTCTTTTCATCGACGCGCTTGACGATGACGGCGCAATAAAGGCTGGGGCCGGGCTCGTTGTTGGGGAACGGCTTGCCGGGCAGGGCGCCGGAGACCACTACGGAGTAAGGCGGCACCTTGCCGTAATGCACTTCGCCGGTGGCACGGTCGACGATCTTGGTGGAGGCGCCGATGAAGACGCCCATGGAGATGACCGAGCCTTCGCCCACCACCACGCCTTCGACCACTTCGGAGCGCGCGCCGATGAAGCAATTGTCCTCGATGATGACCGGGCCGGCCTGGATCGGCTCCAGCACGCCGCCGATGCCGACGCCGCCGGAGATGTGGCAGTTCTTGCCGATCTGCGCGCAGGAACCGATGGTGACCCAAGTATCGACCATGGTGCCGCTATCGACCCGCGCGCCGACATTGAGGAAGCTCGGCATCAGGATGGCGCCGGGCGCCACATAGGCGCTGCGCCGCACGACGCAGTTCGGCACCGCGCGGAACCCGGCCTCGCGGAACTTGTCCTCGGTCCAGCCCGCGAATTTCGACGGCACCTTGTCGTACCAGGCCGCCTCGCCGAAATGTGGATAATTGCCGCCACCGGTGATGAGCTCCGAATCCATCAAGCGGAAGGACAGCAGCACGGCCTTCTTGAGCCACTGATTGGTCTCCCACGTGCCGTCCCGCTTCTCGGCCACGCGGAACTCGCCGCGATCCAGCCCATCGAGGGCGGCATGCACCGCATCCAGCACATGGCCTTCGGTCTGTGGGTTGATTTCGGCGCGCCGCTCCCACGCGGCGTCGATGGTAGTCTGCAGCTCCTTGGTGTTCATGCCCCGGATCCGTCCTTGCTGACTGCGTGAAGCCAATCCGCCAGATTTTCGGCGACGTGGTGAATGTAATGGGTCTGCTCGGCCGGCTGCGCCCAGGCCACATCGGTCTTGACCCAGACCGTCGTCATGCCCAGCTCCGCCGCCGGCGCCAGGTTGCGCGGCATGTCGTCCAGCATGATGGCCTGGGCAGGATCGATGCCGTGCCGCGCGACCAGGGCGCGATAGGCCGCGATGTCGGGCTTGGGCACGAAGGCCGCCTCGGCAATGTCGAAGATGGCCTCGAAATGCCGAGCGACGCCGAGGCGTCCCATGACGTTCTGGGCATGGCGCACCGAGCCGTTGGTATAGATCAGCTTGCGCCCCGGCAGGCGCTCCAGCGCCTGGTCCAATCGCTCGTCCAGCGCGACCGGCGTCAAGTCGATCTGGTGCACGAATTCCAGGAAGTCCTCGGGCTTCACGCCGTGATGGATCATGAGGCCGTTGAGGGTGGTCTGATGGTCGCGAAAATACTGTTTCTGCAGGGTGCGCGCCGCGTCCGGCTCGAGACCCAGAAGCTGCTGGACATATTCCCCGATCCGGCGCTCGACCTGGTCGAACAGGCGGCAGGAGGCCGGATAAAGCGTGTTATCCAGGTCGAAAATCCAGCATCGGGCGTCGGCAGGCCGCATAAGACGATAGTCATTCATTCCGGGGCAAGTCGGCCGGCACGTTACGGACGCTACACCTCAAGCGCAAGAGTTGGAGCGACGCTTAACCGCGTATTAAGGCCGAGGTTTCAGGCTGGCCCGAATGGTCCGGTCCATTTCCACGCCTCCCCTCGACCCATCTGCGGCCGCCAATCCGGCGCCGGCGGATCTCGACGGCACATTGCGCGCCGCCTTGATCGAATCCCGCCAGCGGATGAAGGAGCTGCTGGAACTGGCCTGTGACTTCGCCTGGGAGACCGATGCCGGCGGCCGTTTCAGCTTCGTGACCTCGGGCGGCGCCCTCGGATACGAGACCCTGGACCTGCTCGGCACCGATCCCGCCGACCTCATGCTCTCGGCGGAAGACGGGCAGCACTTCCAGGCCGAATCACCCCCGGAAGGGCTGCTGATCTGGGCCAGCGCCAAAGGCGGCGCGACGCGTTGCCTGCATCTGCGGGCGCGGGCGATCTTCGACGAAAAAGGCGAGTTCCACTGCGTGCGCGGCGCCTGCCGCGACGTGACCGAGGAACAGGACCGCGACGTGGCCCTGGCGTCCGCGCGCCACCGCGAACGCTCGCTGATCCAGCTTTTCCGCGCGCTGCGCCAGGCCGGCGATCCGCAGGCGGCCATGGATATGGGCGTGGCGACGGCGGCCCAGGCAACCGGCGCCGCCGGCGCGATGCTCAGCGCGGTCGCGGACCGCGACCCCGGTACCGGAATGGCGCAATTCGGAACACCGATCGCCGCACCCGACCTGGCACGTCAGGCGATCGCCGACCGGCGAGCCTGTCGATCGGCGTCGGCCGGCCGGCGCCTGCTCGCGCTGCCGGGCGAGCTGGGCGGGCGCGTGGCCAGTGTCCTCGTTTTGTGGCGGCCGGAGGACCAGCCGGACTGGCCGGACGATGACCTGTTCCTGCTGCGCGAGCTGACCGACCAGCTCGCGGTCGCCATCGCTCAGGCGGAGGAACAGGCGGCCCTGGCGCGCCTCAGCCAGACCGATGCCCTGACCGGGCTGCTCAACCGGCGCGGTTTCGAAGCGCGGCTCAAGGAAGCCGTCACATCGGCCCGCGCCACCGGCGAGGGCGGCGCCCTGGTCTATGTCGATCTCGACAATTTCAAGCAGATCAACGACCGTCATGGCCATGCCCAGGGCGATGCGGCCCTGCGCGCGGCGGCCGAATTGCTGCGCCGCGCGGTGCGGGCGGGCGACCTGGTGGCGCGGCTGGGCGGCGACGAATTCGCCGCCTGGATGGGCGGGCTGGATGGTGCCGAAATGCTGCGCCGCGGGCAGGAGCTGGCGAACGCGGCGACAGCGCTCCAGCGTTTCGCGCCGGACGCGCAGATGAAGGTCGGCTTTTCCATCGGCATCGCGCTGCTGCGGCCGGGACGGGAGGCAAGCGACGGCGATCTGATCGCGCTCGCCGATCGCGCGATGTATCAGGTGAAGCACGGCGCCAAGGGCGGCGTCGCTCTGCTGGAAGACTAGAGGATTGGCGAATTGGACTACGAGCAGGCCAAGCAGCTCTCGACCGATCCGGATGCGAAAGTGCGCCGCAACGTGGCGCAGCAGCCGGATGTGCGGCCGGAGATCCTGTTCTACCTGGCCGACGATGCCGATGAGGGCGTGCGCCGCGCGGTGGCCGAGCATCGCGCAACCCCGCGCCAGGCCGATCTCATCCTGACGCGCGATGACGATGAATCCGTGCGTGAACGGTTGGCCGCGAAGATCGTCGCGCTGGTGCCCGAGTTCTCGAAGGAGGAGCGGCAGAAGATCCGCGCCCTCAGCGACAAGGTTCTGGAAACGCTCGCGCGCGACCACGCCGTCAAGGTCCGCCAGATCGTGGCGGACGCGCTGAAGGATTCGGTGCATGCGCCGCTTGCCGTGATCCACAAGCTGGCGCGCGACATCGAGATCCAGGTCGCCGGGCCGATCCTGGAGCATTCGCCGCTGCTGACCGACGAGGATCTGCTGGAGATCATCGCTGCCGGACCGATCCGCGGCGCGCTCAACGCCATCGCCAAGCGCCGGCAATTGAGCGACAAGCTGAGCGACGGCGTGGCGGTCGCGGCGCTCGCGAATCCCGGCGTCGAATCCAACAGCGTGCGTAGGCTACTGCAGAACCAGAGCGCGCAGATCCGCGAGGACACGCTCGACCGCATCCTCGACCAGGCCAGCCGCGTTCCGACCTGGCACGAACCGCTGGTCGAGCGCCCGACTCTGCCGATGAAGGCGATCAAGCGGCTGGCGGCGTTCGTCGGGCGCAACCTGCTCGAAGCCTTGCAGCAGCGGCCCGACCTCGACGCCACCACCGCGAAGGATGTCGCCAAAGCTGTGCAGCGCCGGCTGGAGGCGGAGGGTACGGCCGTCGAAGCGCCGCCGGTCGGCGAGCAGGCGATCGCGGCCGCCATCGGCGCCGGCAAGCGCGACGCCATTGCCGCTGCCCTCGCGCGCGATGCCAAGCTGCCGGCCTCCATCGTCTCCGCCATCCTGGCATCGAAAAGCGCGAAGGCGGTCACGGCTCTTGCGTGGCGCGCCAACCTGTCGATGCGCCAGGCCCTGCAACTGCAATTGCGCATCGCCCACATCCCGCCAACCGCCGCCCTGAACCCACGCGGCGGCACCGACTACCCGCTGACGCCGGCGGAGATGGAGTGGCAGTTGGGGTTGTTCGGAACAGCCTAGCGTGGCCCGAAGTCATCGGCCCAATTCTTGAAGCAGCGCCTTTGCGGCGGCTACATCGGCCGTCTCCGCTTGCTGGTTGAATGCGCCCAAAGTCGCGGACAATTGCGCGCCAGCCTTGTCGGCTTTACCGGTTTGCCGCAAGAGCCGGGCCATGCTCACGGCCGCGCGCAGTTCAAGCGACTTGGCGGACTGGGAGCGAGCCACCGTCATCGCCTTTCCGAAGCACGCCTCCGCTTCCGAAGACTTTCCGCCATCCACGAGCAGGAACAGTTCACCTTTCACCCGGTGGATGTCCGCCTCCCACCAGCGCTCGTCGGTCTCCTCCACCAGCGCCAAGGCGTCGTCAGCCACTTTCAATCCTCTCGCCGCTTGGCCGACGCGACCATGCACCTCCGCCAGCATGGCAAGATGGAACGTGAGGTTGTTCCGGGCGCCGGTTGCATCGGTCTCCGCCAGAGCCTTCTGCATCTGCCCGACCAACGCCGCCGTCGGCGCCTGCGCGGCAGCGGCAAAGGTGTGATAGAACTTCGCCCAAGCGTGCCACATTGGCATCCGGCGCTGCTCAGTGAATGTGATCAGCGCGGCACCATGCTCCCGGACGCCTGCCCAATCCTGCAGCAGTATGCCCAGTACACAACCTGAGAAGAGCTGCGCATAGGCGCGCGTATTCGCGTGGCCGGTTGCATTGCACAGGCGGATCACCTCTGCGCGCATCCGCAAGGCACGATCGATGTCGCCGAGAAGCCAGATGGCAATCGCCATGACCGCCATCGCAGGCGGCAGCGGGTTCTGACCGTACTGGAACCCGAGGTGGCCGTCGCGTTCCTCGACATAAAGATCGCAGACCTTTTGCATGCTATCCCGGCACGCGACCAAACTGCCCTGTTCATATTGTGTAAAGCCGACTACTCGCCGTGCCACCAGGGCAACGCTGGCATCACCCTGCCGCTCCGCCTCGCGCAGGAACTCCTGGGCCGAAGGCCTGGCGGCGCTATTGTCTGCTCGGACGATCTGATACGCACATTGCCCGTAGAGGACGGGCAGTCGCTGCGCTTCATCGCCAACCCGATCACATAGTTCCCGCGCCCGCGCGTAGGTCATGCCAACTTCCGGCGTGGCATAGCCCTTGGTCGCCAGCAGCGGCGATCCGATCGCGATCTGCAGCTTCAGCTCGCGGCGCTCCCGATCGGTATCTTCCGGCATCTCGTCGATCAGTTTCAGTCCGCGGCGCAGATGCGCGACCGCCTCGAAGTTGGCGGAACGCTCGATCGCGCGCCGGCCGGCAGCGAGCCAATTCTCCACCGCTTGTTCCAGTTCGCCGGCTTCGGTGTGATGGTGCGCGAGCAACTCGGGCTCCGCGGCGATGAGATGCGAAAAGCGCTCACGCAACACGCGGGCGATCCGCGAATGCAGCTCCTGCCGTCGGCTCTTGAGCAACCGGCCATAGGCCGCGTCCTGGACCAGCGCGTGCTTGAATGTGTAGGTGGCGTTGGGCGGAGAGCCACGGCGGAAGATCAGTTCGGCCCGCGTCAGTTGCGCCAGCATCTCCTGTAGCGCATCGCCATCGAGGGGCGACACGGCGGCGAGCAGTTCGTACGAGAACTCCCGGCCGATCGCGGCGCACAGTTGTGCAGTTTCCTTCGCATCGCCCAGGCGGTCAAAGCGCGCCAGCACCGAATCCCGCAACGTCGCCGGAATCGCCGGCACCGAGAGCGGCCCGATCAGTTCATAGTGGCTCTCGCCCTCACGCAGGAGTTCCGATTCAAGCAGGTTCTTGGTCAGTTCCTCGATGAACAGCGGCACGCCGTCGGTCTTGGTGACGATCTGGTCCAGTATCTCCGCGGGAAGCGTCTTGCCTCCCATCATCGCCTCGATCATGGAAGTGCCCTGCCGGCGCCCCAGGCGTCCCAGACGCAACGACGTGACATGGCCGCGATCCGGCCAGGGCGGGTCGAACTCCGGCCGAAAGGTGAGGACAACAAGAACCGCCAACTTCTGAACCCGGTCCACCACCAGTTCCAGCAGGCCGAGGGTCGAGGGATCGACCCAATGCAGATCCTCATAAACCGCCAGCACAGGCTGCTCGCTGGCGAGTCCGCTCAAGAGGTCGACCAGCACCTCGATGGTGCGCTGCTTCTGCGCTTCCGGCGCGAGGATCAGCGGCGGATAACGCTCGCCGCTTGACAGCGAGAGCAGCGATGCGAGCAGCGGCGCGGCCTCCGGCGGACTGCAGTGGATGCCGTCCAGGAATGCCTCGAGCTTGTTCAGCCGCACATCCAGCGTATCGTCGCGCTTGAATTCCGCAAGTCGTTCGATCAGTCCGACGATCGGATAGAACGCGCTGTTGACATGGAAAGGTGAGCAGAAATGGCGGAGATAGATATGGCCTTCGCCCTGCAGCCGTTCGCGTAGTGCACGCACCACGCGCGACTTGCCGATGCCGGGCTCGCCGGGCAACAACACGACCTGGCCCTCGCCGAACTTGGCGCGCTCGAACCGTTCGAGCAGCAGGCCGATCTCGTGAGTGCGTCCGATCAGTGGCGTCAGCCGCTCGCCGTGCAATGCCTCGAAGCGGCTTTCCGCGCCGCTTTCGCCTTCGACTCGCCAAGCCGGCACCGGCTCGTCGAAGCCCTTCAATGCTTGCTCGCCGAGGCCGGTCAGCTCGAACAGTCCGCCGATCTGCCGGCGGGTCGCGACATCGATCACCACGCTCGATGGATCGGCCAGTGATTGCAGGCGCGCGGCGAGATTGGGCGCATCGCCCACCACAGTCTGTTCCCGCGCCGCGCCGCGCCCGATCAGGTCGCCGACCACAACCAGTCCGCTGGCGATGCCGACCCGCGCCGCCAAGGGCCTACCCGCAAGGCTGGTAAGCCGGCCGATAGCGCCGGTCATGGCGAGACCCGCGCGCACGGCACGCTCTGCTGAGTTCTCGTGCGCCTGCGGCCAGCCGAAATAGGCTAGCACGCCGTCGCCCATGAACTTGGCTATGTGGCCTTCAAAGCGCGCCGCCTCGCCGGCGACCAGGTCTTGATAGGCGCGGATCACGTCGCGCATCACTTCGGGATCCAGTCGGCGGCTGAGTTGGGTCGAGCCGACCAAGTCGACGAACATCACGGTCAGTTGCCGGCGCTCGGCGGAGGGTTGCGGTGGTTCTGTGCGTGCGGGTTCGCCGGATGGCAGTGTGCGGGTGGCCAGGGCCGGCAGCTCGGCAATGGCCCGCAGCAGTCTCTTGCGGTGGCCGAGCGAGACGCCGAGCCGTTCCAGGTCCGCCTCGGCCAGGTCGGGCAGCAGATCCAGATCGATGTCGTTGGCAAGGAACGTCTCGGCATATTTGCCGAGGCCCATGTCTGTCAGCCATTCGCCAATGACGCGCGCCATTCGTGCCTCACCCCAGGGCATCGAGCGTGGCGGCAGCATAAGGCTTTTGCGACGCTCAATCCATGCGAAGCTGGGGCTGGTCGGAACGGCGTAGCGCACCGAGCCTTCAACCGCCGCATGCCACACCGGCCGAAGGCTCATCGACGATAAGATTGGCGGCGCAGTGGACGCCGGTGACGCCGTTCTTTTGCAGTGCGTCGCAATCCAGATCGTAGCGGAATCCGTTCGGGATCTGCAGCTGGCCGTCGAGCGCGAACAACAGCGGCAGGCGGGTCGCGTGTTTCGGATCAATGTTCTCGTCCTTGCAGGCAAACCACCATGCGCGGCGCAGCCCGTCGGCGGTTCCACGCGCGGCTGCAGGCCCCATCGCCACGGCAGGCGTGTGGTGCATGAAGCGACCGAACGCCTTGGCGCAGAACTGCTGGTATTCGCGCGTGTAGAGAATGAACTCGTGCCAGAGGTCGTCGACGATCTGGGACGGCATCGAGACGAATTTGTTGCCGCTCATCAGGTGCGCGATGAAGAACTGCTTCAGGCCGCGCGAAATGAGCGCCGTGTCCTTTCCGGTCAGGGCCGGATGCCTCTGCCCCAGCTTGTCGAGCAGGCCGGGCGGCCATTGATAGGCGCGAATGAATTCTGCGCGCTTCAGCCGGAGGGATTTCGCCCGGGAATGGACCACGATCCACACGCATGCGATCGCGACGATCAGGAGCCCGAACTCGGCCATGCGTCACCCCTCAAGGAACGCCTGAGGGGCAGTTTAGCGGCTGGCCCTGCGACTCAACAAGTGGTTGCGGAATTATCCCTTCGTGATCAGCGTCCCTACGCCTTGTGGCGTAAAGATTTCCAGCAGCATCGAGTGCGGCACGCGGCCATCGAGGATGACGGCGGCTTCGACGCCGCGCTCGACCGCCATCAGACAGGTCTCGAGCTTCGGGATCATGCCGCCGGAGATCGTGCCGTCGGCGGCGAGGGCGCGCACCTGGCTTGCGGTCAGGTCGGGGATCAGCGTGCCTTGCTTGTCGAGCACGCCGGGCACGTCGGTCAAAGCCAGCAGGCGCGCGGCGCCGACCGCGCCGGCGATGGCGCCGGCTGCCGTGTCGGCATTGATGTTGTAGGTCTTGCCGTCCGGGCCGAAACCGACCGGGGCGATCACCGGCACGATGCCGGCCTGTTCGAGATATTCGATGATGCGCGGATTGACCTTGTCCGGCTCGCCGACGAAGCCGAGATCGACCTGCTTGCCGTCCTTCACCAGTTGCGCCGGCTTGGCGAGCAGCAAATTGTCATCCTTGCCCGAGAGGCCGACGGCATGGCCGCCTTCGGCATTGATCGCCGCCACGATCTGCTTGTTGATCGAGCCGGTCAGGATCATCTCGACCACTTCCATGGTCGGTCCGTCGGTGATGCGCAGACCGTCGACGAAGGTGCTCTGGATGTTGAGCCGCTTCAGCATGTCGCTGATCTGCGGGCCGCCGCCATGGACCACGATCGGCAGGATGCCGACCTGGCGCAGCAGGGTGACATCCTCCGCAAACACGCGGGAGAGCTCCGCGTCCACCATCGCATGGCCGCCGAACTTGATGACGAACCGGCGGCCGGCATATTTCTGCATATAGGGCAGGGCGTCGGTCAGCGTCCGCGCCGTGCGCAGCCAGTGCTTGGTGTCGGTGTAATTGATCTGAGACATCGCGGAAGTGACCCCCTCACAGTCGAAGCGCCGAGACCATGTCGAGTCCAGGACTGGAAATCAAGCGGCCAACGGACCTAGACGGCAAATGCCGCCAGCGCCTGACGCAATTCTGCAATGCCGGTTCCGTCATCCGCGCTGGTGGCTGGAATGTCCGGATGGCAGGCGGGGCGCTTGCCGAGCTTCGCCGCCAGCTTGGCGCGCATTTTCTGCAGCTCAGCCGGCTTCAGCCGGTCAGCCTTGGTCATGACGATCTGGTATGACAGCCCCGATTCGTCCATCAGGTCCATCAACGTCTCGTCGGCGTCCTTGGTGCCGACGTTGGCATCGACCAGCAGCAGGATGCGCCGCAGATTTGGCCGGCCGCGGATGTAGGAATCGACCAGGCGGGTCCAGCCTTTGACCTTGGATTTGGAGACCTGCGCATAGCCGTGGCCGGGCAGGTCCACCAGCATCAGGTGCGCGCCGAGGTCGAAGAAGTTGATCTGCTGCGTCCGGCCGGGCGTGTTTGAAACACGTGCCAGGTGCTTCCTGCCGGTGAGCGCGTTGAGCAGGCTCGACTTGCCGACATTGGAGCGGCCGGCGAAGGCGATCTCCGGCAATCCGGGCGGCGGCAGCCGGTCCAGCGTTTCCGTGCCGGCCACGAACCGGCATTCCTGCGCGAACAGCCAGGCTCCGTCGCTCGCCCTGGGTACGACTGTGGTCAGGGCTTCACTCCCATGCGCCACATGATGAGGCGCTGTTGCGCGATCGAGAGTGTGTTGTTCCAGGCCCAATAGATCACCAGGCCGGAATTGAAGCTTCCCAGCATGAAGGTGAAGACGATCGGCATCAAAGCGAAGATCCGCGCCTGCACCGGATCCGGCGGCGTCGGGTTGAGGCGCATCTGCAGCCACATGGTGAAGCCCATGATCAGCGGCCACACGCCGATCGACAGGATGTGGAAGATGCCGCCGAGGACCGGCAGCGCGAACAGCACGTGATAGTCCCACGGGATCAAGCCGAACAGATTGAGGACGCTGGTGGGATCGGGCGCCGACAGATCCCTGATCCAGCCGAAGAACGGCGCGTGCCGCATCTCGATGGTGACATAGATGACCTTGTAGAGCGCATAGAATACCGGGATCTGCACCACGATGGGCAGGCAGCCGGCCGCAGGGTTCACCTTCTCGCGCTTATAGAGCTGCATCATCTCCTGATTGAGCTTGGCGCGGTCATCGCCATACTTCTCGCGCAGCTCCGTCATTTTCGGTGTCAGGATCTTCATCTTGCTCATCGAGCGGTATGACTTGTTGGCCAGCGGGAACATGCAGGCCTTCACCAAGACCGTCAGGCAGAGGATGGCGATGCCGAAATTGCCGACGAAGCGGAAGATGGTGTCGAGAATGATGAACAGCGGCTTGGTCAGGAAGAAGAACCAGCCGAAATCCACCGCGCGGTCGAATAACGGCAGGGCCTCGTTGGTCAGGCCGAGGGCGCTGTAGACCGTGTCGCGAATACGCGTGAAAAAAGACTGCTCGGCATGGCCGCTGTAGAGATGGTCGCGGTAGTTGGCCAGGATATTGACGACCTTAGCGCCGGCGAACAGGTGCTGGGTGCGTGTCACGCTGCCGCCGGCCGGAAGCGGCTGCTTCGCGGAGGCAAAGTCGACCTGGTAGAAATCTCCCTTCGGGTCATAGAAGAGGTTGCCGGTCAGGGTCTCATTCTGCGGGGGAACCTGCGACACCAGCCAGTATTTGTCGCTGATACCCATCCAGCCGCCGGTCGATGGATAGCTGAACTTGCCTCCATCCTCGGCTTCGTCCCGCACCGAGCCATACTTATGTTCCTCGAGCGCGCAGCCGGAGCGCTCCTCGCCCTCGAGGGTGCACCCGAACACGCCGATCGGCCCTTCATGCAGCACATAGGTCTGGCTGGCGCCCTGCGGCGTGCCGTAGCGGACGACGCGGCCATAGGGTGCGATTTCGATCGGCGCGCCGGCGGCATTCGTCACCGTGTCCGTGATGGTGAACATGTAGTCGGAATCGATTTCGAACTTGCGCGCGAAGGTGAGGCCCTGGCCGTTGTCCCAGGTGAGCGTCACCGGCTTGCCGGGTGAAAGCGTAGTGCCGTCCGCCTGCCACATCGTATCGTTCTTCGGCAGGGCAAGGTCCTTGGCCTCGCTCGACCAGCCGAAATCGGCGTAATAGCCATGCTCGGCATCGCGCGGCGAAAGCAGCACGATGTTGGGGCTGGTTGGCTCCACGGTCTCCCGATAATCCTTGAGGATCAGATCGTCGATCCGGCTGCCCTTGAGGGCGATCGAGCCCTTGAGGCGCGGAGAATCGATCGCGACGCGCGGGCTTTCGGCCAGCGCTTCCTCGCGGCTCAGGATTTTGCGCCCTGCATCCAGCGGCGCGGCCTGTTGTCCCGGTTGCTGCGCCGTCTGGGCTGGCTGCGCCGCCTGCTGCGCGGCCTGTTGCGCCTGCTGTTGCGCCTGCTGTGCCGCCATGTGCGGTCCTTGGACGAATACCGTCCACAAGATGATGATCGCGGCGGACAGGGCGATGGCGATGAGGAGATTCTTATTTTCCATGGCGCTTCAGCGTCTTCGTGTTGGGGGCGCGGCTCCGCGCCGTCTTAGTGGGAATGATGGGCAGCGTGATGACAGTCGTGACGCGGAGCGGGCACCGGGTCATAGCCCGAACCGCCCCAAGGGTGGCAACGCAGGATCCGCAGCAGCGCGAGCCAGCAGCCGCGCCCCGCGCCGTGGGTCGCGATGGCCTCGATCGCGTAGGCCGAGCAGCTCGGCGCGTAGCGGCAATTGAGCCCGAGCAGCGGCGAGATCGTCCACTGATAGAGCCTGATTGGCGCGATCAAGAGCGCACGCAAGATGCTCATGACTGCTGGCCGCGATAGAGCTTGAGCCGCTTCAGGCCGGCAACCAGATCGCCGACCAGGGCCTGATAGTCGCGATCCAATGTCGCCGGCCGCGCGATCAGCACGAAATCCATGCCCGGCTCCGCCTGGGGCAGTACTTGCGCCGCCACCGCGCGCAGTCGCCGGCGCGCGCGATTGCGCTTCACGGCATTGCCGACCTTGCGGCTGGCGGTGAAGCCGACGCGTACAGGCCCAAGCTGCGCTGCACGCCGCGCGTCATCGCTCTGGGATTCGGGGGAAGGCTGGCGGCGGACCTGAAGGATCAATCCGGGGGCGACCCACTTGCGATTTGCCGCCGCCACCTGCAGGAATTCGGCCCGCCGCTTCAGGCGGCCGATCACGGATCAACGCTCAGGCACTGAGGCGCTTGCGGCCCTGACGGCGCCGGTTGGCGAGGACCTTGCGGCCACCGACCGTCGCCGAGCGCGAGCGGAAGCCGTGGCGGCGCTTGCGGACCAGAGCGCTCGGCTGATAAGTGCGCTTCACGACAAAACTCCCTTGATTTCCAAATGCTTCGCAAATTGCCGCGGGTGTATAGACATTGTGCCCGTCCAAGTCAATGCGGCTGACTCGTGGGCCGGCTATCGTGCAGCCTTCGCCGGCAAGGCGTAAGCTCCTGTTTCCTTTATGCTTTCCAGCACAACGGAAGACCGGATATTGGCCACTTCCGGGGCCTTCATCAGATGCTCCGACATGAAGTCGGAGAACCGTTTCAAATCCGCCACCACGATCTTCAGCACATAGTCCGCTTCCCCGGTCAAGGACTGGCACTCCATGACCTCCGGCAGCGCGCGCACCCGCTCATGGAACGCCTGCATGGAATCGCCCGCATGGATCTTGAGGGTCACCAGGCAATAGACGGTGAGGCCGATTCCCAGTTTCTGCCGGCTGAGGACGGCCTGGAAGCGCTCGATGAAGCCTTCATCGATCAGGCGCTGCACCCGCCGCGATACCTGCGAGGCTGAAAGATGCACCCGCTCGCCCAGCTCGGCATTGGTCAGGCGGCCATCCTGCTGCAGCTCGGCCAGCAGCTTCAGGTCGAACCCATCCAGGGCCGATGCATCAGTCATGCGTAAACCTCCCTGTTCCAGCTTGTTTCATGCGAACTTGAGGCGCAGATGGCCGGATAATACACAAAAATCGCATGGCAAATGCACTATAATGTTCCGATGTGAAACAAGGTGTTTCAGGAGTTTTGGGCATGGCCGACAAAGACTTCAACCCGATGGGGACCCGCGGCTTCGAGTTTGTCGAATTCACCGGGCCCGACGTCTCGGCCCTGACGCGCGGCTTCCAGTCCCTCGGCTTCATGCCGATCGCCATGCACCGCTCCAAGAACGTCACGCTCTTCCGCCAGGGCGGGATCAATTTCATCCTGAACGGCGAAGGCAAGGGCTTCCCGAAGGAATTCGCCGACCAGCACGGACCGAGCGTCTGCGCGATCGCGATCCGGGTCGATGACGCGCCGAAAGCCATGAATCGGGCGCAGGAGCTTGGCGCCAAGGCGCTGGTCAACGAGCCGGGCCCCATGGAACTCTCGCTTCCTGGTATCGAGGCGATCGGCGGCAGCCGGATCTTTTTCATCGACCGCTACGACCAGGCCGGCTCGATCTACGACATCGACTTCAAGCCGATCCCGGGTGCCAACCAGCATCCCGAGGGCGTCGGACTGACCGAGATCGACCATCTCACCAACAACGTGTTCCGCGGCCGGATGGATCATTGGGCGCAGTTTTATGAGCGGCTCTTCAACTTCCGCGAAATCCGCTACTTCGACATCGAGGGCAAGCTGACCGGACTCAAGTCACGCGCCATGACCTCGCCCGACGGCAAGATCCGCATCCCGATCAACGAATCCGCCGACGACAAATCGCAGATCGAGGAATATCTGCGCGAATACAAAGGCGAGGGCATCCAGCACATCGCGATGTCCACCACCAACATCTACGAGACGGTGCGCCGCCTGCGCGCCAGCAACGTGGAGCTGATGGCTCCCCCGCCGGATACCTATTACGACATGCTGGCCGATCGTCTGCCGGGCCATGGCGAGGACGTGGCAAAGCTGAAGGAGCTTGGCATCCTGCTCGACGGTTCGCCGAGTGGTGGCCTCCTGCTGCAGATCTTCACCCAGACCATGGTCGGCCCGATCTTTTTCGAGATCATCCAGCGCAAGGGCGACGAAGGTTTCGGCGAAGGCAATTTCCGCGCCCTGTTCGAATCGATCGAGCGTGACCAGGTGAAGCGCGGAGTCTTGAAGGACACCGCCGCATGAGCCGCATGGAAAAGAAAAGCAGCGAGCCTGCCTTTAGCGTCGCCACCACGTCGCACGAGCTGCGCGGCGATTATTCCAAGGCGGCCGAGGATTTCACCATCCAGCAGGATTGGAACGCCTATACCGAGGCGGAGCATGCGCTATGGCGCAAGCTCTATCAGCGCCAGGCGGCCCTGATGCCGAAATACGCGGCCAAGGTGGTGCTGGAATCGCTCGACGAGCTCGATTTCAGCGGCGCGATTCCCAACCTCGAAAAGGTGTCGCAGAAACTGCGGGCCGCGACCGGCTGGCGGTTGGTTGCGGTGCCAGGCTTTATCCCCGACACCGCGTTCTTCGCGCATCTGGCCCAGCGCCGGTTCCCGGTCACCATCTGGCTGCGCAAGCCGGAAGAGATCGACTACCTGGTCGAGCCGGACATCTTCCACGATTTCTTCGGCCATGTGCCGCTGCTGTTCGATCCGGTGTTCGCGGATTTCCTCCAGCTCTATGGCGTCAAGGGTGCGGAGGCGGAGCGCCTCGGCATGACGCAATATCTGGCGCGGCTCTATTGGTACACGGTGGAGTTCGGCCTGATCCGCGAGGGCGGCAAGAACAAGGCGTTCGGCGCCGGCATTCTTTCGTCGTTCACCGAAACCTCATTCTGCATCGACGATCCCAGCCCGAACCGCGTCGAGTTCGACCTGGAGCGCGTGATGAACACGCTCTACCGGATCGACGATTTCCAGGAGACCTATTTCGTGCTGGAGAGCTTCGGCGACCTGTTCGCCGCCTTGCAGCGCGACCTCCGGCCGATCTATGAGCGCGTCAAGGCGCTGCCCGACCACGCGCCGGATGCCGTGCTGTGCCGCGACTGCGTCTATTGGCGCGGCACAGGGGCGTGGAAGAAGCGCAAGGCAGATCAGGCCACGCTCTCCGCGTAGATCCGCGCCAATCCTTCCCGGATCGATACCGCTGCCTCTTCTGCGCTGAGGGCGAGATGGCTGCGCAGCAACTCGGCCGCGCCGTCGCCGTCGCCCTTCAGCAGGCGCACCAGCACTGCGGCATGCTCTGCGAACGATTCCTTGAGACGCGCCGGCGTCTCCAGGTTGATGCGCCGGACGAAATGGATGCGGGCATTGATGTTTTCGAGCAGGCGCACCCGCTCGCGATTGCCGGACAGAGCGGCGAGGCGCAGGTGGAATTCCTCGTCGCGCGCGACCAGGGTCTCGATCGGCGTGGTTGCCTGCGAAGCCGCGACCTTGCTCCAATACGCGTCTAACTCCTCCAGCTCTCCGCGGTTGGCCCGCAGCGCCGCGGCGCGGGCGCCGGCGGCTTCCAGATCGGCGCGCACCTCGTAGAGGCTGGCGATCTCGGACGCGCTCAGCTTGCGGCATGAGAATCCCTGGTTCGGGACCACGGTCAGCAACCCTTCCGTCACCAGCCGGTTCATGGCTTCGCGCAGGGGCGCCCGGCTCATCGACAGGCGGCGCGCGATCTCCACCTCGTTCAGCCGCTCACCGGGCTTCAGGTCGAAGCGGACAGCCATCGTCCGCAGGGCTTCATAGGCGCGCTCCACGCTGGTGGCGGAGGGTTTCGGATGCTGCGCTCTTGACATGAATAGGGCCTGTCGTCAGAATTGTCGACAATACGGTAGACAAAAATTCGAGCGACCGCAAGCCTACATGAGAGGAGCTGTCCCATGTCGATCAAGCCGATCCAGAAAAAACTGTCCAAGCGCACCCAGGCCCTGCTCAGCCATCCGCAGGGCATGGGAAACTACTTCACCTTCAAGTCGGCGATCGACATCCTCGGCCTCGACTGGAACGACGTGGCGCCGGGCGGGGTCTATGCCGTCACCGGCAAGGGCTATTTCGACATGGGCTATATGGCCAACCATATCGGCCCGTCGGATTCCGCGCTGAAGGCGCTGCGCGAGGCCTCGATCGATCCGGACGTGGTGAAGGTCTATCCGCCCGATTGCATGCCGGAGCTGAAGAAGCTGGTGGCGGAGCACAAGTTCAGCCGGCAGCTCGGCCCCGACTTCGAAGTGCTGGGAGTCGAAGGCGCGCAAGGGGGCATCGGCTACACCTATCTCTCGTTCCTTGATCCGGGCGACGAGGTCATCGTCACCGATCCCGGTTATTTCCATTTCGTGCCGGCGGCCGAGCTGTGCGGCGCCAAGGTGGTGGCGATCACGCTCAACGCCGCCAACGGCTATCGCCTGAAGCCGGATGAAGTGCGCGCCGCCTTGACCCCGCGCACCAAGATGATCGTGGTGTGCGACCCGATCAATCCATTCGGGACCGTGCAGACGCGCGAGGAGCTGCTGGAGATCGCCAAGATCGCGCGCGAGCGCGACATCGTCATCTTCAACAACATCACCCACAACACCCATCAGACCGATCCGAAGGCCGTGCAGATCCCGATGGCCTCGCTGCACAGCGCCGAGCATGACATGAGCCATGTCATCTCGGTCTCCGGCGTCTCCAAGGGCTACGGCATGCCGGCGTTGCGGGTCGGATTCATGGCGGGTCATCCGGACCTCATCCGCGGCGCGTTCCTGGCGAAGATGGAGCTGACCAAGATCCACATCAACTATCCCGGCCAGCATGCGACGCTCGCCGCCATGCAGGACGAGGAATATCTCGCGCGCTCGGTCGACATCATCCGCCGCAACTTCGCGCATCTACGCGAGACGGTGGCGAGGACGCCGGGCGTCAAGTTCCCGGTGGAGCCGTCCTTCGGTTTCTGCACGGTGCTCGACGTGTCCGGCACCGGCGTAACGGCGCAGGAGATCACCGTCGGCCTCTTGAACCATCGCATCGCGGCGATCCCGGGCGACGGTCTTGGCGATATCGGCTGCGCGGATTATCTGCGGCTCAATTATTCCTCGCCCGACATGGCCTGCTTCGAGCAGTTCCGGGTGGCCCTGCCGCTCGCCATCGCGGAAGCGCAGGCGGGGCGATACGCCGCAGCGGTCGATGCGTTCTTCGCCCGCGCCGATACCGAGCGCGGCCGCAAGATCCGCGCCGCGCTCGGCAAGCGCCGCAGCAACGTCGCGGCGCAGTAGAAGGGAGCCGCCGCGCTTCCTGAGCTTCATCCCGGCCAAGCCACGCAGTGGCGCAGAGCCGGGCTCTCGCTGTGCTCGGCCGGGATGACATGTGTGGGGACGGGATCGCTAAGGCTGCTTCACAACCTTCGCGAAATGCACCAAGACACCGCCGCCCTTGATCGGCTCCTCGCGCTCGAGCGTGTAGCCGAGCTTTTGATAGAAATCGAGATTGGTGGTGAACGCCTTGTTGGTATAGAGGCGGACCTGCGGCAGGCCGCGGGCGCGGGCCATCGCTTCGACGTGCGCCATCAGCCGGTGTCCGATGCCCTTGCGCTGGTGTACTGGCGCCACCGCGATATTTTCCAGCAGCAGGTGGTCGGCGGCGGGGATGATCTCGATCAGGCCGGCAAGCTCGCCGTCGACATAAGCCAGCTCGATGACATGGGTGCGCACGGCGTGCTCGTAGTCGGTATTCATCGGCTTGGGCCGCCGTCCGATGACGGGCACCCATTTCGCATAGGCGCCGTGCGTCAATGCGCGCACGGTCTCCACGTCGCTTTCCCCGGCGCGCCGGAAGATGAGCTCGCTCATTTGATCTCCAGGACCGGCTTGCCCAGCACGTCGAAGCGCGGGCTGGTGCCGAGGCCAGGCTGATCGGACGCCTTGGCGCGGCCCATCTCGCGCTGCGGCGCGCCTTCGGCGATGGAGCGGGTGACATAGGAGTTGAAATCGGTGGCGGAGAACAGGAACTCGGGCGGCGTCGAATGGGCGAGATGCGCGATCGCCGCCGTCACGATGTCGCCGCCCCAGGTATCCTCGATGGTCATGGCGATGCCCAGCGCGACGCAGAGATCGCGGATCTGCCGCGCCTTGGTGAGGCCGCCGACCTTTGAGATCTTGAGGTTGATCACGTCCATCGCGCGGTCCTCGTAGCCGCGCAGCACCGCCGACAGCGAATCGATCACCTCGTCGAGGATGAAGGGCCGCTGGGTGCGGTCGCGGATGGTGCGGCATTCCTCATAGGTCATGCAGGGCTGCTCGATATAGACGTCGATATCCTTCACGGCATCGACCACGCGCGTCGCCTGGTGCATCAGCCAGCCGGTATTGGCGTCGGCGATCAGCACGTCGCCCTGCTTCAGCTCCCGCGCGGTGGCGCGGATGCGCTCGATGTCCACGTCGGGATCGCCGCCGACCTTGAGCTGGAACTTGGTGTAGCCCTCTTCGCGGTACTGGTGCACGCGTTTGGCCATGTCCTGCGGGCTCTCCTGCGAGATCGCGCGATAGAGCAGGAAATCCTCGCCGTAGCGCCCGCCCAGCAGCGTCACGACGGGCTGGGCGGTCACCTTGCCCAGGATGTCCCAGCAGGCGACGTCGATGCCGGACTTGACGTAAGGGTGCCCGCGCAATGCCTGGTCCATGCGCCGGTTGAGAACGCCGAGATCGCGCGGATCGAGGCCCAGCAGCTTCGGCCCGATTTCCTTGAGGCCGGTGCGCACCCCGGCGGCATAGGCTGGTAGATAAGCGGGGCCGAGCGGGCAGACCTCGCCATAGCCGGTGATGCCGGCATCGGTCTCCACCGCCACCACGGTCGAATCGAAGACCGTGACCACGTTGCCGCCGGACCATTTGTAGCTGCCTTCATGCAGCGGCAGATCGACCTGGTAGGCTCGGATTGACGTGATTTTCATTTGTGCATGGCGACCGGTTCGGGAAGGATGGGCGCGACTGTGCTGCTTCCGGCGGAGCGCTGTCAATCGGCGGCCTGAGTGAAAATTTGAGGATTAGTCTATGCGATGGTACCTGGCTCTGTCCCTGGCGGCGATGGCCGCGCTGCCGACCGGCCGAACGGCCACTGCAGCCGATGACAAGCTCGAAAAACTTTTCATCGATACCTGCCTGGTCAATGAGGCCGGCTGGATCGGCAAGGACAAGAAGTCCGTCGCCGCCAACTGCGCCTGCAAGGCGAAGACCGAGGTGAAGTTGGCCAGTCCCGCTTTCAAGGACGCCGTCGCCAAGAAGCAGCCGTACGATCAGTTCCCGTTCGGCGATCCCGCCGATTACCAGAGGCAGGTGTTGCAGGACTGCCCTGCCTTGCGGCCGCTGATGATCGAAGCCATGTGCAAGGACCCGGCCGCCCCGCCGGACGCCTGCGCCGCGGTCAAGGACATGGTGAATAAGCTGAAATAGCGACTGCGCCCCATCGTATTCCTGTAGGTATATATAGCTATCTCTTTGATTGTTCACAGACTTTGTGATGGGTATCACCGACAGATTGCGCGGAAAGAGAGGAAGTGACCACTGTGTGAGGGAATAGAAGTATAGAGTTGGAGCACGTGGCCAGGAGGGGTCCTCACGCCTCCCGGGCAACTAGAGAGGGCTGACGCATATGGCCACTATCGTTGGAACGGCCGCCGGCGAGACGCTGTTCGGCACCCCGGGCAACGACACAGTGATCGGCAAGGGGGGCGATGACGCGGCCCTCATGGACGCCGGGAACGATGTGTTCGAGTGGAACCCCGGCGACGGCAACGACATCGTCGAGGGCCAGGCCGGCATCGACACGCTGCGCTTCAACGGCTCCGGTGCCATCGAGAACTTCGACATCTCCGCGAACGGCGCGCGTCTGCGCCTGATCCGCGATGTCGGCAACGTCATCATGGACCTGAACGATGTCGAGCGCATCGACCTGCATGCGGTCGGCGGCAGCGACAACATTGTCGTCAACGACCTTGCCGGCACCGATGCGACGCGGGTGACGATCAATCTGGCGGCGACGCTGACTGGCATCGCCCCCGATGCCAAGATCGACAGCGTGACCGTCAACGGCACCGGCGGGGACGACGATATCAAGATCGCCTCGGTCGGCAGCAAGATCGTGACGTCGGGCCTGTCGGCAGAGATGATCGTCGATCATGTCGACAAGACGGATCTGCTGACCGTCAACAGCCTCGGCGGCGCCGATACCATCGACGCCAGCGGCCTGGCGGCAGGCAGGATAAGTCTGCAGATCAACGGCGGCCTCGGCGCGGATGTCATCATCGGCAGCGCCGGCAACGACATGGTCACCGGCGGCGACGGCGACGACCTCGCGCTGCTGGGTGCCGGCAACGACCGGTTCGTGTGGAACCCCGGGGACGACAACGACACGGTCGAGGGCCAGGCCGGCACCGACACACTGGAATTCCACGGCACCAACATCGCCGAGAACATCGACATCTCCGCCAACGGCGGTCGTGCGCGGTTCTTCCGCGACATCGCCAACATCACCATGGACCTGAACGATGTCGAGCGCATCGAGTTCGTAGCCCTGGGCGGCGCCGACACCATTGTCGTCAACGACCTGTCGGGCACCGATGTCAAGCTGGTGGCGGTCGATCTGGCGGCGGCGGGCGGAGGCGGCGACGGCGCGGTCGACACCATCATCGACAACGCCACCGCCGGCAATGACAAGATCAATGTGACGCTGGCGGGCGGCCTCGTCTCCGTGACCGGCCTGGCGGCGCAGGTGACGATCGGCGGCGCAGAATTCGCAAATGATTCTCTGGTCATCAATGGCCTGGGCGGCAACGACACGATCAACGCATCCAAGCTGCCGACGGGCATTCTGCGATTGACCCTGGACGGCGGCGTCGGCAACGACACCATCACCGGCAATAGCGACAGCAACATTCTGCTGGGCGGTGATGGCAACGACACGATCGCCGGCGGTGCTGGTGACGATGTCGCATTCCTGGGCGTCGGAAACGATGTGTTCGTGTGGAACCCCGGCGACGGCAATGACATCGTCGAGGGCCAGGCTGGCATCGACACGCTGCGCTTCAACGGCTCCGGCGCCTCCGAAAGCATCGACGTCTCAGCCAATGGCGGACGGGTGCGCCTGGTCCGCGATGTCGGCAACGTCGCGCTGGACATCGACGACGTCGAGCGCATCGAGGTGCGGGCACTGGGTGGGAAAGACACTGTCACGATCAACGACCTTACCGGCACCGACGTCACGGTGGTCACGGTCGACCTGGCAGCGACGTCGGGCGGAGCTGCGCCTGACACCACGCTCGACAACGTCAACGTCAATGGCACCGCTGGCGACGACCTCGTCCTCGTAGCTTCAACCGGCGGCAAGATCGCAGTTACGGGTTTACAGGCCGAAGTGACCGTGACTCATGCCGACAAAACGGATGCTCTGGCTATCATCGGCGGCGCCGGCAATGACGTCATCGACGCCACGGGCCTCGCCATCGGCAAGATTGACCTGCACATTTCCGGCGGCATCGGCAATGACATCATGATTGGCAGCGCCGGCAATGACACGGTGAATGGCGACCAGGGTGATGACATCGCTTTGCTGGGCGCCGGCAATGACGTGTTCGTGTGGAACCCAGGCAATGGGAGCGACACGGTCGAGGGTCAGGCCGGCACCGACACGCTCCGCTTCATCGCCTCCGGGGCCAACGAGGTCATCGACGTCTCCGCCAACGGCGGTCGCGCGCGGTTCTTCCGCAACGTCGGTAACATCACCACGGACCTCAACGATGTCGAGCGCATTGAGTTCGCAGGCCTGGGCGGGGCCGACACCATCGTTGTCAACGACCTCTCGGGCACCGATGTCAAGCTGGTGGCCATCGACCTGGCGACTGCCACCGGAGCCGGCGACGGCGCGGCCGATACCGTCATCGTCAATGGCACTGGCGGCAACGACAAGATCAATGTGGCGCTCGCCGCCGGCGCCGTCTCCGTGACGGGCTTGGCGGCGCCAGTGACGATCGGCGGCGCAGAATTCGCAAATGATTCTCTGGTCATCAATGGCCTGGGCGGCAACGACACCATCAACGCATCGAAGCTGCCGACGGGCATTCTGCGATTGACCCTGGACGGCGGCGTCGGCAACGACACCATCACCGGCAATAGCGACAGCAACATTCTGCTGGGCGGTGATGGCAACGACACGATCGCCGGCGGTCTTGGCGACGATGTGCAGTTCGGCGGCGCGGGCAACGACCTATTCCTGTGGAGTGCCGGCGACGGCAGCGATGTGATCGAGGGACAGGCCGACACCGACACGCTGCGCTTCACCGGCGCCAACGCCGACGAATCCATCGACATCGCCGCCAACGGCGGACGGGTAAGGCTGAATCGTGACATCGGCAACGTCGCGCTGGACATCGACGACGTCGAGCGCCTGGAGGTACGGACGCTGGGCGGTGCCGATACCGTCACCGTCAACGACCTGACGGGCACCGACGTGACGCAGGCTCTGGTCGACCTGGCCGCCGTGGCCGGCGGCAAGGTTCCAGACGCCAAGATCGACAAGGTGAACCTCAACGGTACCAATGGCGACGACGTCATCACCCTCGCCACAGTTGCCGGCGAGATCGTCGTGACGGGCCTGTCCGCCCAGGTCGTCATCGATCATGCCGGCAAGACCGATCTGCTCACGATCAACGGCTTCGGAGGCGACGACGTCATCAATGCCAGCAGCTTCGCCGCCAACCAGATTGCGCTGCAGATTTTGGGCGGCCTGGGCGCTGATGTCGTCCTGGGCAGCGCCGGCAACGACACGGTTAATGGCGGCGATGGCGACGATACCGCCCTGCTGGGTGCCGGCAACGATCGGTTCATCTGGAACCCGGGTGATGACAACGACACGATCGAGGGCCAGGCCGGCTCCGACACCCTCGAATTCCACGGCAGCAACGCCTCCGAGAACATCGACATCGCCGCCAATGGCGGTCGGGTGCTGTTCTTCCGCGACGTCGCCAACGTCGTCATGGATCTGAACGACGTCGAGCGCATCGAGTTCGCAGCGCTGGGCGGCAGTGACACCATCTTCCTGCACGATCTCGCGGGTACTGATGTCGATGTTGTCGCGGTCGATCTGGGGAAGGCGGGCGACGGTCAGCTTGACAGCATCATCGACGACGCCACCACCGGCAATGACATCATCAACGTGGCGCTGAGCGCCGGCGCCGTCTCCGTGACCGGGCTGGCGGCGCAATTGACGATCGCCAATGCCGAGATCGCCAACGACATCCTCACCATCAACGGATTGGGCGGCGACGACAAGATCAGCGCCGCGGCGCTGCCGGCGGCTACCCTGCAACTCACGCTGAATGGCGGCAGCGGCAACGACACCATCACCGGTAACGCCGGCAATAATCTCCTCACCGGTGGCGCCGACAACGACACCCTGAACGGCGGCGCCGGCAATGACACGCTGCATGGCGAGGACGGCAAGGACAGCCTGAATGGCGGCGCCGGCAACGACACCATCACGGGCGGCGCGGGCGACGACACCATCACCGTCAGCTCCGGCAATGACGCCGTGCGGTACACCAGCGTCCTGGACGGCTACGATCTTCTGGTCGGCTTCGACGGCAACGCGGCGGGCGGGCAGGATACGCTGGATCTGGACGCCTTGTTCGACAGCCTTTTCGTCGCACAGGTTGATCGCGCCGCCCGCATATCGATCACCGACAATGGCGCCACCGTCGAGATCGCGGTCGATACCGACGGCAATGCCAGCTTCGACCTAGCGGTCGCCACCTTGAAGACCGCCGACGTGATCACGGTCGGGCAGGACCTGCTCCTGGGCAGCTAGCGGAACGCGCCCTGGTAACACTTTAGCCCCGACGCGAGGCCAGGGCCTGGGCGGCGTCCCGTTCTTGGGGTGATTTATTAAGATTAATCAATGGGTTGGCGTGCCTGGGTGGCGGTGGCTGCGCATGGGCCGATGGTCCTGATCCCAAGGATTTCTTAAGATTTGCCCGCTACAGTGCCTCCAAATTGACCAGGGATTGGGCATCACATGGAAGTCCCCTCGCTCGGTAGCGCCGCGCAGTCGGCGCTCGAAGGTCTCAAGCGGGCCGAACAAAAAACCCTTCAGACGGCGCAGAACATCGCCGAGGGCTCGCTGAACCCGGAGGACATCGTCTCGCTGTCGCTGGCGGCTTTCGATTTCAAGGCCAACGCCGCCGTGCTCAAGAGCACCAACGAGCAGACCAAGTCGCTGCTCGACATCGTCGCCTAAGCAAGCGGGATCTCAAACATGGACATCGCGGCGCTCGGCGCAGCTGCCACGCAGGTTTCCGGCGCTCAACGCAGCCAGCAGGCGGCGCTCTCCGGCATCAAGTCGGCGCAGGTCCAGGCCCAGTCGCTGATCTCCATGCTGACCGAGGCAACGACCCAGGCTGCCCAGACCCAGGTCGCAGCCCAGCCGGTAAGCAGCACCGGCGGCGCGACCGACGGCGCCAGCGCCGACCGCCGCCTGCCGCGCGGCTCGCTGGTCAATATTCTCGCCTGATCCAGCTCCAATCTCGTTTTCCACGTGCCATTCACGCGATCCCTCCTCTAGGATCGCGCCCAGAAGCGTGACGGGCGGTCTTACGAACGGCTTTGCCGGCTGGATTGCGAATCTGGGGGATTCGTGGCGACACACGACACATTGCAGGGGGCGCTGACCGCGCTCGCCGAAGGGCGCCTTGATGAGGCGCGCCAGGGGTTCGAGCGGATCCTGACGGCCGAACCCGACCATCCGGTCGCGCTGCACTGGACGGCGGTCATCGCCTATCAGCAGGGGACGCCGCCCGACAAGATCCTGGGGCAGATCGACCGCGCCATCGCCCTCGATGGCGAGCAGGCCTTGTTCCACAATTCCCGCGGCGCGCTGCTATACGCCCTCGGCCGCGATCTCGAGGCGGCGGAAAGCTTCCATCGGGCGGTCCAGCTCAACGATCAAGATGGCCCGATGTGGAACAATCTCGGCAACGCGCTGCTGCGGTTGAACCGGATCGACGAGGCGGAGAATTGCTATCGCCAGGCGTTGGCCGTGACCCCCGGCCTCATCAGCGCCATCAACAATCTGGGCGTCGCCCTGAAGCGCCGCGGCCGGCTGGACAAGGCGCTGATCTGCTTCCGCGAAGCCATCCTGCACATGCCGGATTTCCAGGATGCGCATTTCAATCTGGGCGAGCTCTACTACCATCTCGACATGGTTCCCGAGGCGGAGGCGGAGTTCCGCCGCTGCATCGAGCTCAATCCCGATCTGCGCCAGGCCCAAGCCTCTCTGGCGCAATGCCTGCACGACCAGGGCAAGCGCGACGAGGCGCTGACCCTGCTGCGCGAGGCGCATGCGCGCTTCCCGGACGATGAAGACATCGACTTCATGCTGCGCCTGCAATTCTCCTCGATCGCGCCGGCCTGGCACATCCCGATGGTCAATGACGAGGAGCGCAACCAGGCCTACGACCTGGCATTGCGCCGCGCGGTGAAGCCGGGCGACCTGGTGCTGGAGATCGGCACGGGCTCGGGCCTGGTCGCCATGATGGCGGCGCGCGCGGGCGCCGGCCGGGTCGTCACCTGCGAGGTGCTGCCGCTGATGGGCGATATCGCGCGCGAGGTGGTGGCGAAGAACGGCCTCTCCGACCGCATCACGGTGATCACCCGCAAATCGACCCAGGTCCAGGTCGGCACCGATCTGCCCGATCGCGCCGACGTGTTCGTGTCGGAACTGATCAATATCGGCATGCTGTCGCCCAACATGATCCCGGTCCTGCAGCATGCGCGCGAAACCCTGCTGAAACCCGATGCCAGGATCATCCCCGCAGCGGCGGTGGTCTATGCCGCCCTGATCGAGGCGCCACAGCTTGCCCGTATCAATCCGGTGCGCCAGATTTCCGGCTTCGATTTGAGCCCGCTCGACAAGCTGCGTTCCCCCGGCTATGCCCAGATCGACCTCGCCGCCGATCAGGTGCGGCAGGTCTCGCAGCCCTTCAAGGCGCTGGAATTCGATTTCCGCCGCAACCTGCCGGAACGCGATGCGCGCATCCTGCAGGTGACCGCGACCAGCGCGGGCATCGCGCACGGCGTCGCGTTCTGGTTCGATCTGGTGATGGATGAGGAGATCGTCTATTCCTCCGCAAGCGCCGCCCGCACCAACCACTGGAAGCAGGCCGCCGAATTCTTCCCGCAGCCGATGGCGGTCAAGCCGGGCGACCGGTTCATGGTGATCGCGGGCTACGACAACACGCGCATCTTTTTCAAGGGCGCAACGCTATGACCAGGCGCATCCTGGGATTGCTGCACACCGCCGAATCGCATCGCACCCGGTTCGACCGGCTGATGGCGGAGCTGGCGCCGCAGAATGTCGGCTGGGTCCATTGCGTGCGCGAGATCCTGTTGCGCCAGGCACTGGACACTTTCCCGGTCAACACGATCGCGGCCGGCATCGAGGCCGCGATGGCGACACTGCAGCGCCAGGGTGCGAGCCAGGTGCTGTGCACCTGCTCGAGCGTCGGCGGCATGGCGGAGCAAGTGGGCCGCCAGATGGGGCTGCCGACCTTGCGGCTCGACCGGCCGATGGCCGATGCGGCAATCCTCGCGGGGCGTCACATCCTGGTCGCGGCGTGCCTGCCCTCGACCCTCGGCCCCACCACGCAGTTGCTGAACGAGGTGGCGCACGCCCAGAACCGGCGGATCGAGATCGAGACCCTGCTGATGGAAAATGCCTGGCCCTTGTTCCAGGCCGGCGACGAAGCGGGTTTCTCGCGCCATATCGCCAGCATCATCCTCGGCACCCGGCCGCAGCCCGATGCCATCGTGCTGGCGCAGGCATCGATGGCGGAGGCGGCGGAACTGCTGCGGCAATCGGTTGTTCCGGTCTTCAGCTCGCCGCGGCTTGGCGTCGCAGCATCGCTGCGCCGGTTGACCGAAGCCGCCAGCAAGGCGGACATGGCGCGCGCAGACCGGATGGAGCAGGGACGGACGGCATGAAAGGCAGGATAAGCTGGGTGGAAGGCGGGAGGTTCCTGGCCGAAAGCGGCACCGGTCACATCTTGCCGATGCATGCCAAGGTTCTCGGCGATGACACCAGCGTCGCGCCCTCGCCGATGGAATATGTGCTGCTGGGCACCGGCGGCTGCTCTTGTGTCGACGTCGTGCATATCCTCGGCAAGGGCCGGCACGACGTGCGCGATTGCGTGGTGGAACTGGATGCCGAGCGCGCGACCGAGGACCCGAAGGTCTTCCTCAGCATCCACATGCATTTCGTGGTGACGGGCAAGAACCTGAAGCCCGAGGCAGTCGCGCGCGCGGTCGAGCTGTCGGCGGAGAAATACTGCTCCGCCTCCATCATGCTCGCCAAGACCGCGAAGATTACGCACGATTTCGAGATCAAGGACGCGGAATAAGGCCGCGTAACGCTTATCCCGTTGTCCCAGGACCCCAAGATCTAGGGCACTTGCCGCGGCGGGCGTTTGACGTGACTACCGCTCTACCCTGGGTTAGGCGATTAGATAAACAATCAATTCGGCGAAAGGCTGTCGTAGATCCGGTCTCTCACCGCCCGCGCCAGGCGAAGCCCGCGACCTTTGGTCTTTTAGGGTGCTGACACATTTCCGGAGTTGGATGCCAGCCGGACCTGCTGCGGACACCCGCTTACAGCCGCCTATGACCCACAGCGGCCATTTGTGATGGTTTCGGCCGCCTTCCATCAGGTATCACGGCTGGGACAGGAAATACTCATCGCGCTCACGGTCGGAGTGGGGGCGAGTGGGAGTCATGCCGGAGTCCGCGCTTCAGTGCCGTCCAGCGCGGCATATTCAACAGCCAGAAAGTCGAGCAACGCCCGGACGGACGGAAGCAGCCCGCGGCGGGACGGGAATACGGCGTGAATGATCCCTGTCTTCGGCGCCCAGCCCGACAGGATGTTGACCAAAGTTCCGGCGGCCAAGTCCGCTCCGGCAACGATGGTCGGCATCTGCACGATGCCCACGCCGCGCAGAGCGGCAAGCCGCAAGGTCACCATGTCTTCCGTGATCAGACGCGGCTTGTGCGGAATCCGTGCGATAACACCATCCGGTCCTTCCAAGTGCCATTCGTAATCCTTGTGAGGCGGGCCCCAGGCGAGGCTCGGTAGACGGGCGAGGTCCGCAGGCAGCAACGGAAGAGAGAGTCCCTCGATCAGGGCTGGCGTCGCCACCATGCGCTGCGGACTGTGCGCAAGCACCTTCATGACGAGATCGCTTTCCTCCAGCGGAGGGAAGCGTACGCGGATCGCGATATCGAACCCTTCTCTAATGACATCGACGCGTCGATTGGTGCTTTCGAGATGCACCTCGACATCCGGGCAACCGGACATGAAGCGGGCAACCATGTCCGCGACCTGAAAGTAGAGGACCGAGGATGGACAACTCACGCGCACGATCCCGTGCGGCTTGGCGCGGATCCGATCGATCGCCTCTTCGGCGGCGTCGGCCTCGACCAGCATGGCGACGCAATGCCGGTAAAATTCAGTGCCGACGTCGGTGATGGCGAAGCTGCGGGTTGATCGCTGGATGAGGCGCACACCCAGGCGCTCTTCGAGCAAGGCAATCCGCCGGCTAAGCCGCGATCGTGGCATGCCTAGCTCTCGCGCCGCCGCAGCAAACCCTTTATGATCGACAATCTGCACAAAGAAATAGAGATCGTTCAGATCCCGCATGGCCGGCGATTGTCCTCCTCATAGGACAGTCTGGCCGAATATTGCTGCCTACTGCCGATTTTGTCCTGAACTTAATCTGATCCTCATGACGGCACTCAGTTGCCAAGGAGGATTCGATGAGAAGGGTTATAGGAATCTATGGCGGCCCGCGGCCACATTGGGTCGGCGACGGATTTCCGGTACGCACTCTGTTCTCCCGATCGACGCACGGCGAGCATGTGAGCCCGTTCCTGCTGCTCGACTACGCGGGTCCGGCGGAGTTTACGCCCACGGATCGCAAGCGCGGCGTCGGCGAGCACCCACATCGCGGCTTCGAGACCGTCACGATCGTCTACAAGGGCGAAGTCGCGCACCGGGATTCGACCGGCGCCGGCGGCCTCATCGGGCCAGGCGACGTCCAGTGGATGACGGCCGCCTCCGGTATCCTGCACGAGGAGTTTCATTCGCCGGCCTTCACCCGCGAGGGCGGTACGCTCGAGATGATCCAGCTTTGGGTGAACCTGCTGGCGCGCGACAAGAACCACGCGCCGCGATACCAGACACTGCTCAACCAGGACATTCCGGCCGTCGACCTGCCCGACAATGCGGGCCGGCTGCGTGTGATCGCAGGCGACTACGACGGACACCGCGGTCCGGCGCGCACCTTCACCCCGATCAATGTCTGGGACCTGCAGTTGCGACAAGGCGGCGCTTCTCTCGATGTGCCGGAGGGCCACACGCTCGGACTGGTGATCCTGCGCGGCACCGTCCTCATCAACGGCGACGAGATCGCGCGGGAGGCTCAGTTCGTCATGCTCGACCGGACCGGCGGCGCGGTGACTATCGAAGCGAACAACGACGTGTCGATTCTCGTCCTCAGCGGCGAGCCGCTCGGCGAACCGGTCGTAATGCATGGCCCGTTCGTCATGAACACGGCGGAGGAGATCCGTCAGGCGATGGCCGACTATCAGACAGGCCACTTCGGAGCAATACCGGAAGCCTCGCATGCTTCCTGACGAACTGGCTGGGGTCGCATGTCCGCCGCGACCCCGGCCGCCGTACGGCGGACATAACACTGACATTGGAGGATGACGATGGCCAAACCCTATAAGAGGCTCGACAAGGAGCAGGCCGCCGTCCTGCTTGTGGACCATCAGACGGGGCTTCTGTCGCTAGTTCGTGATTTCGACCCGGATCGCTTCAAGAACAACGTGCTGGCGGTCGCCGACCTCGCGAAATACTTCAAGCTGCCGACCATCCTGACGACGAGTTTCGAGGATGGACCCAACGGCCCACTCGTCCCGGAGCTCAAGGAGGCCTTTCCGGATGCGCCGTTCATACCCCGACCCGGCCAGATCAATGCGTGGGACAATGCGGACTTCGTGAAGGCCGTCAAAGCTACCAATCGCAAGCAGTTGATTATTGCGGGCGTGGTGACCGAGGTCTGCGTCGCCTTTCCGGCCCTCTCGGCGATCGAAGAAGGATTTGACGTGTTCGTCGTGACGGATGCCTCCGGCACCTTCAACGAGGTGACACGGTATTCGGCCTGGAATCGCATGTCGGAAGCGGGTGCGCAGCTCATGACTTGGTTCGGTCTGGCCTGCGAGCTGCACCGCGACTGGCGCAACGACATCGAGGGATTGGGAACGCTGTTCTCCAACCACATTCCCGACTATCGCAATCTTATGAACAGCTATCGGACCGTGAAGGCTTCGAGATAGGCCCTTGCGATCCTTTCACCCCCAGAGAGAGGAGAAACCACGATGGCTAATTTCCCAAACGTCGCGAATTTCGGCAACGACCGGCCGGTGATCGACCCGAATGACGCCACCATGCTGCTGATCGACCACCAGAGCGGGCTCTTCCAGACAGTCGGCGACATGCCAATGCCGGAGCTGCGTGCTCGCGCCGCGGCCCTGGCGAAGATGGCCACCCTATGCAAGATGCCCGTCATCACCACGGCGTCCGTGCCACAAGGCCCGAACGGGCCGCTGATCCCGGAGATCCACGAGAACGCCCCACACGCCAAATATGTCGCGCGCAAAGGCGAGATCAACGCGTGGGACGATCCGGACTTCGTGGCCGCGGTCAAGGAGACCGGTCGCAAGACCCTGATCATCGCCGGCACCATCACGAGCGTCTGCATGGCCTTTCCCGCGATCGCGGCGGTGCATGCCGGCTACAAGGTGTTTGCGGTGATCGACGCGTCCGGCACCTACTCGAAGATGGCGCAGGAAATCACGCTTGCGCGTGTCGTTCAGGCCGGCGTCGTCCCGATGGACACCGCCGCAGTCGCCTCTGAGCTGCAGCGGACCTGGCATCGGGATGATGCACAGGAATGGGCGCAGATCTATACCAAGGTCTTCCCCGCATACCAGCTCCTGATGGAGAGCTACATGAAAGCGCAGCAGGTCGAGAAGAGCCATGAGCAGCTCGACTCGCAGCGCAAGTAGAGTGGTGCAATCAGGCAGGGTGCCGCCGCGCCCTGCCTGACTTTTCCTGGGGTGTCGCTCGGGTGGAGGCAATCATGCCGGACATGGCTGGCCTGACTGTCATTCGACCGGCGCGCGTCGCGCTGAGCGCCGGATCGATGCTGATGTGCTTGTTGGCGGCAGTCTCGCGGGCGGATGAGGCCATGCCGCCCAATCCCTATCCGAAGGTCCTGCGATACGAAGAAGACTACCGCTACCTTGCAGACGAGACGAAGCGCAGCGACTTCTGGGATCCGATCAAGTTCATCCCGCTCACGCCGTCCAAGGAGTCCTACCTTACGCTCGGAGGCGAGTGGCGGGAGCGCTACGAGAACTTCGATCCGCCGGCCTTTGGGCTGCCTGGCATCGACCACGATGAATTTGTCCTGCATCGCCTGCTATTGAGCGGGGATCTGCATCTTGGCGACGAGTTCAGGACCTTCGTGCAGCTCGCCAGCCATCAGGAGTCCGGGCGCAAGGGAGGCCCGTTGCCAACCGACAAGGATGATCTCGATCTGCAGCAGGGCTTCCTTGAGACGAAACTTGATGTAGCCGATACAACCAGCATCGGCCTGCGTGCCGGCCGTCAGGAGATCATCCTCGGATCGGGGCGGCTCGTGACAATACGTGAGGGCACGAACATCCGGCGGAGCTTCGATGGCGCTCGCGCCATGCTCCGGTCCGCCGATTACAATCTCGATGCCCTTTGGGCTCGAACCGTCGAGATCAACGAAGGCGTCTTTGACGATCAACCCAATTCCGATGAAGCCCTATGGGGCCTCTACGGCGTTCTGCCTGTGCCGGGCATCGAGGGCGGACACCTCGATCTCTATTACCTCGGACTGGAACGCGAACCGGCATTCTATTTTGCCGGCACAGAGAATGAGCGCCGCCACTCGATCGGAGCCCGGTTCTGGGGCAATGCCGGAGCGTTCGACTACAATCTCGAGGCGCTCTATCAGTTCGGTGATTTCGGCGACAACGATATCGGCGCCTGGGGCGCGTCATCGGATGTCGGGTTCACTCTTGTCGACGTTCCCTGGCAACCGCGCATCGGTCTCAAGGCCAATGCCGAGAGCGGCGATGATGATCTGACGGACGGTCATCTGGGCACTTTCAATCCGCTCTTCCCCAACCACGCGTATTTCAGCGAAGCGGCACTCGCGGCGCCGATGAATGGCATCGATATTCACCCGAACCTGACGCTGCACCCTGCGGACAATCTGACCCTACGCCTAGGATGGGACTTCTTCTGGCGCGAGGACACCGATGACGGGATCTATACCGCTTCGTTGTCGCCGATCCCCGGGACGGCCGGCGGTGATGATCGCTATATCGGCAATTTGATCACGATCCACGGTCAGTGGCGGCCGGATCGGCATCTCGAGTTCAATGCCGATTATACGCATTTCGACGTCGGCGGTACCGTCAAACAGGCTGGGGGCACTGATGTCGACTTCGTCATGCTTTCTGCAGCGTACCGCTTCTGACGACCTCTCGTTTATAGGGCCTTAATGAGTTATTGGGGCTGGTCTACTTTTGGCACTTCCCAGCCTAAGTGGCGCGTGCTGTGGAGGTCAGCTATCAGAGGTGAACCCGCCATGTCTCGGACAAACCCGCTGCCGAAAGTAGCAAGCCCGCACGTTCAAAGACCCACAATATCTAGTATATGCCTGGGACACGTTGGCCGCGCGTTCGCGCGCCCCTATTCGTGCAGCCAATCCACGTCTTCGGGATCGGGCGGGACGACCTGCTTGGGCTCGAAATTGTTGGCGCGTTTCTGCGCGGCTTCGATCTGCGCCGGGGTGAGCGACGCGGCGACGCCTTCACGCCGGTTCATCATGTCGGTACGCTGGGCGCTGTCCGGCAGTTGGGCGGCCGCGATGTTGTACCAGTAATAGGCCTTGGACGGATCGGCGGGGATGCCGAGCCCCTGCACGTACATCTGCGCGATCGGCGCGAAGGCGGCGAAATAGCCCTGGTCGGCGGAAGCCTCGAACATGATTCGTGCCTTGCCGTAATCCTTGGGGATGCCCTGGCCGAAGAAATAGATATTGCCCATCAGCCATTCCGCCACCGGATGGCCGAGCTCTGCCAGGCGCGCGAACACCGGGACGGCCGCGGGAAAATTGCCG